>VMHT01191737.1_pt1 | contig 70369 bp, 74 predicted proteins | sample 4693611 | NCBI WGS metagenome assembly VMHT01 (sample SAMN12280063, study PRJNA550983) | marine metagenome | isolation source: seawater sampled from same location over 5 years 0.02-0.2 micron viral filtrate | place: USA: collected off the coast of southern California halfway between the port... ...
AATCACTCGCCTGGCACCGCAGGTATTAGTAACATTATAAAGAAGAACGTTTCTGAAATGGTTATAGACAAATACATGGACAGAGACATTTGGAAATACTCACCTAAAGAGTGTGGTGTCTTAGAGACCATGGAAGTTGACGGTGAAGAAATGACAGCAAAATTGGACACAGGTAACAACACAACGGTTTGTTCTCTACACGCAGAGGATTTAAAAATCGTAGGTAAGAAAGTTACTTGGACGGGTTGGCACGGAAAGAAACACAGTGCTAGATTAGTACGCATGGTTGAGTTAGTAAAACCTGCAGAAGAAAGACCTGTAGTAAGTATGAAGGTGAACTTCTTGAATACAGAATATGAACAAGAAGTATCACTAGATAAACGTAACTTTATTCCTTTCCTAGTCAATCGTGACTTTATGAAAAGGGCGAACCTAATGATAAATCCAGCGAGGAAGTTTTTGTTAACTAATAAGAGAGATGATTCAACCGAAGATTAAACCTTCGATTCAAGAAAGGTGTCGTGAAAAAGCTTTAGAAGCGTGGGGAGACGTGGAAGAAGCAATCGATAACTGGCCTAAGAAATTCGATATGTACAAGTGGTTAAACCGATTAGGTTATAGTCCTATGGTGGTTAAATATATGATTGGTCTCAACCAACATATTATCTATGAAGTTAAAAACGAAGAAGACTGTGAACAGTTAGCAGAAGGATATAGTTTCCTCACAACAAAACAAAAAGAAAAGTATCTAGACTTTCATATAAAAATAGAATCTGATATTGAACGGTGGTTGAAAGATAATAAGATTGTAAGAAAGAAAAGAATACTAACACCAGCACAGAAGGTAAAGAAACTAAACTATCTACAATCAGGAGAAGGATTAACAAGTATAGACCCAATCGAAATCATTCGTGCCAAGAAACTATTTACGTACAATGTTAAAAGCAGGAAGTTAAGGTGCTACAGTTCATATGGTTTGAGTGTAAAAAACACAGGAATAACTTCTGTTGATAAAGTTGAAGAAAAGACCTTGACAGATGTCAAGTTACTTGATAGGCTTATTAAAGGTGGCAATATTATTGCAAACGGTTTCATGGACGAGTTGAAAACTAAGTCTAAGACGCCAGAGAATAATCTTGTTAATAAGAATTGTATATTAGTGAAAGTTGTTAAATGATATTAATAGATTTTAGTCAGACCATAATCGCAGGTCTAATGGCACAGTTGAAAGTGAATGACGGTCAGATAAGTGAAGACTTGTTACGTCATATGATTATCAACTCTTTACGTAACTATCAAAAGAGATACGCAGAAGAGTATGGAGAAATGGTATTGTGTACGGACGCAGCTAATCCATGGAGACGAGACTTCTACCCCCACTATAAAGCAGGCAGAAAGAAAGCAAGAGACAATGACGATATGGATTGGGGTCTTATCTTTGACACATTACATAAAGTCAAAATGGAAATCAAAGAGAACTTCCCATACCGATACATGTATGTTGAGAACTCAGAAGCAGACGATATCATTGCAGTGTTAACAAAAGAGTCAAAAGAACCTGTACTCATAGTAAGTGGTGATAAAGACTTTCAACAACTGCATAAATATGATTATGTAAAACAGTGGTCGCCTAATCTAAACAAGTTTGTAGTGCAGGACAGACCCGATGAGTTTTTAAAAGAACATACACTGCGAGGTGATAAGTCGGACGGTATTCCGAATATCCTTTCAAATGATAACTGTATGGTTGAAGGTATTAGGCAAACGCCATTGCGTAAACCTATCTTTGATGCATACATGAGAATCTCTATTGAAAAGGACGATAAATACTATAGGAACTACTTGAGAAACCAAACTCTTATTGACTTTGATTTCATTCCCGAAAATGTGGAGAGTAGAATATTACAAGAGTATGATAAGACAGCGCCTGTTACAGGTAAAGTATTTGACTACTTGAGAACTCATAGGTTAGATGACCTATTAAATAATGTTGAGGATTTCAGATTATGACAGAACAGAAAAAAGGTAGAGGCAGACCAAAGGGTGCACCAAACAAACCCCTTATGGAAGGTATGCCAACAGAGAGAGCTAATCTCACACAAGACGCAGACGTTTTTGAAATACTAGGTCAAGCAAACTTAGTTGAAGAAGTAGACAAACAGGCACATGGTCTGAAAGTTTACAACGACAGAAACGGTGCAGTAAGTAAAGTATTGAAATGGGCATTTGACCCAAATATCAATTCTACATTGCCAGAAGGCCCAACACCTTTTGGTGATAACGTTGCCCCTGCAAGTGACCTTACAGAAACAAGTTTAAGGTTTGAACATAAGTTGTTCAAATACTTTGTTACCGAACAGATTGCACAAACAAAACGTGAGTCAATGTGGATTGGTATGTTAGAAGGTATCCCTAAGAAGGAAGCAGAACTTATGGACTTAGTTCACCAAGGTAAATTTCCTTTTAAAAATATTAGTGAAGAAGCTGTGAAAATGGCATTTCCTGAACTATTAGGGTAACTAAATATAATTACAAGACCGAGACTATACATATAAGAGAGAATAGATTTTTATTCTAGTATCAATACTTTCTAGTCTAGTTCTTGTCCATGGAGTAAATTATGAACGACCAAATTGAATCAACTTTTCAGCTACCTGCTGAACTGCAAGACGTACCCACCAATTATTCAATGTCCCACATAACGTATGAAGACGTTAATGGTATTTTGTCTTTGGTTGAAATCGCATTAGCGAGAGGTTCTATTAAAGGTGACGAACTTGCAATCCTAAATCAAATTAGAAATGACTGTATGTTAGAAGTCCAAGACTATCAAACATGGGTACAGAAACGTCAACAGATTGTTGCGGTTGAACAACAGATTGTTAATGAACAAGCAAAGTTAAAACAACAACAAGAAATTGAATCAGTCAAAGCAACCTCAGACGCAAAAGTTCAAGCAGCTCAAGACGCTTCTAGGATTCTACAAAACAGAATTAATGAATTGGAGAACCAAGCAAAAGCACGTGGGATTACACCAGTTGTATCTGAACACAGTGACGAAGAACTTAACGTTGCAATGAAACCTGTTAACATGGGTTCACCAAGTAAGTCATGGGACAACGCAAGAGCACAGAACCCAGTTCCTGTAACTACTAATCAACCACCTATGATTGCACCACAGAGTGAAACAACTAGAACGATTACTGCTAACCCTGAACTCGCTGAAAAGATAGAGGAAACAAAACAAGCATTTGACGATTACGGTAGGACAGTTGAAGAAGAAACTAATCCTATGGATAAAATGATTAAGGAATGGAAAGACAGAGGCGAAGACCAATGGTCAGACGAACAGTCTTATGATAAGATTAGTCAACAAATGCAAAACGCATGGGAAAACATTGAAGTCGAAGACGAAGGTTTAGACGTTAGTGTTAATGTGCCTTCAGGTTTCACTGTCTTTGATGAAGTAGAAGTTCCTGTTAATATTCCTGGCGATGGAGAAGTAGAACCTCTATTCAAAATCAATATTGGACAAGACGGTAATGCCCCACTAGGAGACCAAGTCACAGAAGAAGACGTTAACATGAATACCACTTACATGGATATGAATGACGACTTTGAACCTGTCCAAGGTGACGGTGAAGTAGAAATCGAAGTACGAGAAGACCCTGAATCAATCGCAGAAGTTCAAGCAATGAAAGAATCAGTTGAAGAAGAGTATGAAGAAATCGTGATTCCTAATTCTATGGAACTACAAAAAATGACAAAGTCTACAATCGCTGAAGTTGCTGACAAGATTGGAATCACAGTTAGTGCGAATCAAACTAAGAACGCAATGATAAAAGACTTTGAGGAAGAAGCATGGAATCTTATTCAAGAAGCAGAAGCAGACGAGAACGCAACGGTACAACAAGATGAAGACATCATTAGAGATGGTGGTTACTTCGGAGAAGACGACTCTAAGTAGTCCTGCACCTCACAATCCAAACTACGACATTCCCAAGGGACACTTTAGAGTGAACATACCTTGGGACTGGTCATGTCGTATAGGACTCAATGGTGATTTAGATAGTGCACTCGTATACAAAGTAGAAGACGATATAGTGTTATCAGCAAACTACATGGACGAAGACTTCTATGGAGAAGCAAAACTTTATTATCACAAAGAGAATGGTAATCCTAAGTCTACAAAATTAGATTTGATTTATGATTCTCAATTCATAACGTTGCCAGAAAACGACTTTACAAACTACAGTGTAGGTGATACTATTAATATGGAATACGTTGACCCTGCACCAAAGAATGCCGTGTGGTTACATGGTATCAGTATGGACGAAGTATTAGAAGGTGAACGACACATACGGTTATCCAAAGGAGAAGAAAATGGATTGGACACTACCGACAACCCAAGTGATGGGCAAATTCAACAAGTGGACGGAGAAGGACACAGCACTCTTTAGAACTGCTTTGTCTAAAACTGGACAAGTAATAATTCAGATTCAGGCCTCCGAAGAAGATTACGACAAACGTAAAGTTCATGTAATCGAAGAACTGACAGAAGCAGGGTTTTATCACCAACATGAATTTGACATTATGCGTGTACCTAATGTTATACATTTAACATATACACCTAATAAAAATTACATTGTTGAGAAAGTATCAGTATAAATAATAGTATGAGCATAGAATACAACGACTTCGGTTTTACCGCTATGGACGCAGACGAACTTGCGACTGTAGATACTAAAATCGTAGAGAAGACAACCACTGCTACAGAAATAATCAATAAACTAGATGAGTTTATCAGACCTCTATTAGAGAACCTTGCAAAGGATTCAGATAAGGACTACATCTACTGGCCAAAAAGAGTCGAGATAATCAATAAGAAAATTGAAGAACTTGATTTAATTCAAAAAAATATTTAAAAACCCTATTGACGATGACATGGCTGTTATCGTATAATGGTATCTGTACTTGGCAATAAACCTTGGAACATATTCTAAAGGTCTATTGTCGTTATATTAACGGACGAAGTCCACCAATATTTCTATAGGAGAACAGAATGAAACAATTGGCTATATACCTACGTGAGAAGTTTGCAGACGTAGGGGAAGAAATTACTGCAACACTGGAACCCTTCATGTCTGATAGGGAACCAAACGAACCATTGGTTCTTAACCTTAATCAAGGAGAAGACAATGGCGAATCTTAAATACTTCCTAGACGGAAGTCACAAAAGCAATCCACAGAGGGAAGTCTTTCTTGTTGAAGATTTCATTCATGAATCTAGTAAGATTGGGAGAGTTAACTTATCACCAAAAGCATATCAAAGGAACTTTCATGCCGACAAAGCATGGCAACAACAGTTCTTGGTATCTTTCTTTGTAGAAGGAATTGTCATTCCTGAAATTGCATTGAGACTTGGTGAGAACATTCCCGAAGATTGGGATTCAGAAGTAATGGACGGTTGTCAAAGAGTCTCTACGATTCTTGCATTCGTTAGAGGTGAGGTTGATTTGCCTGAGGTTGATGCCCTTAAAGCAATTAAGTTTGAAGGTGCAGAAATGACAGAAGACCTGCGTGGACTATCTTACAAAAAGTTACCACTGGTTGCAAAGGAGCACTTTGGTAATCAAGGTCTAGGTGCAATGTTGTATTATGACATTGACTCTCTCAGAGCAGGGTTTCTTTTTACAGACGTGTTAAACAATACTAACACCCTGAACCCTCAAGAGAAGAGACAGGCGATTGCGTCAGCAATGTCTATTCAGATTCAGAACTGGACTAGGTATGATGATATCCACCCAATGTTTGAAACTAAAACTAATGGTGACTTGAAGTATATCAAAGGTGCTAATCATTCAAGACTAGACGTTGATAAGACTCTTGCAGAACTTGTTTACATGTTACAGAATTCAAGGAAACAAGACTTCACGAAGACTGGTACAACTGGTAAAGTCATTACTGACTTCTACAAAGAACAAGCAGAAGATAGTCCTGAGAAATTTGACAATGTCAATTTCGTCAAGAGAGTATTGACTCTAGTCAACCAAGGAGTTAGAGGTGTCAAGACTGGTAAAGAAATGGGACTGAAGCAGTGGAGAAATTATTCTTACCTAGTTGGTGAGATTACCGCAAACGGTAACAAGATTGACCCACTTGAATTCCTTAGAGTTTACATGAAAGCAGTTGACAACTTAAAAGCAGTTGCACCCATGGACGGTTTGACAGGTTCACCTTACGAATTACGTATGAGAGGTAACGGTGGTGAAGATACCAAAGTTGCACTTGTATTGATTCGTGATGAAATGAACGTGATAGGATTTGCTAAAGTCCTGCAAGACAAACAAAGGATATTCACTAGAGACCAAGTACGTATAGCATTCGATGAACAGGGTGGTATATGTGCAATCTGTAATGAAGAAATGCCTGAGTTCAACGAGGACGTACACGGAGACCATATTTTGTTATACAAAGACGGTCACCCAACGACTCAAGAAAATTGTGCCGCTGTGCACTCAACCTGTAATTGGAGAAAATAATGAAGAAATCTATCTATGAAAACAATGAAGCAGTCATGATGATTGTGGAGATAGGGCGTAACATGATTACTGCCTGTGAGAAGAACGCACTGTATTCAAATGATGATTATATGTGGAACACTGCTGTAGTAGCAGGTAACAAACTGTGCACTTTGGGTACAACTTGGGGTATCAAATCTGTCAAGGATTTGTCCAAGTCTGAATCAAAAGCAGTGCAGGACTTCCTTAAAAATAAGAAGAAAATAATGAAACTAGCTGTTGACAGTGACAGCTAGTTTTTGTTAGCCTTATAGTATGAATAAGAAAGTAATTATCTTCGATGTTGACGGGACTATTGCGAACGTTGAACATAGGAGACATTTTGTAAATCAAAAACCTGCAGACTGGAATGCATTTAGAGTAGAGACTGTAAATGATACCCCTGTTGAACATGTTTGTGATATCGCAAAAAGGTTTATCGCTCAAGGTGATGACGTTGCTTTCTTTTCTGCTAGGAACGAATCAGAAAGAGAGGTTACTGAGAAACAGATTGCTGAATGGATTGGTGAAGACCACAGTGGTTTGTTCTTGAGACCTGACGGTGATTTCAGACCTGACGAAGAATTCAAATCCGACTTGGCCGATAGGTTTGAGGAGTTGGGTGGTAAAATTGACTTGGTCTTTGACGACAGAAACAAAGTCGTTGACATGTGGAGACAGAGAGGAACCACTGTTGTCCAAGTCGCAGAAGGAGATTTTTAATGGAAGATAAAGTAAAAAAACTAAGTGAACTTGAAGACCTAAAGTGGGAACTTGAAGCACTGGTTGGCAGAGTCAACGAAAAGACTAGAGAGATAAAGTACATGGATATGCCTTCCAATATCTACATGGAAGTAGAGAGTTGGGCGGAAGATAACGGTATCTCAGAGGACGATATGGAGTGGAAGGTCAAAGAGGTTAGGGAAGCAGTAAACGCTCTTGAGAGCGCAATCTACGACCTTGTAGAACCCTTTGAAGATAAACTAAGGGATATCGAGAACGAACATGACGAACTCGAAATGGAAATCGAAGACGAAAAATATGAAATGAGCGCTTGACAGTGACATGCATTTTTTGTTAGCCTATACACATGATAGAGAATAAAGGAGAAAATATGAAAGTATCTGAACTAGTAAACGAAGTAAACCAAGAACAAGAGTTGCTTCAATTGTGTGATAAATTGTGTGAGGACTTACTTACATTGCATAACAAACAGTATCCAACACTTGATTGGTATAGTTATCGTTACAAAGTTTCACCAAAATACATAAAAGTTATTGTGTGTGAACATGGTAATGACGGTTCTGTTTGGGGATTCATAAACCGTAAACAGTTCCAAAAAGGTTTAGCGGGTATCACATTTGAATGTGGTGACGTTCTAAAAGCTGCTGGTTGGAAAACACCTGCTCTAAATGCTCCGAGAGGAAACTTGTTTGAAGGGTATGACGTTACTGTTGGTAACAGAAAATATGGCCCTGATTATTTAATATAGGAGAAAGTATGGCAAATCATTGCGGAATATGTGACACTAGACGCCCTGCAACGGGCACTAACCACCTAGTTTTAGGTGACCAATGGATTGAGTTCTGCCGTCCATGTGGTGAGACGGAAATGCTCACTAATGGTGAGACGGGTGAACAGAAATCTATCCTTGAGGTATTCTGCATGGGCGATACTAAACCTATATGGGAAGACGAATGAATTACACGTATCTAAAAGAAATCACCGATTGGGGTGAATACAAAGTCAAGAACCACACATACATCTTCAACGAGAAGAATCAGAATGTTGGTTATATCAAAACGGGAACTAAGGAAGAACTCTTTTACAAGACACCTTCCAAGTTGTTCTCAAAATCAAGACGTAAGTTTATCAAGTTAAAGCGATGAACATATTCTATTTACACGAAGACCCGAAAGAGTCTGCTCAGTTGCACTGCGACAAGCACGTGGTCAAGATGATTATTGAGTATGCTCAAATGTTATCTACTGCTCACCGCATGTTGGACGGTAAAGAATATATAGATGCATCTAGTGGTAGGCGTATCAAACGTTGGCGACACCCGAACTCAAACATGGAAGGAGTCTTATACAAAGCAAGTCATATCAATCACCCTTCTGCTATATGGGTGCGAGAGAATGCAATACAGTATCAATACATGTATGATTTGTTTGTTGCATTATGTAACGAGTATACCTATCGATATGGTAAAGTCCACATGACGGACGATAAACTCAGAAGTCTACTAGACGTTATTCCTCAGAATATTAAACTAGGAACATGGAGACAACCACCACCTGCAATGCCTGATTATTGCAAACACGAAGACTCTATAATTTCTTACCATAAATACTATGCAAACGAAAAGAAAGATTTTGCAAAATGGACTCTTAGAGAGACCCCTACATTTATGGAACAATATGCCTAGATACGATTTTTACAATGAAGAGACTGGTGAGTTGATTGAATATACAATGTCATGGCGAGACCTTGACGATTTCAAACTAAACAATCCCCACCTTAAACAACAAGTATCCGCACCACGAATAGTTGGTGGTACGGGTGACCGAGTCAAGACTGATGCTGGTTTTAAGGAACTGCTATCCAAAGTCGGTAGCAAGTTCCCCGACAGCCCGCTCGACAAACGATACAACAATCAATCTGTAAAAGATATTAAGACTAGAGATATTGTCAAAAAGCATGTAGACATACAGAACAAAAAGAAGTAAAATAATATTATGACAGAAGTGAGATTATCAACATTGGATATTACTGAACTAGAAGACCTAGACCTAAAAACTGTTACAGAGAATGGTCAACGTTTCTATACTGATACCGAAGGAACTAAAAGATATCCAAGTGTCACCACGGTTGTAGGATTGGAATCAAGGAAACATATCAAAGCGTGGCGTAAACGAATTGGTGAAGAGAAAGCAAACAAGATTACAAAGTCTGCTACTTCACGTGGAACGACCATGCACCAACACGTGGAAGATTACTTACGACAAGAAAAAGATTTTATAGAATTCGACAACCTAATACATGAGGGAATGTTCAAAGGAATACGCCCAGTGTTAGACGAGATTATCCCCTTAGCTTTAGAAGCACCCATGTATTCAGATAATCTGAAAATGGCAGGAAGGGTAGATTGTATTGGAATGTTGGACGATGTCTTATGTATAATCGACTTCAAGACTTCAAGTAAGTTCAAAGAAGATTATATGGCGAGACCATGGTTCTTACAAATGACTGCTTACGCTCTCATGGTTGAAGAACTAACAGGGAAGAAGATAGAAGAAATTGTTGCATTAGTTATGTTAGAGAATGGAACGTTTCAAATCTTTACAGCAAACCATGAAGACTACATTGACGACTTATGTGCAGTGAGACTTCAATACAAAAACTTATACGGAATATGATATCAAAAAAAGAATTTACTGAACAAGTAGAAGTTCTACTTAGTAAAGGTGCTAGTGTTATGGACGCAATCATTAAGGTATGCGACAACAACAAGATAGAACCTGAATCAACAAAGAGATTGCTTAGTGACCCACTCAAAGAACGGTTGGAAGCAGAAGCAAAAAAACTTAATATGGTGAATCGTGGAAGCAATTCACAGGCAAGTTTAACAACATTTTTTAAGTGAGGTAATTATGAAGAATGGAGATATAGTCACAGTCATTACTGTGAGTGGCGAATACGTAGGTAGACTTACACACCTTGACGGTGGTAATGTATCTATCGATAAACCTAGAATGATATTACAAAACCCACAGTCAGGTGAAATGGGTTTTGCGAGAGGGATAGCAGTCACTGGTGCTGAGAATCCCGAAGAAGTTACATTTCAGAATGTAGTATTTGTAACACCAACAAACGAACAAGTTACGAAAGCATGGCAAGAACAAACTGGTTCAATCGTAACACCAACAGGGCCTACATTAGTTAAGTGACCTCTAGAGAAGGATTCGATGCATATCAGTTGTACCTTGGAATCAAATTACACTTTCATTCCAAGGACTACGACTTTGTCAAATACAATGGTGTAGTCAAAGCAGAACTACCGTCCTTCTTAAAACGTAAAGACAAATTTCACTTTGGTAAACTATCAAGAACATACAAACATGAACTTAAAGATTTCTTCATTGCAAATCTTTCCGAGAAAGACTATTGGGTAGGTGACTTGTTAGATAAAGAATCAGACCGAAGATATAAGAAGTGGAAGAACAATCGACAGAAACAAGCATACCTATTCAATACAGAAGTAAGTGACCTGCTTAAAACATTTAAGATAGATACCATATTGAAAGTAACAGACGGACAACACCCAAGACTTTTAAAATCTCTTATGAGTAAAAAAGTATCTTTGGAAACAGTTTGTATCATGGACGCTATCATAGGATTCACAAAAGATTGGGAACGACTGATTGCAGAGAAGGTAGTCTATCCTGATATGCACATTAAGATTAACAAGTATAAGTCATTCATACAGTATGACCACGAAGCGTACAAACTAAAACTAATAGAACTATGCTCACAATAGTAGGAAACGGAACAAACAGAATAATGCCAACTTATGGTGAAGATAGGTTTTGGGGTTGTAATGCTTTTTATAGAGACGCAAATCCCGAAATACTTTTTACTGTAGACATACCCATGCAGAGAGAAATAATAGAATGGGGTTATGCAGAAGCAAACAAAGTTGCGGTTGGGGATTGGGAAGTTATGCCAATGGATATGTTAGAACCATTGAGAATGGGATTTACAAATACCAAGATAGTAGAATCGATTTCGCCCGATAGTGAGTATTTGGTAGTACAGGGAGACGATGAAATGACCACGTTTCTTGGCCTTAGCAGCCCCCAAATGAAGAACATTATTATGTATAATAATCCTGAGCTCAAGAACATGTTTTGTGGAATGAGTGCATTAGGATATGCTATGCTTAATGGTGAAAAGGAAATCACATTGACTGGATTCAATGCTTTAGAAAATGATGATTATTCAAATCAGTACGAAGGCACAGAGAATTATTTACATAAATATAGTAGTGATAGCAGAGTCTTAAGTGCTCAGCAATCACAGTTCATTGCTCTACTAGAAGAATTTGAAGACGTTAACGTCTTTTTCAAAAACCCTCTTACAGGAAATGTAAAAGTGGAGTATAATGAATTATATTATTATGAAAATAGTGACAGGTGGATTCTTGGTCAAGGCTTTGAATCCGATACAATGCGATAAAATGCGATACAATGCAATACGATAGGAGAATACAATGTCAAATGCATCATTAGAAAAATTGAGAGCGGCTATGGAGTCCGCATCAACGCCCAATTCGGGAGAAAAAAAGTCCTACAATGACGACACTATGTGGAAGCCAGAACTTGATAAAACAGGTAACGGTTTTGCAGTAGTTCGTTTCCTACCAACACCCGAAGGAGAAGAAATGCCATGGGTCAGTTATTTTGACCACGGTTTTCAAGGCCCTGGCGGTTGGTATATTGAGAAGTCTTTGACTACTCTTAATAAGAAAGACCCAGTGTCAGACTACAACTCTCAGTTGTGGAATACTGGTGTTGAAGCAAATAAAGAGATTGCACGTAAACAGAAAAGACGTTTACATTATGTGTCTAATGTCTATGTTGTTTCCGACCCTAAAAATCCTGACAACGAAGGTAAGGTTTTCAAATACCGTTTCGGTAAGAAAATCTTTGAAATGTTGAAAGAAGCTATTTCACCTGCATTCGCAGACGAACAAGCAATCAATCCTTTCGACATAAGAGGAGAAGGTGCAAACTTCAAAATTAAAATCAGAAAAGTTGACGGTTACTGGAACTACGACAAATCTGAGTTTGATTCACCAGCACCTTTATTTGCAGAAGAAGATAAACTAGAAGAAGTTGTTTCTTCTCTACATTCTTTATCTGCTATTATTGCACCCGAAGAGTTTAAGTCTTATGAAGAACTTAAAGAAAAGTTCGACAGAGTCTTAGGACTAACTGGTGCGACTTCAACCTCTACTGCAGAGTCCATTGCTGAAGACCTTGACGAAGTGCCTTGGTCAGACGTAAACAAGGAACCCGTTGCAGAGGAACCTGTAATTCAATCTGCTGATTCTAATGATTCAGAAGACGCAATGGATTACTTCAAGAAGCTTGCTTCTGATTCGTAAACAGAAGTAACTTCGGGGGGTAGTGACTATGTTATGTGTCCTTGAGTGCACTACCCAGTTGAACTAAGACCGTGGATAACAATCTGAGGGGGTACTTAGTTAGGGAAAGGCAAATAGCAAACTTGCGGATTTGTCTGTAAAGAGCGGGAATGCAGTAATGCGTGGGGCGACTTTACACTTATTAAGAATATGAAAAGCGAATACTACAAAAACATTTTACCGTTCAATGAGAACGAGAGAGTCGTTGACCAATTTGGTTGGACTCCTTTATCAGTCATAACACCAAGTAAAGCGTCTAAGTCAAATTGGGAAGACGCATACTTGACTGCATATGAAGAGAAGAGAGGAGAATGTCCTAGACTACCAAATGGTTTAATGATGTCTGAGTTCCACGCAGGTCTGTGTGAGAACATTGTTCACTATTGGAGTATGGTTGGGGATACAATCGTTGACCCATTTGCAGGTAGAATGACAAGAGCATTTGTATCCGCTTCACTAGGAAGAGATTATGTTGGTTATGATGTATCACCAACAACTGTAACTAAAGTTAAATCAGAAATGTCAAGACATGCCTTTGACGGTCACTATGATATTGTAGAAGGTGACGGTTGTGAAATGTCTCATACTGATGATGAATGTGCACAATTAGTTATGACTTGTCCACCGTATGGAGATATCGAAAGATATGAAAGTGCAGACGGACAATTATCGGATATAAGAAACTATGAAGAGTTTCGTAATCGTATAGAAGTATGTGCCAAGAACATAGAAAGAGTTTTAGTGCCTGGCGGATTTTGTGTATGGGTATGCGGAGATTGGAGACGGGACGGTCAATACATACCTTTCCATTCTGATTGTATAAATATGTTCACAATGGCAGGTCTAAAACTTCATGACGTTATTGTTATGAAGAACGACACCATATTTGCAGCTTTACAAATGGGTAAGTGTGCAAGTAAAAGATATACTAGTAAAGTACATGAGTACGTTCTAGTGTTTCGCAAACAAGGGGAGTTAGAAGTTAACTCAGATAAAATAAGAAATAAGGAGCAGTCGTCACTGACTGATTTTTTTGAATAATAATATTATGCCACAAGTAACACCAAGACACGATAAAAAAAGGAACAAGACAGAATCCTTTGACCAAATGCTTAGACGCTTTAAAAAGAAGTGTGAGAGGGCAGGTATCGTTGCGGAAGTGCGTAGTAGAGAATACTATGTAAAACCCAATCAAAAGAAACATGAGGATAATCAGAAACGTAAGAGACGCAACTATCTTAACAAAGTTAGGGCAGAACAAGCTGAAGCACGTAGAAAACTTACGTCAAGATTTTTATAAACTATGTCTAAAAGAATTCCACAAAAACCTAAACCTAGGTTTGCAAAAGAGTTGTTTGTAAAGGATTCGCCTTATGGTCATAAGGTCGAAAGAGACCGAACCAAATACAATAGAAATAAACTTAAGCAGGAACGGCTGATAACCGACTACCAGTAGGGTCTGTATCTCTAGGTGTTGGGTTTACACTCTTCACATTAGTATTAGACGCATTCGTTGTTGGTGCATTGATTGTAGTTACTACTGCTTGATTCATTGCTTTCTTCTCACCGTCTCTAACTGATTGAGTTGCGTCCCCAATTATTTCATAAGATTCTGCTTCACCTCTTGCTTGTTTCATGCTCTCTTGGAATGCTATTTCTTCAGCGACAGAACCACTTGCAGTTCCGCTAAATCCACCACCACTTGTAACACCTTCTGCTTTAAGTGCGTCTCTATACTTTTCTGAACTTTCATACGTTGCGAATTCACGCATTCTTTGATTGCCGTCTTCATCAAGAAGTGCCTCACCTTGTGCATTTACCATGGCTTCTTCTGAGTAACCAGTAACGTTAGCATATCCTAATCGAACTTGGTCTTCTGTAGATAATTGGTCTATTTCGTCTACAGATAGAGTAGGTTGGGCTCCACGTTCCATTGCTTTTTGATTTGCAGGTGCTTCTTCCATTGGTGGTTCAGAAGTCTCTTCACCGAATAGTCTATTGACTAACCAGCCAGGCAAAATCTTTTCTGCCATACCTCTTAACATTTTACCAATATCAATATCAAATACATTCTTAAAGAAATCACCTATTGCCCTAAACGGTGCGAGTAGTAAATCCCATAGACCACCAAAGATATCTTTAATACCTTGGAACATCATATCGAAGTCACCAGTGAATAGTCCTACAAAGAAGTCATAGAATCCACCAAAGATATCTCCAATTGTTGATATGATATCCATGAAGTAACCAACCACTGTATCGACAGCGGCTCTAAATCCTTCTGATGAATTGTATAGGTAGATTGCACCACCTATCAGTAATAGTGCAAGTGCACCAATCAATAATGCAGGGACTGATAATCCTAAAGCAGCTGCCAACATTGATACACCAGTTGCGACTAGTGACGCACCAGCAGTTACCAATCCTACTAGTAGAGTAGCAGTAGACGCTAGAAAAGTTTTCATACCTCTAAGAATATTCATTGACCCCGCTTTAAAAGCTGTGAATCCTGCTTGTAAACTTGCAACACCTTTATCGAAACCACCCTTGATTCCCTTCATCATGTTACCAGCGCCTTCTTTCATGCTACCCCAAACTTTACCGAGGTCAGCATTTAATTGTTCAGTTACTGCAGAGAGTCCACCTTCTTTGAATGTTTCACCAATACCACTGAAATAAGTTCCAGTTGCGCTAAGTCCTGCCATAACACTTGACGATAATGAAGAAAGAGCACTACCAGTTGCTGAAGCAAAGTTTTGTAACCCACCAACAACATCACCGAATAAGTCTTGGTTACCGAACAACATACCAACACCATTTATCTTTTTGACAACAGAATCAAAAGAATCCATAAGGTCGAAACTTGTAAGTTCTTTTAGTCCGTCACTGAACTCGCCTAATCTTTTTCCCGATTCGTCATTAGTCGCTTTTAGAATTCCTTCAAGTTCTTTATTATAATTATCTCTAGATTTCTTTTCTTTTTCTAAAGCAACTTCTGCTTCTTTTACTTCTCTATCCTTAGCGGCAAGTATTCTTGTTTTTTGTTCTTCTCTTTCTTTTTCCGCTTGTTTGAGCGCTTCGGTTGCGTTGTTAAGAGCTTGACCTTGGAGACGTGATTGTTTCTCTTTTAAAGCTGCAATCTCTATATCTTTTTTACCAAGGTCATTGTTTTTCTTTTCCGCAGTTGCTAATCTATCAGCACGTGCTTTCTGTGCTTTAGCTAATTGTTCTTCTAACTGTTGGGTTGTTTCCGAAACTTTTTTAAATTCCGCAAAATCGATATTACCCAGTTTTCCTTCGCCAGACTTCAATCCGTCTGCTACTTTAGTAAGGGTGTCTCTCATTTTTTGAGCTGCGAGTGCACCCTTAAAGGAATCTCTTGAAGAGTTTCTAAAGTTAGCTGCTGTTAGAGCAACCTCTTTATTACTATCCGCAAGAGAATCTACAACCTGTTTAAATGCTGGTTTAAGAGTCTTTGCGGCCTCTTCTAACTGTTTATCGATTTCGTTTGCCATTTAATTATTTCTTATTGTTATCAGAGTCATGTTCTTTAGCTGCACTGTTTACATATAGTCCAAACCATGCCGCCCCAGCACCAACTAAGATACTGATAAGACCCGATTGTTCCATGGTAGGTGCTTCTAAATCTAGGAACCACATAACAACGTAGTAAATTAAGAATATGTAAACACTTAGAAATGCTCTAGGCCATATTCTCCATGAGTCAACTGCTTTAGCAGCGAAAATCCATTTCTGCCAAGGGTTTGCTCTATCGTTGTGGGTTAATTCAAAAATCTCTTGTTTAAGAGCATTGTTTTCGGTGACCATTTCCATAAACTTACTTAAGTCTATTTCAACTTCATTACGACTCATGTCACCACTGAATTTTTCTCTATCTTCTGCCATGTTATCTCCTTTGATTATATTTGGCTTGTTCATTCTTCTGCCGTTCCTGTTCTTCTTTTAGGAACTGCAATAACAGCATAATATAAATCTCCCTTTCCCATGGCATCATATTTTCAAGTTCTTCCAAACTGTAGTTATGATGTTGCATCAACTGAAAGTTTGTATTGTAATAATTCAATACAGACTCATGCGAAAGGCATACTAAAAAAAACTTTGTAGGCCCTCCAAGGTTCTACTTTGTTCTTTTCCACATGTGTTACATTTGTAACTCGCATCATAAAAAATCTTTGGCATATCATCAAAATATTCACCTAGTTTTTCAATCTGTGGGAAAGTTAAGTTATCCACAAATTCACTAAGTTCTTTCTTTGATACGTCATCTGCATCATATACAGATTCACTATCAAATATTTCAGTGATACATGCCTTCAACATTTCAATAGGTTGTTGGTTGGAATCAATCTTTTGAACGTCTTCCATAAGATTCCAATCGGGATATCTTAACACAACACCTAGTTCATCGGTAATCATAATTCTAGGTTCTACACCTTTTGGTTTACTACACTGTACTTCATCTAGATTTACAGTGACTTCACCACTGCCATTACACTCTGCTTCTTGACAAGTTAGATTAAGTTTAACTGTTTCACCTACTGATACTGCTCTAATTTTAATGAACAGATATTCAATGTCAAACATAGGAAGTTTTTCAACGTCCAACCATTCGTTTTCACTGAATGATGTTACGGCCTTAATCATTTGCTTTATAGAAGCAAGTGACCGACTTTGGTCTTCACCCTCTTTCGCAATTACTAAAACCTTTTGTTCCTTAACAAGAAACGGTCTAAATGTTACTTCACGTCCGTCACTTGGCAAGGCGCACTTATAAGTAGGTGCACTTTGTATTGGTAATGCCATAATTTATTTCCTCAAATAATAAAAATTAACCGCCACTACCGAATACATTGTTAACCTTACCAAGGTTAGTATCCAGTGAAGTCAGTTTTCCAAGAAGTTTATCACCTTTGCCACCAAATCTAGAAGCGACTGATAGTCCTTCCATGACAGAATTAAGTGCTCTCCTTCCTTTATTTAGTCCTGATAGTTCAGGTGGTTGAGTATATTCTACTTCCCACCCTCGATATGCAATGGTGCACCCAAACTTCAATATACTATCAGGAGAGTTTGAGTCTAATGCCATTGCATCAAAAGCTTTTGGATAACATTCATATAACTTATATTTCAATGCAGAGTTACCGTCAATCCTGTATTGTGTTATATCAACTTGTCCTATGTAATCATTGTAGTATGCAAAGGTAGGTTGTAATTGACTACCTTCACCAGCAGTGTATACTAAAGACTGCCATGCTTCGATTATTAATCTGTCAGCGAATGTTTGGTCGCAGAAAAAAGAGAACGTAGTTTCACCACCGTCATTTACTGCGTGAGGCATTTGTCTCTTTTGTCCATATTCTGACCATGGAGTTGATTCAATTGTTCTGCCTGGCAATGAAGCAGAGTCACAACGTAACCCCTCTAAAGATAATCCCTGCGGGCCAAAAAAGTCTGCTTGGAATCTATTTGTTCTTGCACCTGTATCAAAGTTTGCTTTGAACTTATCGATTGCAGTTCCTTTGTCGTTCCCACTTAAAAAGTTGGAAACACCTTGTTTTACTAAATCTCTTAATGCCATTAAATTCTTCCTAGTGATTCTGAATATACTGTGTTTGCATTCACGTTAAATTTCGTTGTTGGTAACATGGATATTAAATCATAATACTGAGAGTCTACTTTCTTTATGTAACTCTTAAAGAATCCATATTGATATTGTTTTACACATGGTTTTGCCCACCTTAGTTTTCCGACTGACTTCACCAATTTATAATTGATATCAAATACACCGTCTGAAGCATACTCATACATAGCGTCCAGTAATCTAATTCTATATCTTGGTGCTAAGTAATGTAGGTTCAAACCCATGAAACCTGTTTTATATCTCTTAATAGGAATGCATAAAGGAAAGTAGTCCCAATATGGGAGTTTGTCCTGTGTCTTTGCGTCATAAAAGAACATATACATTTGCCCTAGTTGAAGCGCTCCCTCAGTATCAAATTCGTCCATTAAGGAAGTAGACCGCACTCTTATTTGTCTTAAATTGTTACGGAACCAGTTCATGGATTCGATACTTCTTGCTCTTAGTTCAGCAGGTTTCTCGTTTTGTAAATCGTCCAATAGTTGTCCCATACAACTATTTATGCATTTAAGTCAAATGGTCTTCCGTTAATATCCTAAATTTTAATCTTCTTTCTTTGCAGTATAATTCAGCTGCTTTGAACTTTGCCTGATTGACTGCATATGTCTGTGCTTCCATAAGATATCTTTTGGAAACTCTATGTTCAGGTTTCTTTGGCGGTTTAAGTTGTTTTTTTGGTTTGACTTCTATGATTTCCCGTACAGTTTGTCCCGAAGCATTCACATACTTAATGTAAAAGTCGGGAAAGTATCTGTGAGGTCTTCTATCAAGAGGTGATATGTAAGGAATGACTACTTCTTCCGAACCCCATTCAATGATATTAGGGTTTGAATCAGCGTAGACCATGAATCTTCTTTCCCATAAAGACCTATAAAAGATTTTTGTAGGGTTTCCTTTGTATTTTTTATAGTTCTTCGGTTTAAACTTGCCACTGTAAGACATAAATAGATATATTACCAATTAATTATTAAGACGAAGGTATTTATGGCAATAGGCAAATTATTAGACAAAGTCAACCAAGCAAAGTCCGCTGTAGAATCTGTAAAAGGTATCAAGACCAAACTTAAGAACTTAGACAAGACAACTGTTCTTGACCAGTTAGGAGAACAAGCAGAAGAAGCTAAAAGAACTTTAGAGAAGAGACGGTCTTCTTTAGAGAAAAATCTTGATGCAAGAAATAAAGGTAAGTCAATTGCAAAATCGACACCTTCAACTGCAGATATAGATTTAATTTATCCACTGTATGACCAACTAGACAACTACATTCTTTTTCAAACTAGGGCACGTGAAGCAAGAGACGGAAAGAATGGGGAAAACCTACTATCGAAAAAGAATCTAGAAATAGCATTGTATGTTAAACCCGAACATTTAGCAAGTAACTTTACTGTTAACTATAAGACTCAAGGATTCGGTGCTGGTATTCGTGGTCTTGCAGATATGTTTGACGGTGGAGAATCAGGAAACTTTTTTGGTGACGGGGGTGACCTAGAACAGTTCGGTGCAGAAGTCAAAAATGTAGCAGGAGCTGCTATAAACAAACTTATGAATTCTGCCACAGGAGATTTCATGAACATGAATGCTGGACGAGCAGTTAATCCAATGGAAGAACAATTGTTGGAAGGCATTGGATTCCGTTCTTTCTCATTCCAATATGAATTCTATCCACGTTCAGAAGAAGAAGCAGATATGGTACAACAGATTATGTACTATTTCAGAACTGCAATGTTACCTGATACATATGGTAGTGCAGAGACAACAGAAAACGAAAACTTCTTTAACTATCCAAACGTGTTTGACGTATCATTTGATGGCCCAATCAAAAAAAGACTAGACGGATTTATGCCTATGGTTTGTACTGGTTGCGATATCCAACACGGAGATACAGAATTAGGATTCTTTGAAAACGGACAACCAACAAAGTCTGCTATGAAGTTAGACTTTACAGAAATCAAAATTGTTACTCAAGAGAACTTCCAAAAGATTTCTCCAATTGGTCAAGGCACAGGAGATGGGGGTCAACCTATTACTGGTACTGACTACAGTATTCGTGATAGACAGACAAGGGGTGACGGATAATGGCAAACGAACTATTTAAGAATTTTCCCGAAGTAAGATACACACTTAGTAATGGAAAGATTGTTACAATCAAAGACTTCTTTCGTAAAGCAAAGTTAGAAGGCACACAACTTAATCAAGTAATCGATTACACAGTCTATGAACTACAAGAAGGTGAAAGACCTGATATAGTTGCAAGTAAACTATATGGTAATGGTGATTTACACTGGACATTATTCCTTGCAAATGACATTACTAATTACTACGATTGGCATATGGATACTTCTACATTTGAAAATTATATGAAATCTACATATCCTGGCCAATTTTTAGTTGCGTCTACGAGTACGGACATAGTATCTTCTACTTCTAAATTTTTAATTGGTGAAGACATAACTCAAGGAACACGTAAAGGTAAAATTTTAAAAGTTGACCCAACTTACAATAGAATTTTAGTAGAAACAACAAACGGCCAAAAATTTGTGGCCAACCAAGCGGTTACGGGTGCGAGTAGCACTAAGGTATTTACACCTAGCAGTGTAGCAAACGGAGTAGACGGTGTTGCATATTACTATGACCCTGATGCAATCGACAAAGAATTTAGATACAATAATAATAGTACAGGAACCTATCAACCAAGAACGTATTACGAAAAAGAATACGAAGACAACGAAGCGAGAAGAAAGATAAAAGTTATCAAACCTGAGTTCATACGAAGAGTGGTATCTGAGTTTGAACGTGTAATGAGTGTATAATGTCTGAAAAGAAAAACATGCAGGGTGGTGTATTCACCATTGACGCAATTAATCTAGTAAACCAAGAAGGCGAGTCTGTAGACATACAGGGTCTTGTTTTATCTTTTCGTCTTTACGAAAGTATTTACAATAAGTTTGTTACAGGTGATATTAGTATTATAGACGGTCTTGACCTGTTAAAGAATTTTAAGATTACAGGTGACGAATATATACGTATTGCAGTCAAACAAATTGAAGGTATGGGAGAAGAAGCTCCCAAAGAGTTTACCGTAGACAGAGATTTAAAAGTCTACAAAATAACTGCAGTTAACAGAGTAGACCAATCAACCCAATCCTATGTTTTAAAGGTATGTGACCCACGCATGTTTACTGCTAGAAATACTAGAGTGTCTAGAGTCATGCGTGGTTCATATGATAAAATGTTGCAGAATGTTTTAATCAATGAAGGACATATGGAAACAGAAGAGTTTGTTCATTGGGAAGATACTAAACCTGAAAATCAACAAATGGTTGTACCTAACTGGACTATCGATAAGTTTATAGACTTTACAGTTAACAATGCAGATAAAGGACTAGAAGAAAAAGCAGTATACAAAAATGGTATGTTCTTTTATCAAACACTAAACGGTGGTTTTACTTTTAAATCAATCGATTCAATGTTTCAAGAAGAGTTTCCCCTTACATTCTCATATGGTTCAAGACAAGCAGATACAGAAACTGCAGACGTAGACGCAAATGCTGACGGTGGTGTTAATACTATTATTGAAGATATACAAATACCACAAAGAGCAGATACATTAAGAGGAATGGTTGGTGGTGCATATGCGTCAACACAAATAACATATGACCCGATAAGAAAAGTAGACGAAGTAGACCTGTATTCTATAAATGACTTGTTTGAAAGGAATGCAGAAAACCATTTATCAGGGTTTCCGTTAATTAGAACGGGTGGTCAAAATGAAGTATTTGAAAAAGTCTTTACAACAGAAAATGTAACGGACGCAAAAGTTTCTCCGCCAGTTACAGAAAAAGACGTTGACGCAAATCTAGGTTACAAGTATGATTCGTTGAAAATTTATGATACTAAAATGGTGCATTCTTTTGACAATGCAGATAAGTTAGATACCGAAGAATCATTTAAAGGTTGGTCTGCTAAAGTCGATGCTGGTAAATTAGAACGTAGGGCAATGTTAGAGATTCTACAACAAAACAGAATCATAATCACAATACCTATGAGAACAGATTTAAATGTAGGTACAATTATTAAATTAGATATACCACCACCGCAATCTTCAACAGGTGGTGTAGATATCTCAGATAAAATGAACGACAATAGATATTTGATTACAGACATATGTATTAATGGTATCCCTGCTGATAAGGTAGGGAAATGTTTTGTCGAGTGCGTGAAAGAAAGTTATGCTAAGAAGATTGCAGACTATACACCATTAGATAATACAGCAGCTCCGAGGGAAGTATGATAATTAGATTTCTAAAAGCACTTAAAAATTGGGTAGACCCAAACCATTGGGCAAACAAAATAGGTGAAAAGAGTGGTGCATATGATAAGGCACGAAACAGTAAACTCAGACAATGGGTAGACAGTTTGGAAGGTTGGCAATGGTGGGCATGGCAATTAGGCCCATGTCTATTAGTATTCATATTATTAGAGTTGGGTTTAAATCAACTTGGTATGACAATGTTACCTTGGAGATAAAATGAAATTTTGGTACGGGATAGTAGAAGACAGACAAGACCCATTAAAGATTGGCCGTGTGCGTGTGCGTGTACACGGAGTACATACTCATATCAAAGACCAAATCTCAACACCTGATTTACCATGGGCGCAAGTATTACTTCCAACAACAGAAGCAGGACTCTCAGGATTCGGAAAAGGTAACGGTCTCGTAGAAGGGTCTACGGTATTCGGTTTTTGGAGAGACGAAAACTATATGCAAGACCCAGTGGTTCTTGGTGTAGCAGCTGGAATGCCTGCACAGGGTTCTCGTATTACAATCAAAGACGAATTGATACAAAGAAAGATTGAAGACGGATTCAATGACCCAAGACGATTAACAATAGCAGACTATGCTGAGACGCCAGACGGTGAAACACCTACACACGATAGGACTAGAAGTTTTGGATTGACTACTGCATTAGATACCGCACCAAAACACGTCAAGTCTCTCACGCTGAACTATGACGGAACAGGTTCAACAATAGAAGAAGTAGAACTTACCAAAGATGATTTACCTTACTATCCAAGATACTATGACGCTTCAGATTTAAATGATAACACAACAGGTATCGCAACATATACACATAGAAGTTTTACAAAAGTTGTAGACGATAAAGTTGAGAATCTAAAACACATAAACACAAAAGAAATCTTTACAGACAATACAAAGAAAAGAGTAGTAGACGAGGAATGGGCATTCCCAGTATCACCTGCTAAACCAGTATATCCATATAACAAATCCATGACTACAGAGTCAGGACATATCGTTGAGATAGACGATACTCTTGGTGTAGAAAGAATGGCAATCGAACATAGAAGTGGAACGTTCCATGAGATACACCCTGATGGTTCAGAGGTAACTAGAATTGTAAATGATAATTATACTGTAGTTGCAAAAGACAATAAACTAATTGTCGGTGGTAACGTAGACGTGTCTGTCGAAAAGGGTAATGTTAGAATCGCAGTAGCGACAGGTAATGCAGATATCTACGTAGCAGGACATACAGATTTAATGGTAGACGGAAACGTAAATGCAAGTATAGGCGGAACACTAAATGCAGACGTGGTTGGTAATACAACATTCACTTCACCCGAAACACTTATGACTACAAATTTAACAGTTGACGGTACAGTACATGTTACTAAAACAACACATTCAGTTGGTGACGTATCAACAGACGCTGGAAACGCACCGACTCTTGCGACTCATGTACACAAATCAACTTCTAAAGATACAGGTGTTGGTGCTAATGCTGGTGTTCAAACAGATACCACAATTCCTGATGCATAAATTTAGAGAGGTTGTATAAATAGAAGTATGGCAGACTTAAAATCACAGGGACAAAACGTTGCGGAAACAAAACTATACGCAGATATAGATTTTAGGTTTAGACCACACCCGATTACGGGTGACGTTACCATTAAATATGATACAGACGCTATTAAACGTGCAGTTAGAAATATAGTTCTAACTAATTTTTATGAGAGACCCTTCAAACCAAGTTTGGGGTCTTCTTTGAGGAATCAACTTTTTGAAATGACCACGGATAGGAAAGTAAGAAGACTTGCAGTCAGAGTTCAAAAGATTATCGAAGACTTTGAACCAAGAGTTGAGAATGTAAAGGTTCAATTCGGCGAAGTATCAGATAGAAATGAATTGGACGTTACTATTTTCTACAACATAAAGAACAACTCCCAAGGACAGGAACTAGATTTCACTGTTAGCAGGGCGAGATAGAGGACACTAAATGGCAGTTAAAAGTTCAGCACTAAATGTAACTGATTTAGACTTTGACGATATAAGTCAAAATCTGAAAAGTTATTTAAAAGGACAAGATAGTCTAAAAGATTATGACTTTGAAGGTTCAACACTTTCAATGTTAATAGACTTACTTGCGTATTCATCACATATCGGAGCAGTAAACACAAACATAGCTGCTTCAGAACTATTCTTAGATTCCGCACAAATGAGAAAGAACGTTGTATCACGTGCGAAAGATTTAGGTTTCGTCCCTGCTTCAGAATCTGCCTCTACAGCAATCGTTGACCTAACTATGAATAACGTAAGAAATGCAGACGGTACATTCCCAAGTGCAAACGATATGACTATCGAAGCAGGTACAAGATTCTCAACTCAGTATGACGGTAAAGCATACAACTTTGTTGTAAGTGCAGGTGTAACACCTCAACCAAATGGAAAAAGTTTTTCTTATACAGGAATCAATATAAAACAAGGAACAAATGCAAGTGACGTTTTTGTTTATGATAGACAAATTGCAAATCCTAAGTTTGTACTAAGTCAATCAAGAATAGATAGAACTGCAATGACTGTATCTGTAAACTCAGGTGGTACAAGTACCGCATATGCTCTTGCAAGTGATATATCAAATATTCTTTCTACAAGTAAAGTATACTTTACTCAAGAAAACGAAGACGGATTTACCGAAGTATATTTTGGTGACGGTAGTATCGGTGCAGAATTGAATGACGGAGATATTATTACAATACAATATACGATTGTAGACGTTATTCATGCTAATGGCGCAAATACATTTAGTCTTACTGACGCAATCAATGGTTTCTCAGATTCAACAGTTGTAACTACAAATATAGCACAGGGTGGTTCAGAAAAAGAATCTGTAGAATCAATCAAGTTTAAGGCAACAAAGTTCTATTCTTCACAAAACAGATTAGTAACATTGAATGACTACAAAGCAAAAGTCTCAGAGTATTATCCAAATGCAGATGCAGTAGCAGTATGGGGCGGAGAAGATAATGACCCACCTGTATATGGTAAAGTTTTTGTTGCAATCAAACCATTGAATAGTGATTACTTATCAGACGTAGAAAAGACACAGGTCAAAGCAAATCTAAACAAACTAAATGTTATAACAGTTAGACCTGAAATAGTAGACGCTGAAATTATTAAGATTTTACTTAATACTACATTTCAATTCAATGAAAAATTAACAGATTTAACAAGTGGTGAGTTAGAAACTTTAGTTAAGAACGCTATCGTTAAATATGATACAGATAATCTTAATAACTTTGATAGTATATTCAGACATTCAAATCTTCTAAGAAACATAGACGAAGTGGATAGTTCTATTCTATCAAATGTAACTAACGTAAGACTAATGCTTAAGAAAAAGATTTTGTTACTAGGTCAAACTGCTGGAATAACAGTAGACTTTGGTAACCCGTTGTATAACCCACACAGTGGACATAATAAACACGCTGGTGGTATTACAACGTCAACAGGATTTTACATTAGTGGCGATGCAACCAACGTCATGTTTTTTGACGATGACGGTGAAGGTAATATCCGTAGGTACTATCTATCAGGTTCTGTAAGAGTCTATCAAGATAACCAAGCGGGTACTATCGCATATGGCACTGGTAAAATAACAATCAATGCTCTGAACATAACTTCAACAGTTAATTCAGACAATACGATTGACTTCACTTTAATACCTAACTCAAATGATGTTATTGCAAAGAGAGGTTCGTTAATCGATATCTCTTCTGCTGATATCAAGGTCTCAAGTGAATTGGATACCGTTGCAAGCGGTGAATCGAGTGCTGGTGTAGGATTTACTCCAACGTCAACCTCGACTTATTAACCATGGATAAAGTGGTCAGGAGTCCCCTGAGTAGTTTACCATTAAATTGGATTAAAATAGGAGAAAATTCAAATGGCAGATAAGAAAATATCAGCGTTAACTGCAGTAGCAGACGCAGACATCGGTGGTGATGATTTACTTCACATCGTTGATAACCCAGGCGGAACGCCTGTAAACAAAAAGATGACAATTGCTCAACTTTTTGAAAATATCCCAACTCACTTAGCAGTTGACGATATTACAACAGTAACGGCAACTGCAAGTAACCTTGCTTCTTCATTCGCAACTGCGATTGATTTATCAGGTGCTTCAGGTAACGTTGCATTTACGTTAGACAACGGAACAGACGTTGGTCAGTTAAAATTGATTTATCAAAAAACTGAACCTGCATCTTCCCATGCGGCTAACATTACTGTAACCAGTTTCGGAAGTGGAACAAGTTCAAGTAACCAAATCTCTCAGGATACTCAGGGTGATGCGGTTATCTGTGTTTGGGACGGTTCTAACTGGTTTGTTCTATCAAACTTTAATAGTACAGTTACACTATCATAATATGAGTGGAATTCAGGGGGTTGACAAATTACTACCTAGACTTAATAGTCTAGTACCCGACTTTGTTCAGGCAGAGTCGCCAGAATTTGTCGCCTTCCTGAAAGCGTACTTTGAGTTCCTAGAACATGAGACAGTAGTTCTCAAAAGTCAATCAACTATTGACAACGTAGGATTGGAAGATGGAAGTGGTGACATACTTTATGAAACTGCAACCATCTCTCCTTCTACAACTGTAGACAATAAAATATTATTAGAGCAAACAGTTACTAATCCAACTGCAAGTGCTGACCCATTTACTGTAGGTGAGTATCTTGTTGGTGATAAATCTAAAACAGTCGCAAAGATTAATGTCGTTAACGGAGACCAATTATTCGTTAAGACTATTTCAGGTTTTGGTTTCAAACCTCTTGAAAATGTAACTGGTAGAACAGGTGGACAAACTGGTGTTGTTTCCACATATAAAGAATCTAGTATTCGTGCAAATAATAAAATCTTAGAATACTCAGACGTAGATAAAACAACAGAAAACTTCTTAGAATTTTTCCAAAAAGATTTCATGCCCTCTCTTGATGCGAGTTTAAACTCAAACAAGAGAAGTACAATAAAACATATCAGAGACCTTTATCAAAAGAAAGGTTCCCCTGATTCATTAAAGTTCCTTTTAAGACTTCTATACGGGCAGGAAGCAGAGGTATCATATCCATTCGATAATACAATCAAGTCAAGTGAATCTTCTTATGTTTCAGAAAGAAGAATGGTTGTTAATATCCCCATAGAAAAAGATAGACCACAAGCAACAGATACCATAACTGAATATGAAGGTGGAGTTGTTTACGCACAGGGTATCGTTAACATTGTATATCCAGTGGTTGGTTCTGAAACATTATTTTCACTTGATATAACAAACATAGCAAGTAAAGAATTTAGAGAAGGTTCTACTATAGAACTTTTAGATAGAGATACTAAAGTAAAAAGAGCAGGAACAGTATCAGGTATCATTTCAACATTCAATGATAACGATTCTTCAATATACATTGACCACGGTGATGACGGAGACATTCTTCTAGAAGACGGTGGTGGTTTGATATTAGAATCAAGTTTTGCTTCGATAGGTTCTTTGTATGCAATAAATGACGATATTAATTTCCAAGGTTCAAAAAACCAGTTAGGTCAAGTAGGTCTTTCAACTTCTGTAGTAGAAGGTATACAAACAGGTTCTGTAGAAGAAGTATATATTGAAGCAGACGGTTCAGGATACGAAGGTGGTGATTTAGTTATCTTTGATAATACTGGTACTAACGGTAGTGGTGCATTTGGTATGATTGGTTCTGCTGGTGACGAACTATTCCAAGAGGCAGGAACAAGATTTGGATACTATCAGTTTACTGCAACAGCAGGACAAACAGTTTTCAGTGGTTACGATAATTACGGACAACAAGTAATTTATGAAGACCACAACAGACACGTATTTGTAAATGACGTAGAACAAACAACAGGTTTTAGTACACAGGGAAGTATACTAACATTCAATTCAGGATTGAGTGCTGGTGACCAAGTAGAAATATACACAGAGTATATGAGAATTACTTTAGAAGACGGTTCACCTTTAAATCTAGAAACAACAAATTCAAACATAAGAAAGGTAACTCTAATAAATGGTGGACGTGGTTACAGTACATTACCTCTATGTGGCCCAGGCGGATACATTTATCCTGCGAGTGTGTCAACATTTACACAGGGTGAAGTTGTCACGGGCGCTGGCGGGGCGACAGCAGTAATCGGACTAGTTAATAACGAAAAGAATAGACTAGAAGTATATCGTAGGGCAACAGATACTGGTTCATTTGTAGTAGGAGAAACTTTAACTGGTGGTGGAAGTGGTGCGACTTCTACAATCTTACAACAAAATGTTTCTTCGGGAAGTGGTGCGAAACTATTTGCATTTTCAAAAAGTATTGGTAGAGTTGGAACAATTAATATCAAAGCACAAGGTAATAGATATACCTCAGACGCACATGTATCTCAAAGTTCAACATATCCTTTATTGATATCCGCACCAAGTGTTGCTCTAACAAAAGATACAATTATTACAGGTTCAGTATCAGGTTCAACTGCGAGAGTATTAGACTTTAACTCCAATACACAATTACTTAAAGTTCAAGACATGACTAACATGTTCTTAGAAAATGAATCAGTCACATTCCCTAACGGCGGAACATTTAAAATTCATGCATTTAATCCATTCACTGGTAGAGGAACGAAGTCAGGTGAAGGATTTATAAACAAAGGAACAACAGGTGATACTGGTGCTCTATCAGCTTCAGGTATGTCAATTACTGATAGTAAATTCTATCAATCACATTCTTATGTTGTAAGAATCGGTGAGAGTATTAATAAGTTCCGTTCAATAGTAAAAGATTTAGTTCACCCTGCAGGTCACATATTCTTTGGTGAGGTTGCGGTAACAAATAATGTTTCTATGAATGTTGCTGACGCAGACCATGTAAGATTTAGACCAACTATTGTTATCAATGCTGGTGGTGACGATACTGCAAATGCAAGTGCTCAATTAGCAACTAGAACTGCACAGAGACAAGAAGTTGAAATATACTCATTATCTACAGAAGAACATGACTTAGCATATGCACCAATGATTGCATTGGTTAATGAATCAATACCAGCCCCAAGTACAGACCCAAGAACAGGTGGGTCAATTACTGAACCAAGAACAGAACACGGTGATTCTTCACATAGACAAAGACATATAAACATTCTTAAAATTGTTTCTAAGAATGCAGAGGTAACTCAAGTTGGTATGTATCCATTGAACGGAATACCAACAACCATATCCTTAGAAAGTGGTGACGGAACCTTTGACCCATATTTTGTTTTACAAACAAATGTAAACGGTGGGCCAGAAAGAAGACCTACACGTAATGGTAAACCACTTCCAGTTAATCCGCACCACGAAGAAGTTATTGTTATGGAAAATGGTGATAGAATAGAAGTAGAAGAAGTTGCGTGTACATTAAGAATGGAACCTCGAAGAGACGCAGAAGTAAAAGGTATCTTTGGTGACGTAATGATAATGGAAGACGGAAGTAATGTGCGTCTAGAATCTGCTACAACTATAGAAGAAGTTGATTATTTTGTAACAGAAAGAAGCAGAGAGAATTTGATAGAAAGATATATGCAGACAGAGGACGGGTTCTCTATCTGTATGGAAAATGACGATAGACTAGTTGTCGAAGGTGTCAGTGAAAATGCTGTAACTTCATCATTTGTATCTTTTGGAACTTCGTTCAATGACCTAAATATAATCAGTGGTCAACAAGTATATGATATTGCATACTATATTAAGGACGAAACTGATAATGACGACTTCTTATTAGAAGACGGTACAGGTGTTATCATGAGTGAAGTATCAAAACCCGAAGGACTTAGAATCCAAGACATGGAAACTTTGTTCCCCAACACCTTTATTCCAAAATTTTCCGACCATGCTAGAGATAGGACTAACGTAACCTATTCAGCATACGTTAAATCAGGAACAAATTAGATTTTATAACATAAGTTGTTATAAATAGAAGTATAAATACATTATATCTTAGGAGATAGAATCAAATGGCAGCAATAATAACAGAAAAGTTTCGTATCCATAATGCGAGACAGTTTAAGGAAGATTTTGGTGAAGCCGCTTCATCGACATTCCTTTTTATAGGACGACCACAACAGTGGGACGCATCAGACACAACCCCAACACCTTCAAACTCTATTGGAGAAATGATAGACGCATATAACGATATGATTGCAATGAAGAAAATTACTTCTTCGGACGTATCACATGCTCTAGTAAGAAGGGATTGGACAACAGGAACAACGTATGACGAGTATGCACATGATTATAGTGCAACAAATACTTCTCCTGCTTCTAGTTCAAACAACTTGTTTGACTCAAGATATTTTGTGATTACAGACGATTACAATGTATACAAATGTTTAAGGACAGGAAGAGATAGTTCAGGTAACGTAGTTGCATCTACAGTTAAACCTACAGGAACTGCAACAACTCCATTCGCAACCGCAGATAGTTCAGCTGCCTCAGGACGTGGTTATATTTGGAAGTATATGTATTCAGTTTCTGCTTCAGAAACTATTAAGTTTGTAACAAACGATTTTATCCCTGTAAAAACATTAGGTGCACAAACAGAAGTCAATGGTGACTTAGGTGCATTCGGTTCTGCTGGTGCAGATGACGGTTCAACTCAATATGACGTAGAAACAGCCGCTGTAGACGGTGGAATTCACCACGTAGTAGTTACTAACGGTGGTGCTGGATATACTAACGGTACTTACAATAGTGTCGCAGTAGTTGGAGACGGAAGTGGTGCAACAGTATCAGTTAAAGTAGCTGGTGGTGCTGTAACAGAAGTATTTGTAAACAGCATAGGTTCAGACGAAGGAACTGGTTACAGACGTGCTTCAATTAATATTGACGATATTTCAGGTATCGGTACACCTTCAACAAGTGCAGTAGTAAAACCAATCATATCACCAGTTTATGGACATGGTGCTAACCCAGTTGAAGAACTAGGTGGTATCTATGTTATCGTAAACTCAAGATTAGAATTCGCAGAAGGAAGCGGTGACTTCCCAGTCGATAACGATTTCCGAAGAATTGGTCTAGTTCAAGACCCATTCCAAGATGACACAACTACAGTTTCAACAGATACAACTCTAAGCGCAATGTACAAAATGACATTGAGTTCAGTAACAGGTCTTTCAAAAGACGATACTATTATGAGTGCAGCTTCTGACGCAACTGGTGTCGCAAAAAGTATTATAGTCTCAATTGATACAAGTAATAAGTTCGTTTATCACTTACCTCAAGAAAACGTTAAAGGTGAAGTTGTAAACTTTGCTACTAGTGGTACGAACACAGTTTTCCTAGGGTCTTCAAGTATAGGAACAGTTAGTGCAGTTGATTCAGATTATCCCGAAGTGCAACCGCATTCGGGTGAAATCATTTACATAGAGAACAGAGGTGCGGTATCTAGGGCTTCAGACCAAATTGAAGATATCAAACTTATTGTTCAAATGTAATTGATAATTAAAAAGAGATAAAAATATGCCTGAGAAAGTAGACTTAAATGTATCGCCTTATTATGACGATTATGATGAAGATAAAAAGTATCATAAGGTACTTTATCGTCCTAGTAGACCGATACAGGCAAGAGAGTTAACACAAGCTCAATCTATTCTACAAAACCAAATTGAAAGATTTGGTGACCACATGTTCAAAGAAGGAAGTATCATTACTGGTGCTGAATCAAACGTGGACATGGACGTTATGTATGTAAAAGTTGAGAGTACCAACCCTAATGGTTTGGGAACAACTGGTGTAGAAAATTATAGAACTACTTTTGATAACAAATATCTACAAGGTGAAACTACAGGTGCAGTTGCACAGGTAGTAACTTCATATGCAGAAACTTCAACTGACCCTATCACGTACATTGTCAGAATGTATAAGTCAGGTTCTGATACAAATAACTCTATTAGATTTTCAGCAGGAGAAGAACTAAAAGAAGTCACAATAGATGCAAACGGTTCAGCTTCTTCTGCAAGTAACAACAACGAATTAAAAATTAAGGACTCAACTCATACACCAGTTGGACGTTCTTCATTAGCAGAAATCCAAGAAGGTATTATTTTTACTAGAGGGTTTTTTACTAAGGTTAATCAACAACAAATAACACTTGAAAAATATTCAGGTGCACCAAGTTATAGAGTCGGACTAGAGATTGCAGAAACTTTAGTTGGTTCTTCAACAGACTCTACATTATTTGATAATGCACAGGGTTCTTCTAACGAGAACGCAGCTGGTGCTGACAGATTAAAAATAGAATTAACTTTAGCAAAACATCTTATAGATTCCACTACAGACGCAAACTTCATTGAGTTAATGAGAGTTAACAATGGAATCATGGAACTGTCAATCCAAAGACCTGAGTACAATGCATTTGCAAACTTACTTGCACAAAGAACATTTGATACTTCGGGTGATTTTATTGTAAACCAATTTGTACCAAATCTTAAAGAACATTTAGATGACGGAACTAATGGTGGTGTATATTCAACAATTAACGGTGGTGACGAATCTAAATTCGTAGTTAAAACTTCTGCTGGTAAAGCATATGTTAAAGGATACCAAGTAGATAAACTAGTAGGCTCTACTATACCAATCAGAAAAGCAAGAAGCACCGCAAGTCTTACAGGTGCATCAACACCAGTTAGACTAGGTAACTTTGTAAAAGTAATAAACTCACACGGTCTTCCTGAATTCGGTAATGAGTCAGGAACAGACGCACAGAAACCATATGGTATCGTAAAACTTTTTGACGCAGTAACAGCAACGCCTGGAACTGAAAACACTAGTGGACAAATTGGTTTCGCAAGAATTAGAAACTTTGATATGGCAACTGCTGGAACTTCAAACAGTTCAGAAGTTTGGGATAATGCAACTAGGTTTAATGCATATCTATTTGATATCAAAATGTTTACCAAACTTAAGTACAGTGCACATAGTGGTACTGCAGTAGTTGGTGATAAGATTACAGGTTCAGTATCAGGTGCAACTGCTATTGTCGGTTATGACGATGGTTCAGGTGCATTATACGTCCATGACGTAGTAGGAACATTTACTTCAGCAGACGCAATCAGTTCAACAAATGGTTCTTTTGCAATGTCAGCTGGTCAACATACTGGTGAGAATTTTAGAGGAACTGCTAACGAAGTAAGAACATATAATATTGACAGAGTTCGTGGAATATCACAAGCACCAAATGTAACCGCAAGAGAAACATTCACTGCAGACATATACACAGACCAAGACTTTATATTAACTGGTCAAGTATCAATGTCTTCTACAAGTGTAACAGGTTTTGCAACTAAATTTACTGCAGAACTTAAAGAAGGTGATATAGTTATTGACGGTGCTGGTAACGAAAGAGTTATTTCTTCTATAACCAGTGATATAGCTGCTACACTAACAGGTGCGGTAGGAACTGCTTTAACAAACGCAAACGCAACTAGACGAAGAACAAGAGTATTTGACCAAGAACAAGTTGCGTCCATATTTGCATGGCCAAGAGACTATGTAAAAACACATACACCCGACCAAGTACAAGTAAGAAGGTCACAAAACGTAACATTGTCAAGTGGTACAATTACACTTACATGTGGTTCAGGAGAATCCTTTTCAACAAGAACAGATGATAACTATATCTTCTCAGTTGTAGAAGCACAAACATCAGGTTCACCTACATTAGTAAATGGTGACATGGTTGACGTTGTCAACAACTTAAGTGGTGCACCATTTACAGATACAATTTCAGGAAACAACTTAGAATTCAGTGGGTTCCCAACTGCTGATGACGGTGCAATTCTAAAAGTAACATTTACTGTAGATATTAATTCACCAGTTAACAGAGATAAGTCACTAAAACAAGCAAGGTGTCTCTCAGTTGTAAACTCTAGAACCACAGGTGGATTCTACGGAACATGTTATAACGATAAAGAAATATCCCTAGGTGTTGCAGACGTATTTAAAGTTCGTGCAATCTATGAAGGTAATGGTGCAACTGCACCTCTACCACCTTCGGGAACAATTACAGAGACATCAAGTCCTGCTATACCATTTCAAAGTTTTGAGGTCATAAAAGGTAATACCTCAGACGCACGTGCGGTAATTGTAAATTACAATGGTTCTACAAATAAGAGTTATTTTTATTATACCACATTAAACAAAACATTTATAGAAGGTGAAGTTCTTGTAGGACAGACTTCAAAAGCAACTGGTAACTTAACTAATTTTGACCAAGGTGCAACAAACATAACAGACAGATATTACTTTGACGATGGACAAAGAGATGGATTCTATGACCATGGTAGATTACAATTGAAGCCAGGAAATCCAACTGCTAACAATCAGATACTAGTTTTACTTGATTACTTTACTTCAAGTGGTAACGGTGACTTCTTTGACGTAAATTCATACAGTGGTATCGATTATGAAACTATTCCTAGATACGTTCCAAGTAAAGTAGACTTAGGTGGTTTAGAACCTGACGGTGAGTTTGAATTAGCAGACGCAGTAGACTTTAGACCAGTATTAGGACAACTATTAGGTACAACTACTTTTGGTTCAGCAACACCTAACCCCGAATCACCAATTAATATTAGTAATACGACTTCGGGTATTGTTTCATCACCATTTGCATATGCAAGTAAATCATTTGAATCTGCTGTAACAGGTATCTCAGCAACAGGTGCTAGTGCGGTAGACGTACCAGTGCCAGGTTCAAACGTAGTTGGTGATATTAGTTTCTATGTTGGAAGAATTGACAAAGTCTTCTTACACAAAGACGGTGAATTCCAAATAGCTCAAGGAACACCTGCATTGACTCCTATGAAACCAAAAGGTATTGACGATGCAATTGAATTATACGAGTTAAGAATTCCACCTTACACAGACGATTTAAAGAGAGTAAGATTAAGAAGTGTAGACCATAGAAGGTTTACAATGAAAGATATCGGTAAGATATCAAATCGTGTTGCTAACTTAGAAAGATTAACAACACTATCTCTATTAGAAAGAGATACACAAACAATGCAGTTTAAAGATGCAGACGGATTTGATAGATTCAAATCAGGTTTTGTTGTGGATTCATTTAAAGGACATAATGTCGGAGACGTTAACCATATAGATTATAATTGTTCAGTCGATACGAAATCAGGCGTACTGAGACCTAAGAACTTCCAAAACTTCTTCGATATTGAATTCGATTCAGTTAACAGTTCAGAGTTTCAAAAGACGGGTGACTTAATTACTTTACCTTATACAAGTACAACTTATGTAAATCAAAGTAAAGCGTCAAGGGCAATGAATGTTAACCCTTATCACGTATTTGCATTTATTGGAAATGTAAGTCTGACTCCTGCTTCTGATATATGGCAAGACCAAACACAATTACCCGAAGTAAGAATAAACAGAGAAGGTAACTTTGACGCATTGTTAGCTGAAAGTGCAGACCTTGGAACTGTTTGGAATGCATGGCAAACAAACTGGGTAGGAGAACCTACAACTGTGTCTACAGAGGTTCTATCGACTTCTAGTGGTTCATGGAGTGGTGACCCAGCACAAGGTGGTGAATGGGTATCGGGTACAGAAGTATCAAGAGAAATAACAAATACGATTGAAACACAAAGTAGAACTGGTATTAGAACTACTGTAGTAGAAGATTTTGTAGAAGATAGAAATGACAGAGTTGTAAGTATATCTGTTATTCCATTTATACGTGCTCAAACAATTGAGATTGACGCAGTAAACTTAAAACCTGATTCATTCCATTACGTATTCTTTGACCAACAAGACGTAAACAGATTCGTAAGACCATTCAATGCAACTTATTCTCAGGACGGTGGAACAGGTGTTACATCAGGAATTAAAGCAGATGGTAACGGTAGAGTTCGTGCATACTTTGATTTACCTAATAATGGGCCAGATAGATTCCCTACAGGTCAAAGAGACTTAAAAGTAACGTCAAGTGTATACAATGAATCTAACCCTTCATCGGGTGGTCAAGCACAATTTAGTGCTCAAGGTTTACTACAAACTAATCAAACAGAAATTATTTCTACTAGAAATGGTAGAACTATAGTAGGTGCTACAGCGGGTGAAAGACAGATAACAAGACGTGGTGAACAAATGAACTCACGTAATGTGGATACTGACGCACCACCAGTACCATTACCTGACCCTAATTTTCCAGCAACTCCACCAGCGGAACCTGACCCACCAAGGGAAGACCCGCCGTTGCCACCGCCACCAATACCTAACATAAATCTACCGTTAAACATAGATTTTGATTTTGATTTCAATGTATTTGAATTTGGTGGGTGGATGGATCCGCTTGCACAATCATTCTTAGTTGATAAAAGTGGTGGTATGTACTTAACAGAAGTAGACTTGTTCTTTAAAACTAAAGACGAGAGTTTACCTGTATCTGTAGAAATTAGAAACATGGTTAATGGATATCCTGGCCAAATTATATTACCGTTCTCAGAGGTTACAAAAAATCCTGCAGACGTTAATTTGTCACAGGACGGTTCAGTTTCTACAACATTCACATTCCAAAGTCCAGTATTCTTAGAACAGAATCAAGAATATTGTTTTGTAGTTCTTTCAAACTCTAACAAGTATGAAGCATTCATTTCAAGAATGGGTGAAACAGACTTAGTAACAGGACAAACAATTTCAGGACAACCATATGCTGGTTCATTATTCGCATCTCAAAATGCTTCAACATGGACTGCAGAACAAACAGATGACCTCAAGTTCCATTTGAAGTATGCAAGGTTTGATATTTCTAAGAGACCTATTGTTAAATTTAATAACAAAGCATTAGAAGCTTCACCTTTACAAAATAATCCAATCGAATCATATGCTGGTGAAAACTACGTAAGAGTTTATGCATATGGACACGGTATGTATGATAATTCTTCTAACGCTGTTATAGCGGGAGTTACAGGAGAAAAAACTGGTGCGATTATAAACATAGAAGCAGAAGGTTCAATAGCAACAACTGGAACCATGGGTTCTACTTCAACAGGAGTTGCGACAACTACTGACGGTTCAGGAACAGGTTGTAAATTAGATATCACTGTATCAAGTGGAAGTATAACTTCAATTAAAATTGCAGACCCTGGCTTTGGATATACAACTTCAAACAAACTAACAGTAACAAACTTTGGTAGTGCAACTAACACAGTAGAAATTGACATTGACACAGTAGACCAAACAATCGGTGGTATTCCAATATCATGTATCAATGGAACATACACCGCTATCTCAGGAACAGACATTGATAGTTATACGGTAATACCTGACTTGTCTAGTACAGACCTTAAAACAGGTTATGTTGCTCTAGAAAGCACACAAAGTGGTGGTGGAAACGCAACCGCACAAAGAAACTATTACTTCGATACAATACACACAATGATACCAAGTGTTCAATTGAAAGGAACATTGTTGCATACTAATATTAGAACAACTGCAATGAAATCGCCAGAAGGTGTTGGTGGAACTGCATATGTTAAAAACAATACTGCAGAGTTTATCACATTAAATGATAACCACTTCTTAGACCAACCTTCGATTGTTGCTTCACCTATCAATGAAACTAATGAAATGGCAAGTGTGAAGTCATTTACTTGTACTTTGCAAATGCAATCACCTAGGGGTAACTTGTCACCAATGATTGACATTTCTTCTTTAGGTGCATTAGGTATCATGAACAGATTAAATAACATAGACAGTAGTTCAGATGTACCTACAGGAATCACATATGTTGATTCTACGGAACCCGATGGTGACAACAATGCATTTGTATACTGTACAAGAAAGGCGTCTCTGGCTACGCCTGGCACCGCCGTGAAGGTAATGTTAGACGGATTTAGACCTTCGGGAACTGATTTAAAAGTTCTTTACAAGGTGTTAGAAAACGATAACTCGACACCATTCGATGATATCGGTTGGAGATATTTTAATACAGACGGTTCGCCAGATATCGCTGTAGGAAATGACGCAAGAAACTTTAAAGAATATAATTATACTCAAGAGGGACTAGCAGAGTTCTCAGCATTTGCAATTAAGATTGTAGGACAGTCAACTAATACTTCCACAGTCCCACTTGTAAGTAACCTGAGAGCGATTGCATTAGCAACATAATATTATGTCAAAGTTCGCTTACGAAAAAGGACATGCAAAAGTAGAAGGACATTCGACTCTACTTAGAGAAGAAAGTTCAAGTGCGATTATTAATAATGATATCAACGGATATCAAGCTGCTATTAGAAGAAAAAAAGTTTTTCAAATACAGCGAGAGGAAATAAATACTTTAAAAGTAGAAATGACAGAGATAAAACAACTATTAGGTGAAATATTAGAGAGAACAAATGGCAAAAACGATTGACCAATTTAGTACGTTAGAAAACTTTAGAACTCGTTACAACGATTTAGCAAATGACGTTGGGGATATCTCTGGCTTAAGAACAGACGTTACAGGAAACCTAATAGACGCAATCAATAGTATAGAAGATAAAACATTCTTCTATCAAGAGTTTCTTTATACTGCGACCAGTGGACAAACTGCATTTACAGGAAATGACGCATTTAGTAATGACCTAGTATTCAAGAAAGATAGAATACAGGTTTATAAAAATGGTGCATTGTTAAGAGTTGGTGACGACTATGTTTTAGCAAGTCAACAATCAGACGGAACATTCAAACAGATTACACTTATTTCAGGTGCTACCACAGGTGATAAAATCGCAATCCATGCCTTTACTGGTTCATTCTTAACAGTTCAAGGTGGTGGTGTCGGTGGTAGTTCTCTATTTACAGAAACTGCAAACAATACAATCTTTAACCATAATAGTAATGGTATAGTATTAAACGCAACCAATACTCCTTCTATCACTTCATTAGATACTGGTATAAACATTCAGTTAGAAGGTGTAACTAAAGTTGACGGTAATCTATCAGTTGATACTGGTCATACATTTACTGCTCCAACAATTACAGACGGAACAGGAACATTTACTGGTGGTAATGGTACTGGTTGGACAAGTATAACTTCTACTTCGTTTGCTGGTAACTTAACAGGTAACGTTGCAGGTGATACTACAGGAACACACATTGGGCCGTTGAGTTCAAGTTCAGGTAATATTCAAGTTAATTCAGCAACATACATAACAGAATTTAGAGGTGGTGGTTCAACCGAAGGACAGATTAGACTTAACTGTCATGTTAACTCTCATGGTCAAACTATTAGACCTCAACCACATAGTGAAGGTGTTACAAATACATTAACACTTCCTGCAGGTGGTGACCAAGAATTAGTTGGTACAACTGATACTCAGACTTTAACAAATAAAACTATTACAGGTACATTTACAGGAACTTTAACAGGTACAACTTCTGATATTTCTAATCATAGTATTACAGGATTGAGTGACGTTGGTGGAAGTGCCCCAAGTGACGGACAGATACTTGTTTATAGTTCAAGTAATAGCAGATACGAAGCTACAGACCAAAATACTTCTGACAGTGTGACAGAAGGTTCAAGTAATTTATATTTTACAAACGAAAGAGTTGACGATAGAGTTAATGCACTGATAGTTGGTGGAACAGGTATAGCAACTGTATATGACGATGCAAGTAACACATTAACAATTAATGGTTCTGCTCAATACGGTAATGAAGATGTCCTAGATTTCTTAGGTGGCGGTGGACTAGTAGGTGGAAATGGTATAGATTTAACTTATAATGATTCCGCTAATACATTAACCATTCACAGTGATATTGAAGGTGGTGCTGGTATGCTTGCAACTACAGAAGCTACAGGAGAAAACACCATAAATATCGGCGCAGGTAAAGGTATAAAAGTCAATGCAGATGATGTGCAAATTGACTACGAAGTAACTAACTCAGCTCCAGGCTCAGTTGGTTCAACTTCTGACGGTCACCTTTGGTTTGTGATATAGTGAATGAGTAATGTGTAATGTCAGACGAAATATATATAAACACCAAGAACACTCCGCATAGTCAACTAGGACAATTAGGTAGTTCAGGCAATTTTCAACAACCGTATCAAGGTCAAGCAGCTGTTACGGGTACTTTGCAGGCACAAAGAGCTGTAACTGGTCAAACTCCGACTACTTATCAGGCAAGATATCCATTTACTTACCAAGCAAACGCACGTGGAAGATATCCATATCCTGCAAACTCTCAGACGCCATATCCTGCTTCAGCACAAGGACAATATCCATTTACTTATCCTGCGATAGGACAAAATCCCTATACGTTTGAATATATCGCAAGATATCCATTCGCTTATCAAGCAAGGTATCCGTATCCTGCAAACTATACAGCACAGGGAAGATATCCTGCTAATGCAAGTGGTACATATCCTTATCAACAAAATTATCAAATAGCATATACTTTTCCGTATACCTATAGCGCCCGTAGACCTAGTCCTGCTAACCACCGTGGTACATATCCATATTCAGCGAGGACACAGGTAGTCAATAGGGCAAGATATCCGTTTACTACATCTACTCCCCTTTTTGGGCCTCACGGATATCAAGTTCCATATCCGTTCTTTTTTAGTTTTGACCCTAAAGACCCAGGCACAAATGCCCAAGGTCGAAGGCCTGCTAATAGACAAGGATATTATCAAGGGTCACAGAATGTAAGAGGTCGTACACCTTCTATTGCCAATGGAAGAAGACCTGTAAATGGTACAACTCCTTGGCCAGAACCTGAATTGAATTCACAGTTTCCGATTCCTTATGCGTATCAACAGCCTTATTCGTTTACTCCAAGAACACAACAACCATATATTGCAACTGGAAGATATCCATTTACACAGCAAAGTCAACAACCTTATATTACCAATGGGCAGGGACAGGGTAGTACACAACACCAAAAAAATGCTCAAGGGCCTTATCCATTCACTTATCAAGCAAGATATCCATACCCTGCAACTTACCAAGCAAGAGGAAGATATCCTGCTAGTGCACGTGGTATGTATCCAGCTCAAGCAAATGGACAACAACCGTTTAGTTATCAAGCAAACGCACGTGGAAGATATCCATTCATTTATACTGCACGTCAGCCAGGCACTTATCAAGCACAGGGAAGGTATCCATTTACATATCCTGCAAATGCTAGAGGAAGATATCCTGCTAGTGCACAGAATCCATATCCGTTCCAGCAGAACTATCAACAAAATTATATTTTCCAACAACCATATTCTACAACTAGAAGTATTGGTGCAGCTGCCAAAGTTAAAGCGGTGTACTTGAATGACGCTGGAACTTTAAGAAAATTACAAGAAGTATATGTAAATAATCAAGGAACACTAGAAAAAACTCACCAAACAGTTCCAGCAGCTCAATTTAGTAAATCATAATAGGTATAAATAGTTAAATGGCAATAATCGCAAACATATTCATAGACCAAGGTACAGACTTTGCTATACAAGTTGACCTAACAGATACAGTAGGTGATGTATTGAATCTCACTGGATTTACTGCGACTGCCCAATTAAGAAAAACATATGGTTCTTCAAATGCGGCCGCAACCTTTACATGTTCACATAATGGAGTTGGTGGAACAGTTACAATGACATTAACTGATACTATTACAACTGCTTTAGAAGCAGGAAGATATGTATATGATTTATTGATAACGGACAGTGGCGGTTCAATAAGTCGTGTCGTTGAAGGACAAGCAACAGTAACGCCAGGCGTAACGAGGTAAACATGGCAATTAAAGGAAAACTTAGAGGAACAGGAAATATCAAAGTACAAACTTTAAAAGTTGGAGTTACAGACGTTAATCTATCAGCAAAATCCATTCAGGAACTACAAGACGTAGAAGCTTCAGAAACTGATAAAGGGTATCTACAATACGACCAAACCACCGATAAGTGGAAAACTACCACAGTCATTGACGGTGGCACTTTCTAATCGTATAAATAGTATAAGACACATATCAAGGGAACAACCAGTGAGTTCCGACCCACATTGTGAGTGGATAGGTTCATTATGGATATACCCATGTGGGATTAATAACAGAATTATACGAGGAAAAAATAAATGGCAACAGTAATTCAAATTAAAAGAACGACTGGTGTTTCTAGCCCTACAGTATCGGATTTAGCAGAAGCGGAATTGGCGTATGTCCAAGACCGTTCTAATGACGGTGCGTCCTCAAAGTTGTTCATTGAGTCTGTAGATTCAAGTTCAAACCCAGTTATACATGAAATTGGTGGTAAATTTTTTACTGATATCATAAAGGGTTCTACACCCACACCTGCTAACTTAATTGTTGGTAATGGTGCGACTGCTGGTGCAGAGATTCAACTTAGAGAAGATTCTGACAACGGTACAAACTATGTTGCTTTGAAATCGCCAAATGCGGTTGGTTCAAATGTAACATTTACACTGATGGGTGCAGACGGTTCTGCTAATCAGGTAATTGAAACCGATGGTTCAGGAAATTTAGGTTTTAGGACAGTAACATCAACAATTGACGGTGCAACAGACACTAATATCACTTCAGCAGCTGACGGTGCAATGTTACTGTATGATACAGGAACATCTAAGTGGATAGATAACGTAATGTCAGGTGACGCTACTATGGCGGACACTGGTGTTATGACTATCTCAAATGACGCAGTCACACTTGCTAAAATTGCAGACGCAGTTATTATTACAGAATCAGAAGGTATCTCAAGTAATGATGTAGATACGGGGTTCCCAACAGCGGCTGCTGTTAAGGACTATGTTGATTCAAACATAACTGCTCAAGATTTAGACGTTACAGGTGATTCAGGAACAGGTGCGGTAGACTTAGATTCTCAAGCGCTAAATATCGTAGGAACAACAAACGAGATTGTAACTTCTGCGAGTGGACAAACAATCACAGTAGCTTTACCTGATGACGTAACTGTAGGAAATAGTCTAACAGTAACAGGTAACTTAACGGTTAACGGTACTACCACAACTGTTAACTCAACAACTACAACAGTAGACGACCCAATCTTTACAGTTGGTGGAGACAGTGCTCCTGGCTCAGACGACAACAAAGACAGAGGTATCGAGTTTAGATACCATGACGGTTCTTCTGCTAAAATTGGTTTCTTTGGATATGACGATTCAGTAAATAAGTTTACGTTTATCTCAGACGCTACAAACACTTCCGAAGTATTTTCAGGTTCAGCAGGTAATGTTGCATTTGGAAACATGGAAGGTGTTGGTTTAGCATTAAGTGGTTCAATAACTTCTGTAGACGGTTCTGCACCAACTAACGGTCAGATTCTAATGGGACATACTTCAAATGGAGATATGCAATTAGGAACAATCACTGCAGGTGAAGGTATTGACGTAACTAATGGTGCTGGTAGCATAACAATTACGGGAGAAGACGCAACAACGTCAAACAAAGGTATCGCAAGTTTTGCTAGTGCAAACTTTACAGTATCAAGTGGTGCAGTAACTATCACTGGTATTGACGGTGGGACATTTTAATTATTAGAATAGGGTAATACATGGCAACAGTCATAACGTTCAAGAAGTCATCGACTCAGAACGCTGTTCCAACTACCTCAGATATCACTCTTGGGGAATTGGCAGTAAATACTTACCACGGTAGGTTTTACACTGAGAAGAATGACGGTTCAGCTGCCATTGTAGAAGTAGGGTCTAATCCTGCATCATTCACTATTAATGACGCAATCACATTCCCCACTTCTGACGGTTCAGCTGACCAAATAATTACAACCGATGGTTCGGGGACTTTGACGTGGGCAGACCAAAGTGGCGGAAGTTATGGAACAGGTGCAACTTTTACCTTTTCTCTAACAGGAACCACAACCACTATATCAGGAAATGATGATGATGGGCAAGCATTGTCATATGATATTGGAAAAGAAGCAGTATATCTAAACGGTGTACTATTACAAGACGGTGGTGTTGACTACGCAACAACAAGTTCCTCAGTAATTACTCTTCAAGCAAATGGTGAAAGTGGTGACGTTGTTTGTATTAAAACACCTAAAAATCCAGGCGTATTAGTTGAAACTGCAAGTTCAGCATTGACAACTACTGATTCAAACCAAACTATTCTTTCAATTGCTTCTGCTGGAACAAAGTCAACTAAAATATCTTTGACTGCAGTTCATTCAACAGGTTCACATTCATGCGAAGTTCTCATGGGTAATGACGGTAGTAACGCATTCTTTTCACAATACGGTGACGTAACAACTACAGGTTCATTCTTGTATGATTTATCCACAACAATGTCAAGTGGTAATCAATTATTGAGAGCGACACCTGCTAATACTAATACAACTTTCTTTTTAACTTACAGTAGATTACCAGCACTCAAAAACGGTGAGTTGACAACTACAACTACAACTGCAGACCAAACATTAGATACGTGTTCAGTTGCATATGAAGGAGTTAAGTATTCATTACTTGCAGTTCATTCAAGTGGGTCACATGCGTGTGAGGTTGTAGTAGGTACAGACGGTACAAACGCATTCTTCTCACAATATGGCGATGTTATAACTGCAAGTTCTTTATTCACTCTAAATACATCAGTTAGTTCAGGAAATACTAATCTATTAGTAACTCCTGCTAATACGAATACTACGTTCTATTGGAACGTGACTAAGAGAGGAGAATAATGCCAAGGTCATTAGCATTCAAACTTGCAGAAATTTCTAGGCACATAGAATATGATGCCACTAATGACGATATTGTTGTAAGTAAAGAATTAGTTTCTTCAAGAAGGAAATCGGGTTCTACAACTACGACTGCGACAACTCAAGTCGCACTGGATACGTTTGCACATGCAACATTCTCAACTGCAAGATACATTGTATCCGTAACTCAAGGTTCAGATTATCATTCTACAGAACTTGTTATATCTCATAACGGTTCTAGTGCAGATATCCTTGAGTATGGTATTCTCAAATCAGGTAGTGATTTAGCAACATTCAGTGCTGATATCAGCGGTGCAAATGCAAGATTACTCATAACTCCTGCCTCTTCAAGTTCAACTGTCTTTAAATTTGATAGACAACTAGTAGAATCTTAATCCTAAACTCCGTTTAGTTATAAATAACAGTAGACATTTTTAATAATGCTGTGAACTGGGATAGTGAACAGTAAACGGAGGCGAACAGCGTGGCTGCAAAGAATTTTCATGTAAAAAACGGACTGAGTATCGGTACAACCGAGGTAATCAACAGCTCAGGTCTTATACAAACAGCCGCACTAGGAAGTGATTTTAACGAAAAGGTTGACGACAGAGTCAACGCATTAATCGTTGCAGGAACAGGTATTTCTACCTCATATGATGATAGTGCAGGCACATTAACAATCAACGGACAAGTCGGGGATATCACGGGCGTAACTGCTGGTGACGGTCTTTCAGGTGGTGGAACAAGTGGTGCGATAACACTCGCACTGGATAGTTCAGTAGCTGGTGACGGTCTTGCACATTCAAGTGGTGTTCTATCAGTCGGAGTAGACGATAGTTCAATCGAAACAGATTCAGACGCATTAAGAATTAAAGCAAGTGGTGTTACTAATGCCATGTTGGCAGGTTCTATTGCAAACGATAAACTATCAAATTCATCAATTACAGTTTCAGACGGCAGTAATACAACTGCGACAGCATTAGGTGGAACAATAACCTTTGCTGGTGGTGAAGGTATAGATGTTGCAGAAAGTTCAGGCACAGTCACATATTCAGCGGAACTTGCAACAGAAACAAACGCTGGTGTCGCAACATTTGACGGAACAGACTTTACTGTATCAGCTGGTGATGTCACGGTAAACGCAGAAAGAATTCAAGATATCGTTGGTGCAATGGTATCAGGAAATACTGAAAGTGGTATCACAGTTACATATGAAGACGGTGACGGTACTTTAGACTTCTCTACTACACTAGGTGGTCTTGCTGGTACTTCTGATAATATCACAGAAGGTTCAACAAATTTATTCCTTACCAACGAAAGAGTAGACGATAGAGTAAACGCACTATTGACTGCTGGTACAAACATGTCATTGACATATGACGATGCAGCTAATACTTTAACAATTGCGTCTTCGGGTAAAACAGAAGAAGAAATAGAAGACATTGTTGGTGCACAACTTGCTACAAACGGTTCACACACAAATATCACTGCAACATATGACGATGCTGGTGACGGTGCGGTAGACCTTGCAATTACAGACGCAACAATCAGAGGAAAGGTTTCCGTAACAGATTCAGGTGGAGACGGTTCACTTGCATACAATAACTCTACAGGTGTTATCACATATACAGGCCCAAGTGCGTCAGAAGTAAGAGCACATATCTCAGGTGGAACAGGTGTTACTGTATCAAGTGGTGAAATTGCAATTGGACAAGCAGTTGCAACAAGTTCAAATGTAACTTTCGCAGACGTAGCTGCAACAGGTAATTTGACAGTTACAGGTAACTTAGATGTAAACGGAACAACCACAACTTTAGACACTACAAACTCAACAATTACAGATAGATTGATTGAGTTAGGAAATGGTACAACAGGAACACCTGCAAATGATATGGGTATTGTTCTTGAAAGAGGAGACTCAGACAACGCATTTATAGGTTGGGATGAAAGTGCAGACAAATTCTTAGTAGGTACAGGTTCATTTACAGGTGCAAGTACAGGTGACTTAACAGTTACTACAGGAACACTTGTAGCAAACTTAGAAGGTAACGTAACTGGTAACGTAACTGGTGACTTGACTGGTAACGTAACTGGTAACGTTAGTGGAACTGCAGCTACAGTAACAGGTGCAGCTCAAACAAACATTACAAGTCTTGGAACTCTTACAGCATTAACAGTAGACGATATTAGTATTGACGGTTCAAAGATATCTATAGCCGATAACTCAGCAACTGCTCTTACCATTTCAGAAGGTAGTAATGACTATTTAACTTTTAATACTACAGACTCAGCAGAAACAATATTATTAGGAAAACCTCTTGATACAAATGGTAATGCAATTATTTTTGATGTAGATGGTGATACATCAATTGCTGGTTCACCTATTGATGATATGTTGATATTTAAATCTGGTGGAGCTTCATGGTTATTAGCTTCTGCAAATGTTGGTTTATCACCAAATGTTGCATTCCCCCTTGGTAATTCAAGTTATCCGTTTACCCATTTATATGTGGACAATATTTTTGTTGATGGTAATACAATTAAATCAGAAAATTCAGATGGCGATTTAATATTTAAAGGCAACGATGGCGGTTCAGAAATAACTGCTCTTACACTTGATATGTCTGAAGCAGGTGCAGCTACTTTTAATGCAGGAGTAACTGCTACTACATTTACAGGTGCATTAACTGGTAACGTTACTGGTAACTTAACTGGTAATGTCACAGGTAATGTTAGTGGAACTTCAGGTTCAACAACAGGTAATGCCGCTACAGCAACTGCATTACAAAATGCAAGAACAATCAACGGAGTATCTTTTGACGGAACTGGAAACGTAACAACCTTGACTGCAGGAACAGGTGTTTCTGTATCAGGAACCGAAGTTGCAATCGGACAAGCAGTTGCTACAAACAGTAACGTGACCTTTAATCAGATACACACCGACTACGCAAGTAATAGTGGACAAGTTGCAAGGAACATTTACCAATCAACTTCTGCTCCAAGTGGTGGAGACGGACAAGTCGGCGACTTATGGATTTTATACTCTTAATAAGGGTAACAGGATAATATAATATGGCATCAGGCTCACAGAAGGTTAAAACACCTACAGGCTGGAACGCAACTCAAGGTGCGTGGGTTAAAACGCCTGACGGTTGGCGTGCAGTAGAGCAAGTCTATATTAAAACGCCTGACGGGTGGAATAATGCTAGTGGTCAAGAAGATACACAACAACCTGCTCGAAGACCTGCAACTGGTAGACTTCAAGCACAAAGACCTGCAACTGGTCAATTACAGGCACAAAGACCTGCAATAGGAACAACACCTGCAAGAAGACCTGCGACTGGTAGACTTCAAGCACAAAGACCTGCATCAGGACAGTCGCCAAGCACTTATCAGGCGCAAGGAAGATATCCATATCCTGCCAATGCACAGGCACCTTATCCTGCTAATGGACAACAGCCAGGCACATATCCTGCTAACGCTCAGACGCCTGGCACATATCCTGCAAATGCTAGAGGAAGATATCCTGCTAACGGACAATCGCCAGGCACATATCCTGCTAATGCGAGACAGCCAGGAACTTATCAGGCAAGATATCCATTTACTTATCCTGCTAACTCACAAAGTCCATTTACGTATCAGGCAAGATATCCATTTACATACCCTGCTAACTCACAGTCACCATTTACGTATCAGGCAAGATATCCGTTTATTGCACCTACAACATATCAGGCACCTACAACGTATCAGGCAAGATATCCATTTATTACACCTGCGAGACAACCTTTCACTTTCTCATTCATGAAAGACGGGATAGTTTATAACGGTCAGAATCCTTTTACTACAAGTGCAAGGGGTAGGTATCCTGCTAATACAACGTATCCTGCTAACACGAATACAAATGCACGTGGAAGATATCCTGCCAACGCAAGGCAGCCAGGAACTTATCAGAATAACGCAAGAGGAAGATACCCTGCTAATGCAAGACAGCCAGGCACATATCAAAACAATGCACGTGGAAGATATCCTGCGAACTCACAGTCACCATTTACTTATCAGACGCCTTATAGAACTCCGTTTACATATCAGGCAAGATATCCATTTACATATCAAGCGTCTTATAGAATTCCGTCTACTTATCAGGCGTCTTATAGAACACCGTTTACGTATCAGGCAAGACAACCTAGCACGTATCAAGCACAAGGAAGATATCCGTATCCTGCTAACGCACAGACATCATATAATTTCCAACAGAACTATCAGAACCCATACCCGTTCCAACAGAATTATCAAAATCCGTATCCGTTCCAACAGAACTATCAGAACCCGTATCCGTTCCAACAGAACTATCAGAACCCGTACCCATACCAGCAGAACTATCAAAACCCTGTTCAACGTTGGGACGGTGTGTTACAACAACAATGGCCTGCAACACCTATTTCGTAACACACTAAATATACTCACATAAGTGAGATTTTTATTATGACAGAAATTGACCATTTAATTGATTTTATTCCATTTCGCCTAGACTGGACGCAAGAAAGTGTTCGTAGACAACTCTTTTATAAGAGCGGTCACCATATTGGCAATATTCCTGTTAACGAAGACGGTTCTATTGATACTGAATGTGACACATATAAAGTTGTACAATACTTTGTAGATAATGTTTATGTTCCTAATGTGAAATTAGTAACTTGGGGTGATATTAAAAAGTGCGGATTCATGCCTTTGGAATCATTTGGATTAGACTATCAAGCGTCTAATTATTTAAAGTATATTCCTAATTTCCATACTTACGGTGCTAGTATGAAAAAAATAACTACCGCAACGGGAGATATTACTGGTGGAAATGAAGATGGAAATGATATAACTGGTTCGGGATTTTATCATGGGTGTAAAGGACATTGGTTATTACATGATATTCAGAAGAATGGTTTAAATCAACCGATAACTATTGTATTACAAAAAAGCGGAAGAAACGATAGAATTGAATACAACCCACATATACACCCTGGCTCAGTACGACAAGGTGTATTCGGTGCGACAGACGATGAAAGTATGACCTGTATTGTTTGGGACGCATATAACGCCTTTGATTGGATAGAACCTTTAACTACTGATGAGTGGTTAAGAAGTTTTACTACACCACAGTTTGACGGCATGAGACCGACACAATTACATGTATCTTACAATTATACTAGTATTGAAGTGCAAACTTCGGGTGAATGGAATAATGGAAGGTCAGAACCCGATAGACAATGGAGAGAAAAAGTAAAGGATTTTTCTAAAAAGGTATCAGAAAAATTCAATGGAAAACCTTTAAACATATATCTTGGGTATGATTCAAGACATGAAGATATAACAGACGTACAAATAAATTCTATTAATCAAGCATGTCAAAGAGCAGTTAATGACTCACAGTGTAGATTTGAACCTGAAATAAAACTACTTGACGTATCAAAGATTCCCGAATATACTAGAGAGTACGCAAATCAATCGACAGAATTTACTTATAGCAGATTCTTAATTCCATACTTAGAAAATTATGAAGGGTTTAGTATATTCATAGATAATGATTTTGTATGGAAACAACCTTGGTATGAAATGTTTTATTTTCTACACCCCGACAATGCAGTAGCATGTGTTCAATATGAATATGAACTAGAAAAAATGTCTAAGACTAAAATGGGTGGTGAAGAGAATGTTATGTATCCTAAAAAGTTGTGGTCTAGTTTCATGATATTTAATAATGCTCATGAAGACTGTAAAAAATTAACACCCGAAGTTGTAAATACTGCGAGTGGTCAATACTTACACCAGTTTGAATGGACTGATAGTATTGATAGAATCCCTGACAAATATGTCTTTACAGAAGGCATGTCAGACGAAGATAAAAGATATCATGCGGTGCATTATACAAGAGGTGGCCCATGGATAAAAGATATGGACTGTAGTGACATATCGCAATTAAAGTTATACGAAAAGTATAAAAATATACTCAATAAATAAGAATAGAGGTAATATATTATGAATCAACTTGTTTTTACAGAAGATAACAATCTTCACATCACCAAACCAAACGGTTTGAGATACCAATTTGACAATGTCGAAAAACCAAATTTAGGTTTTGATTTTGACGTTATTGTTTATGACGGAGACAGCGAATTTAAAATTGTCGGTTACAACGATGACATTCCTTTCGATGAACAGGATAAACATGCACTTGTAGACGAAGAAAGAGACGCTATCGAACAGTTTATTGAACAGTCAGAACCACCAAATGGTATGTCCTTAAACAATCAGTTTATGGCAGACTTAGAAAATTTAACTCACGACAAAATAGAAGACTGTGCAATAAGATATAATTTTAGAAATCTTAACGAATGTGTATATGCTGGACGAGAAGGTTCTAATCATACGTATAGGTCAGAAGCACGTAGAGTTTTAGAATATGCAGATGCAACTTGGTCAATATGTTTTCAAACGCAAGAAGAAATAATGGCAACAAGAGAAGACCATTTGAAACCTTTTGACGAATACGTAGTAGTGTTGCCTGAAACAGTATCACCAAATAATATTTGTTAAAGTGAACGTTGTCTACCACGACAAACCTTTCAGACTAACGAAAGATAATTATCCGTTAGGGGATACCTTTCATGTTATCGATAATTATTTGGCGGACGAATTACACCACCATTGGGATAAGTCATTAGTCGCAAGTAACCTTTGGTCTAAAACTAATCAAGTTGCGTCCGATAGTAAAACAGGATTACCACATCATTCCTTTTGGGGTGGAACATTTTTTAGAGATGTTCCTAATCATGAACACGTAGATTGGTGTCAAGGAAATCAGATAAATCGTTCAGATACTTACTTTGCTTCATATTTTAATACTAGAGTAATGAATGACTTTGGTTTTCGTTGGGTTGAGTTTGATTACATGGGTTTGAATTCACAAACTCAAGGACTAGACGGTACATGTCATAATGATTGTGCGCCTGAATGTGAGTGGAACATATCTTTTTTGTATTACTTAAATACATTTTGGAATCCTAAATGGGGCGGTGACTTAAGAGTGTATGATGAAAATATTGGTAGCGGTGTTGCAGAAGAAATGAACAAACACGAAATAGGAAGAATAGAATTTAAACCAAACAGATTACTTATGTTTGACGGAAGGATACCTCATGGTGCAGAAGCACCAAAACCTTCTGCAAGATATGTAGATAGACGTTCATGTGTATTGCGTGGTTCAGAAATAAGATTAGTACCTCAAGAAGAACAAAGAAAAGAAGTTGCACCAAGACAACTAAGATATCAGAGATATATGAGATATGCCGACAATTGAGTTTAAAACATATAATGATACCGCATTTGAATTAATGCGTCCTGTACCTGCAAGTAAAATGCAACCCGATTGGTGGAAAAAATCTAAAGTGCATATGATTGATAAAGGGGTGGTTGGGATATCATTAAGAGCTTGTCCTGCAATGCATGATTGGTTATCAACAGGATATTATATCGCAACAAATAGAGATATACATTGTGAATTCAATCAAACTCTTGTAAGTGGTGGTGATTGGCATGCTACCGTTCCGCCTGACGGTGAAAATTTTGAAGCTTCATATGCTTCACCTACACATTCAAAACACCAACTAATGAATGATAATTTCTCATTCTTAAAAGGAGATGGTTCTGATGAAAATCCTCATGACGCATTCAAATTTAGAGTACCTTGGTCTGTAGTAACACCGCCTGGCTATTCTTGTTTATATCTTGACCCCTTTTTACATCAGAATAAATATTTTAGAACATGGCAAGGAACAATGGATACTGATATGTTTAATACCTTAACAGATAATACGCAGATTATTATGTATCCATTAAGTGACAAGTCTTTTGTTATACCTAAAGGAACACCCATAGTACAGATAGTTCCTTATAGGAGAGAACAGTGGACTGCGTCTTATATTAACATGGACGGGAGTGCATATATAAATGAAGTAAGTCATTTAACAAGTGAATACGGCAAACCTTCAATATCTGAATTGTGTGAAGTTGAGGGTGATGCAAGTTCGCCAGACGGACAGGTGCCTGGCGGATTTTACAGAAAATACATGTGGACGACTAAAGCAAAAAACTTTAAGGACGCTCCACCTAATGAATGCCCCTTTGACCCAAAAACAGGAGAAATGAAAAAGTGAAATACGAAGGATATACAGAGTTCGAGGCTAATAAAACTAAAGGTGATAACAATGTTGGAGTTGATATCGATAGTTTATACGAAGGACAAACTAATGTTCAAATAGAAGGTTTTGATGTAGGTACAGACGCCAGTACACCTGCTTTTTATATTTGGAATTCTATGAACTGGCACGAAGATACTTATTGTGGTTGGAAAACTTTTAAAGGTGAACAAGACCATAATACACTGTCAACAGTATGGGAAACGAGGTGGTGGCATTCAATCCAACCAGCACCTTACAAGTATGTGGGTGGCCCTTATAGAGCTGCTGTTGCAGATTATACTTTTGGTGTGTTTGGATTATTCTTTTGTCAAAGGTTTGTTCCAATTACAGATTTGAGAGTCACTTATGACAAAGCAATTAAAGTAGGTGATACTATAGAATGTGTAATAACAAACACTGTAATTGAAAATGACATTTTGAAACAAGAGTTAATTCAAAGAATTTACGGTAGTGATGAAATTGTTGGTCGTGCTTGGGCAAGTCACTTCATGAAGAAGAAAGAAGACTATAAAGAAAAACAACAAGACTTAACTGAATTAAATGGTGACGGTAATCGTGACCGAGGAAGGTACGGGGAAGATGTCAGTTAGATTACTGTTTCCACATTACGTATTTCAAAGAAATATGTTAGACCCAAATCTTGACGAAAGTCAAGGATATGATTTGGAGTATAACGAAATGTTAGTTGCAGAAGTTGACGCAATGCGTAAGCGTGACCCTAAAGGTAGACTTGTATCTAATTCACCTAACCCTGCTACAATGCATAGGTCGGGTTGGCAGTCTAATGACGGTTGTGAAAGTAGTCCAGTCTTTCAGAAATGTATGAATCGTATCAGTAAGTTTTTTTCTGACGAGGTTTTACCTTTTCATGGTATTCAAAATTCTAATGGTCTTAAAATGAGGCCAGGCAATTCATGGGCAAACATAAATGAAACTATGTCTTGGAATAGACCTCATACTCATAATGGTTGTTGGTATTCAGGTGTTTTATATCTAAAAGCAGACGGAGATGAAGGTAACTTTTCTGCAATTGATACAGACTCTAAAGTTCTGTCTATGTTTCCGCACCACCAAAGAGTTAGAACTAATTGGGACGTTCAACCTAGAACAGGAGATATTCATATATTTTCTAGTGGTTTAATGCATATGGTTGAACCTAATATGACTGACAAAGAAAGATATAGCATATCGTTCAATATGGATTTACATGACGTGGTAGGCCCAACTGGATTCTTTCCTGATAATGGTGCTGGTTACTTTGGTCAAGACTTTACTGTTGATGAATGGAATCCTGATGAATTTTCATTTAATTTAGACGAAAGAGGAAATCCAATACGTTAATTCCATAAATAACCGTATGGAAGAAAACCTAATAGCCTTTGACGCACACTTACTTTGGAATATAGTTCTAACCTTTATTCTCATGCCTTTAGGTTTCTTAATCCGTAACCTATTATCTGAACAAAAAAGAATTGATATTCTTATCAATAAAACACGTGAAGAAGTCGCCAAAGACTACGTAACACGTGAACAACTATCCAAAGAACTAGAAAGATTAATGGATACCTTAGACAGAATCGATACCAAAATCGATAGACTACAGAATAAAACTTACTTCCAAGAATAATTCTTATAAATAGTAGTATTAAAGGAAAATACTACTATGGCCGCACCAAATTCTAAAGACACATTTAAACAGTACATCAAGCGTGCTCTTGGAGCTCCAGTAATAGAAATCAATATAGATGATGACCAACTGGACGACAGAGTAGACGAAGCATTACAATACTTTCGTGAATATCATTATGACGGTAGTATCAAAACATATTTAAAACACCAATTGAGTGCTAACGATATCGCTGGATTAAAAACAGACGAAACGTTTACAGAAAACGCAGCTGGTACTCACGCAAAAACAGACCAACAATATAAACAACAACAAAACTATATTGTTTTACCTGAGTTTATATTATCAGTTATAAACATATTTCCATTTGCAGATAAACATAATCTTAATATGTTTGATATTAGATATCAATTAAGACTCAACGACATATACGATTTAACAAACACTAGTATTCTATACTATGAAATGGTTCAACAGCATATCAGTATGTTAGACCAAATCTTAGTGGGTCAAACACCTATCAGATACAATACTCACATGAATAGACTATATCTTGACATGGACGCTGACCAAATCAACGCAGGTGAGTTTATCATTATAGAGTGTTACAGAAAGATAGACCCAAATGATTTTACAGACATATACAATGACATGTGGTTGAAAAGATATGCAACTGCTTTGGTCAAGTATCAATGGGGACAGAACTTATCTAAGTTTGGTGGTATCGCACTGCCAGGCGGAGTGGTGCTTGAACCCGATAACATAAAGACAGAAGCACTAGAAGAAAAAACAAGGTTAGAGGAAGAATCTAGATTGAACTACGAAATGCCTGTATTAGATATGATGGGGTAATAAATGCCAACTAACGTATTCTTTAACCATGCAGTTCAGAGTGAACAACATCTATATGAAGATTTAGTTGTTGAATCTCTTAGAATGTATGGACAAGAGACATTCTACTTACCAAGACAGATAGTTGAAACAGATACTATTTTTGACGAAGACGTGCAGTCCAAATTTGGTGACGCATACTCAGTAGAAATGTACATTGAAAACGCCGAAGGATTTGAGGGCGAAGGCGACCTCATGTCTAAATTTGGTGTAGAGATACGTGACCAAGCAACATTTGTTTTATCGGTAAGAAGTTGGGAAAGGTTTGTCGCCACAGACCAAAATTTAGCAACTAGTCTTAGACCTAACGAAGGAGATTTAATTTATCTTCCTTTATCAGGTTCATTATTTGAAATTAAATTTGTAGAACACGAACAGCCTTTCTATCAAGTAGGTAAACTATTTGTATTTAAACTACAGGCAGAACTATTTGAATACGCAGGTGAAGATTTTGATACTGGTTCAGACGCAGACTTTGTTGAGGCAGAACAAGCATACAGAGTTGACTTGAGAATGACCGCTGATGCATCACCACCAAGTCCATATACTCTTGGTGAAAATGTAACATTAAATGGAACTGTTGTAGGTGAGGTTGTTGGATTTAGAGCTGACATAGCACCTGGCCAATTAGAAGTAATACACGTAACTACTACATTTAAAGTTGGTGATACTATTGTTGGTGCAAGTTCGGGTACTTCAAGAGTTATCAATAGTATAGAAGATGTGATATCTATGTCTCAGGACGGAAATGCTCAGAACTTAGACTTTGAAGGTAAAGCAGATAACTATCTAGACTTCTCAGAAACGAATCCATTTGGTGAGGTTACATAATGTTTGGTACACGTTTTTATAACGAAACAATGAAACGAGCAGTTTCAATATTTGGAACTTTGTTCAATAACATTGACGTTGCTGATATTAAAACAGACGGAACTGTTTTGAATATAAGAAAGGTTCCCATAAGTTATGGCCCAAAAGCAAAGTTTCTTGCGAGACTTCAAAACGAAACAAATCTGAATGACGGAAACAGAACTGCTATCTCATTACCTAGAATAGCATTTGAAATTTCAGGTATCGAATACGATACGTCTAGACAAAACAATAAACTAATTAGAAATACTAAGAATACTCAAGAGACTGATAAAGTCAATCGTAGGTTTCAATATGCACCTGCACCATATAATATAAACTTTACATTGTCTGTAATGGCAAACAAGATGAATGACGCATTACAGATAGTAGAACAGATACTTCCATATTTTCAACCCGATTACACAGTCACCATGAAAATGATAGACGATATGTCTGATAATAGAGACGTTCCTGTCATTTTAAATTCAGTATCGTTTGAAGATACTTATCAAGGTGGTTTCGAGGAAAGACGTACAATTACATATGACTTAGAATTTCAAATGCAGTTATACTTTTTTGGCCCTGTTTATCAAGGTAAGATTATTAAAAACGTTATCGAAAGAGATTACATTGGTGACGGTAATACAGGATTTACATCTTCCGAAATAACTAGCGCAGGTCTTGTAAAAGAAGTTAAAAGTTATGAACCTGCATTTGAAAATAGAACTAACAATGCGGTTTCAAATTCTTCAACAGTTACATTTACAACAGCACTAGACGCTGATATAAGTGTAGGAGACGAAGTATTTGGAACTGGAAATACAACTAATCCAACTATAAGTAGTATTGCAACTGATAAACTAAGTATGGTTCTTAGTGCAAATATTACTCTTGACGCAAACAAGAGTTTGAAATTTGTTGGTTCAGTAAATACTAATGATACGTTTGTAGTAGCGGAAACAGTTTCATTCTATGACGATGGAACAAACAAAACCTACACAGACAACTTAACAGATGATGCATAATTATGACAAAAAAAGTAGACGAAAAGTTAAACGACTTGCTCGATATTAACACCTCTTTAAAAAAAGAAACCAAAGCGGTTCCTGTGATTCGACCTGATAAAGAGCAGAACATAGAGACTGACTACAGGTATGCGAGAGAACACCTCTACGACCTCATAGAACGAGGCCAAGACGCAATTGACGGTATCCTAGACCTATCTAAAGAGACAGAACACCCACGTGCCTACGAGGTTGCAGGACAGTTAATTAAGACTGTAGGGGAAACTGCAGAGAAACTTATAGACCTTCAAAGTAAAATGAAGAAACTAGAACAAGACGATACTAAAATCAGAGACCAACATAATCATTTATACGTGGGGTCAACCAGTGAACTACAAAAGTTCCTAAAGAAAAATAATGGTACAAGCGAAGAATGAAGGTTATCTAGGCAACACGCAAATTAAACGTGTTGGTATAGAAACCAAATATACAGAAGAAGAGTTAGCGGAATACATGAAGTGTTCCAAAGACCCATGCCATTTTATTGAACAATACACACAGATTATCTCTCTTGACGAAGGTATGGTTCCATTCAAACTTCGTGGATATCAGGATAAACTAATTCAACATTACGACAGTAATAGATTCAGTGTCGTACTTGCAAGTAGACAGAGTGGTAAATCAATCACCTCATGTGCATATCTATTGTGGTTCTTATTGTTCCACCCCGAAGTAACTGTAGCTGTACTTGCAAACAAAGGTGCGATTGCGAGAGAAATGATAGCACGTATCGTAACTATGTTAGAGTCTGTTCCATTTTTCTTACAGCCAGGCGTAAAGATTTTAAACAAAGGTAATATAGAGTTTGGTAACGATAGTAAGGTTGTTGCAGCTGCAACTTCCAGTAGTAGTATCCGTGGACTCTCAATAAATATGTTGTACCTTGATGAGTTTGCATTCGTAGACGATGCAGAGACATTCTATACTGCAACATATCCCGTTATTACATCAGGTAAAGATTCAAAGGTTATTATTACTTCCACTGCAAACGGTGTAGGTAATATGTTTCATAAAATATACGAGAGTGCAGTACATGGACAATCAGAATACAAAGACTTCACAATTAACTGGTATGACGTGCCAGGCAGAGACGAAGCATGGAAAGAACAAACAATTGCAAACACCTCAGAAGCACAGTTTGAACAAGAGTACGGAAACTCGTTTTTGGGAACTGGTAACACTCTCATTAACTCGAATACTTTACTTGGGTTAAAAGCATATGACCCTGAATGGTCAAAAGAAGAATTCTACATGTATGAAAAACCCATAGAAGGTCACCAATATGTTATGTGTTGTGACGTTGCGAAAGGGAGAGGTATCGACTTCTCAACGTTTAGTATCTTTGACGTATCTTCTAAACCATTCAAACAAGTTGCGACATTTAGAAACTCTTTAATATCACCATTATTGTTTCCCGATTTGATTGCAAAGTATGGTAAAGCATATAATGACGCAACTGTTATCATAGAAAACAATAATGAAGGAAGTATTGTTGCGTCACAATTGCATTATGATTTAGAATATCCTAATGTTTTCGTACAAGGACAACTAAAAGCAGAAGATATTGGTGTAACAATGTCTAGAAAAATCAAAAGAATTGGTTGTTCTACATTAAAAGAACTATTAGAAGAAGATAGATTGCAATTATTAGACAGATGGACTATCACTGAGCTCATGACTTTTGTAAATAAGGGTAGAAGCTTTGAGGCTGATAGAGGTTATCATGACGATATGGTAATGACATGTGTACTATTTTCATGGTTTGTAACTACAGATTACTTCTATCATTTAACAAATTATCAAGTCAAAGAGTTGTTATATTCTGAACAGCAGAAACTTATTGAAGAGGATATGTTACCTGCAGGGATTTTCGGGGACAGACCGATAGAAGAAGAGTCTTTTGTAGATAGTTCAGGGGATAGGTGGTTTGCTGACCCGTTAGACAATATAAAGTTATAAATAAAACAGTAAACAACTTTTGACATTAACAGGAGAAAAAGTATGGCATTTCAAGTATCACCAGGCGTACAGGTTAAAGAGATTGACCTTACAAATGTTGTGCCTGCAGTATCCAGTACAACTGGTGCTTTCGCAGGGACATTCCAATGGGGCCCTGTTGATGAAGTAGTAACAATTTCAGACCAAAAGGGACTAGTAGAGAATTTTCACGAACCTGCTAACACCAACGGAGCTGCAGAGGACTACTATTCAGCTGAAGGATTTTTAAGATATGGTTCTTCTCTAAGAGTAGTTAGAATAAACTCTACAGGATTGTTTAGTGCGAATTCAGCTGGACATGGTTCAACGCTAATAAAGAATAGTGACGAATATGTTCAATCTTACCAAAGTGGTGCCTTATCAGGTACAGCAGGAAGGTGGGTAGCCCGTCACGCAGGAGTTTTAGGAAACTCCTTAAAAGTATCTGTTTGTTCAACAGCAACTGCCTTCGAGACAGACAACGCTGGAACATCTACAGGAAATAACGCAGTTGGAGCGCTTTCAATAACAGGTGTTGCAAACGCAACTACATTGTTTAGAGTAAGAGATATTATCACATTTGATAATCACTTAGGACAAGAATACAGAATTACCGCAAGTTCAGGTACAACTCTTACTATTGAAGCAATTAACCAACCTGCAAACACAGGATTAACAACAGCAGTTGACGGTTCAAGTACACCAGTCAATATAAACAGGAAATGGGAGTTCCATTCTTTCTTTGATAAAGCTCCAGGCACTTCCGCATCTGCAGCTGCTGTCGGTGCATCATTAGACGAATGTCACGTAGTAGTAAGTGACGAAGACGGTGTGTGGAGTGGAACTCAAAACGAAGTTCTAGAAACATTCGGTTTCGTATCACTTGCAAGTGACGCTAAAGACGCTCAAGGTGCATCAAACTACTACAGAGACGTAATTGAAAGAAAATCAACATACGTATACTGGGCAGGTCACTCTACAGGAGATGACGGTTCACCAGTAACTGGTACTCACGATAGTGGTAATGAACACAGAACATTAGCAGAATCTTTATCAGATGGTTTCGGTGTAATGACTCTTCCAGTAAATGACACACTTTCAGGTGGTTCAAATGGTAGAATGCCAACAGCCGCTGAGAAGTTCGGTGCATGGTCAACACACTTCGGTGACGCTGAAACAGTAGATATCTCATTCTTAATCGTAGGTTCTTCAAGAACTGATAACGGTTCGGGAACAGAACAAGATATCTTAACAGATTGGACAACTTTAACAAACCAAGCGATTCTTCTTTGTGAATCTAGAAAAGATTGTATGGCAATCGTATCACCAAGAAAGAATGACGTAGTTGGAGTTTCCTCAGAATCAACACAATCCGCAAATGTAATTGCCTCCGCTAATACTGCAACAAGTTCTTCTTATTCAGTTATGGATAGTGGTTGGTTATACATTTACGAAAGATATAACGACAAATACTGTTGGATTCCAGGCAATGGACATACTGCAGGTCTAATGGCAAGAAGTGACTTATTAAGAGACCCATGGTTCTCACCTGCTGGTTTCTCAAGAGGTCAATACTTAGGTGTAACTAAACTTGCATTTAATCCTTCACAATCGTCTAGAGACGACTTATACAGTGCAAGGGTTAACCCAATTGTTACATTCCCAGGCCAAGGAACAGTCCTATTTGGTGACAAAACTATGTTATCAACACCTTCTGCATTCGATAGAATCAATGTAAGAAGATTGTTCATAGTCCTAGAAAAGGCAATCGCAACTGCCGCTAAAGCACAACTCTTTGAATTCAATGACGCATTCACAAGAGCACAGTTTAGAGCTGCTGTAGAACCTTTCTTAAGAGACGTGAAGAACAGACGTGGTCTTGTAGATTTCCAAGTATTATGTGACGAAACAAACAACACTGATAGTGTTATCGATAGAAATGAATTTGTATGTTCTATCTTCGTTAAACCTAACAGGTCGATTAACTTCATTACATTGAACTTTGTTGCCGCTAGAAGTGGTGTAGAGTTTAGTGAATTATACGGTGCAGTCTAAGGGAGAAATAAATGGCAACAATAGATGAATTTAAAGCGCAACTAATCGCTGGTGGCCCTAGAGCTAATAGGTTCCGAGTCTTCATACCTAGAACAGGTAATAAGATAGAGTTTCTATGTCAAGCTGCTCAGATTCCCGCTATGACTGTCGGTCAGGTCACAGTTCCATTCAGAGGAATGAACTTGAAACTTGCTGGAGACAGAACCTTTGAACCATGGGCAGTTACTGTAATCAACGATGTTGAATTCAGTGTAAGAAATGCCCTAGAATCATGGCAGTTGGATATCAGTCAGTTAGACTCAGGTATCGGTGCGATTAATAACGATTACTTGTTATCACGAGCATTCGTTGAACAGTTAAACAAAGATGACTCAGTCCTTGCGAGATACGAATTCTTCAATATGTTCCCTCAAAATATCGGTGGTATTGAACTGAATATGGGAACTGCTGACGAAGTTGAAACTTTTGAAGTTTCATTTGACTATTCTCACTGGGAAAGAGTTATTTAATTAAAGTGAAATACACCCTTTTAGGGGAGTATAAATATTAGTATGGAAATTTTTGGGTTTGAAATATCCCGTAAAAAGGATGAACTACGAAGCATAGAGGTGTCTAAGGCACCTTCCTTCGTCCCCCCTGTTGAAGATGACGGTACACCCGTCATTCAACAACAACCAGGCGGGTTCATATCAGGTGGAGCATATGGTTCCTACATTGATATGGAAGGTGGTATCAAGAATGAGGTTGGTCTCATTACAAGATACCGTGAAATATCTCTAATCCCTGAGTGTGACTCAGCGATTGAAGATATTGTTAATGAGTGTATTACATCGGATTCTCAAGACAAGATTGTATCACTCGACCTCAGAAACGTAAAACTTTCTGATAGTATCAAAAACAAGATACATGACGAGTTTAATCATATTCTTGCCTTAATGAAGTTCAATCAGAACTCTCACGAATTATTCCGAAAATGGTACATAGATGGAAGGATATACTTCCATAAGGTCGTTGACGGCAAACGTCCGAAAGCAGGTATTGTAGACCTAAGAAACATTGACCCACTTAAAATTAAGAAGGTCAGAAATGTAATCAAAGGTAAATCGGACAAAGCAGGTGTTGACGTAATAAAACAAGTTGAAGAATTTTTTGTCTTCAACGATAAAGGTTTTGATAAATCTTCAGCGAATGACGGAACGTCCGTGAAGATTGCTCCCGAAGCAGTATCATATACTACATCGGGTTTATTAGACTACACAAAGAACGTAGTCATTGGGTATCTTCATAAAGCATTGAAGACTGCAAACCAGTTATCAATGATGGAAGACGCACTAGTTATCTATAGGATATCACGTGCACCCGAAAGAAGGATTTTCTACATTGACGTAGGTAACCTTCCAAAGGCAAAAGCAGAACAGTATTTGTCTGAGGTTATGAACAAGTATAGAAATAAACTTGTTTACAATGCAGACACAGGTGAAATCAAAGATGATAGAAAACATATGTCTATGTTGGAAGATTTTTGGTTACCTAGGAGAGAAGGTGGACGTGGGACAGAGATAACAACTTTGCCAGGCGGACAAAATCTCTCGGAGATAGAAGACATTGAATACTTTAAGTCGAAGTTATACAAGAGTTTAAGTATTCCAGCTTCTAGAATGGAAGCAGACGCAGGATTCAATTTGGGACGTGCGTCCGAAATCCAAAGAGATGAACTTAAGTTTAATAAGTTCACGAATAGACTTCAAAAGAAGTTTAGTAGAGTATTTGTTGACGTTTTAAGAACTCAATTGATACTAAAAGAAATTGTAAGTGGCGAAGAATTTGACAAAATGGTCAAAGACTTCGTACAGTTTGATTATGCTAGCGATAACCACTTCGCAGAGTTGAAAGACGCTGAAATTATGCGTGAGAGACTTGAGACTTTATCAACCGTAGACGAGTATGTTGGTAAGTATTATTCTCAGGAGTTTGTACGTAAGAATATCTTAATGCAAACAGAAGAAGAAATGAAACTTATGGACAAACAAATGGAAGACGAGGGTGGAGACGAAGAAGGTGGTGACGATGAATTTGGGGGATTTTAATAAATGACTGAAATAGCAAAAAAGATAGTTGACGAAATAGAACAAGGTAAGTTGCAAGACGCTAAGGATTCTATTTTTGACGGCATTAAAGAGAAAGCTGCCCAAGCAGTGGACATGAAGAGAGTGGAAGCAACGGTTGATTGGATGAAAAATGAACCTGAAGCTACAGCAGAGGAAGAGTAAATGAAATCTTTTGCATCTATATCAAGAGAACTTTATGAGGCGAAATTTAAGTTGCCTAAAAAACATAAAGAACTTAAAGTAGATACAATGAAAACTGGTGGAAAGACCTACAACATTACCTATAGTAAAATGGGTAAAGACATTTACGCATTCGTTAATAATAATGAAACAGGGCCTTACAAGGACTTGAAGGACGCAGAAAAATCTGTGAAGGAATTATCCAAACTCTTTAAACAAATGAATTTTGAAGGGGTAACAGAAGAGGAAATTTTCAATGAAATTAATTTCAGAGTATAACGAAGCAAAACCATTAATCGAATCAAAAGAAAATGGTAAAAAAGATTACTTTATCGAAGGTGTCTTTATGCAAGCAGACATAAAGAATCGTAACGGAAGAATCTATCCCAAAGAAATCATGGCAAAAGAAGTCAATCGTTACGTAAAAGAATTCGTAAACGAACAAAGAGCATTCGGTGAGTTAGGACACCCCGAAGGGCCAACAATCAATTTAGACAAAGTATCCCACATGATTACCGAACTTCACGAAGACGGTAGTAATTGGGTAGGTAAAGCAAAAATTTTGAGCACTCCAAATGGTGAGATTGTAAAAAATCTTATCAATGACGGTGCAAAACTAGGTGTCTCTTCAAGAGGACTTGGTTCATTAGAACAAAAATCAGACGCACAGTATGTGAAGTCGGACTTTCAACTTGCAACTGCAGGTGATATTGTCGCAGACCCTTCAGCGCCAGATGCCTTCGTAGACGGTATCATGGAAGGTGTTGAGTGGATTATGGACAATGGAATCCTAAAAAGACAAGAAATGGAGTCTATGAGAGAAGTTTTAAAGAACGAAAAGCAGGTTAGACTTGAAGAAACAAAAATTAATTTATGGAAAACGTTCGTTAAGAACTTATAACATATAAATAAAAAAGTAAACTCAAACAGGAGAAAAATATGGCAGAGTTAGATACAAACCAAGATGAGCTATTAGAGGCAGGACAACCTGACGCTAAAGCTGAGAAAGGTGACAAAAACCCGCCTAAGCAAGGTTCAAGTGATTCCGCTAAAATAGAAAGTGGAAAAGCTGAAGTCGTCAAACCCGAAGAAAATCCTGTTGACAAAGCTGTCGATTCTGTAGATAAAGCAGAAGATGGAGTCAAAGAGATTTCCGCAGACCCACAACAAAAGGGTGAAGGGAAACCTGATAAGGCTGAAAAAATCAAAGAAGGCGAAGGCGCTGACGAAGAAGCAGAAGTTTCTGAAGCAGAAGAAAAAGTTCCTTCCAAGATGGAAACAATCAAAGCTATGGTCAACACAATAAAGGAAATGAATAAAGAAGACCTTCAAGGTATTTTCTCTTCTATTTCAGAAGATGAGGTTGACGAGTCTTTGACTAAGGCAGAAATCGCAAGAAACATTGTCGAACTAGTTAAAAAACTAGATGACGAAAAGGTTCAAGAGATGTACGGCAAGATGAAAGGTGTCGAGGACGAAGAGGAAGAAGACGAAGACAAGAAGATGAAAAAAGAATCTGTTGACGAAGAAACTTCCGAAGAACTCGAATCTAAACTTGTAGAGATTGAAATTGAAGACGACCTAAATGCAATCTCAGAAGCATTAGACTTGTCAGAAGAGAACCGAGAAAAAGCTAAAACAATCTTTAAAGCTGCAGTATCAAGTAAAGTTGCAGAAGTTGAAAAAGGATTGAAAGAAGCTTACGAAACAGAATTACAAACCTCAGTAGATAAGGTCAAAGCCGACTTAAGTGAAGCAGTTGACAAATACTTGTCTTACGTTGCTGACGAGTGGACGAAAGAAAACGAATTAGCTATCGAGAGAGGTTTGAAAGCTGAAATGACTGAAAACTTTATTTCAGGATTGAAAACATTGTTCGTAGAACATTATGTTGACGTTCCCGAAGATAAGTATGACGTGATTGATGAGCTTTCTAATCGTCTCGATGAGATGGAAGTTAAACTTGACTCCGAAGTTCAAACAAATATGGACATCGCAGAAGAGTTGAACACTCTCAAGAGAGAAAATGTGGTAAGGGATGCGTCTTCGGACTTAACTGAATCACAGAAAGAGAAATTAGAATCACTTGCAAACGGTGTAGACTTCAATGACGAAGCTGACTTCCAAGAGAAGATTGGTGAAATCAAAGAAGCATACTTCGGTATTGAAGGTGAATCTATTTCTGAGGATACCGTAGTTGAAGAAGGAACTGGAACGCTTGAAGATGAAAACTCTTCACTTGTTATAGACCCTTCCCTTCAAAGGTATTCTGACGCAATTAGTAAACTAAAACCATTAGGTTAATTTAAAGGAGATTAAAAACAATGTTTTTATCTGAAAACTTACAGGAAAAGTGGCAACCTATCCTAGAGCATTCTGATTTGCCAAAAATCGAAGACTCTTACAAGAAGGCTGTTACCGCAGTAATCCTAGAAAACCAAGAAAAAGCTCTTAACGAAGATAGAGTTTCTCTTGACGAAGCTGCACCTTTAAATGCTACTGGCAGTTCTGCTGTATCTAACTGGGATCCAATCCTAATTAGTCTAGTAAGACGAGCTATGCCTAACTTGGTTGCTTACGACATTTGTGGTGTTCAACCAATGACTGGGCCAACAGGACTTATCTTTGCTATGAAAGCAAGGTATAACGACTATCCGACTCAAGGACGTGAAGGTAAAACTGAAGCTTTAGGGCTTGACGAACCTCATACTCCTTATTCGGCTGCTGCTCAGACAACTTCAGCTGGTGCATTAACAGCTGCAATCAGTGACCCATTTGACACTAGTTCGCCTTCTTATGAAGACACAACTGGTTCAGGTATGTCTACTGCAACTGCAGAAGCATTAGGTGATGTCGAAGCTTCCAACGGATTCGCTCAAATGGCTTTCACAATTGAGAAAGCTACAGTAACTGCTAAATCAAGAGCACTTAAAGCGGAATATACTTTAGAATTGGCACAAGACCTTAAAGCAATTCACGGTCTAGACGCTGAATCTGAACTCGCTAACATACTATCATCTGAAATCCTTGCGGAAATCAACAGAGAAGTAGTAAGAAACGTTAACATACAAGCTAAAGTAGGTGCATCTGCAACTGCTTCTGCTGGTACTTTCAACTTAGATGTTGATGCTAACGGACGTTGGTCAGTTGAGAAATTCAAAGGTCTATTATTCCAAATAGAAAGAGAATCAAATGTAATCGCAAAAGAAACAAGACGTGGTAAAGGTAACTTTATCCTTTGTTCTTCTGACGTTGCATCTGCTTTATCAATGGCTGGTGTATTAGATTATACTCCTGCGCTTAACACTGACATTAACGTTGACGATACTGGTAATACTTTTGCTGGTGTTCTAAACGGTAGAGTTAAAGTTTATATCGACCCATATGCTGGTGTTGATTACTTGACTGTCGGTTACAGAGGGTCTAACCCTTATGACGCTGGACTTTTCTATTGCCCATACGTTCCATTACAAATGGTTCGTGCCGTTGGTGAGAATACTTTCCAACCAAAAATTGGTTTCAAAACTAGATACGGAATGGTATCTAACCCATTCGTAGGTTCTACACCTGCTAATGGACTAGCTTCTGCTGGTACAAACCAATACTACAGAAAGTTCGCAGTATCTAACATTCTATAAAGAATAGTTACTCAACCGAAATTAAAAACCCCAGTTCGCTGGGGTTTTTTTTGTTCTAAATAAAAGTGATACAAATCATTCGTGCAGGACGGTAGTATCTAAAACCCCACTTCGGTGGGGTTTTTCTTTTTTGTGTCTCAATTGTGACAGTTGTGTGACACTTTCGTGTCTATATACTATATGGCGTATATAAAACAAATAAACAAAAGATTTCATAAATTTATGAAGTGCGGTAGACTACCCAAGGTTATCAAACTAGCAGGACTCAGTGAGTTAAAGTTAGAATCAGAACAGTCTTAGAAATTACCTAAATAGGTATATGACTACGATTAACAAATCTATACTTCAAAAGAACAACTTTAGACTTCTCATCGATAAAGTTCCAACGGTGGAATACTTCGTGCGTACTGCAAATATTCCTGGCATATCATTCAGTGAGACTGCTGTACCAGCAGGTATAGGACTGGACGCATATTTTCCAGGCGATAAAGTTGAATTTGAAAAGTTATCTGTATCGTTTTTGGTAGACGAAGATTTACAGAACTTCAAAGAAGTATATGATTGGATGGATTCTATTGTACCTATACAAGACCCGTCTAAGTACAAAACACTTGTTGGTACAACTGCAACAGCAACAAACCAGTTTTCAAGTGCAGGTAATGACCTAAGTCAATATAGCATGATTACACTCGTACTAAATACAAATAAGAATATACCAAACAGATTCTTTAAATTTTATGACGCATTTCCAACGTCACTAAGTGGATTGGAACTTGCATCAGGAGAGAGTGGTGAAGCTGTAATATGTACAGTAGACTTTAGATTTACTTATTATGAGATAGGAACCACTAGTTAAAAACACATTTTCGTGATATAATTATAGTATGAACTTAGAAGAGCTACGCAAAGAGTGGGCTAAGGATTGTGAAGTTGACGATATCGAACTAGATAAATCGTCTCTAGAAGTCCCCAAACTACACGCAAAATATCAAGAATTCTTGACCGATAATATATTGGTTCTCAAGAACTTAGAATTCCAATACAATATCCTGCTTAAAAATAAGTGGTTATGGTATAACGGAAAGATGTCTGAGGAACAAATAAAAGAACTTGGTTGGGAAGACGACCCCTTTGACGGTCTCAAAGTCATGAAGAATGATATGCAGATATGGTATAACGCTGACCAAGACTTACAAAGAATGAATGGTAAAGTGGAGTATCAAAAAATCGTTATCAACTTCTTGAAAGAGTGTATGCAAAATATCACTTGGAGACACCAAACGATTAAGAATACAATCGACTGGCGAAAGTTTATGGCGGGACAATGATACTCAATAATTATATGTTTACAGCACCTGAATTCTTTACTAGAGAAGAAGTTGCACAAATACATCAACATGCCAAAGGAATTCCATTAGATTTAGGACGTACAGGAAACGGACAAATGAATGACCCTGATAGGGCACCTGACTCAGTAGACATGTCCGTGGCAGCTGAAATAAGACAATCAAAGGTAAAATGGTTTCTTGGTCAAGACCCAAGGTATAGAATGCCTGACAATATCATGGAAAAGATTAATGAGATTGTTGCCCAAGGAATGGACGAGTGTGGTTGGAACTTCAATTTATCTTGGATAGAAAACTTTCAATACACAATCTACGACTACGAACCTGATTTACCTACAGGTGATTTCTATACATGGCATACAGACCATGGTGGTGAGTCAATCATGAGTATGGAAGGAATGCCAGAACACAGAAAGATTAGTATGACTATACAATTATCTGACCCTTTAGATTATGAAGGTGGTAAGTTTCAATGGTTAGAACCAAATCCACAGTTTGATAAAATTAAGTTTGGTGATAAAAAACTTGATATCGATAAAGCAGTAAGAACTTTACCATTCAGTGCACAAGCAATCGGTTCAATATGTTTATTTCCAAGTTGGTTATATCACCAAGTCACACCAGTAACGAGAGGAACTAGAGTATCAATAGTAGGTTGGTACAACGGCCCAGCATGGACTTAAAAATTTCTAAAGTCAATGAAGTCTTTATGAAGATTTCGTGTGACGACTCAATCGCTAAAGACTTGCACGATTACTTTTCATTTAAAGTACCTAACGCAAAATTTATGCCTTCCTATAAAAATAGACGTTGGGACGGTAAAGTATATCTGTTCAGTATCAAGACACACAAAATCTATATTGGATTACTTCCATACATTGCTGAGTTCTGTGA
>VMHT01185806.1_pt1 | contig 70266 bp, 63 predicted proteins | sample 4693611 | NCBI WGS metagenome assembly VMHT01 (sample SAMN12280063, study PRJNA550983) | marine metagenome | isolation source: seawater sampled from same location over 5 years 0.02-0.2 micron viral filtrate | place: USA: collected off the coast of southern California halfway between the port... ...
CATCATCTAATCCGCCGCCAACTGCCCTTGCGGGCTCAACGCATTATTAAGGTCCAGCTTGCCATGACCGAATATCGTATCAACCCCCGGCTCGCCCATATCCTCCGCCGTGGACAGCAGCAAATCCTTAAGCTGCATGCCGCTAAGGCCGGGAAATTTATGGCGTATCAAAGCCGCCGCGCCGGTGACACGGGGCGCGGCATGGCTTGTGCCCGCGCCATCTCCGGCGGATAAAATATCATCATGGGCGACAATAAAATCACGGCCCATTTCACCGGCGGAATGGCTGTAATCCGCCAGTTCCGTGCCGTCATCGGTCAGCGCGCCGACCCATATATAGGCTTCTTGCTCTTGCCAACCGGCGGCCCGCTGGCGGTGCAAAACGGCGGGATAAAAGGAACATTCATGTATCCGTTTATCGGGGCAATAAGCGCCTGAATTACCGGCCGAAAAAACGAATAACATTTTCGCATCATAATCTGACGCGCCGGTAATCTTATAGTCGAGCGATACCCAATTTGCGACATTGGCGTCAAAATCCGTATCCTCATCGCCGGTCACATGGCTGAAGCGCGCCGCCCCCCAACTATTATTGATGATGAAAATCTCCTGCCGATTAAGCTCTTGAAACGCATCCTCGGCGGCTTGCTGGGTCAGCGTAAAATGATAATCGGTCAGCACCGCTTCCGGCGCGACCGAATTGACAATCAGCGACACCTTATCGCCATGCGTGTCGATAATCTCATTGGTATCAAACTCATCCAGCACACCGACTTTTACATCCTTGCCGGTCCAGCCCAAAGCCCATTGCGTGCGCGCATTGGTGTCGCGGCTGGCAATCGGCAAATTATGGCCGCTATTCAGCGCCGCATGGGCGTCTATCAAACTGTCATAAGCGCCATAGGCATGGCCGCTTTTGGCCCCCAAAAACAAATTGGCAATGGCATCATCCTCACTGGAGGGGGTGCCGAGATAATATTCGGCACCAAACTCATCCGTGAAGCCCTCATCATTGCTGCTGCTCAGACTGGAACTGGCCAGCGTCTCGACATCTTGGCTGAATTTTTTACACCCGCTCATGCCGAGGCTTATCGCCAGCACGATGAGCAATCCCCATGGGTGGGGGGATGAGCGGCGGGCCGCCTGAGATGTAACCATATGATTCATAACGCAACGCAACAAAAACGTTAAAATACTGTGCCACTATCCACTGATTTGATGGTAAACGACAAGTGGATGCGAAATGAATGGCCGCGCGTGTGACATTATGGACGGATTGACCGAACGCTTTAAAAACATGGCTGAATTGTTTGGTGAAGCCTGTGTTTTGATGGATTCGCAAAACCATGTTGTGGCGGCCAATAAGGCCGCGCTGGATATTTTGGGCCAGCATATTATCGGCTATCCGCTCGACCGGTTTTTGCGCCATCCCGATTTTAACGATGCGGTGCGCCGTGCTTGCGATGAGGGTGTGCTGACCAGCCTTGATTATACGCGCATGGATGAGATGCGCCGTTCCTTCACGCTGCGCCTCGCGCCTTTTGATGAAGCCCATATTTTACTGGTGATTGTGGACGCCACAATGGCCCTGTCGGTTGAGCGTATCCGCTCGGATTTTGTGGCCAATGTGAGCCATGAATTGCGTTCGCCCCTCACCGCGCTGCGTGGATTTATCGAGACGCTGCAAGATGGCGCGGCGGATGATGCGCCCGCGCGTGAACATTTCCTGACCATTATGCAAGATGAAGCGGCGCGCATGCAGCGACTGATTGATGATTTATTGCATTTGTCGCGGGTGGAAGCAGAGGAGCATCGCGCGCCCCAAGCGGCGGTTGAGCTGATGCCGATTTTGCAGGAACTGGCCGCCGCCATGCGCGACACGGCGCAAAAAACCGGCCATAGCCTGAATGTTGATATTGCGCCCGATGCCGCCGCTCTGGCAGCGCATGCCCCGCTTGCCGTGCCGGGCGCGCGCGATGAATTGCGCCAAGTGTTTCAAAATCTCGTTGAGAATGCGCTGCGTTATGGCGCGCCCGATAGTGCGGTGACGCTGCGGGTCAGCGTGGGGCATTTGGCGACGGGTGAGGCGCGTGATGATGGGGTGTGCGTCGAGGTGGTGAATCACGGCGAGACGATTGCGCCCGAGCATTTGGCGCGGCTGACCGAGCGATTTTATCGCATTGATAAGGGGCGGTCGCGCGATATGGGCGGCACCGGCCTCGGCTTGGCGATTGTCAAACATATTGTTAACCGCCATCGCGGACGCTTGAGGATTACCAGCCAAGACGAAGAAACCAAGGTTTGCGTCACCCTCCCGCGCATTTTGTAAGACCGCCCGCCACAGCTTAGCCTTGCCCGAATAAAACCGTGTCATAAAACCGTAATATTCCTGTCACATATATTTTGCCAAAGCAGGTGAGATTGCGCGTATCGGGCGTAACCGGCGCTCGATATGTGTAACGCGCATCATGTGATTGGAGATGATGATGACCAAAGTTAAAACCGCATTGGCTTTTTTAATCGGCCTGACCATGGCAAGCGGCGCGCAGGCGCGCGACCAAATCGAAATTGTCGGCTCGTCAACCGTGTTTCCGTTTTCCACCGCCGTGGCCGAACAATTTGGCCGCTCATCGCCGTTCAAAACACCGGTTGTCGAAGCCACCGGTTCGGGCGGCGGCTTGAAATTATTCTGCGCCGGTATCGGTCTCGAGCATCCAGACATCACCAATGCGTCGCGCCGCATCAAACCCAATGAATTTCAAAAATGCCAAGCCAATGGCATTGATATGACGGAAATCATGATCGGCTTTGACGGCATTGTGCTGGCCAATGCCAAGGGCGCAGCGGCGCTGAAGCTGACACGCCAACAAATTTATTTGGCCACGGCGAAAATGGTGCCGACCCCCGGCCAGCCCTGCCAATCCGAGGCATGTGTGATGGTGGCAAATCCGTATCGCAATTGGCGCGATATTGATGCGTCTCTGCCCGACAGCAAAATTGAAATTCTGGGGCCGCCGCCAACTTCGGGCACGCGCGATGCGTTTCAAGAATTGGCCATGTCCAAAGGCGCTAATCAATTTGCCTATCTGAAAAAACTCAAAAAGACCGATAAGAGCCGGTGGAAAAAATTGACCCGCACCATGCGCGAGGATGGCGCGTGGATTGACGCCGGTGAGAATGATAATTTGATGGTGCAAAAATTATCCGCCAATCCAAATGCGGTTGGGGTGTTTGGCTTCAGCTTTTTGGACCAAAATTCCGACCGCTTAAAGGGCGCGTCGATTGAGGGTGTGCCGCCAAGTTTCGACAATATTGCCGACGGGGCCTATGGCATTTCCCGCTCGCTATATTTTTATGTCAAACAAGCCCATATCGGCACAGTGCCCGGCATAGCCGAATTTGTCGCGGAATTTACCGGCGCGCCAGCCTCCGGTGAGGAGGGCTATTTAATCGATAAGGGCCTCATTCCGCTGCCCTTTTCGGCACGGCAGAAATATCGCAATGACGCCAAGAACCTCACCAAATTATCAATGTAAGTTTCACCATGCGGGGCGGTGCATCATACGCCGCTCCGCGCTTTTAAAGGCCCGTTCATGAGCACAAGCTTCCTCCTTATCTGTCTTTTCGGGCTGGGCGGGTTTTCCTATTTTTTCGGCCGTCGCCGCATTGGCGTGCTCACCCGAGCGGCGCGCGTCAAACAACATTCGCGCGATGTCTATCATGGCAGTTTTGTCGCGCTCTGTGCGGTGGGCGTGCCGCTGATTGTGCTGTTGGCTTGGGCCGGTCTGTCGCCGCTTTTGCTTGATGCCATGCTGGAAGATTTTTTGCGCCGCCAATCGCCCGATTTATCCTTGGGCGAGATGGGCGTCGCCATGGCCAAGGTGAAGGCTTATTTTTCCGGCGCGCTGCCCGAGGCTTTTGCCGGTGAGCTTATTCGCAGCGGCAGTGCTTATTTCGCCGAGTTGCGGAGCGCGTCCAATCAGGCGCGCAGCGTTGCGGTTACATTGCTCGCATTGGGTGGCTTGGCTTTCGGCCTCAGCAAATTGGCCCCGCGCTTTACGGCACGACCGGCGGTTGAGCGCGTGTTTAACGCCGCCATGATGATGGCTTCGGCGATTGCCATTTTGACAACCATCGGCATTTTGCTGTCGCTGATTTTCGAGACGCTGCGGTTTTTTGACAAAGTGCCGGTGATGGATTTTCTCTTTGGGCTGAGCTGGTCGCCGCAAATCGCCATGCGCGCAGACCAGATTGGCGGCGCGGGGGCGTTTGGCGCGATACCGCTTTTTGCCGGAACCATGATGATTACCTTTATCGCCATGTTGGTCGCCGTGCCCATCGGCCTGATGTCGGCGATTTATCTGTCGGAATATGCCAATCCGAAATTGCGCGGCATCGCCAAGCCGGGCATTGAGATTTTGGCGGGCGTGCCGACAGTTGTTTACGGATTTTTCGCCGCCCTGATGGTCGCACCTTTTTTGCGCGATAGCGGTGCCGATATCGGCCTCACCCTGTCGTCAGAATCGGCATTGGCCGCCGGTCTCGTTATGGGCATTATGATTATCCCCTTCATCTCATCGCTCTCCGATGATGTGATTAACGCCGTGCCGCAAACCCTGCGCGATGGCGCGGCGGCATTGGGCGCAACACAATCCGAGACCATTCGCCAAGTGGTGCTGCCGGCCGCCTTGCCGGGCATTGTCAGCGCCATTTTATTGGCCATTTCAAGGGCCATTGGCGAGACCATGATTGTGGTGATGGCCGCCGGTGTGGCCGCCAATTTAACCGCCAATCCGTTTGAGAGCGTCACCACCGTGACCGTGCAAATTGTCATGTTATTGGTTGGCGACCAAGAATTTGACAGCGCCAAAACCCTCGCCGCCTTTGCGCTGGGCTTGGTGTTGTTCCTCATCACGCTGATGTTGAATGTGGTGGCGCTTTATGTCGTCAATCGTTTCCGAGAGCAATATGACTGATAAAATCGATATCCGTTCAGCCAACCCATTAGCGGCCCAAGCCTATCAGGCGCGGCTGAAAAAACGCTATCGGGCGGAGCGGCGTTTTCGCGCCTATGGTCTGGCAGCGATTATGACGGCAGGCATGATTTTGCTGTTTTTGTTAAACGCCATTATCTTTGCCTCTTTGCCCGCTTTCTCGCATCACCATATGCGCCTCGATGTCGAGATATCGACGGATTATGTATCGGCACAGACGCCGCAAGAAGGCAATTATTTGGGGTTGGTGCGCGCCGCTTTGCGCGAGCAATTCCCCGATGTGACAGCGCGGCGCGACAAGCGCGCGCTGTATAAAATCCTCTCTCTCGGAGCGGCGGATGGGCTGCAAAAGCGGGTCATGGCGGCGCCGGATTTGGTCGGCACACGGGTGAGCCTTGATGTGCCTTTATCCGATGATATTGACCTGATGCTGAAAGGGCTGATTGACCGCAGCCTGCCCGAAAGTGACCGCATTGTTTCTGACCGCGATTTGGTTTGGGTAGATAAGCTGCTGGCGGAGGACCGCATTACCCGCAAATTTGCTTTTGCGCTATTTACCAATGGCGACAGTCGCGAGCCGGAAATGGCCGGTATTCGCGGCGCGCTGGTCGGCTCTTTATGGACGCTACTGGTGACCTTAATCGTCAGCTTTCCGCTCGGCGTTTTGGCGGCGATTTATCTCGAAGAAGTCGCGCCGAAAAATCGCGCCACCGCCTTGATTGAGGTGAATATCAATAATCTCGCTGCCGTGCCGTCCATTGTCTATGGCTTGTTGGGCTTGGCGGTGTTTATCAATTTTTTCCATTTGCCGCGCTCGGCCCCGCTGGTTGGCGGCCTTGTGCTGGCGCTGATGACCTTGCCGCGCATCATTATTCCGACCCGCGCCGCCTTTGCCGCCATTCCGCCCTCCATTCGCGAGGCCGCTTTGGGGGTGGGCGCGTCGCGCACGCAAGTGATTATGCATCATGTTTTGCCGCTCGCCATGCCGGGCATTTTGACCGGCACAATTATCGGACTGGCACAAGCGGCGGGCGAAACGGCACCGCTTTTAATGATTGGCATGATGGCGTTTATTGTGGATGTGCCCGGCGATGTGACGGCTAAGGCGACCGTGCTTCCGGCACAGATTTATATGTGGGCCAATAATCCGGAGCGCGCCTTTGTGGCCCGCACAAGTGCCGGAATTGTGGTATTGTTAACCCTGCTTCTGGTGGTCAATGCAGCGGCCATTTATTTCCGCAGGCGATTTGAGAAGCGATGGTAGAATGACGAATATTGAGAACCCGAAAGTCAAAATAAAAGCGCGCAATATGACCGTGCATTATGGCGATGCGCAGGCCTTACACGGCATTGACCTTGATTTAAATGCCAATGAAGTGACCGCGCTTATCGGCCCTTCGGGCTGTGGCAAGTCAACATTTTTACGCTGTATCAATCGCATGAATGATGTGATTGAGGGATGCCGTGTCGGCGGCAGTTTGAGCATTGATGAGCAGGATATTTATGACGCCGCCGTTGATGTGGTGGAATTGCGCGCGCGGGTCGGCATGGTGTTTCAAAAGCCCAACCCGTTTCCGAAATCGATCTACGATAATGTCGCCTATGGCCCACGCATTCATGGCATGGCACAAGACCGCGCCAGTTTGGACGCGCTGGTGGAACGGAGTTTGAAGCGCGCCGGATTATGGCAAGAGGTGAAAGACCGCTTGAACGCATCGGGCACCAGCCTGTCGGGCGGGCAGCAGCAGCGCCTATGCATTGCTCGCGCCATTGCGGTTAATCCCGATATTGTGTTGATGGATGAGCCATGCTCGGCCCTCGACCCGATTGCCACGGCGGTGATTGAGGAATTAATGGAAGAATTGCGCCGCGATTACACCATTGTCATTGTGACCCATTCCATGCAGCAGGCGGCGCGCATTTCGCAGCGCACGGCCTATTTTCATTTGGGTGATTTGGTCGAGCACGGACAGACCGAAACGATTTTCACCACGCCGCAACACCAGCAAACCGAAGCCTATATATCAGGGAAAATAGGATAATGACCGATAGCCATATAGTCTCATCTTTTGACCGCGATCTGGCTGATTTGAACCGGCTTGTCGCCCGCTTGGGCGGCTTGGCCGAGCAGCAATTCGCCGCCGCCATTGACGCGTTGGAAAATCGCGACGTCTCGTCAATTGACGATATTATCGCCGGTGACAGCGCGCTGGACCGGCTTGAACAAGAATTAAATGACCGCGCCATTGAAGTGATTGCGACCCGCGCCCCTATGGCGCGCGATTTGCGGAGCATTTTATCGGCCGTCAAAATCGCCTCAGTGCTGGAGCGCGTCGGTGACTATGCGAAAAATATCGCCAAGCGCAGCCGTGTGATTATTCAAGAAGAAACCAATCGCAGCGACACGATTAGTCTGGCGCGCATTGCCGATATTGTACAGGGCATGCTGCGCCAAGTGCTTGATGCCTATGCCACCGGCAATGCCGAACAGGCGATGGATGTTTGGGCGCGTGACCAAGAGGTGGACGCGCTTTATTCCAGCCTGCATGGCGATGTGCTGGCGGTGATTGCCAAAGGGGCGGAGCAGGCCAGTGTCAGTTCGCATTTTCTGTTCATTGCCAAAAATATTGAACGCATTGGTGACCATACGACGGCGGTTGCCGAGCAGGTTTATTTTCAGGTGCATGGCTCAATGCCGACGGATGAGCGTCCCAAGGCGGATTTGGCCAGCGGCCCAAGCGTCACGACATAGAAGAGAGGCGCGCGCATGTCGGCCACCATATTGATTGTTGATGATGAACCGGCCCAGCTTGAATTGCTGCGCTATAATCTTGAAAAAGCGGGTTTTAATACCGTGCAGGCCGATAATGGGCAGCGCGCCCTTGAGCTTGTCGCGGAAGCCGACCCTGATTTGGTGGTGCTGGATTGGATGATGCCCGAAGCCTCGGGCATTGATGTCTGCCGCGAATTGCGCGCCCGGTCGGCGACGCGGCTTTTGCCGATTATCCTCTTATCGGCACGCGGCGAAGAGGGCGACCGCGCTTTGGGGCTTGATACGGGCGCCGATGATTATATCACCAAGCCGTTTTCGCCACGTGAATTGGTGGCGCGGGTGAAAGCGCTTTTGCGCCGCGCCCGCCCGTCTTTGCTGCAAGATGTGATGCAATTTGAAGACCTTGTGCTCAATCCCGACACCATGCGGGTGACGCGCAATGATGAGGCGATTGATTTGGGGCCGAAGGAATTTCGACTGCTTTGCGTTTTGATGGAGCGTCCTGAGCGCGTTTTCTCGCGCGCGCAATTGCTCGATAAAGTATGGGGTCACGGCGTTTATGTTGAGGAGCGCACGGTCGATGTGCATATGAGCCGCTTGCGTCGGGCATTGAATAAACCGGCATTTGGCGGCGCGCCGCGGCGCGATATTATTCGCACGGTGCGCGGCACGGGCTATGCGCTGGCGCGGCTTAATTAAGCGATTGGCAGGCGCGGATTGCTGCTTTAGGGTTTCGCCAAAGGGAGATTTACCATGAGCAAAACCGTTGATTTTATTTTTGATTTCGCCAGCCCCAATGCCTATTTGGTGCATAAGGTCGTGCCGGAAATCGAGGCGCGGACCGGCGCAAGTTTCAATTATATCCCGTGTCTTTTGGGCGGTATTTTTAAGGCGACCGGCAATCAAGCACCGATGATTGCCTTTGGCGATATTAAAAATAAACCCGATTATGACATGATTGAAATGCAACGTTTTATCGAGCGTCACGCGCTGACCGATTTTAAAATGAACCCGCATTTTCCGGTTAACTCGCTCATGCTGGTGCGCGGCGCTTTGGTGGCCGAGCGCGATGGCTATTTGGCAAAATATATTGACGCCATGGTTGATGCCATGTGGGCGCAAGGGCTGAAATTAGACGACCCTGAAGTGCTGCATAAAGCCTATGCCGATGCCGGTTTTGACGCCGATACGCTGATGAGCGATATGGGCGATGAGGCGATTAAGGCAAAGCTGATGGAAAACACCTCCGCCGCCGTGGCGCGCGGTGCCTTCGGTATTCCGACTTTCTTTGTCGGCGATGAGATATTCTTCGGCAAAGAACGCCTCGGCCAAATCGAGGAAATGCTCGCTTAACTCAGCGGCGACCCTTCCAGCGTGATGCGATGCATTTCGCGGCGCACGCCGTGATAATCATTCAGCGCATAATGCCAGGTGCAGCGATTGTCCCAAATGGCTATCGACCCGGACGCCCATTTAAAGCGCGTTGTGTGCTCCATTAAGGTTGCGTGCTGATAGAGATAATCCAAAAGCGGTTGGCTCTCTGCGGCGGTCCAGCCCTCAAAATGCAGGGTGAAAGCCGGATTGACATAAAGCGCTTTTTTGCCGCTTTCCGGATGGGTGATGATGACCGGATGCACGGCGTCCTGCGTGGCTTTTTCGGCATTTTCAAACACATCATCCATTTCGGCGCGATAGGCGGATTGGTCACCGAAAATATGGCGGCTGGAATGCACTGCATTGACATTTTCCAAACTCGCTTTCAGGCCCGGGGACAGGCTGTCATAGGCTTTATACATGCAGGCAAACAGCGTATCGCCGCCGACAGGCGGGGTTTCGCGCGCCAGCAAAATCGACCCCATGGCCGGAATTTGGTCATAGCTATGGTCGGTATGCCAGCCGCCGCCAATATTCGTCACCTGATCTTTTTCCTTGGTGACTGAGGCTATTTTCTCATAGCCGTCAACTTTCGGGAAAAACCGGTTCACATTAATCTCGCCAAAACGTTCAGCGAATTCAATATGTTGCTCGGGCGTCATATCTTGGCCGTGCAAAAACACCAGCCCATGTTCGATAAAACTGTCTTGAATGGCGGCAAAATCAGCATCGCTCAAACCGCCGCCAATATCGACATTTGCCAGTTCAACGCCAACGCCACCCGATACGGGTCTAATCTCGACTGCGCTCATTATCATCTCCCCCAAAATTTTGACCACTATAAGGCTGCTTTTGGGCGCGTGACAAGTCTGCGTCATGCACGTGAAAACAGTCTCTTGTGATAAATTTGTGCGGTTTTTTGTGGTAAAACTAAGAAATGAGCGGTGATTCGGAATAATCGCCGCGCATCATGATGCCTGCCCAAGGGGCTTTTTAAAAAGCGTTTGGGTGTGAGGCGTCTGGTAAACGGGTGTTGACTGTATGAGTAGAGCCGAAGCATTTCTTGCCGGAGCCGTGCAAATTGCCGGACCGCTTTTGCGGCGGCAAGAGCGGATTGTGGCGGTTAAACTCCACCCTGATGCGGTTTCCGTAGTGCAGCTTCACCCAACCCTTGATGATTGGGATTTGGACCGATTGGTCAGCTGGTCATTGGAGAACGCCATTGGCCGCTCGCCGGTGCAGGATAATTTCAACTATCTTGCCGACCAAATTTCCGCCGCCGCCCAAGAGGCCGATATTGACGGCGTTGATGCGGGCATCTCCATTCCACATTCTTTGTTTGATGTGCGCATTTTGCAACTCCCCTATATGGAAGAAGACGAGCTGGCAGACGAAGCCGCCGAGCCGGAATTTTGGGAGGAGTTTGACCCTGAGCTGAGTAATTTGGCCGGGCGCGTGGTGCGCCATCAAATTCTTTATGCCAATGAAGGCGAAGACCGCATTGATGTGATGATTGCCAGCCTGCCGGTCGGTGAGCTGGAACGCTATCGCTCGCTTATGCTGGAGGCCAATCTCATTCCGGTATTTGTCGAGAATGAGCTGTTCTCTCTGGTTAATGGCATTTACGCCCGCATGAGCACGGATGAACGCTATAAGCCGTTTGTCGCCGTGCATTTATGCCCGGGCAATAATCAGATTGTCGCGCATTATCGCGGTCGGCTTTATATGCACAAAATCAATATCTCTGATTTTGATGAAGCCCTGCTGATGGAGCTTGAGCGCGTTGATGAGGTCGAGGGTGATTTCTGGGAGGAAGTGGCCATTCGCGTCAGCGAGCAGGTGAAGCAGGCCATTTCATTTTTGGTCGAGACCTATGATGTGCCGCGCCCCGATAAGGTGATTTTGGTTTCCGAATATCGCGAGATTGAAAATTTTTACTTCCTGCTGCATGAGCGGCTCGGCGCGGCGCGGGTGGTGATTTATGATGCGATGGACGATGTTGAGGTGCCCAATGAGCATCAAAAATATGTCGATTTTTTCGCCAATCCGTCAATTTTCACAACGGCGATGGGGCTGGCCACTCAAGGTTTGAATGTTGAAGGGCGCAGCCATGCGCATATGCATAGCCGCCTCATCTCAATGAATTTCCTCGAAGACGCGCCGCGCATTCGCCGCAATCGGCAATTGGCGGCGGTCAATCGTATTTTGTCGCTGGCCATTGTTGCGGTGATTTTATTTTCCGGCACAGTGCTGGGGGTCAATACGGTGCCGGCTTATTTGCAAACGCGCGAGGCATCGACCCAATATAATGCGGCGGCCAGCGCGGCGCGGGCCGAGGCCTTGCGGCGGCAGGTGAATGAGAAAAAGCTGACCGAGATAAATCAGGTCATTACCGATATTCGCGCCAATTCGGCCAATCGCGGCTATGGCGTATTTCTGTCGAAATTACCGGCGCTTTTGCCCGCCGGTGCGGAATTGCAGAAACTTGAAATTGACGCCAAGGACGGCGTCACATTGGCCGGTTTGGCAATGGAAAATGAGGATATTAATCGGCTGAAACGCAATTTGCGTTCGGCGAAAATCCTGCGCCGCGACCCGACTGTGGAAACCGAAAAAGAGGGCGATTTTTGGCGCTTCTCCATGACACTCACCTTGTCGAGGATGCAGTAATGTCTGATCCGACCCCTCATCCGCAATCCGAAGCGCCGCAATCCGAAGCGCCGCTTTCGGCGGATGCACGCAGGCTTTTGGCTGAAATCTCAGGCGCGATTGCGCCGTCCGAGGGCGCGCTTGATATGGCGCAGATGGGCGCAGAGCCCGCGCCCGTATTGCTGACGCCGCATGAGGATACCAAGGCGCGCGCCTTTGCCGATTTGCTCAATCATATTGAGGATAGCGACGGCACATTAATGGTGGATGAGGCGGCGGCGCTTGAGGTGGCGGAGAAATATCGCAGCGAGAAACAAGCCACCCATATCAGCCTTGATAAGGATGATTTACTGGACGAGTTCGCCGCCCCGTTAATGCACGCATCAGGGGATGCGACAGAGGCGGCATCAGCAGACGGTTTTGGCGATGGCGCGGATGATGTGATGGATGGCGCCATATCCCTCACTGATGAAGAAATCGATGCGGCTTTGGGTGATGACCCATTTGGCGAAGATGGTTTTGAGGAGACGCCCAAAGCCAAGGGCCGCTTTGGCGGTTTGCTGTCGCGCTTTCGCGCCGGTGCAGGCGGGGTGACGCGGCTTATCGGCGTGCGTAATGCAGCAACCGCCTATGACGCGCAATCGGGCGCATCGCTTTTGCCCTATACGATTATTCGTGCCGTTATTTTGGTGCTGGTGGCGGCCGTGCCACCGGCGGTCAATCTCGCCATCATCCAACCGCAAATTTCCGATAATGGGCGTAAGCTCACGCAAATTCGCGGCTTTGAGGCGCAAATGTCGGAAAATAAAAAACTGGCTGACAGCATGGCAGTGCGGCTGTCGGCGCTTGAGCAAGACGCCAAGCGGCGCATTGACAAGCTGATGCCCAATGCGGATTTGGAAGTGTTGTTCAATCGCTATGTGTCGGCTTTGCAGAAATATGATATCGAATTGCAGGGTTATAATTTATCCTCCATGGATGACCGCAAAGTGGTTATCGGCAATCGCGTGCAGCAGACAAATCTGGTCGAGCTTAGTCTTGAAGGGCGCTATGATGTCTATGTCGATATTCGCAAAGTTTTTGTTGATGAGTTGAAAATTGCCAGTGTGCTGAAAGAGACAATGGACCCGCAAACCGGAAGCCCGAACCTATCCATTAAGGCCAGCCTGATGGTGCCGACCAAGCGCGACTATGATGCAGAATTGGACGACCCGACCAGAAAACCGGCGGAGGCGAAGAAATAATGCATGTGGTGATGAATTTCCTCTCCGGCCTTTTGCGGGTCGCGCTGCTCGCCTTGGCGATGGGCGGATATGGCACGGCCTTCGCGCAACCCGCCCAACCGGCTCAAATGACACCGGCGGCAGAGACCGCAATTCGCGAAAACCCGAGCGCGGCGACACAAAATATCGCGGCGGCCGACCCGCAAGACCCGTTTGTGCGCGGGCTGAAGCGCTTGGACGAGCGTCTGCGCCTGCAACGCGAGGCCGAGGAATTGGCGCGCAAAGCATTGGCATTGCAACAAGGCACGGGCGTCACATCAGCCGATGGCGAGGTGGTGAGCGAGGAAGAGATTATTATTCCGGCACCGATTTCTGACCCGGATTTCTTCACCGCTTTTGCGGCGCGTAAATATCGCCTTGACGGGCTGGTGCTGTCTAAGCCGCACAGCCAGCCGGTGATTCATGTTTTGCAAGAAGTTGAAAAACCGACATCCGGCCAGCTCTTTTGGTCGGGGCGCGAACGGCGTTGGGTGTATCAGCGCAACCAGGGCGAGACCCTGTCTGCCATTGCCCGCAAGCTGGTGATGCAAGTGGATGATATGCTGGCCATGAATAATGCGCTGCGGGAAAGCCAGCTTGCCGACCCGATGCGCTTTTATGTCAGCCCGCGCGATAATGGCCCGCTTACCCATATTTTATTGCGCAGCGACACGCTGGCCAAGCTGGCAAAAATTTATGATACGGATGTGCCCCGCTTGCGCGTGCGTAATGATTTGGGCGCAGATGATAAGCTGGTTTTGGGACGGCGTTTTCTCATTCGCGAAAAAGCCATTAATGACCGGCTGGCTCGCATGGCCGTGCCCGCACCGGTTCAAATTGATGACAGCCATTTGACCAAGGCCCGCATGCCTTATGCGCGGCTTGGACAATTTGCCGATGAGAAAAAAGCTATGCGCGGCGCGCGCGAATTTTTTGCCAAATATTATGAGCTGATGGATAGCGATATTTCACTGCGCCGCGAAAGCGACGATAAGGTGAAGGGCAAGATGTTCTATAATATGGATATCGGGCCGTTGCGATCCGAGCGGCATGGCGAGGCTTATTGTGCGCTGTTTCGCAAAGATGATTTGCCCTGTCTTGTGGTCAATCGCGTGCCCGGGCCGGAACGCGCGCGCAATTTTGACAGCCACGCCATCATCTCGGTCAGCCCTTATGTTTATTTTGACGGCGATGATGAGCTGGATAGCGGGCGCACGGATATGGCGCGCCTGACCAAGCTCGAATATTTTCTGACCGAAGGCCAAGTGCTTGGCAATGCGGAAGGGACGATTGCCAAAATCACCAACGACCGCATTATGCTGACCGATGCCAATGGCTATTTATTGACCCTGCCGTTTAATCGCATACCGGAAATTGATCCGGAAGAAAAACGCCGCGCCGCCGAGGCTGCGCGCCAAGCCGCGCTCGATAAGGCGGCCAAAGCCGCAGGGGCGGCGGTAGATGCGGCGGGTAATATTGACCCGGATGTGCCCGGCGCTGAGGATACGGCTTTGGGCCAAAGGCTGATGAAGGGCGAGGCCACGCGGCGCGAAGGCTCGCAAAACTTCATTAAGCAATTGGCCGAAAAGCCCAAAAAGATTGATGAGAAATAGGGTTAAGGGCGCGTAAGAATGACGGAATACACAAAAGATGTTGCGGATCGCGTATTGCGTATTCTTCAGGCCAGCGGTCAGGTCGATGAGGCCAAAATGACCGAGATTATGGTGCAGGCGGAATCGCGTTCTTCGCGCGCGCTGGCGCTTTTAATGGAAGCCAGGCCCGACCCTGATGACCCGAGCAAGCCCCCCGCCGCCGCGGTTGAAGAAGAATTAGTGGTCAATATTTTGTCGCGCGCTTATGCCTTGCGGCGCAAAAACCTCGCCCCCCATGAGGTGGCCAAAGACGCGTTGACCTCCGTACCCAAGGATATGATTGACCGCGAGCATATTTTGCCATTTGCCCGCGAAGGGCGGTTTTTGCGGGTGGCGACAGTGGACCCGACCAAAGCCACTTTGGCCAATCAAATTAAGGCGCTGAGCAATCAAAATGTTGAGTTTTTCCTCATCAAGCCCAGCGAGTTTGCCGCCTGTATGGGCCATGAGGATGTGCAGGCCAGCTTGGGCCAAAAAAAGCAAGAAGCCGCCGCCGCGCCGGCTGCCGAGGCTTTGCGCCCGACACCGCGCCGCCGCTCGGCCTATGATATTGATGACCCGACCGTGGTGATTAAATTTGTCGATGATATTTTGGAGCAATCGGTCACCACCGATACCAGCGATATTCATGTGGAGCCTTATCGCGAAACGGCGCGTATCAGATTTCGCATTAATGGCTTGCTGCAAGCGCAAGACCAGTTTTCCGATTTCCTGTTTCATAATTATCTCGCTGTCATTACCCGTTTCAAAATTTTGGCCGATTGCGATATTGCCGAAAAACGCCTGCCGCAAGATGGCGCGATTACCTTTAAGGCGCCCGATGGCGAGGATGTCGATACGCGGTTTAATGTGCTGCCGGGCAAAAATGGCGAGCGCATTTGTATCCGCCTGCTGAAAGGCGACCCGTCGCTCTCGATTGAGAAAATCGGTTTCAAAGAGGCGGATTTGAAAAAACTCATCGACGCCATTACCGCGCCGCAGGGCATGGTGCTGGTCACCGGCCCGACCGGCTCGGGCAAAACCACAACGCTTTATGGCGCGCTGCAACATATTAATGACCCGGGCACTAATATTATGACCGCCGAAGACCCGGTCGAATATTATTTGGAAGGCCTCGGGCAAACCCAAGCCAATGAAAAAATCGGGCTGTCCTTCTCCTCTATTTTGCGCGCCTTTTTGCGCCAAGACCCTGAGGTGATTTTGGTTGGTGAGATTCGCGACCAAGAGACGGTGGAGATTGCCGTTAAGGCGGCGCTGACCGGTCACTTGCTGCTCTCGACCCTGCACACAAATGACGCCATTTCGACGATTTCGCGGTTGCTCAATATGGGCGTGCCAAGCTTTATGATTTCTGCCGCTTTATCGCTTGTGGTGGCGCAGCGTCTGGCGCGTAAAAATTGCCCCGATTGTTTGGTGCCAGATGATAATGCGACGCCTGCCGCGCTTGAATATATCGGCTTTAGCGCCGAAGAAGTGCAAGCCATGCAGCCGCGCAGGGGCAGTGGCTGCGCCAGTTGCGACGGCACGGGCTATAAGGGCCGACAGGGTATTTATGAAGTTTTGCGGGTGACGCCGGAGGTTGAGGCGACGATTTTGAAGCAAGCGCAAGCGCCGGAAATTCTGGAAGCGGCGCGGGTCGATAATTTTATGACCATGCAAGAAGTCGGACGCGATTACATTAAAGATGGCGTTTTATGCCTTGAAGAGTTTACACGCGTGCTGGTGGTCAGTTAGGTTTTGTCATGACATTTTATGCGTATGCCGGTCTGCAAGGCAAAAAAAAGGTAAAGGGGCAAGTCGAAGCCAATAGCATGGCGCGGGCGCGCTCGGCTTTGCGCCAGCAACGCATTAAGGTCAAAAAAATTAAAGAGGTGAAGGATAAAAAATCCGGTGCGCTGGATATTCAAATCACCTGGGGCCCTTTCGGCTCGATACCGTCAAAAGAAATTTTGATGTTCACCAAAAAACTATCCACCATGATACGCGCCGGATTGCCGATTTTGGACGGGCTGGTGATGGTGGCGGGGCAGACCAAAAACCCGAATATGAAGCGCGTCACCCAGCAAATGATTTCGACCCTCAATGATGGTAAGCCGCTCTCTGCCGCTTTTCGCGAGCATGAACGCCATTTTGATAATGTCTATCGCAATATGATTGAGGCCGGTGAAGTGTCGGGCATGTTGGATAAATTCATCGACAAGCTGGTGGAAATTCTTGAAAAGCAGCAAAAGATTAAAGCCGGTATCAAATCGGCCATGTTCTATCCGGTGACATTGATTACCGTCTCGCTGGGCATCTCGCTTTTCATGCTGACCAATGTGGTGCCTACTTTCCAGGAAATGTATGAGGGCATGGGCATTGCCTTGCCCGGCCCGACACAGGCCATTGTTGATGCCAGTGAATGGATCGCCGATATTCGCAATGTGGCCGGGGTGTTTGCGGTTATTTTCGGCACGATTACGTTTCACAGCCTGATGACCAAATATGTTCATCCCTATCGTTATTTATGGCACATGCTTTTGCTGAAATTGCCGCTCTTCGGCGGTATTATCATGATGGCTGTGGTGGCGCGCTCATCTTTGCTGATGGCCAATCTATTTGCCGCCGGGGTCAGCGTGTTGGAAACCCTGACCGTGGCCTCCACGGTTACGTCCAATACATTATTCATGAATGCGTTTGGGCGCGTGAAACGCGATGTCATGACCGGTGCGGAATTATCGTCGCTTTTTGCCAAGGAAAAAGTCTTCCCGATTGAGCTGTCGCAGCTCATCGCGGTCGGTGAGCGCACCGGTAATATGGAAGAAATGCTGAACTCAATTGCCAATTATTATGAAGAAGAATTCGACGCGCTGGTTGAGGGGCTTTCAACCGTTATCGAACCGGTGATGATTGTGTTTGTCGGTGGCCTTATCGGTATGATGGTGGTGGCGCTTTATCTGCCCATCTTCTCGGCCGGTGATTTGGCCGGCGGCTAAAAACCGCTTGCTTCATTCGGCTCGCCATCGCCGCACCAATCATCCTCAAATGTCTTTGGCCAGCTTGTGCCGGTATCGGCTTCATCGGCCAGCATGGCCGGGGCCGGTGCTTTGCGGCGGCACAGGCCCTCCGGTGTGCGGGTCGGGCGCGCCAACATATGGGCGTCCCAAAACCGGCAATGGCGGCAATGGACAATGGGCGTCGGCGCAACAGTCGGGGCAAAATCACTCTCACTCATAGGCAGAAACTGGGTTATCAGAGGAAAAAAAGCAAGTTTGATTATGGATTTTCCCTCTTTAGACTATATTGTGCGTGTCGTTTTAATTGTGAGTTGCTTATGAGTGCTGCTGAAAAAAAGCCCGATGAGGGCGCGCCTGACCTGAGTTGTCTGGCCGATGTCGTATCCGCCATTTTGGTGACGGTGCGCGATAAAGAAGAGCAAGTGCGTTTGGCGCTGGCGGCCATGCTGTCGGGCGGACATTTGCTGATTGAAGATGCCCCGGGCATGGGCAAGACCAGTCTGGCGCGCGCATTGGGCCATCATTTGCAGCTCGATTGGAGCCGCCTGCAATGCACCAATGACACGACACCTTCGGATATTGTCGGGGTGAATATATTTGACCCGAAAAGCGGTGACTTTGATTTTCGCCAAGGGCCGGTTTTCACCCAGCTTTTGCTGGCCGATGAATTAAACCGCGCGCCGTCGAAAAGCCAGTCGGCATTATTGGAGGCGATGGCCGAGCGGCAAGTGACGGTTGACGGGGCGAGCTTCACATTGCCCGAGCCGTTTATCGTGATTGCGACGCAAAACCCGACCGAGCAAATCGGCGTCTCGCCCTTGCCGGAAAGCCAGCTTGACCGCTTTGCCGTCTCCTTCAGCCTCGGCCTGCCCTCCAATGCGGTAGAGGCGGATATTTTGCGCGATGCCGTTTCAGGCGAGGAAAATTTCGAGCAAGGCGCGCCGGTTCTCTCGGCGGGTGATTTTAATAAGCTGCGCCGTCAGTGCGCGCAGATTATTTTTAATGATGCGATTATCGGCTATGTGCAAAATCTTGCGACGCGTCTGCGTGCGGCCAGCCTGCCCAATTTATCAGTGCGTGCGCTGATACAGATAAAGGGTTTGGCACAAGCCCATGCCATGATTGACGGGCGCGATTATTGCCAGCCCGAGGATGTGCAGGCCGTGTTTGTGCCGGCTTTGCAGCATCGTATGGGCGGGCTTACCAATGCTGGTGGCGCATTGCTGGCAGATGTTTTGCAACAAGTGGACGTGCCTTAGGGGCGGGTAAAAATGGTCACCATGTCGGATGCCGCATTACATAAAGACACATTGCCCGCTCAGAAATCACTGTCTTTTTCTGAGCGCCTGACGCAAAAACTGACCATGCGGCGGCGCAAATGGACGGGCGGCACATGGTTGATTAAGCAAAGCCAGATTTTTATTCTGCCCAATCGTTATGGGATTTATGCCGGGTTTCTGGTGCTGGCCAGTTTTGCCATGGGCTATAAAGTGCAGAATAATTTCATCCTGCTCGGGGTGATTTTTCTGTTTCTGGTATTCATGCTGTCGCTGATTGCCAGTGTGCGCAACATTCAAGGCCTGCGGGTCGATATTCATTTAGAGCCTTATTATTTTGCCGATGGCATGACGCATATTCGCTTGGCGCTTCGTAAAGACCAGCCCGCTTTTAATCTGACCTTATCCGGCCCGATGGGCGATATGCCGCTCGATTTATCCGGCGGCGCGACCAGCATTCTCGTGCCGGTCGGGGCGTTGGCGCGCGGGGTTTATGAGGTTCCGCCATTGAAAATTCAAACGCTGTTTCCGTTTGGTATTGCGCGGGCGTGGAGTTGGCTGCGCCCGCCCGGCGATATTGTGATGGCGCCCGCACCCGCTCAACAAGCGGCGCAGGCCTATCCGCGTGGCCATCCGGCGGCGGCGCATCAGGCGCAAGCGGCGGCGCAAAAGCGGCAGCAAAATAATTTTGCCGATGAGCTGGGTGATTTGCGCGATTATGGCCCGTCTGACCCACCGGCGCGGATTGACTGGAAGCGTTATGCGGCGACGCGCGAAACCATGGTGCGCGATCACGGGCTGGACACGCAAGGCGAGATGATATTGCGCCAACCGACGGGCGATTTGGAAACCGGCCTGTCTTATTTATCGGGCGGGTTACTGGTGGCCGAGCGCATTGGCGCGCCGGTGCGTATGCGCTTGGATGGCGCGGATTATCAGATTTATGACAGACCGGCGCGGGAGAAGGCGTTTTATGCTTTGGCGCGGACAAAATAGGCTGGGCTTTTTGCCCGGTTCGGCAAAGGCGCAATTAACTGCGCTGCTGCTGGGTTTGGCGGCGGCGCCGGTGGCGCTGATGATGGCGCTGTTCACCGATATACGCGCCTTGTTTTTATGGCTGCTTATGTGGCCGGTCACGCTGATGCCGCGCCGCTGGTGGCGCACGGTTTTTTTGCTGGCCTTGATACCGACCATGCTGACGCTTCTGGCGCAATTGGCGCGCCCGCCGCAAGCGCCATATTTTATGCTGGTGGTGTTGGTCTTGTCGGTTTGCGAGCAAGTTACGGAAGACGGCCGCCCGGGGGCGTTTAACCTTATCGGGGTTATTTTTCCGGCGCTTTGCGTCATGGTGCTGTCAACCAATGTGTTTGTGTTTTTGCTGCTCTTGGTGGCGGTGATTTTTTACGCCGGTGTTTACACGCTGCGGATAAATGACATGCCGCTATCGGGTCTGCGGATTCGCTTATTGCCGATTGTGCTGGCCTTATCGGGCTCTTTATTCTTCGCCATTGCCGCTTTTCTTCTCATGCCGCGCATTAATCCGGCGGCGATTCCCGGTCTGGTTGCGCCGCAAGCCTCGAGCGGGGTGGGCGACCGGCTTGATATAGGGCGATTTTCCGACGTGATATTGAACGGCGATGATGCGTTTCGCGCTTTTGTTGAAAAGCCGCTGCCGCAAAAGGATTTATATTGGCGGGTGCATGTGCTGGGACTGATGGATGGCGCAAGCTGGACGCGTGACCCGCGCCGTGACGCGCAAATCGGGGCGCTGGCTTTTGATAAAACCGTCGGGCCGGTTGATAAGACCGTGCGCTATGCCATTCGCCATGCCCGCCAAGCGCCGGATTGGCATCCGGTTTTGGGCATCGCGCTGGCGGCGCGCATTGATGATAATGCGCGGCTCAATCGCTATGGCGAATATGTCAAACGCACGCCCAATAGTGTGCTTGACCAGCAAGTGCTGGTGACTTCAAGTCTTGATGACCCGTATCGCGCCAGCGTGCCGACGGGTTTACAAATTTCAGGACAGCCCAAATTGGCGGCTTGGGCGCGAGAGAATTTTGCGCAAGCCGGAACGCGCCAAAAATTTATCGACCGACTTTTGCTGCATTTCGCATCCGGTGATTATCAATATACATTGCGGCCCGACACGCTGCGCGGTGCGCCGTCAGGGCGTTTGGACCGGTTCTTTTTCGATACGAAAAACGGCTATTGCAGCCATTATGCTATGGCCATGGCGACGGCTTTGCGCGCCGCGGGCATCCCCGCCCATGTGGTGGTCGGCTATCATGGCGGCGAGTGGAACGGCTTTGGACAATATTATCGCATCCGCCAATCTGACGCCCATGCTTGGGTTGAAGCGGAGGTCAGGCCGGGTGAATGGCTGCGCCTAGACCCGACGCAAGTTGTGCCCAGTGCGGCAAGCCGCTTTCGGGCGCGGCAATTTGAGGCGCGCAATATTGAGACATTGGCCGGTTGGCGCGGTGTCATGGGGCGCAGCTTGCAGCGCGTTGACGCTTTTGTCGTGCGGTTGAACAGCGATATTGTGCTGTATGATGAGCAGGCGCGGCGCGAATTATTATCCGGCACAGTGCTGGGGCGGCTGGTTTCTTTTGTCAGCTTTTGGCTCTTGGCCAGTCTGGCTTTTATTGTGCCGCTGTTTTTATGGCGCTGGTGGGTGCGGCGCGACCCGATGCTGCGCTTGGACCAAGAATTTTTGGCTTTGGCACGCAAAGACGGGCTGGCGCGCGCCTCTTATGAAGGGCGCATGAATTTTGCGCGGCGATGGGCTGAGGAAATGCCCGTCTTGGCTGAGCCGGTGGCGCAATTTGCCGAGCTTTTTTGCCGCCTGACCTATGGGGCGTCTCATGATGCGGATAGGGATATGGCGCGGCGGGAATTAAAAAACCGCCTCACGCTTATTAAAAAATTGCGCCGTAATATGACGCTAAAGCGTAAAGGTTAAATCGAGGCGATTGCGCCCGTCATCATGCCACCAATGCGCCGTATCGGCGATTTCCTGAATTAAATGCGTGCCGAGGCCGCCTTCGCGAATATCGTCAAGGTCGCGCGGTTTCACCTTATCAAGGTCAATGAGCGGTGCCGTGTCGGTAATGCTGACATGCAGTTTTTCTGCCGCAATATAACCGCCGATTTCAATGCGCCCGCTCATATTTTCGGGGAAGGCATGGCGAATGATGTTTTGCGTCGCCTCATCAACGGCGAGACATACATTCGTCACAATGCCCTGCGCCGATGTCGCGCCGAGCTGGGTTTCAATTTCGCGACGCAGCCGCCGCAATTCCGGCACTTCATTGGTAACCGAGATATTGAATAAAAATTCTTCCCCCGCCAGGGCGGGTTCCATAATGGCGGTTTGCAGCGTGCTGGCGGCTTGCTTTTGCGGCGCGCAACCCAGTCCCAAAAGGGTCAAATCATCGGATAGGCGGTCGGCTTTTTGGCGCACCACATCAACCGTATGGATAATTTGGTCGGCAATGGCGAAGCCCATTTGCGCCGATAGAATGGCCGCCAATTTGGCCGAGCCCAACATGGCGCCGTTCACCTCGGCCTCGGTAATGCCGTCGGAATAACAAAACAGCCGCGCTGCGCTGAGGTCGTGATGTTCGACAGTGATATCTGCCGCCTCAAAATCCAGAATGCCCAGCGGCTGAATACTGGCCTCGACATAGGAAAGCTGGCCGCTTGCGCCGACAATCAGCCCCGGCTCGTGACCGGCATTGCAGCATTGCACAGCCCCATTATCGGGTGCATAGCAGCCAATAATGGCGGTGACGAACATGCCGTTAAATGCGGTTTCCACCAGTTCGGCATTCATCCGCGCCGCCAAATCATTGACCGGCGGATTATTGCGGCTGAGGGTGCGAAACAGGCTGTGGGTTTTGGCCATGACCAAAGCGGCATCCGTGCCTTTACCCGAAACATCGGCCATGCAGAAATAAATCTGTCCGTCGCGCGAGACATAATCATAAAGGTCGCCGGAGACGCCTTTTTTCGGCACATTGACGCCGTGAATAAAGTCAAAATCGGCATTGGGAAACAGGCTTTCCTGCACGCGCGAGGCCATATGCAAATCGCGCTGAAAATTATCGGCCTCAACCATGCGCGTGGCCATTTGCGAATTGGCCAAGGCCAGAGCGGCGTTTTTGCCATAAACCGAAACCAAGGCGGCGTCATCATCGCTGAACAGCGCGCCATCGCGGCGGTTAATCAGCTGAATAGCGCCAAAGCGTTTGCCGTGACCGGAGACCGGCACGCAAATCATTGATTTTGTTTCAAAGCCGGTTTTGGCATCAACCGCGCCGGTGAAATCAGGGTCATCAGCCGTGTCGCGCACATAGCGCATTTCATCGCTTTGGGTCACCGCGCCGACAATCCCCTGATCGGCGGGCAGGGTGAGGCCGGTAATATCAATCGGGCCAATACAGGCGGCGCAGCGCAGGCTGTGGTCATCTTCATGCAGCATGAAAAAGCTCGCCGCCTCGGCACCGATTTCTTCGCAAATATAATCAAGGCCTTCATAAATTGTTTGCGTCATGTCAGAGCTGGACGCAAAGGCCGACATCATGCGGTAAACAATATCAAGCTGGCTTTGGCTTTCCGGCATTTTATCAGCCAAATGTGCCCGGGGTGAAGCCGCCGCCGCTTCCCGATGCGCCGCCGCTTCCTGATGCGCCATTTGAGCCATCTTCAGGCTCGTCAGGGGCTGGGGTAGGCGCAGGCGCGGGTTTCGGCGCGGGTTCCGGTTCCGGTGCGGGTGCGGGTTCCGGTTCAGGCGCGGGTTCGGATTTAGGTTCGGTTGCGGGCGCGCTGGCCATATCGCCGCTGGCGATGGCGGCGATTAAATCATCATCGGCTGAGGATGCCGCCGATGGTGTCATGGGCGGCGCTTCTTTTGGCGCGCTATCGGCTGGGCTATTTGGTTGCGCAATCTCGCTGGCAATTGCCGTGTCGCCATCGCCGGTTTTTGAAAACACATCGACATCAACCAAATCGGCGGGGCCGGATAGGGCGGTAATCGGCAAAATTTTGTCGAGCTTGGCCAATTGCAAAACCCGCATGGCTTCCTCGCTAATGGCGCTGATGGTGAAGCTAATCTTCTTTTGTTTACAGGTCTGCATGGCGATAATCAGAATGGAGACGCCTGAACTGTCCAAATAGCTGATATTGGTCGCATCAATCGTCAATGAAGCGGCGTCTTCTGTCTGGCTGGCAATTTGGGTTTTTATCTCCGGCGTCACCTCTAAATCTATGTCGCCGGCAAGTAAAAGTGTTATATTTTCGCCACGGTCGCGTTTGAATTGAAAAGCCATACTGAAACCCCTAATAACTGCATGTAATAGTAGGGGTTTTAAGGATACACCGCATCAAAAAACTTAAGAAAAGCGGTTGCAAACCGCATGAATTTGAAGTTTATTCATTTTGTTGGGTATCGCGCTTAGGCGCGTCTGTAAGTAGAGGAGAGTTCCCATGGACATTCGCGCAAAAAGCGAACGAGGCTTTAGCCTTATTGAACTATTGGTTGTTGTTGCAATTATTGGTGTATTGGCCGCCGTTGGCGTTGTCGGTTACCAAGGTTATATCGACAGCACTAAAAAATCCGTCACCGATGCAAACGCTAAAGCGGTTCATCAGTGGTTGGTTAACACAAAAACCGTCCGCGCTGCGGGCATCGACACCGATCCGGTGGCGTGTAAAACAGCAACACTGACATCAGCCACCACGGCTACTGCAGCGGTTGCGACAACCGGTTGCTTCGGTCAATTGGGCGCTGCAGGCGGTCCTTTCGAAAGCTTCAAAAACCCGTATTCGACTTCGCGCACCGGCTCAACAGCCATTCGCGCAATTGCCAGCTCAACTGCTGTTGTTGGCGACGGTACGGCTGATTGCACAACCCTCGATGCGTCATCAGAAAATGGTGACATTATCGTGCGCGTAAGCGGTGCAGGCGCAAGCCACATTGACGTGTATTTCTGCGCCAAAGAAGGCGACAGCGACGGTAAACTCACCAAGCGTGACACCACCATCGCTAACTTCTAGTCGCGATTTCATGTTTGAAATTGAGAGCGTCGTGCTTGCACGGCGCTCTTTTTTTGTTTTGAGAGTTCCACCATGCGCCTGCCGCATTTTCTAAAATCCCCGCTCAGTTGGAGCGCCATATTATTGTTTGGCGTGGCATTTAATCTGCATGTTGCGGATATGGGTGAGACTTATGTGGCGCGCAATTTAAGCGCCTGGGCGGTTATCGGCGTCAGCTTGATGGCCTTATGGGGGCCAAAGCTGCGGCGCGGGGTGCTGGCTTGGTCGCCGCTTTGGCTCGGCGGCCTCTTACTGCCGCCTATTGGCGCGGTTTTTGTGCTTTTGGTCAATATTCTCGGCGGCTTTGATGGCTTGCATATGGGACATTATTTTCTGCCCGTCATCTTGCTGGCTTTCGGGCTTTTGGTCTTGGGATTGTTGAACCATATTGAGGGCGATAAAGCGCCCGATATGGCGGTGCTGTTCATGCTTATCGGGCTGGCATTGATGCCGCAATATGCGCTTTATCTCGTGCAAGAAAACCCGCTTTTCGCGCAAAGCGCATCTGTGGTGGGCGGGGTGCCATATTGGCTGAGCAAGCCGTCGGCGGGTTTTGGGCAATATAATTTGCTTGGTTCGATGATAGCCAGCCTGCTGGTTTTGGGCGTGGCGGCATTCACCCTTATCCCAATGCGCCGCGGGCAGCGCCTCATAATCGCCGGATTGCTGGTTTTTTACGGGCTTGATTTACCCTTTGTGCCTAGCAAAACCGCGCTTTTGGGCGTGAGCATCGGCCTCGGCCTTTTGGCAATTTATGTGTTTTCAGTTGCGCGCGCCCCCGCCGCCAAGCGCAATTTTGTAAAATCCGTGGCCCTGCTTTTGGTCACTTATGCGGCAGCCTATGGCTTGGCTTCGGTTTTGGGGCTAGACGCAGAATTGGCCGACCGGTCGCTTGACGCCAATCAAAACTCGTTTCAAACGCGCTTCACCATGTGGGTGCTGGGCTTTTGGGGGTTTATCGAAGCGCCGGTTTTCGGTCATGGGCTGGGCAGTTATTTGTCGGTCTATATGGCGCAATTCGCGCAAAATAGCGGCACCGCAGATTTATATTTCTTCCCGCTGGTCACCGTGCCGCATAATTTGTTCATTCATATTCTGTCTGAAACCGGCCTGTTTGGGCTGGCGGTCATTATGGGGCCGTTTATCTGGCTGGGCATTCGGGTTTTTCAAACCCATAAAAACCGCTGGTTGATTGCCGCTTTGGTGTTTCCCATTTTGCTGCATACGCAATTTGAATATCCCTATATGGCGTCGGGCGCGCATTATTGGATGTTTGCCATTGCCCTGGTGATGGGGCTGAGTTTCATACCCGAAACGGATAGGCAAGCCACTGATGACGAAGCGACCCTGCCGCGCCATGCCGTTTTGACAAATAAAACAGCGCGGCGCGCGGCCCTCACTTTGCTGAGTGCGGCTTGTGGTGTCGGCATTTTTACTATGGGCGCGCTGATGGCGGATGTGCACCAAGCCAGAATGTCTTATAGCCGCGCCACCCAAATGTCGTTGGAACCCTATATAAAAGACCGCGCCAATGCGGCGGCATTACGCCATCCGATTTTGGGCGAGCGTGTGCGCGCTTTGAGCAATATTTATTTGATAAATCTTATATATAAAGAGCAGCGATTTGAGCTGCTGCGCCCGCTCGCGCTGCCCTATTTTGAGGCGCATGTTTTGCCGCAATATCCTGCGCCGCGCATATGGCGATTGGCGTTGCAAGTCTATGTGACGCTTGGCGAGTTTGATAAAGCGCGCGGGCTGATTGATGAGATAGAGCGTTATATGCCGGAAAAAGCCGCCTCATATCGCGCCGGATTGGCACAATATTTGGCGCAAATGCCTAATCGTCCTCAATAACGATAAGCCCCTGTTTTTCCAACTCATCGACATATTTTTCCATCGTCATCATGCCGTATTGCGCGCCGGTTTGCATGACGGTGGCGATTTGCGGAATCTTATCTTCGCGAATGAGGTTTTTAATCGCCGGCACGCAGACCATCACCTCAAACGCACCGATACGCCCGCCGCTTTTGCGCTTCATTAATTGCTGCGTCATCACCAATTGCAAAGATGACGCGACCATAGAGCGCGCTTGGGGTTGTTCCTCAGCCGGAAACGCATCAATGATGCGGTTAATGGTTTCGGCCGCGCCTGATGTATGCAATGTGCCAAACACCAAATGGCCGGTCTCGGCGGCGGTCAAAGCCAAGGAGATGGTTTCATAATCGCGCATCTCACCAAGCAGCAAAATATCGGGATCTTCGCGCAACGCGCCTTTCAACGCCGAGGCAAAGCTCATCGTATCGCGGCCCACTTCGCGCTGCGAGATAATCGACTTAATCTCCGAATGCACAAATTCCACCGGGTCCTCAATGGTGATGATGTGCTCGGCGCGCTCGCGATTGATTTTATTAATCATTGAGGCCAGCGATGTGGATTTACCCGAACCTGTCGGGCCGGTGACCAGCACCAGACCTTTCTTTTCGACCAGCACATTATGCACGGCGGCGGGCAGACCAAGCTGGTCAATATTCGGCACTTCAGTGACAATGGTGCGGCAAATCAAGCCCCAGCCATTCAGCGTGTGATAGCCATTGGCCCGAAAGCGCGCGCCATTTACCGTCACCGCAAAGTCAATATCTTTGGTGTCAACAAAATCGTCATAAAGCTCTTGGTCCAATTCGTGCTGAAAAACGCCGTCCAGCATCTCATGGGTAATCGGGCAGTCCTGCATAATCTGAATTTCGCCATTGACCCGAATGGCCAACGGGCTGCCCGAGCGCATATGGAAATCCGATATACGATATTCCTTCGGCAATTCGTCAAGATAACGATAAACCGGATTATCTGCGGGGATGGGTTTTTCGGATTGTGACATTTTCAGCTTTGACTCTACACGACTACTCGTAACCTGTTTATAATGGGGCTTCCAAAATTTGGCCAGAGGCGATGTGCTGTCCGGCCGTCACTGTTGCGGGTAAACTTCATGGCCAATGGTCTATATTTAGCGGCATTTATCGCGCTTATGGGTGCCTGTCTCGGCAGTTTTGCCAATGTGGCGGCGTTGCGGACATTGCGCGGCGAGGATTGGGTGCGCCAGCCCTCAGCCTGTTTTCATTGCGGCAAAAGGCTCGGTTTCTTCGCCAATCTGCCGATTTTCGGCTATATGCGCCATGGCGGACACAGTGCCTGTTGCGGCCAAAAATTGCCGCGCCGTTATGTGCTGGTTGAAGTGGCCTTTGCCGCGCTGCTGGTGCTGGCCTTCCGGCAACTCGAGCTGCCGGTGTTTTTAGTCTTTGTGCCCTTTCTCATTCTGATGGTGGTGATTTTTCTTACCGATATGGACGCCTTTATCATTCCCGATTGGGCCAGTTTGGGCGGTTTGGCTTTGGGGCTGGGACTGGCGCTGTTTGGCGCGCCCGGCTTGCCCGTGATCGCTGATGCATTGCTGGGCGGGGCAGGCGGCTTTGCGCTGATTTATGGCATTAATGCCGCGTATAAATTATGGCGCGGCCATGACGGTATGGGCTTTGGCGATGTCAAGCTGATGGCCATGCTGGGGGTCTGGCTGGGGCCGTGGGCGCTCCTGCCGATTCTGTTTGCCGCCAGCATAAGCGGTGCGGTTTTTGGCCTTATGGCGATTTTGGCGGCGCGGCTGCAAAAGCCTGAAAATCGGCCCGATGAACCGGCACAAGTGCCTTTTGGCTGTTTTTTGACCCCGATGGCGCTGGTCTGGCTGTTGTTTGCGCCACAATTACTGTCTGCCGCGCAATAATCCACCGATTTTGCATCACCTGTTACTCAAACAGCTTTATACTCAAGACAGCGAAAGAGATTCGTTTTTTAACGAGGATAAAGCATGAACACGTTGCGGACCGAAGATGATTACAAGCGCGCCATTAAAGAATTATTGGGGCAGGCGGAAACCAGTCTTGAGGCAGATTTAGAAACCCGCGACGGCGCGCAAAAAGCCGCCATGTCCGAAAATGACATTCAGCATTTTATGCGCGGCCTTGATTTGGCGATTACCGAGGAAGCGACGATTGCGCTGCGCGCCGAGTTTTTGCGTTATTCCAGCGTGTTTGACACCAAGCGCTCGCAAGACACGATTAAGCTGGCGGTCGCGCAAGTCATTCGTCCGATGATGGAAGAATGGATTAACCGCTATATGGCCGATATTGCCCGCGAGGTGATTACCGAGGCGATTGGCAAGATTACTGAGGTGCGGGCCACCGGAAATTTACGGCGTCCTAAATAGTCAGGCCGGATTGGCCACTGACGGAGAAAAGTTTTTGCGTAGAGTTACAGTCCCTGAAAAAGTCATAAGGCTCGCTATTGTGGGGGCGCTATGCGTCAATGTTTATGGCTGTGGCGCACGTACCGGTCGCGATTTAAGCATTTCGGGGGCGGTGCAACGTTTTGACGACCGCCGCGCCGCCGTGCGCGCCGAACAAGCCGCGCTTGACGGTATTGACAGTTCGCGCGTCTCGCAATTAAAACCCCTGCCGCCGCGCCGCGAATTATTGCAAGTGCGGGTGCCGGGTAAAATCGAAATTGACGAGATTGCCGATGGCGTCGTCGCGCAATCCATGACGGAAATGTCATTGCAGGGGCTGAAACTGTCGCGCGCGGGCACAAGCAATGGCGCGCTGACCTCCAGCCGACGGTCTTTGCAGAGCCAGCTTAAGGCGATTGATAAACGTGCCGAAACCATTCGCCGCCAAAGGCGCGGCGTGCTGGCCGGTTACAATACGGAAAAATTATTGCTCGACCAGATGGATATGCGCCATTCAAAATCGCGCGACCTGACCTTGCAGGGTTTTAAAATCGCCAATGAGAAATTATTGCAGGGCTTTATCGCCGATTTGGAAGCGCAATATGCCCAAGCCGAGCCGACGACGATTATTGGCCTGAGTGATAATAATGAGCTGGGCGCATTGGCCCTGTTCGGGCGCAATGAATTGGCGCGCAAGGATGAATATGTCTCGCTCGAGAAAAGTTTTCTGTTTGTCGGCAATGATGTCACCACTGGCGTTTCTTTGGGGCGCATGGATGATTTATCCGATGAGGTCGGCTCGCGCAGTCTGAGCGTCAATCTATCGGGTCTGCGATTGCCGACCGCGCTGAAATCTTTGGCGCGCTCCATTAATATGCAGGTTTATTTGTCACCCGCCGTCAATGCCGCGCCGCAAAAAGTCAGCCTCGATATTTCGCGCGCCGATGCGCTCGATATTTTCGATATTCTGATTGATAATTACGGGCTGGCTATGGCCTATGACCGCAAAATGGGCGTGGCGCGTTTTTATACACGCGCCGAATTTAACGAGCGCGTTGATGATGCGGTGGCGGCGGCTGAATTGCATAATCGGCGCGCTCGCAATTTACGCAAAATAAGCTCGCTGGAAAATGACACGGCGGCCTTGCGGCAGATTTATCAGAATTATTTTCAACATCCCGACGAAGCCGGACGGGTGCGCTCCTTGACCAATGACGCGATTATTGAGGACGACCATTCCCCGGCTGTGGCCAGCGCGATCGTGGCATTTAAGGAAGCCGCGCTGGAAAATGAGCGCGCCCTTGACGCGCTCGACCTCGAGGCCAGCACAAAACGCCAAGAGCAGGCGCGCAAAACCCAGACCGCCAAATTTGCGCTGGAGGATGTCGATCAGGCATTGACCATGATGACGACTGAGCGCGGCAGCAAGCAAAAATTACTCGATGATATTGCCGCGCGCCTCACCGCTGCCCAAATGGCCAATGCGCCGGTTGATGCGGCGGGCAATGCCGTGCCGCAAATCGGCGGCGGGGTTGATGAGGCGACCAATCAAGCGGGGTTCCTCAATATGCCCGATGCTGATGAATTGCGCGGTCGCGTGGTGCGCGACGCGAATTTGCAAACCACCGAGCCGATTTATACGGAAAAATTCACCATTTATAATAGCGAAGGCGCGGCCAGTTGCAGCGGCGACAGCGCCGACCGCGTGAGCGAAATTCAAGCCGAATTGGCCAGCTATTTTGAGCAGCTTTATCCCGATGAGATGATTGCCGCAGAAAAAGCCTCTGAGCAGCGCGCCGAGACGGCGCGTTTGGCGCGCGAAAAACAAGAGCGTGACGCCGAGGCGCGGTCGCGTTTGGTGAACGCGCAAGGCCTGCCGCTTTTCGACCCGTTGCAAGAAGCCCTGGCCAGCGCCAATGTCGCCGATATTACCAGCGATATTGCCGGTGATGTTGCCGCCAGCCCGCAAGCGGCTGACCCGGCCGAGGCGAGTGAAGCCGGAGAGACGACAAATGGCGCGACCCCGCAAGCGGGCGCAGCGCAAGAGGATGCGGCGGCGCCAGCTGAGCCGCCATCAACCATATTCTTGACCGACTCGGCGTTTCGCCGTCCTGCCGTTACCGCGGTGGGCGACACGATTATTATTTCCGGTTTCCGCCATGATATTGAATTGGTATCGGAGCTGATGGAAAGTTTCGACAAGCCGGATAAGCAGGTTTTGGTTGAAGTATTTATGGTGAATGTTGCGAAAAACTGGCAGCGTCAATTACAAAGCAAGCTTGAAAATGCGGTGCGGACAACGGCCAAAACCGATGCCGATATCTCGGCCTTGCCGGGCGCGACGCTGGGCGAATTGCCGGGCTTGGTTGAGGTGCGCGACAATGCGCTTATCGGTGTGCAGGGCGCGCTGAAATTTGCTGACCGCGCCGTGGCGGCCAATAGCTTCACCTTAAATAATTTCCGCCTCGGTCTGGCCTGGACGATTGATTTCATGGAAAGCAATAGTCTGGGGCGCAAGATTTCAAGCCCGACCATTTTGGCGCTTGATGGCTGCGAGGCGCAGATTGAAAAATCAGAAACACGCTATCTGCCGGTCACCGCAACTTCCGCGCCGATTGTGACGCCGGGCGGGCAAACCGTGCCGGGCGAAACCACCACAACTTATGAGCCGCGCCAAGCCACATTGAGCCTGAATGTGACGCCGGTCATTAACCCGCTTAACGACCATGTGCGGCTGAAGATTACCTTTAATGATGACTTCTTTGTCACCATGGACGCCAATTCCGATAAAATTCAAAGCCGCATAAATACCGAGTTTATCGCCGCGCCGGGTGATGTGATTGTGCTGGCCGGGCTTTATACGGAAGATAATTCGAAAACCCGCAACGGCCTGCCGGGCCTTACCGGCATTCCGATTTTGGGCAGTTTCCTCGGCACCAGTTCAGACGGCAAAGCCTCGCAAGAAATGGTGATATTCTTGGCACCCGAAGTCATCACGCCTAAGGCCGGTGAAATGCCGGTCAATTCAGCCCGCTATTATGACATCAACTAGACGCAGTGAAAGCGGCTTTTCTTTGGTCGAGGTGATGGTCGCGCTGACCATTATCACCACCGGCATTATCGGCACGATTTCAATGGTCAGTGCCAATCGCGCCATTATGGAAACAAGCTGGGCGCAGGCCCGCATGGGCATGATTGCCGATGGCGTGATGAATGAATTGGCGGTGCAGTTTCAGCGCGATGGCGTCTTGCCGGTCACCGCATCTTATGATTTTGACGCCGACCCTGACGCTTTGGGGTTGGCGGTTTTATTCAACGATAATGGTTACAACCCATCGACCTCAACATTGGCGCTCAGTGCCGGTGCCAGCCCGATTAGCTATATTGCGACCTTGACCGTGCTCAGCCCAAGCGGGCGGCGCATGACGCGGTCGCGCAATTTTTATAAAAAACTGAAAACGCCGTAAGCCCGAACAGGCTTAATAGCGGCGGGTGCGGCTCAGTGTCAGCACGCTGCCGCTCACTTCGTAAAGTGCGAAGGCGGCCCGTGTGCCCTTATCATCATAGCCGCAGCCATAAAGCCGATAGCTCGTGCCGTCGCGTTTGACGAAAAAACGCCGCGCGCGGTCGCCGACACTGGCACGCTCTGAGGCGAAAAAACCATTGGGCGCGGCTTCATGCGAGCCGACGCATTTATCGCGGTCACCGGTGACATTGGCATCGCTGGCCGAACTGGCGGCGGCGGGCCATGTATCATCAAGCGCAAATTCTTGTGCCAAAGTTTGCCAAGCCAAACCCAAGGCCGCCTCGGCATCATTTAAGGCGGCGCGGCGGTCGGTTTGGCGCGCCTCGCTAATGGCGGCGATGTTCAGCTTGGTGCCGACAGATCCGGCCAAGATGGAAATCAGCACAATAAAGCCAATGGCGAGATATAGCGCGAAGCCCTGCTCACCGGCGGCGGATATGTGCTTATCTCGGGTCATATGCTCGCCCCCCATGGCCTAATATAATGTCATCGCAAACAGGTTGAAGCGGCGGCGCATGGTGGTTGCGGTAATCTCATCCGTGCCGGGCACCAGCTTTTCAAGCTCCAGCCGCATATCCAGCGAATAGGCGCTGCCATCATTATCGGAAAACTGCAAAGCGCGAATAAGCGGCGCGCTCATATCGACCCAGCCTGTTTCATTCGGCGCGACCGTGCAGCCAAAATTATTCTCTACCCGCTCCTGCAATTTTTTATCGTGCAGCCGAAACTCTCTCTGCTGGCGGGTGGCGGCGTCGAGGTCGTAACAAAATTTAATATGCGACGCGCTGACAATCTCATAGGCCTTGTTTTGCGGCAAGGCGGGGGTGGCTTGTTTATGTCCGGCCAAGGCGGCCCATGGTTCAATGAAGTTGAATAATTGTTTGCTGGCAACCAAAAGCTCGGTCTGCGAATTCATCCGCTCGCTTTGCGTGTTGAGATTGGTCATAACCGCCATCAGCGCGGCGGAAATCACCCCGATAAGGGCCAATGTCGTGGTTAATTCAACAAGCGTGAAACCGCTTTGCACCCGCCGCATGGCTTAGGCCGCTTGTGCCGCGAATTCGCGCGCTTTCAGCACATAGACTTCCGGCGCGATAAGACCCGCCTCATAAAGCTCGCGCAAGGCCAGCATATTGCGCTCAATCTCGGCCAGACGCGCACATTCACCGGCATTTTTCATGGTGCGCGCATCGGGCGCTTCAAAGCTATCGGCAATAATGGCAGGCTCTTCGGCCTTGTCGCGATGCAGCCATGAGGCGCTGAAAAATTTCGATTTGCGGGGCGGCGGCGCTTGCCCGACTTTGGGAATGGTCAGGTCGTCAATATCGTCCATCACATCATCATCCATGTCGAATTGATGCGCGCCATTATTATCCAACGGGTCGCCCAATGGCGTCTCGGTCTGCTCCGGCACGCCATCGGCTTCAAAGACCAGCGTCTCGCCTTGCGCGCCGGCATCATCGGCCATATCCAACTCAATATCATCAGGCCCCATATCATGAGGCCCCATATCGTTAGGTAAGGGCGCGTTGACCATGCCGGCCGCGTTATCGCTTGCGACGGCGGTGTTTTTACGGCGCATGCGGCGCGATAGAATGACCAGCAACATCAGCACAAGCACGGCAATACCGGCACCGATAAACAGTGTGCCATTTTGCTCAAACATGCGAGCCAGAATGCGCATGGTTCTTTCCATAGATTAGACTTTAAGCCAAAAAAAGATGATTCTCACGCGAAATATCGGCGCGGGTCACAATTCAATCCGCATATAATCGCGGGTTACGAAACTCTGCGGCATCATGTCTTGGGCTTGCGCCTCAATCGCCAGCAACATGTCATCGCTGCGCTCCGGCTCATGGTGGAAAATGCCGAATTGCCCCACTTGCGCCGCCAAGGCCAAGCGCACCCCTTCTTGCCAGGTCGAATGTCCCCAGCCGCGCCTTGTGTCAAACTCGCCATCATCATAAGTGCAATCATAGACGGCCATATCGGCCCCGCGCATAAAGTCAATCAGGCTTTGATTAACGCCCTGCGGGTCGTGCTCAGTATCGGTCGCATAGACGAAACTTTTATCACTCGCCGCTTTCAGCGCATGCGCGCCGCCGGGGTGGGGAATGGCGCATGCGCTGACATTCAGCGCGCCAATGGTCACGCGCGCATCGGCGTCATGCTCGACAAATTCAATATTGGCTTTGAAATCATCAAGCCCGATGGGAAAAATCGGACTGCTCAAATAGCTGCCCATAGCTTCTGAAAGCGTCGCATCATTAGTGCCGAAACTGTGCAGACGGACGCTAAAGGCGCTGTCGAAAAGCGGTTTAAAAAACGGCAGGCCACAAATATGGTCGGAATGAAAATGCGAGAAACAAATATCAATATCCGTGCGGTCGCCTTGCATCATCTCAGAACCCAAATGTATCAGGCCCGAGCCGCCGTCAAACACCACCATATCATCGCCCTCATGCACACCAATGCATGAGGTATTGCCGCCAAACAGGCGGTGGTTCGGCGTGTTCATCGGCAAAGAGCCGCGCGTTCCCCAAAAAACCAATTGCATGAGTGAGCCAAAAGCCTCCGCGTTAAATTTATTTGGTCAGGGCGATAAAATGCCCGTCCCAATCCGCGCCGGGCGGGTTGTGTCGATAGGCATTTATACGCGCAATCAACATTTGATAATAGGCTTCAAGCGCCGGATGGGACACGCAAAGCGCGCGGGCTGTCTTTTCGGCAACATCCCAATCTTGCGCCCGATAAGCCGCCAAAAGCGCCGTTTGGTCGGCCTTTAGAGCCTGATAATCTGCGCTTTCGGCCATGTCGGCGCCGCCCAAAAGGGCATAAATGCGCTGCGGCAGAGCCTTGCCCTTCAGCGCAATCAGGTCGAGTTCCAAAAAGGCCATAGGCGGTTGCCCGTCTTGAATGGCGGCCATAGCATCGCCATAAGTACTTTCACCGATTAAAATGGTTTGCGCGTAATCCTTGGTTTGGCCTTCCAGCCGTGCCGCGACATTTACCGTGTCGCCCATGACGGAATAATTAAACCGTTGGTCTGAGCCGACATTGCCGACCAAAGTCGCGCCGGAATTCAGCCCAATGCCAATACGAATTTCCTGCTCAAAACCGCCGAGAAACGGGTCATGGCGCAGGCTTTCATTAACCTCGACCAGCGCGTCCACCATTTCCAACGTGGCGCGGCAGGCCTGATAGCCATGCTGCGCGACATCGGTCGGGGCATTCCAAAACGCCATAATATTATCGCCGATATATTTATCAATCGTGCCGCTGCGGGTTTGAATGACGCGCGACAGGCCGGTGAGAAATATATTTATGATATGGGTCAGCTTTTCCGGCGCATCGGCAAAGGCTTCAGAAATCGTGGTAAAGCCGCGAATATCGCAAAATAAAATCGTTAAATCGCGGGTCTCGCCGCCCAGCTTTAACTTATCGGGGTCGCTGGCGACTTGCTCGACCATATCGGGGGCAAGATAATATTGAAACGCATTGCGCACTTCGCGCCGCTCGCGGGCGGTTTCCAAAAAGTGCAAAAACGCCGCCGTTAAAAAGGTCAGGAAGACCGACAGGCCCGGCATGGCGGGGTCAATCAGCACGAGATGGGTTGAAAATTGATACCATGACACGGCCGCACCGCCGCCCAGCGCCAGCATCATAAAGGCAATGCTGGGCACGAGCGAGAAGCGATAGACCATCACCACCACACTCAGCCCGATAAGAATGGTCGCCAAGGCCTCGGCCATTTGCACCCAAATCGGGCGTTTTAGATAAGTGCCGGCCAGCATTTGCTGCACGGTTTGAATATGCACTTCAACGCCCGGTGTGGCGGGGTTTATCGGCGTTGCCCGAATATCCTTCAGCCCCGCCGCGCTGGTGCCGATAAAGGCAATTTTTCCGACCAGTCGCGTCATATCAAAATCCGCTTGCAGAATCTCATAAGCCGAGACGGTTTGAATATCCGCGCTTTCGGCAAAATACAGCCGCATGCTGCCATCAGGCTCAATCGGCGCAATCACCCGCCCGACTTTGAGGCGCGACAGGCCAAAGCCCGAACTATAGGCCCCTTCGCCGCGGACATCCGAGGCGCGCACGACAATCGACCCGGCCCCTTGCGCCACCCGCAAGCTCTCCAAAGCAAGGCTCGGGTAAATATGCTCACCGGCGCGATAAAGCAGCGAGGCGCGGCGGATAATGCCATCGCCATCAATACGCGCATTTATCGAACCGAGACCCAGCGCCTTATCATTCAGCACAGCGCGGTTTGACAGGGCAAAGCTGCTGCTCGGCACTTGCCGCATCGGATCGAGGGCATCATTCTCGCCATCGCTTTGATTGGGAAAACCTTGGGCGCGCACGGCAATACCGGCTTTCGGCGCTGGCAGGCGCGCCGCCTCATCACTCATCATGGTCGCCATAATCACCGGCGCATCGGCCATGGCGCGGGCAAACGCATCATCGGGGCTGGTGACTTGCGCGGTGATGGCGGCGCGCAAGGCTTGCCAATCCGCCGCATTTTCATCCAGCCGCAAGCCCTCCCAAATCGGCAGAATTTCCGTCGGCGCCGTGCGGTCAGCTTCGGTGAATAAAATATCAAAGGCGATGGCGGCGCTGCCATATCCGGTCATTTTTTCAACCAGTTCGGCAAATATACTACGCGGCCACGGAAATTGGCCAAGCCGCTCGAGACTGGCTTCATCAATATCGATAAACACCACGGGGCTGTCTTGTTCTTGGCGCGGCAGCCAGCGATTATATTGGTCAAACACCAAATTGCGGGCGACCTCAATCGGATAGGGTTGCCATAATTGCAAGGCCACTGCCGTCAGCAGAACCACCATGGGCGCGACAAATGGCAGAATAAATTTTTGCAAACGCAGACCGATACGCTTCAGATAAGACAAGAAAACCCCCAAAACAGGCTTCCAGTCTATCAAATTGCGAGGGAAATATCACTCATCTTGCTTCTATTCATCGCGATTCCACGGGTTTTTTCCGTCATTCGGGTCAATTTGGCGACGCGGGCGTGGTTTTTGAACACCAACGCTTGGCACATGGGTCGGTCCGTCGCCGCGACTAAAGGCGCGACTGACCGGTTTTTGAAAGAATTTAACATGCGGGCGTTTGAAAAACGGTATCAGCACCATGCCTGCAATCATCGAATAAATATGCACATCATAGGCGACATTGCCCTGCGGGTTTAAAAACCCGCCCAATTGCCCGAACAGCCAAAAGGCAAAAATCAGCACGGCGGGGATATTAAACGTGCGGAAGAAAATGAAAAAACCGATAAGGGTTTTGATATTGGCGCGCGGCCAAAGCAGAATATACGCGCCTATCATGGCCGAGCAGACGCCGCTCAGCCCGACCAAGGGTGTGGTGCTTTCAGGATTGGCCAGCCCATGTCCCAGCGTGCCAATCGTGCCGGTGATGATGGCAAAGGCGATGAATTTAGGGCCGTGGCCAATCGCATCTTCAATATTATCGGCCAGCAAATACATGACATAGAGATTGCCGAAAATATGCATAAAGCCGCCATGGCTTATCATGGTGGTTAAAAAGGTAAGCGTCACCGGCAGCGGGCTGACGCCATAGTCAAAGGCCGGGTCATAGCCGCTAAACAGGCGCGCCGGAATAAAGCCATATTCCAAAATCGCTTGCGGGGCTTGCGGGGCTTGATAGCCGAAATACCACACCACACATAGCGCCATAATGGCATAGGTCAGATACGGCTTTCGAAAGCTCGGATTTTCATCATAAAGGGGTAGAAACCACATAAGCTCACCCTATAGGGCAGGCGGCTGCGCTGCAATCGGTCTTGTCCTAATCCAGCGTAATGGCCGTGCCGCCCACCGATACCAGCAATAATCGGTCGGGGGTCAATAATTTGGCGGCGCGCTGCACATCGGCTTGGCTCACCGCGTTAATCTTGTCATTGCGCGTCTTGAAATAGCTTATCGGCCAGCCATTTAATTGCACACCCAAAAGCTGTCCGGCAATCTTCGCGCCGCTGTCAAAACGCAGCGCATAATTGCCGGTCAGATAGGTTTTCGCCGCCGCCAATCTTTCTGCGCTCACCGGCTCTTGCGCGATGCGGCGCATTTCGGCGCGAATGACATTGACGGCTTCTTGCGCCGTGGCATTATCGCTGGCCACTGAGCCGTTCCACATGGCGGCTTTTTGAAAATTCGAGGTGCCGCTATAGACGCCATAAGCGAGGCCGCGGGCTTCGCGCACTTGCGCGGTCAGGCGTGAAGAAAAACCGCTGCCGCCCAAAATCGAATTCATCACGAAATCGGCAAAAAACATCGGGTGATGATGGCCCAATCCGGCTTGGGCAAAGACAATGCTGGTTTGCGGCCCGGCGCGCTCAATATGGCGCGTTTGTGGCCCTTGCTGCACCTCAATGGCCGGAATTTGCGGCATGTTATGATGCGCGGGCAGGGGGGCAAACACATCGCGCATCACGCGGCGCAATTCAGCCCGTCCAATATCGCCAACCACGGCGAGATGCAGATTATCGCGCGCCAGCATGGCCTGATAATGGGCGCGAATATCGCTCGTTTCTAAGGCAGCAAGGCTGTCTTGCGTGCCATTGCCGATACGCCCATAGGCATGAGTGCCAAAGGCCAGTCGCATCAGTTCCTGATTGGCAATGCTGCGCGGGTTTTGTTGGCTGCGCAAAATCGCAGTGGCCTGCTCGCGCTTCATGCGGGTCACGGCCTCGGCATCAAATCGCGGCGCGGTAACGGCAAGGCGGAGTAATTTAAAACACATGGCACGATAGCGGCTGAGGCAGCGCAATGTGCCGGTCATCTCATCGCGGCTGGCCGAAAAGGAAAGCGAGATGGCATTATCGGCCATGGCTTGTTGAAAAGCACGGGACGGCAAATCGCCCGCGCCCTCATTCATCAGCCGCGACATCAGCATGGTCAGGCCCGATTTGTCCGACGGGTCGCTGGCCGTGCCACCGCGCCAAGCCATTTTCATGGTGATGAGCGGCAGGCTGTTATCGCTGACCAGCCAAGCCTCCATATCGCGCCATTTGACCGACTGCACGGGCGGTGCGGCCTGTGCGCCGACACTCATCATCATGCATAGGCAAAAGCCGATGAGACCGCGAATAAAATAAGGGGAGCGAAAACGGCGCAACATTAGGGCGTATCCCCCATTTTTAAATGACCGGTAACCGCATGGGCGGGCACCAGAAAGTTTTGCGCGGCGCGCTGCACATCCTCGGCGCGCACGGCGTCAATCTCATCAACCCATGCCAGCACATCTTCGGGGCTGAGGCCTATCATGGCGGCGCTGCCGAAAATATTGGCCATGCTTTGTTGGCTGTCGCGGGCAAAAACCAGCTCAGACACAAGCTGTCTTTTGGCGCGGCGCAAAGCATCGGCATCGGGTATCGCGTTTTGCAGCTTGGCGATTTCATCATCAATGGCGGCGGCCAATCGGGCGAAATCAACCTGCGGGGCGGGCACGGCATAAATCATAAACTCGCCATTATCGAGACGGCTTGAATCGCTATAGGCGCCGATATTCACGGCGAGTTTTTGGGTTACCACCAATTCTTGATAAAGCCGCGCCGTCAGCCCGCCGCCTAAAATTTCAGCCAGCACATCGGCGGCGGCAAATTGGCGCTTATGGGCGGGTTGATATTGCGGCAGGCGATAAAGACGCTGCCAGCTTGGCTGGCGCACACGCGCATCGGCCAGCACTTCGGCTTGCTCATATTGCGCCACGGTCAAATCGGTGGCGACTTGGCGCGGCGCGCGCGGTCGCCCGCTCGCTTGCAGCGCGCCATAATGGGTTTGCGCCAAAGCCAAAACCTCATCCAGCGTCACCGCGCCGGCGACCACCAAAACGGCATTATCCGGCGCATAATAACGGCGGTAAAACGCTGTCGCATCGGCGGCGTTTAATTTTTCAATCTCGGCGCGCCAGCCAATCACCGGCACTTCATAGGCCGTGCCCTTGTGCAGGCGATGGCGCATTTTCTCACTCAGCAAGGACGCCGGTCGGCCGTCAACGCGCATGGAGCGTTCTTCCAAAATCACATCGCGCTCAATCGCCACAATATCATCTTTGATAATCAGTTTTTGCATGCGCTCGGCTTCCATCGCCATCATTTGCGCCAGCTTATCCTTGGCGATGCGTTGGAAATAGGCCGTGTAATCATAGGAGGTAAAGGCATTATCTTGGCCGCCCAAACGCGCCACGGTTTTGGAAAATTCGCCAGGCGGGATATTTTCCGTGCCGCGAAACATGAGATGCTCAAAAAAATGGGCAATGCCCGATTTGCCCTTTGGCTCATCGGCTGAGCCGACGCGATACCACAACATATGGGTCACCACATCGGCGCGGAAATCGGGAATGACGATTATCTCAAGGCCGTTTGCCAAGCGCGCCGTGCCGACCTTTGGCCCGTCCGGCGCGGGCGTGCAGGCGGCCAATAAACATACGCAAATCAGCGCGGCATAAAAGGATTTTGCAGATGACATCATGGGCGCATGCGCCTCATTATTCGGCGGTGGCGGGGGGCTGATCGCGCGTCAGATTTTCGACCAAATCAGCATTAATGCTGACCTTGCCGGAGCGGTCATTTTGCAGAGCGTCCCGCACGCCATCGCCATAAACGCCGTCTTTGGCGGCTTTGTCGAGCAGACGCTGCTCAACCGCATCGGGTTGTTTTTCGCGCTTCGGTGCGCGCAAGACCACAAGCCGTGCCAATTCTGTGCCCGATGCGACCGCCGGGGCAGCTTGCCCATTGGCGGGTGGGCGCAACTCAAATTCCGGCGGCAAAATTAACGGCGCGCGGCGCACGACATTAAATTCATTTGGCGGGGTTTTATTATAGCCCAAGCCACACGCCGCCAGCACCGGAGCCAGCGCGGCAATGAGGGAGAGCGATAGGAGTGTTTTGCTTTTCATGGCCATTGGTATAGCGGAAATCATCAGTCGCGCAAAGCGTCATAAATAAGAATAATCACCGCGGCGCTAATCCATATATCGGCCAGATTAAAGACATACCAATAATAGCCCGCCGCATGCAGCGAAATGAAATCCACCACAGCGCCATGCCATAGCCGGTCGATGAGATTGCCCAATGCGCCACCGGCAATCAGCGCATAGGCCGCTGACAGGCGCAAATTTTCCGCCCCGCGCATCAGATAAATGAAAACGCCAATGGCCAGAACCGACAGGATAATCAGCGCATAGCGTCCGGCATCACCGCCCTCGTCAAATAGCCCATAGCTAATGCCATAATTCCAAATCAGGGTGAAATCGAGAAACGGCAACACCGCCATTGTCTCATGTGTGGCGAAACCGGCCCAATCGACAATGGCGATTTTGCTGAGCTGGTCGAGCGCAGCCAGCAGCAGCGTCAGCACCAGCGCGTGGCGCAGCGATAGGGGTTTAGCTGGCGTCATATTCTGCCACTGCGGCGGCATCGCGCGGGGTTAAATCAGGATAGCCCTCAACCGAGCCGACCTCGGGTAGGATTTTCCAAGACCGCTGGCATTTTTTGCCCTCGGCCATTTGCGGCATGACAGCCACACCGGCAATATCATCAAGGGTGAAGGCACCATCAGGCGCGGCGGCATCGGTCAGTTCAATTTGCGAGGTGATGCAAATATCAGCCATGTTTTGGCCGTCCAAGGCGGCGCGCAATTCAGCGTCACTAATATGAACAATCGGCGCGGCCTCTAGGCTGGAGCCGATGCGCTTTTCGCGCCGCTCGACTTCCAAAGCGCCGGTGACGACGCGGCGGACTTTGCGAATTTTGTCCCATTTGGCGGCCAGTGCATCATCTTGCCAAGCCGCATCCATATCGACAAATTGCTGCAAATGCACACTGTCATCGGAAACGCCAAAGCGCGATTGCCAGACTTCTTCTGTGGTGAAACATAAAACCGGCGCGAACCAGCGCGTCAGACAATGAAAGGCGATATCCATCACCGTGCGGCAAGCGCGCCGCTCAAGGCTGGAATCGGCATCGCAATAAAGCGTGTCTTTGCGAATGTCGAAATAAAAGGCCGATAAATCCACCGTCATGAAATTGAACAAGGCCTGATAGATTTTGCGGAAATCAAAATGGCTGTAATTGTCACGCACCAGCGCGTCCAAAGCGGCCAGACGATGCAACATATAGCGTTCCAATTCCGGCATATCAGCGAGGGCGACTTTTTCAGCATCGTCAAATCCGTCAAGATTGCCCAATAAAAAGCGAAAGCCATTGCGGATTTTGCGATAAGCGTCGGTATTGGCTTTAATGATTTCAGGCCCAATGCGCTGGTCTTCCGAATAATCGCAGCTCATCGTCCACAGCCGTATAATCTCGGCGCCGGATTGCTGAATGATCTTGAGCGGGTCCACCGCATTGCCTAGCGATTTCGACATTTTTTTGCCCTGCTCGGTCATGGTGAAGCCATGCGTCACGACATTTTTATAGGGCGCTTGCCCGCGCGTCGCGCAGGCCTCCAACAGCGAGGAATGAAACCAGCCGCGATGCTGGTCAGAGCCTTCCAGATAAACATCGGCTGGCCAGTGCAAATCATCACGCGCTTCCATCACAAAGGCATGGGTCACGCCGCTATCAAACCAGACATCGAGAATATCGGTGACTTGCTCATAATCATTGGCGGCATAATCGCTGCCAAGAAATTCTTGCGGGTCAGTGTCAAACCACGCATCCGCGCCCTTGGCTTTCACCGCGTCGAAAATGCGGGTATTGACCGCATCATCGCGCAATGGCTCGCCGGTTTTTTTATCGACAAAAATCGTCAGCGGCACACCCCAAGCGCGTTGGCGCGAGACCACCCAATCGGGGCGGTTTTCAATCATCGCATGAATGCGGTTTTTGCCGCTCGCCGGATACCAATTGACCTTATCGATTTCTTTTAACGCCGTGTCGCGCAGGCCGGTTTTCTCCATTGAGATAAACCATTGCGGCGTATTGCGGAAAATCAGCGGCGCTTTTGACCGCCAGCTATGGGGATATTGATGGCGCAATTTGCCCTTGGCCAAAAGGCGACCGGCCTCTACCAGCGCGCCGATAACCGCGCCATTGGCGTCGCCATCTTTGCCCTTATCATCAAGCACGCGCTTGCCGGCAAACACCGGAACGCTGTCGAGATAAACCCCGCCTTCATCAACCGTAAACGGCACGTCAATATTGTGCTGCATGCCCAATTCAAAGTCATCTTGACCGTGGCCCGGCGCAATATGCACCAGCCCGGTGCCGGTCTCATCGTTCACAAAATCACCGGCCAGCACGGGCACATCAAAATCATAACCTTGCGCGGCCAGCGGGTGGTGGCAGGTCAGCGCGCCCGGGTCAATATCGCTCACGCGCTCATAATCTTCAATTTGCGCGGCTTGCATGACTTGCGCTGCGAGATTATCGCATAAGACAAGCTGCTCGCCATTGGCGGTATAAAGCCCATAGGTCAGCCCTTTGGCATAGGCCATGGCGCGATTGCCCGGAATGGTCCAGGGCGTCGTCGTCCAAATAACCGCATAAGTATTGTCCATGCCCTGCACCGGAAATTTGACAAAAATTGTCGGTGAGACATGTTCTTCATATTCGACTTCCGCCTCGGCCAGAGCGGTTTTTTCAACCACCGACCACATGACGGGTTTGGAGCCGCGATATAGCGAGCCGTCCATGATGAATTTTTGAAACTCGGCGACAATGGTCGCTTCGGCATCAAACGCCATTGTGGTGTAAGGGTTTTCCCAATCGCCCAAAACACCGAGCCGTTGGAATTGTTCAGATTGAACAGCGACCCATTTTTCAGCAAATTGGCGGCATTGGGCGCGAAACTCATTGGCCGGAACCGTGTCTTTATCTTGGCCCTTATTGCGATATTGCTCTTCAATCTTCCATTCAATCGGCAGGCCGTGGCAATCCCAGCCCGGCACATAAACCGCATCACGCCCCATCATTTGATGGGCGCGCACAATCACATCTTTCAAAATTTTATTCAGCGCATGGCCGATATGAATATCGCCATTGGCATAGGGCGGGCCGTCATGCAGCACAAATTTCTCGCGCCCCTTGGCATCGGCGCGCAGTTTGTCATACAGGCCAATAGCGTGCCAATGCGCCAGCATATCCGGCTCGCGCTTGGGCAGACCGGCTTTCATCGGAAATTCAGTCTGCGGCAAGTTCAGCGTCTCGCGCCAATCTCTTTGTTGTGTTTCGTCACTCATGCTCGATTCCTATTTCAGGCCTTGTAGCAATAGAGGCCTTAGCTGCCAAGCATTTCACGCGCTTGGTCGCTATCTATGGCGATTTGGTTTTTCAGCGCGTCGAGGCCGTCAAATTTTTGTTCGGGCCGAATGAAATGCAAAAGCGAGACGCGCAAATTGGCGCCGTATAAATCGCCTTCAAAATCAAAGAAATGACTTTCAAGGCGCGGCTTATCCGTGCCGACGGTCGGGCGCATGCCCAGATTGGCGACACCGCGCAAAACCTGTCCGGCAAAAGCCCCGTCCAATATCTCAGCGCCCACGGCATAAACGCCGAATTTCGGCAGCACATAATCATCCAGCGGCATATTGGCCGTGGCGAACCCAATGGTGCGCCCGCGCTGGTCGCCATGCTGCACTTCCGCCTCAATGGCAAAAGCATGGCCCATGAGTTTGGCGGCTTGCTCGGGGTCGCCATCGCGCAGGAAATTGCGAATGGCGGAAGATGAAAACGGGCTGGTGCTGTTGGGTTGAAGCACGGCTTGGGTGGCGCGTGTTTCAAAGCTCTTATCAGCGTCCAAGGTTTTGGCGACATCTTGCAACATGGCGAAATTGCCCTTGCGGCCTTTGCCGAAACAAAAATCATAGCCGACGCAAACGGCACTGACGCCAAGCTGCGCCACTAAAATATCGCTGATGAAATCCTCTGCCTCGCAGGCCGCCATCTCGGCATTAAATGGCAGGGCGAGGGTGAAATCGACGCCCAATTCAGCCAAAAGGGCGGCGCGGGTCACCAGACGGGTCAATCGGAAGGGCGGTGCATCGGGAGCAAAAAATTGCTGCGGATGCGGGTCGAATAACATCACCCCCAAGGGCGCGTCTTTTGCCTCAGCCAAAGCCCGCGCATCGGCAATGACTTGCTGATGGCCAAAATGCACGCCGTCAAAATTGCCAATCGCCAATACCGCGCCACGGGTTGTCGCGGGCAGGTCGGCGAGGCTTCGATAAAGCGCAATGGGTTTGGCGGGGCTAGAACTCATGGGGCTAATTTAGGGCGCGCTGTCATTTTAAACAAGCGGCTACCAAACCAAATGGCGCATGGCATAGCGCGCCTTTGTGTTCTCAGCGGCCAAGAGGGCGGCAATGGCCTCGGGGCTGTCAATGTTTGCGCCCGAGGCGGCGGCCAATCCACCGGCGATGAAAAGGGCGTCAATACCGGCGGCTTCAGCCCCCGGAATATCGGTTTTCGGCCCGTCGCCAATGGCCAGCAAGCGCGGCGCGGCAAGGCCCGACATCTCGGTCAATAGGGCGCGGGCGCGTTCATAAACACGCGGATAGGGTTTGCCGACCCACACCACTTCGCCGCCCATGTTCTCGTAAAGCTCGGCCACCGCACCGGCGCAATAAATAATTTTATCGCCGATCATCACCGTGCGGTCGGGATTGGGGCATAGCAGCGGCAGGCCGCGCGCCAAAAACCGCGCCAGCATGTCAGCATAATCATCGGGCGTTTGTGTCTCATCATCATACATGCCGGAAAATAAAATCGCATTGGCGGCGTCTTCATCGACAAATGAGATGTCTAAATCGGCGGTTAAATCCGCGTCTTTATCGGGGCCGATATGGCAGATTGTCTGCCCGTCCGCGCCCATATCGCGCATCAGTGCGCGCACCGTGTCGCCTGAAGTCAGAATATCATCATAGCTGTCGGGGCTGTTGCCAATGGCGTGTAAGCGTTGCAAGGCCGACGGGCCGGGCCGCGGTGCATTGGATAAAAGCAGCACTGTGCCGCCGCCATCTCGGTATTTTTGCAGCGCGGCATCAACGCCCTCAAACGGGGCGCGGCCATTATGCAGCACGCCCCATATATCGACGATGAGCGCGTCATAATTGGCGGCAATTTCCGAAAAGCCGGTCAGCATTTGTGGCAAGCTCATACACACTCCTATTGCGTGTCGCGAAGCTGCCTTTTTCGGGCCGTGAGGTCAAGACTTGTTAGGGGGCGATTATTTCTGCTAGCTTCGCCGCAGATTCTTTGAGGGAGATAGACATGCAATTATTCGATCTAAGCGGCAAAACGGCCATCATCACCGGCGCATCACGCGGCATTGGCGAGGCGATTGCCCGTCAAATGGCAGACCATGGTGCCAATGTTGTGATTTCAAGCCGCAAAGCACCGGCTTGCGATGAAGTGACCGATTCCATTAATGAAAAGCACCCGGGCCGTGCGCTCACCGTGCCGTGCAATATCAGCAGCAAAGACGATTTACAAAATCTGGTTGATGCCACCAAAGCGCATTTCGGCCAGGTCGATATTTTGGTCTGCAATGCGGCGGTCAATCCATATTTCGGCCCGGCGGCAGATTGCCCCGATGATGCGTTTGATAAAATCATGGGGTCGAATGTGAAATCCAATCACTGGCTGAGCAATATGGTGCTGCCCGATATGATTGAGCGCAAAGACGGACGCATTATCATTATTTCCTCCATTGGCGGCCTGAAGGGCTCGCCTGTGCTGGGCACTTATGCGATTTCCAAAGCGGCTGATTTCCAACTGGTGCGTAATATTGCGGTTGAGCATGGCCACCATAATATCCGCGCCAATGCGATTGCGCCCGGGCTTATCAAAACCTATTTCGCGCAAGCCTTGTGGGACAATCCCGATATTCTCGAGCAATCCACCGCCACCACGCCCCTGAAGCGTATCGGCATGCCTGATGAGATTGCCGGTGCGGCGGTCTTTTTGGCCAGCGATGCGGGTAACTTCATGACCGGTCAGCAAATGGTGATTGATGGCGGCCAAACCATCGCTTAAGGGCGGGTTTTCGGGGAAATTCCTAAAAGTAATTTTTGCGCTCAAGCGCAATAAATTAAATCCAGTGAAATTATTTTAAACCACTGAATTTATTGAGAATATCCCTATTGCCAGCGAGCAGCGCATGCTTGAAATAGGCTTTGCACCTTTGGGTGCGCCGTTTTGTATGCCTGTGGAAAATGGTGCGGTTATTCCCACCTACCGTACTGCTTTCCTCCGCCCGGGCTGCGATATGGCGGCCGGTGGCGGTTTCGTCACCGGCCATTTGCATTTAGGCTTTTTTTACCCCTATCTCTTGACATGCACGGGCCTTCTCCCTATCTCCAAACAGCGCTCTGGCACTCTCTTGGTGAGAGTGCCAAAGAGAGCACATTTTTAAATTCAATCACTGGGAGATTGACCAATGAAATTTCGTCCTTTGCATGACCGCGTATTGGTGCGTCGCGTCGATGAAGACACAAAAACAGCCGGTGGGATTATCATTCCCGACTCGGCGCAGGAAAAGCCGTCACAAGGCCAAGTCGTTGCAGTAGGCAGCGGTTTGCAAAGTGATAATGGCTCTGTCACGCCGCTGGACGTGAAGCCGAAAGACAAAGTTCTGTTCGGCAAATGGTCCGGCAGCGAAGTGACGATTGACGGCGAAGAGCTGTTAATCATGAAAGAAAGCGACATTTTGGGAATTATCGGCTAACCCCGACCCGCTTACCTATAGGAGACGATGATGGCTAAAGAAGTAACTTTTGGCTCAGAAGCCCGCGATAAAATGCTGAAAGGTGTCGACATTCTTGCCGATGCCGTGAAAGTGACGCTGGGCCCGAAAGGCCGCAATGTTGTGCTTGATAAAGCATTTGGCGCACCGCGCACCACCAAAGACGGTGTATCGGTTGCCAAAGAAATCGAGCTGGAAGATAAGTTTGAAAACATGGGCGCGCAAATGGTCCGCGAAGTGGCTTCGCGCACCAATGATGTCGCCGGTGACGGCACCACAACCGCCACGGTTCTGACGCAGGCAATTGTCCGCGAAGGCCATAAAGCGGTTGCCGCCGGCATGAACCCGATGGATTTGAAACGTGGTATTGAACAAGCGGCTGCGGCGGCTCTGGGCGATATTGAAAAGCGTTCCAAAAAAGTCAAATCCAATGATGAGATTGCCCAAGTCGGCACAATCTCTGCCAATGGCGAAGCCGAGATTGGCTCCATGATTGCCGAAGCGATGGATAAGGTCGGCAATGAAGGCGTCATCACGGTTGAGGAAGCCAAAGGCTTGGACAGCGAATTGAACGTTGTGGAAGGCATGCAGTTTGACCGCGGTTATCTGTCGCCTTACTTCATCACCAATGCCGATAAAATGACGGCTGAGTTGGAAGACCCGCTGATTTTGCTGCACGAAGCCAAGCTGTCAAACCTGCAAAGCATGGTGCCGATTTTGGAAGCCGTTATGCAAGCCTCGCGTCCGCTGCTGATTATTGCAGAAGATATTGAAGGCGAAGCCCTGGCCACTTTGGTGGTCAATAAGCTGCGCGGTGGCCTGAAAATTGCTGCCGTCAAAGCCCCGGGCTTTGGCGATCGCCGCAAAGCCATGTTGGAAGACATTGCCATTTTGACCGGCGGTCAAGTGGTGTCTGAAGATCTCGGCATTAAGCTGGAAAATGTGACCCTCGATATGCTGGGCACAGCCAAGCGCGTGAACATCACCAAAGATGACTCAGTGGTTGTCGATGGTGCGGGTTCGAAAAAGGACATTCAGGCGCGTGTCGGCCAAATCCGGTCGCAAATCGAAAACACCACATCTGATTATGACCGCGAGAAGCTGCAAGAGCGCGTTGCCAAATTGGCAGGCGGTGTTGCCGTGTTGAAAGTCGGTGGTGCAACAGAAGTGGAAGTGAAAGAGCGTAAAGACCGCGTCGATGACGCACTGAACGCGACCCGCGCTGCGGTTGAAGCCGGTATCGTAGCCGGTGGCGGCACAGCGCTTTTGCTGGCCACGCAAGCGGTTGAAAAAGAAAGCAGCGACAATGCTGATATCCAAGCGGGTATCAAAATCATTCGTCGTGCGCTGGAAGCGCCGCTGCGCCAAATCGCTGAAAATGCCGGTGTTGAAGGCTCTATCGTTGTCGGCAAAGTGCTGGACGGTAAAGGCAAAATCGGCTTTGACGCACAAAACGAAGTCTATTGCGACCTGATTGGCGCGGGCATTGTTGACCCGGCCAAAGTGGTCACCACAGCGCTGCGCGATGCGGCATCTGTGGCCGGTCTGTTGATTACGACCGAAGCGATGGTTGCTGAGAAACCGGCTCCGGCCGGTGCGGCAGCCCCTGCCATGCCTGATATGGGCGGCATGGGTGGCATGGGCGGCATGATGTAAGCCCACACTGCTTTTTATGACTGATTTAAGGCCGTCCTTAGGGGCGGCCTTTTTTCTTTACATTATGCGCTTTTAGCTAGCAATCGGAGCCTTGTTTTGTTAGCTTGCGACCGCTCCTAGTGAGCAAAGAAAAATAAAAACAGGAACAGGCGCTTTTTCGCGTTCGCATTAACCGAAAAAAAACAGTCTCCCGATAGGGTGGCCTCAAATCGGTTGTGTTCCGTCAAGGAGGCTATATGTATCCGCTGCCTATTTCTATGATTGCCCTAATTGCGGGGGCAAGTTTGCACATAAATTCAGCCGCGGCTGAAACCGATGTGCCGCGCCTACCCGATATTATTCCGCCGCTTGAACTGAGCGAAGAAGACACGCCGCCGCCGCTGTGTGCGCGCTACGCCGCCATTAGATACAGCGCCCGCGCCATCAATAGCGCGCCGACACTCAATAAAATGCGCTGCGTCCAGCTGAAAAATGTGGCGTCGCGCATGGTATCGAGCACGCGCTTGCCCAATCCGGTGCCGATGAGCGAGGCGATAATCGCTGCCAGCAATAAATAGACTTGCGGCCAATCCTCCGCCGAGGCGGTGCTGGCCAAGCCGCCATAAAAAATGATTTTGGATATATGGCCCAGCGCTTGCGCCACGGCTTTGGTCGCCACAATTTGATGGCGGGTGAGGGCGACGCGCTGAAAAAACACATCCAATAATGGCCCGCCGACACCGGCCAATAAATTGGTCGCCACCACCACCGCGCCGGCTATCAGGCCGACCGGTTTTTTGGTGACATCAAGTGCCAGGTTTTTCGGCAAAGCCCAAGCAATATAGGGCAGCATGCCCAGCGCCAATAATACGGTGATGCGGTCGGGCGTGAAGGCCAGCCAAACCAGTGCCACCATGGCGGCGACATTGCCGATAAATAAGGTGGTGACGATGGGCCAGTTAATATGGGCGCGATTGAGCCAAGCGCGATAGCCGTTTGAGGTCAGCTGTATCAGCCCGTGCAACACCATGGCCGACGCGATGGGCAAGAGGCTGGCCAAAATACCCATCAGAATAAGCCCGCCCAACATGCCGAATATGGATGATAAAAAAGCGGTCGCCAAAGTGGCGAGCAGAATAATGGCGGTGACGATGAGGCTCATGGCGTTAGCTTAGCGCGCCGGTGAGCCTTTCAAAAGCGCGGTTATTATCCGGCCCGAAAATAAATTTCGGCGTATCGGCAATCACCGCAATGCCGCGCTGTCCCAGCGCATCGCGCAAGGTGCTGAATTGCCCGCGCGTGACAATCAGGGTGCAGGCATAATCGCTGCCGCTGGGCACGGCGGAGTGCATCACCGCATCGGCCATATCGATGATTTGGTCGGGCGGGGCGGGGGCGGTAAATTTTAATTCCATCATGCTCTCGCCCGCTTGCATGGCCGAGATTTGCGCCAATATGCGCTTGGCGGCCCGGCGCGCATCTGCCGACCAATCGGCTTTTAATGCGGCGGCGAGATTGGCTTGGCTTTTCAAAATCACGCCATCATCAAGAATGCGTAAATCATTGGCCTTCAGCGTGGCCCCGGTTGAGGTGATGTCAACAATCGCCTCCGCCGCGCCGGAATTGGGGGCGGCTTCGGTCGCGCCAAAGCTGGGCAGCCATTGAAACTCAACGCCGTGACGGATGAAAAAGTCATAGGTCAGATGCTCATATTTGGACGCAACCCGCAATAAACGCCCGTGACGGGCGCGATAATCCGCCGCCACATCGGCCAGGTCAAACATGGTGGTCACATCGACCCAGCCGTCGGGAATAGCGACAATCACATCGGCCTGCCCAAAGCCCAGCGGCTGGCAAAGCTGCACGGCGCTCTCCATATCGGGGATTTCCTCGCGCAATAAATCCTCGCCGGTAATGCCCATATGCACCGAGCCGTCGGCCAGTCGCGCGGCAATATCTCCGGCCGAGACATATTCGACCTGCACATTTTTAAGGTCGGGCAGGCTGCCGCTATAGCCGCGCGCGCCATCGCGTTTCAGCTTTAATCCGGCTTTGGCAAAAATCGCGGCGGCGGCTTCTTCAAGGCGGCCTTTGGAGGGGATGGCGAGAATAAGTTTGCTCATCGCGCCATCTCCGCCGCTCGGGTGAGCCGCTCCATCGCAATCGCGCCGCCAACGGCGGAAAGCGGTTTGGCCGCGCCGAGGCTTTGCAGCAAATCATCATAACGCCCGCCCGCCGCAATGGGGCGGTCTATGCCTTGCGCGTAAATTTCAAATGACAGGCCGGTATAATAGGCCATGCCCCGCGAAATAACCGGCGCAAAGCTGATATCGCTCATTTCGGCAGCACCCGCCATAGCTGGCAAAATAACATGGCCAAGCTGCGCCGTACGTGTGTCAAACCAAGATTTCATATTCGGGAAATCTGTTGAGATTTGTTCAATGCCCTGCGGCGCGGCGAGCAGGGAGAGGAATTTATGCACCGCCTCAATATTATCGCCATCAAGTGCCTCGCCGGTCTTGCGCGACAAGCGGGCCAAAATATCGCTGCCCGAGCGACCGGCAATCATGGCATTGGCCGAAACGCGTTTGGCGGCCTCGGCGGCTGCGGCTTTATCATCTGTTGTAAGGCTGGCCAGCTTTTTAAAATCATCGGCATCCTGCGCCCGATTAATCAGCCGCCAAACAATGTCGCGCGACGCCGCGCTCATCTCTAAGGAGTTGAGAAAATGCGTCATCATATCGAAGTCAGCGCACACAAATCGCAGTTTGCGCGTCACACCCGCTTGCCGCAGCGTGGTGATGATGGTGTCGAGAACCGCCAAATCATCTTTCAGCCCGTTTAGGCCGCCAATGATTTCCAAACCAAGCTGGGTAAATTCTTCCGGCTGGCCGGAGCCGCGCGGCTGATAGCGAAACGCCGTGCCTTGATAGCAATAGCGCGTCTCGGTTTCTCGGCCCGAGGCGATATGCGCCAAAGCGGTGGGAATGGTCAAATCGGGGCGCAGACAGAGCTGTTCGCCGCCCGGATCGGTAAAGGTGAAGAGCCGCCGCTGCATTTCCGGCCCCATGCGGTCAATAAAGGGCGCGGCGGGTTGCAAAATCGGCAAGGACAGGCGGTTAAATCCGGCTTCCTCAAGCCGCGTCAATGCCGATGAGGCGGTGCCGGACGGGCTGATGGCGGCGCGTTGATAGGCTTTGGGGCGGGCTTGCACCTGATAGCCGCCAAATACCGCATCGGCCACATCCAGCCCGCTCTCGGCGCATATTTTGGCTAAAATGAAATGGCTGCGGGCGGGAAAGCCTTGTTTTCGGTAATTTGATACGGAAGACGGGCCAATATCCAGCATTTCCGCGACGCTATTTGTGCCGCCCAGCGCGTCGATGACATCGCTGGCGGAGGATAATCGGGTGCCGAGAGGCGCTTGGGGACGGTCTTCCATACTGCTTTTTACGCAGCTTATGATTCAAAGTCAATGAAAATGAACCTAAATCAGTAATATTTAATAAAAATGTAATTCAATTTAGTTGAATAAACAAAATGAAAGACAATAATTCATAATTTATGAAATAATCTTCTGAATCTCGGCGACCAAATCAGCGCGTTTCACCTGTTTTTGGGCATGTTCCGAGGCGCGCCATTCTGCATTATCCTCTATTTCTGCCGATTTCTCTGCGCCTAAGTGCAAATCCTTCAGCGTCACCACACCGGCGGCGCGTTCATCTTCGCCTTCAATCACCACCAGCCTGGCCCCGCGCGCATCGGCATAGCGCAATTGCGCTTTCATCGCGCTGTCGCCCATATACATTTCGGCGCGCAAACCGGCGGCGCGTAAATCGCTGACCAATGCCATTAAATCCGGGCGCGTTTCCTTATCCATCACCGTCACCACAACCAGCGGGGCGGGCGTGGCGGCAGCGCCTTGGCCCAAAAGCATTAAAGCGGCGGCGAGGCGCGACACGCCGATGGAAATGCCGGTTGCCGGGATTTCAACGCCTTTGAACCGTTTGACCAAATCATCATAGCGGCCTCCGCCGCCCACGGAGCCGAAGCGGGCCAATTCGCCGCTTTCGTCTTGCGCTTCAAATGTCAGCTCAATTTCATACACCGGTCCGGTATAATAGCCGAGGCCGCGCACCACGCTGGGGTCAATGGCCAGCCGGTCGGCGTCATAACCCAGCGCGTCAAAAATCGCCGCCATGTCTTGCAATTCAGCAATACCTGCCAAGCCGTTTTGCGTGTCGCCGACCAAGGCCGCCATGGCGGTCATGGCCTGGCCGCGATCGGCGGCGCTGATAGAGACCATTTGCGCGACTTTATCAATCTGTGCCGCATCCAATCCGGCCCCTTTGGTGAAGTCGCCGCTGTCATCTTTGCGGCCTTCGCCCAAAAGCGCTTTCACGCCCTCCAGCCCGAGCCGGTCATATTTATCCATGGCGCGCAAAATCGTCAGCCGACGACTCTCAAAACCCTCGGCCTCAGGGTCAAGGCCAATGGCCTGCAATAGCCCGTCCATAATTTTGCGATTATTAATCCGCACCAGATAATCACCGCGCGCAATGCCCAAAGCCTCCATGCAGTCGGCAGCCATCATGCAAATTTCCGCATCGGCCGCCTGATTGCCCGCGCCGACCGTATCGGCATCGATTTGCATGAATTGGCGATAGCGCCCGGGCCCGGGTTTTTCATTGCGCCAAACCGGCCCGAATTGATAGCGCCGCAGCGGCTTGGGCAAGCGGTCATAATGTTCGGCCACATGACGCGCCAAAGGCGCGGTCAGGTCATAGCGCAGGCTCATCCATTGCCCGTCATCATCTTCCAGCGCGAACACGCCCTCATTGGGGCGGTCATCATCGGGCAAAAACTTGCCCAGCGCATCGGCATATTCAAAGGCCGATGTTTCCAGCGCTTCAAAGCCATATCCCTCATAAACCCGCGAAATGGTTGCCAGCATATGATTTTGCAGGCGCAGCTCATCGCCCGCCATATCGCGAAACCCGCGCGGCGTGCGTGCCTTGGGCTTGAACTTCTTTTGCTTTTTCGCCTGTCGTTTCGAGGGGCGGTCGGCGGATTGGTCACTCATATCGGTCATTTGTTTCACCTGTCTAGGGGGATTTCCTATCGCATCTCGCCTAAAAATCAAAGGGGGAAAGGCCGCGCACATGCTCATCAAGGCGCAGCTCTCGGTTGACGGAGGGCGTGGCGCGTTGGTTGCAATCGCGGCGCTCGCACAGGCGGCAATTCACCCCAATTGGCGTGTCGCCTTCATCATTTTCAAGGTTCATGCCGCGTGCATAAACCAGCTTCTCGGCATGTTTAATCTCGCAGCCCATGGCAATGGCGAATTGATTATCCGGCACCCCAAAGCCTGAATTATCGCGGCTCACCGTGCGGGCGATGGAGAAATAGCGCGTGCCGTCTTCCATCTGCACGGTCTGGGTCGAAATTTTGCCCGGGATACGAAACGCATCATGCACATGCCAGCGCGGGCACGTGCCGCCAAAGCGCGCAAAGTGAAAGCCACCGGCGGAAAACCGTTTGGAGATATTGCCCGCATTATCAACCCGAATGAGAAAAAACGGAATGCCGCGCGCGCCCGGCCGTTGCAGTGTGGTCAAGCGGTGGCAGACTTGTTCAAAACTCGTGCCGAAGCGGCGTCCCAAAAGCGTAATGTCATATTGATTGACCGCCGCGGTTTTCAAAAACGCCGCATAGGGCATCAGCACGGCGGCGGCGAAATAATTGGCGAGGGAAATGCGCGCCACTGTGCGCGTCTCCTCGCTCTCCATGCCGGAGGCGACAATAATGTCTTCAATGGCGGGCATTTGTTCAAAATAGGCAAGCTGATAGGCCAGTTGGAAAGAGCGGCCCGGCTGGTCGAGCAGTTCGGACAGAAAAATCGTCTGCCGATGGCGGTCATAACGGCGCAGCGTATTCTCCATCACCTCAATCGGCGCGATGCGGGTTTTCACCTTATGACGGGTTTCCAGCCGCGCGCGCAAAGCCAGATACGGTTCGTCATGACCGGCGACAGCCTCCTCATGCAGCGCCTCGGCTTCTTCGTCCAGAGCGGCAAAATAATTATTTTGCGCTGAAATAAAATCGCGCACCTCATCCAGTGCCATAGCATTGCCGCCGCTATCAACCGCGTCGCCGCCGGCCAATTGTTCGGCCAAGAGGGCGTTGGAAGCGCGGCTTTGCAAAAGCGATTGATAGAGCCGCGCCACCGCATCGGCGGCGGTCGGACTGGCAGCGGCCAAATCTTTCAACTCAGCCCGCGACAGCGCCGTGTCGCGAAACATCGGATCGGAAAATACTTCGTGCAATTGCGTTTGCGCGCGCGCTTCTTCGTCTCCGGCAAGGCCGCGCGGGTCAATGTCAAACACCTCAACCAATTGCAGCAATATTTGCGCCGAAATGGGGCGTTGGTCGCGCTCAATCAGATTGAGATAGCTGGTCGAAATGCCCAAGGCCTCGGCCATGGCGGCCTGTGTCAGACGCTGTTCGCGGCGCAACCGGCGCACACGCGCTCCGGCAAAGAGCTTGCGCTCGACCAATTTTCCCTGTTCTGCCACGCCGTGCTCCTTTTTGAATCAGGCTTATGAATCAACGCTTTAAGCGGCGGTTCATCTTCAAAAGTTTACAAGGTTTACATATATAACAAAAAATCAGCGCGTTTGTGTAAATTTTTTTACTTTAATATTTTCAATAGCTTAAGATTCACTCGACATCGGCCTGTCATATGTGTATCAGCAGGCATCCGAAACGCCTCGAGAGGATTCTCTGATGTCAAAATACACCGATTTGGTTGCTGAAAAAGCCGCCACCATCAAACAAGGTGGAGCCCCATGGGCCGCCATTAACCCAGAATATGCAGCCCGTATGGAACTGCAAAACCGCTTTAAAACCGGTCTGGATATTGCCCGCTACACAGCCGGCATTATGCGTAAAGACATGGCCGATTATGACGGCGATAGCAGCCAATACACCCAATCCTTGGGGTGCTGGCACGGTTTCACCGCGCAACAAATGATGATGGCCGTCAAACGCCACCGCAAAACAACCGATAAATCTTATGTTTATCTCTCCGGTTGGATGGTTGCTGCGCTGCGCTCTGACTTTGGCCCGCTGCCGGACCAGTCCATGCACGAGAAAACCGCCGTATCGGGTTTGATTGAAGAAATTTATACCTTCCTGCGCCAAGCCGATGCCCGCGAATTGCGCCATTTGTTTGTTGACCTTGACGATGCGCGCGCCAATGGCGGCGACGTCGATGCCGCGCTGGCCGCGATTGATAATCACGAAACGCATGTTGTGCCGATTATCGCTGATATTGATGCCGGTTTCGGTAATGAAGAAGCGACATATTTGCTGGCCAAACAAATGATTGAAGCCGGTGCATGCTGCATTCAGATTGAAAACCAAGTATCCGACGCCAAACAGTGCGGCCACCAAGACGGTAAAGTTACCGTGCCGCATGAAGATTTCGTGTCAAAAATCAATGCCGTGCGTTACGCCTTCCTTGAATTGGGCGTGGATGATGGCGTGATTGTGGCGCGGACCGATAGCCTCGGCGCCGGTCTGACACAAAAAATTCCGGTCTCTCAAACACCGGGTGATTTGGCCGACCAATATAATGCCTTCTTGCAACTTGAAGAAGTCTCCGACCTGTCGGGCATTAATCAAGGCGACCAAGTGATTACGCAAGGCGGCAACACCTATAAGCCGGTGCGCCTGCCCAATGGCCTTTATGCATTTAAAGACGGCACGGGCGAAGACCGCTGCGTGCTCGATTGCATCACCGCCCTGCAAAATGGTGCCGACCTGTTATGGATTGAAACCGAGAAGCCGCATGTCGCGCAAATCGGTGGCATGGTCAGCCGTATTCGTGAAGCGATTCCGAATGCCAAGCTGGTTTACAACAACTCGCCAAGCTTTAACTGGACGCTGAACTTCCGCAAACAAGTGCATGGCGAATGGGTTGCAGCGGGTAAAGATGTGTCGGCCTATCCGGACCCGGCATCTGACCCGCAAGGCCTGATGGATACGAAATTTGACGATAGCGAATTGGCCATTGAAGCCGATAAGCTGGTGCAAAGCTTCCAGGCCGATGGTGCCCGCGAAGCCGGTATCTTCCACCACCTCATCACCTTGCCGACCTATCATGATACGGCTTTGGGCACGGATATTCTGTCTGAAGGCTATTTCGGTGACCTCGGCATGCTGGCCTATGTGCGTGATGTGCAGCGGAAAGAAATCCGCCGCGGCATGGCATCGGTCAAGCACCAAGATTTGGCCGGTTCCAATATTGGTGATGACCATAAAGAATATTTCTCCGGTGACATGGCTCTGCTGGCATCGGGTGAAGACAATACAATGAACCAGTTCTAATTCGGTTCTTGTCATTTTGGGGGCTTCGCGGGTTTGCCGCGAGGCCCCTTTTATTTTGGAGGCCCTGATGGCTGACGCTTTTATGACCACGGATTTGTCGGACGCGCATGACGGCTTGCGCTATTTAGCGACCGATTATCAAGATTTTGGCGGCCATTTGCGCTTTCACGGGCAGGTCAAAACCTTGCTGACATATGAAGATAACACCAAGCTGCGCGCCGCCGTTGAGAGAAAAGGCGAAGGCCGCGTATTGGTGGTCGATGGCGGCGGCTCTATGAATTGCGCGCTATTTGGCGGCAATCTGGCCAAGCTGGCGGCGCAAAATGGCTGGGCCGGTATCATCATTCATGGCTGTGTGCGCGACCGCGCCGAATTAAAAGCCGAGGCGGTGGGCATCAAAGCGCTTTCCAGCCATCCGAAAAAAAGCCTGAAGCGCGACCTCGGTTCTTATGATGTGACGCTCAAATTCTCCGGCGTCACCATTCATCCTGATGACTGGATTTACGCAGATGAGGATGGGGTGATTATCTCCGAGCGGGAATTGACGCTGTAAGGCCTCTTTTAAAACCTATTTTAAAACCCCTGCGCCATGCCGCCCATGCGTCCGGCCACGGTTTGAAATTCGCTGACCATCTCGCTGATAATATCCGCCACCGGTTTCACTTCGTCAATCAGACCGGCCGTTTGACCGGCAAGGCCGACCGAGGCTTCCATATCGCCGCCAAAATACAGGTCAAGAATATTGGTGAACGTGTCGGGCGGCATCAACCCTTCTTCGTGAATTTTATGCGTGCGCTCCGTGCGCAACGCGCGAATGCACGGGCTGGCTTTTTTATTCAGCACATAAGTGCCGGTGGTCGGCGCATCAATAATGGCGTTTTTATAATTATCATGCACCGGACTTTCCGCTGAGGAGACAAAACGCGTGCCCATTTGCACGGCTTCCGCGCCCAGCGCAAAGGCCGCCGCCATGCCATGCCCGTCGCAAATGCCGCCTGCTGCGACGAGGGGCAGGTCAACCGCGGCGCGCACGGCTTGCAATAAAACCAATGTCGATACTTCTTCGGGGTTTTTAAAGCCGCCGCCTTCGCCGCCTTCAACCACCAGCCCGTCCACACCGGCATCGGCGCAGCGAATGGCGGCCTCAACCGTCGGCACGGCGTGATAGACGGTGATGCCTGCTTGCTTTAACGGGCCGACATATTTGGCCGGTGATCCGGCTGAGGTGGTGACGAATTTAACGCCGCTGGCGCAAATCCAATTCATCATCTCATCATCTTTTAAAAACAATATCGGCAGATTGACGCCAAATGGGGCGTCGGTGAGCGTGAACATTTTTTCAATTTCGGCTTTGCAAATATCGGTCTCGCCCGATGAGGTTTCGATAATGCCGAGGCCACCGGCATCGCATACGGCGCTGGCCAGTTGCGAGCGGGCAATCCACCCCATTGGGGCTTGCACGATGGGATATTTGGCACCCGTATGGGCGAGAAAGCGATTGCTCATAAGTCTGTCTCCTTTGATTGCGGAAAGGCTAGCCAATTTGGCGCGGCTCTTAAAGGGGCAATATGCACCTATAAAATGGCGCGCGAGATAAACAGAAATACGCCGAAAACCGTGAGTATCAGCGCCGCCAAATCGGCCCATTTTATCGGCGGGGTCGGCAATTCATCGAGTAAATAGGGGCCGAAAACCACCAAGGGCACAAACACCAATAATTGCCCTATCTCAATGCCGATATTAAAGGCGAATAAAGCCCCGACCATATTATCGGGCGGCAGGCCGATATCGCTCAGCAATCCGGCAAAGCCAAAGCCATGTATCAAACCAAATGCCAGCGTCATGAGCGGTGCCAGTTTCAGCGCATCACCATCGCTGCGAATGACCAGCCCATAAGCCAGACAGAATAACATTAGCCCGGCCCAAGCCCCCAAGCCGAAATCAAGGCCAAAATCAGGGCCAAAATCAGAACCAAAATCAGAACCGAAACCGCTTGGCGTGACGGCGGTGATAAAGGAGAGGATGAAAAACACCAATGCCGCCGCCATGCCGGCCTTAGGCATCAGGCCATTGCGCGCCAAAATGCGTTCGGCTGCCACCAGCGCAATGGAAAAGCCGATAAGCGCCTCAACCACTTGCGGGTCGGCGCGCACCACCCCCAAAACGGCCAGCGCCAATGTTACCGAATGACCAATGGTAAAGCCGGTGATGAGCAGCAGCGATTGCCGTCTTGTGCCGCCAATCAACAGCAGGCAGAAAACAAACGCCAAATGGTCATAGCCGGTGACAATATGCTCAATGCCGAGCCAGAAATGGCTGGAAAATATCTCGCCAAATGTCACGCCGGTTTCAATGCGGCCCTCTGCACCCGGCGCGATGCGATGCAAGCGCTGGGTTGCGGTAAACAGAATTTCCGCGCCGCCATATTCGGGTTTTTCTTGCAAAGACAGGCGGGCAAAATGCACATGGCTGCGCGCCAGATTAAAGAAGCTGTGATTATGTATCTCAATCGGCGTGGTGTCGTTAAAGCAACCAAATCGACCGGTAATCCTTACATAGCCCTTATGGGCGGGGGCAGGCGCAAAAGCGCGTTCCAACGCGCAGGGCGTGTTGACCTGCACGAGGCGCAAATGTTTTTCGACATGAATGGATAGGGCTTGCGCCAAATTTTGGCTGGTCAAAACCTCGGGCAAGAGGGTGACATCGCGTGACGGTGCGGTGAAGCTGACATGCAGGGCCTTGCCGTCCCAAAACCAATCCGAAAAGCTGAGGCTTTTATTATGCGCCATTGACGGGGTGAGGGCGAGCACCGCCAAGATTAAAAACGCAACTACACCCCGCAGCATGATGACCCCCTATTGCGGCGCGTCAGGGGCGAGCACAATATCAGCGCGGCTGTGCAGCCAATCGAGATAATCGCGCAAAGCCGTATCGTCATTTTCGCGGCGCAAGGCGTCAATAATTTGCCCGCGAATATCGTCAAAAGCCGGTGCCGTGCCCGGCTGATTACGGATGATTTTCAAAAAATGCCAACCGGTTGGACCCGCCAAAGCGTCGGAAATCGAGCCTTGCGGCAATTGCGCGGCGGCGGCGGTTAAATCAGGGCCGATATAATCGGTCATTTTAGTCGGGGTCAGCATAACCCGCGGCAAAGGCGGCAAAATTTCCGTGCCCAAGGCCGTTTCAGTGGCGGCAAAATCATCACCGCGGCGCAGCGCGACCCGAATGTCGTCCAGCCGCTTGATGACTTCCGCGTCATCGGGCGTCTCGCCATAGGGCACAAAAATCTGCGCCACTTGCAGGCGACTGGCGGGCGCGAAGCGCTGTTTGTTTTGATTATAATAAGCGCGCAAGCTGCTCTCGCTCATCGCGTCCGAGCCTTCTTGGGCCAGCACAAATTCAATCACTGCCATGGCGACGGCTTTACGCACGGCGGCATCGCCATCCAGCAGGCCAATCTCAAGCCCGCGCTGCACCAATAATTCTTCTTCAATCAAGCGCGCCAGCACCAGCTTTTTATCGCCTTGCGTCGGGGCTTTGCTCTTATCCGATAAAAGCGCCTGATAGGCCGACGCGAACTCGGCGCGGTCAATATGGCGTTCATTGACTTTCGCAATGGCACCGGCTTCGGCCAAACGCGCACGGTCGGCCGGTGTGGCCGCCACCAGCGCAATCAATAAGCCAAGCACGGCTGCTGCGGCCAAGCCCCGCTGCACCAGCTTCTCATATGACGCATCACCATTCATCGGGCTTAATCTAGCGACGAAAAATTATTGTGCAAGTTCTGTCCTTAAAGCCTGCGGCGGAGTGGTTTTCACGCCACGGGCTGTTACTATGTTAACGAGTCGCGCGCAGATTATCGCGGCTCGTAAAGCAGAATGAGGCGAGCGAAAATATGATGCAGCAAAATCTGACGCATGCCATTGACGCGGCGGCGCAACCGCATTTTGAAAACATAATGGCGACGTTGACACAGGCGCATGCGGCCTATCAAAAACAGCGCTTGCCGCATATGACGCTGGCTGAAAAAACCGACGATTTGCCCGCCATGCAGCATATGGCGGATGCGCTGGGCGATGGCGCGGCGCGCATTCTCATTCTCGGCACGGGCGGCTCAAGCCTGGGCGCGCAAGTGCTGGCGCAAACTCATGGCGCGCTGACCCCGGCCGGACAAATGAGCGGGCCGGAGCTGGTTTTTGTCGATAATCTCGACGCCGAAACCTATACGCTCTTGCTGGGCGATGATTTGGCGACCAGCCGCTTTTTGGTGGTGTCAAAATCAGGCGGCACGGCAGAAACCATGATGCAGGCCGGTGGGGCTTTATTGGCGCTGGAAAATCAAGGGCTGACGGCGGCGCGCCATATGGGCGGCATTGCCGGTCGCGGCGATAATGCGCTGCGCCGCTTGGCGGCGACTTATGGCTTTTCTTTGCTCGACCATGAAGATGAGATTGGCGGGCGGTTTTCGGTTTTCACCAATGTCGGGCTTTTGCCCGCGCTTTGGGCGGGCGGGGACGCGCAAAAAATTCGCGCCGGTGCGGCGGCGGTGATGGACGCTTTATCGGGGTCGGCCACTGATTTCGCGCCACTTTTGGGCGCGGCGACGCAGCTCGCGCATATGGCGGTCGGGCGCAATATTTCGGTGATGATGCCTTATGCTGACCGCTTGGCGCGTTTGGCTTTCTGGTATCGCCAGCTTTGGGCTGAAAGCCTCGGCAAGCAGGGCAAAGGCTCGGTGCCGGTTAATGCGCTGGGGCCGGTTGACCAGCACAGCCAGATGCAACTTTATATGGCCGGACCTGATGACAAATTTTACACGGTTTTGACGCAAGCGACTCGCGGGACCGGCACGGGCGTGCCCGCCGATTTTGCCGATGATGCGGGGCTGGCCGCTTTGGCGGGTCACAAAATGGGCAATCTGGTTGATGCCGAGGCGCGCGGCACAATGGATACGCTGATCGAGGCCGGGCGTCCGCTGCGCCATATGGCGCTGAATGTCATTGATGATGAAACCATTGGCGCGCTGCTGATGCATTTTCAGCTTGAGACGATTTACGCGGCAGACGGGTTGGGCGTTGACGCATTTGACCAGCCTGCCGTGGAGGCGGGCAAGATACGCGCCAGACATTATCTTGCGGAAATGGTGTAAATCATGGCTGATATTCGCCGCCTGAGTGAGGAAACGATTAACCGCATCGCCGCCGGTGAGGTGGTGGAGCGTCCGGCCAGCGCGGTGAAAGAGCTTGTCGAAAATGCCATTGATGCGCGGGCGCGACAAATAAATGTCAGCCTCGGCAATGGCGGCAAAACCCTTATTCTGGTTGAGGATGACGGCCATGGCATGGACGCAAGCGCGCTGGCCTTGGCGATTGAGCGTCACGCCACGTCGAAATTGCCCGAGGGCGATGGCGGCAATCGCATGTTTCAAATTGCCAGTCTCGGCTTTCGGGGCGAGGCTCTGCCCAGCATTGGTGCGGTGGCGCATCTCAGCCTGACCAGTCGCGCCGCCAATAGTGACAGCGCGCATCAGGTGAAGGTCGATGGCGGCAAAGTGTCGGATGTGGCACCGGCGGCGGGCGGTATTGGCACGCGGGTCGAGGTGCGCGATTTATTTTTTGCGACACCGGCGCGGCTGAAATTTTTGAAATCCGACCGTGCCGAAACCACGGCGGTGAGCGATATTTTAAAGCGGCTCGCTATGGCGCATCCGGCGACTGGTTTTTCGCTCACCAGCGATGGGCGCAAGACCTTTGCCTATCCGCCGGAGACCGGCGAGGAGGGGCAGTTGAAACGCTTGGGTGCGATTTTGGGACGCGATTTTGCCGATAATGCCGTGCCGGTCATGGCGGAGCGCGAGGGTGTGCGGCTTTACGGCTTTGCCGGATTGCCGACATTTAATCACGCCACGGCGCAGAAACAATATCTCGTGGTCAATGGGCGTCCGGTGCGTGATAAATTATTAAACGGCGCGGTGCGCGGCGCGTATCAGGATTTTCTCGCCGGCAACCGCCATCCGGCTTTGGCTCTCTTCATCGACGTACCGCCCGACGCGCTTGATGTGAATGTGCATCCGGCCAAAACCGAAGTGCGCTTTAAGGATTCCGGACTTATTCGCTCGATGATTGTCGGCGGCTTGCGCGCTGCTTTGGCTGAGGCGGGCCATCGCGCCTCGACAACTGTGGCCGGACAAACCATGGCAGCATTTCGCCCGGGCTATGCCAATCATGCCAATGATGCGGGGCGGCAGGGCAATTTTGCGGCGCAAAATAATCGCGCGCAATATTTTCAAGCGCCGATAGATACCCAAAACCCGAACCAAGACCCGAACCAAAACCCGGGCGCTCCGGGCATGGCGGAAGCGGCGGCGGCATGGCTATCGACCCCGCAAGCGGCGGCATCGGCAATGTCGCCCGATGCCTCTCTGGCGGGTTTGCCGCTCGGCTTGGCGCGCGCGCAATTGCACGAGACTTATATTCTGGCGCAAACCCATGACGGCTTTGTGATTGTTGACCAGCACGCGGCGCATGAGCGTTTGGTCTATGAGCGCATGAAAACGCAAATTGCTGAAGCCGTTATTAAGCGGCAGATTTTGCTGGTGCCGGAAATTGCCGAGCTTGAGGCGGATGCGGCTGGTCTTCTTTTGACGCGGGCGGGCGAGCTGGCCGATTTGGGCTTTGTCATTGAGGATTTTGGACCGGCCCAAGCCGGGCGCAAAGCCGTGATGCTGCGCGAAGTGCCCGCCATGCTTTATGGCGCAGACTTAAAAGCCATGCTGGCCGATATGGCTGAAGAAATGAGCGAATTGGGGGCCGGTTTGGCGCTGAAAGAAAAGCTCGAAGATATTGCCGGAACCTTGGCTTGCCATACTTCGGTGCGTGCCGGTCGTCGCCTGAGCATAGAAGAAATGAATGCGCTATTGCGCGACATGGAAGCGACACCCAATTCCGGCCAGTGCAATCATGGCCGCCCGACTTATGTTGAATTAAAACTGGCCGATATTGAACGCCTATTCGGGCGGCGTTGAGGCGCAATTTTTGCAAATAAAAACCCCGCCATCCGGTTTGGATAGCGGGGTTGATAATCAGACGTGATTATCAGACGGGTCGGGCTTTAAGAGCGCGGCACGTCCAATGTTTTCATTTCTGCGTCACCGGCCTGAGACAGGTCGGCATATTGTTTCATTTCCAGCCGCGCAATGGTGCGGTTATGCACTTCGTCAGGGCCGTCGGCCAGACGCAATGTGCGGATACCGGCATACATTTTGGCCAGACCGAAATCAGTGGTCACACCGCCACCACCATGCGCCTGAATGGCGTCATCAATGATTTGCAGCGCGATGCGCGGACCGGCAACTTTAATTTGCGCAATCTCACTTTTCGCAACCTTATTGCCGACCGTGTCCATCATATAAGCGGCTTTCATGGTCAGCAGGCGTGACATTTCAATATTGGTGCGGGCTTCGGCAATGCGCTGTTCCCAAATGGAGTAATCAGCAACGCGCTTACCGAAAGCCGTGCGGCTCAACAGGCGCGTAATCATTTTTTCAAGCGCGCGTTCAGCGACACCAATGGTCCGCATGCAGTGGTGAATACGGCCCGGGCCGAGGCGGCCTTGGGCAATCTCAAAACCGCGACCTTCGCCGAGCAGCAGATTTTCAGCCGGCACACGCACATCTTTCAAAATAACTTCAGCATGACCATGCGGCGCATCATCATAACCAAAGACCGGCAACATGCGCACAATCTCAATGCCCGGGGCATCAAGCGGCACGAGAATTTGACTTTGCTGCTGGTGGCGCGGGGCTTCCGGATTGGTTTTGCCCATCACAATGGCGATTTTACAACGCGGGTCACCAACACCTGATGACCACCATTTGCGGCCATTAATGACATATTCATCGCCATCGCGCTCAATGCGGGTTTCAATATTGGTGGCGTCAGATGAGGCCACGGCAGGCTCGGTCATCAAAAAGGCTGAGCGGATTTCACCGTTCAGCAGCGGCACCATATATTCTTCCTTATGGCGGTCATTGCCATAACGCTCCAGCACTTCCATATTGCCGGTATCGGGGGCCGAGCAGTTAAACACTTCTGAAGCGAAGCCGACGCGTCCCATAATCTCGCACAAAGGTGCGTATTCAACATTTGACAGACCAAAGCCGCGCTCGCTTTCCGGCAGGAACATGTTCCACAGGCCTTCGGCTTTGGCTTTATCTTTCAGCTCTTCCAAAATCGGAACAACGCGCCACGGGTCACCCTCGGCGCGAAACGCCTCCATTTGCTCATGATAAGTGCTTTCATTCGGATAGACATGCGCATCCATGAAGCCTTCAACGCGGGCAATTAATTCCTTAGTGCGGTCATTATGTTCGAAAATCATCTTCTTCTCCCTCTTGATTGCCAAAACCTTAGGAAATGGCTGCCCCAGTGCCAAGAAAAAAATGCGCTTCTGGGCTAACCATTTCGACGCAGGGCAAAAAAGTCTTTCAGAAGGGCGGCGCAATCGCTTTCGCGCAAGCCGCCAATCACCTCAGGCGCGTGATGGCAGCTTTTCTGGTCAAACAGCGCGACGCCATTATCCACCGCGCCGCCTTTCACATCAGCCGCGCCATAAAATAATTTGGCAATGCGCGCTTCGGCAATCGCCCCGGCGCACATCGGGCACGGCTCCAGCGTCACATAAAGACTGCAATCGTTGAGCCGCTCATTGCCCAATTTTTCGCAAGCGGCGCGAATGGCACCAATCTCGGCATGGGCGGTCGGGTCATGGCGGTGGCGCATTTGATTGCGCGCGCGCGCCAAAACTTTGCCATCTGCGCTGACCAGAACCGCGCCGACCGGCACCTCTCCGGCCTTGGCGGCGGCGGCGGCTTCGTCCAGCGCCATTTGCATGAAATCCTCACTCATAAAGGCGAGACTAGCATGGCGGGCGCGGCGCATGCTACAGCAAGGCATGAATAAACCAAGCGACAAGACCTCAGAGCAAAAGTCGAGCTATGCAGGCGACCGGATTGCCAAAGTAATGGCGCGCGCAGGCGTGTGTTCGCGCCGCGATGCCGAGCGCATGATTGCCGATGGGCGGGTTGCGGTGAACGGGCGCAAGCTGGCGACACCGGCCTTGAATGTGACGCCGCGCGATCAGATTACGGTTGACGGCAAGCCGGTTGGCGAGCCGGACCCGCCGCGCTTATGGCGCTATCACAAGCCCGCCGGTTTGGTGACCACCAATCGCGACCCGCAAGGCCGCGAGACAGTGTTCCAAAAATTACCGGCCAGCCTGCCGCGCGTAAATGCGGTCGGTCGCCTCGACATTAATACCGAAGGGCTGCTGCTTTTGACCAATGATGGCGGCATGAAGCGGTTTTTGGAATTGCCCAGCACCGGCTGGCTGCGCCGCTATCGTGTGCGGGCATTCGGCAAGGCCGATGAGGCGCGGCTGGCGGCGTTAAAAAAAGGCATTGAGATTGACGGCGTTAATTATCGCTCCATTGAGGCGACGCTGGACAGCAAGCAGGGCGGCAATGTGTGGCTGACCATGGCGTTGCGCGAGGGCAAAAATCGCGAGATTAAAAAAGTGCTCGAAGCGTTGGACCTCAAAGTGAACCGCCTTATTCGGTTGAGCTTCGGCCCGTTTCAATTGGGGCAATTGGAGCCCGGCCGCGTCGAAGAAGTGCCGCGCCGCGTGTTGCGCCAGCAGCTTGGCAAAAACTGGCAGGCGATTGTTGACGGCTCAATTCCCAAAGGCGCAGATGATGAATCCGATGAACCCCAAGCGGGCAAATCGGGCGGCGCTAAATTTGCCGCTAAAGGCCGGACAAATAGCGGGGGAGATAAAAAACCCCAGTCTGGTAAAAAAAGAGGCGACAAACCGAGAAGCGATAAATCAAAAGGGCCCTCTAAAAATGCGCGTCATAAGCGGTAAATGGGGCGGCACGCGCTTGGTCGCGCCGAAAGGGCGCGGCACACGGCCAACCACCGACCGCAATCGCGAAGCCTTGTTTTCCATGCTCGGCGCACGGCTCGATTTTGACGGCTGTCATGTGCTCGACGCGTTTGCCGGTTCCGCTGCGCTTGGGTTAGAGGCCTTATCGCGCGGCGCGGCGCACTGTATTTTTATCGAAAATGAGGCTTCGGCCTGCGCCGCCATTCAGCAAAATATCGCAAGCTGCGGGGCCGGTGAGGCCGCGACCTTGCTGCGCCGTGACGCAAGAAAACCGCAGTTTGATGGCGCGGTTTTTGATTTGGTTTTTCTCGACCCGCCTTATGGCAAGGGCTTGGGCGAGGCTTTGCTGCCGCTTTTGCGCCCCGCTTTGGCCGCAAATGCGCTGGTGGTGTTGGAAGAAGACAAGCGCACGGATTTTGTCGCGCCTGCTGATTATCAAGAAATCGATCGGCGAATAAAGGGCGATACGCAATTGATATTTCTTGCGCCTGCGTGATAGTTTCGTTGAAAAGAAGAATAAGGAGAGGCAGATGCCGTTCGACAAAGGCAAATTTGTTTCTGATTTTACAGCCAGCGGCATGGAAGAAGCACAGGCCGAGTTGCTGGCCAAAAACCAAGCGGATATGCTGGGCGAATTGGCGAGCAAGCAAGACATTGCCGATTTACAAAACGGCTTTCAGGCCGACCAAACCGATTTGCGCCAAGAGTTTGATGACAAGATTAGCGAAGCCAGCGACGCCATGCGCCGCGAGGTGAATGAGCAAGTGCAAAAAACCCGGCTGCTGATTGATGATGTGCAGGGTGATGCGCGAAAAACCGAAGCGCGGTTAGAGGGCGCGCTAAAGCAGGGCTTCGCCGCGGTGAATCATCGCTTTAATGTGCTGGCCGCGTCCAATACGGCGGTCATCGTCATGGTCATGGTGTTCATGTATCTTCTGATGCGGCGGTGATGAAGCCAAGCTCTATGGCTCGGGCTTCAATATCCCGACTGAGTCGCCAAAAAGTAAAAACCAATTGGTCGGGCCGATAGCCGTGCCAAATGGCTTTGCCCAATAACTTGGCTTCTTCCTCAGTCCAATCGGCAGGCGATAAAAGCGCAATGCCGAGCATGATAAATTTTATCGTCAGATTAAAAACGACAATGGGAAACAGAATGATGACCAAAGCGGCGGTTATCAGTTTGCTGGGGGCCTGATGCGGCAAGCGATGAGGGCGCATTTTTTATCCTTCTTGGTGCGGTAACCGTGCCGACGCTTCGAGAAAATCGAAGCGCCGGGGTGGTAGCAGTACTAACCCAAGAAAGATTAACGGCGTATTCGGCAGAACCTTATTCCGCCGTCACCCCTACAAAGTCGAGATGACGGGTTTATGTCGATGGCTTTTAACAAAACGTTAGCGGCCACCGCTTGAGTTCGGGAACTGCTACCTCCCCGACAATCAGCCGTCTGCTGACTGCCCCTGTCTTATAGCAGGGCATCAGGAAAGGTGTTACTCGCACAAGTTGAGTGGATTATGAGATTCTAGTCCGCCGACTCACCGCCCATTGGCGGTTCGCTGGCGGAAGGCGCACCGTGTTCGCCCTTCGGGCAAACGGGTGCTTATACCGCCCCCTTCGGTAAGGCGGAAGGCGCACGTTGTCTGCCCTTCGGGCAAACGGGTGCTTATACCGCCCCCTTCGGTAAGGCGGAAGGCGCA
>VMHT01014287.1_pt1 | contig 70198 bp, 99 predicted proteins | sample 4693611 | NCBI WGS metagenome assembly VMHT01 (sample SAMN12280063, study PRJNA550983) | marine metagenome | isolation source: seawater sampled from same location over 5 years 0.02-0.2 micron viral filtrate | place: USA: collected off the coast of southern California halfway between the port... ...
AGTATTTCCAGTCGGATGTCTTACATTAGGAGTAGAAAAATTAGCAGGCCCTCCACCACCACCAATACTCATATAGTAATTAGTGCGATTACCAGTGTGTATATGGCCCGACATAAAATCGCCAGCACCACCGCCACCACCGGTAATAGTTCCACCTCCTCCACCTCCACCTATAACAATATAATGTAGTTCATCTCTATCAGTACCAATAGGCTGTTGAGTTCTATTAAAACCTCCAGAATTGTTGAAAACATGAGTTCTAAAATTACCAGAAACAGTTCCATTACTTGGACTACCGCCACTCCATCTTGCAAATTGCCTTCTTGCACAACGATAAAAATCATTAACTGATATTGCATTTCCAGTATTAGGAATAGTATTAGGATCAAAAATATCATTGTTTACTATAGAATTATTCTTATAGTACTCTGATAAGGCGATCGGATTAGAACCACCTAACTCAGCTTGTATTTCAGAAAAAGATAATGGTGAACCTTCTGATTTGATTGCCATTTATTTACCCTTTAACTCTTCAACTTCTTTCTTGAGTTCTTTTACAGCTTCGATGAGAACTGCACAAAGCTTACCATAATCTACAGACTTTGTTTGCATTTCATCATCTGATGTATGAACTACTTGAGGTAATATTTCTTCTACTTCTTGAGCAATGACACCAACTTTTTCTGTATGTGATGCATCTTCTATCATTTTGTATGTAACGCCTCGTAGATTATCAACTTTATCTAGAGCATTATCTATTGTTTCTATATCATGCTTTAGTCTAGCATCTGAAAAAGCTGTAATATCGCCTTGTGCTACTATGGTACTAGCTACAGTTATATTCCCTGCAAAGGCGACATTTGCTCCAGAACCTGTCATCATTGTTGTAGAACTTGGCCCATTTTTAATTATTAAACTACCACTACCATTATTTGAAAGAACACCAAATGTTGCACCAGCATCTTGCAATTGAATATCACCGCCATCTGCATTTAAGAGTATATCTCCCATGGAATCTAGTGTGAGATTTGCATTGTTAAGTGTAGAAATAGTATTGCCATCAATATCAATATTATTGACTGTCAAACCTTCCATTAAGTATTGTTTAGTTTCATCTAGATTTGTTTCATCTACACAATCAACTTTTAACTTAGCATGTGATATTGAGTTATCTCTTATATGATTTTCAGTTACGGCTCTATCAGAATCAGTTAATGCAGAATCTTTTAATTTATCAGCATCAACAGCATCATTTGCAAGTTTAGGTGTTGTAACAGCATCAGTGGCAATAGTAGAAGAACCGATAGTAGTTCCGCCACCAGTACCAAACTCTGTAGCTATAGTTACTGCTTGTGATCCATCGAATCCTATAACACCAGTTACAGCACCACTTAGTGAAATATTTCTACCATTTGTTAATGTAGCGGCTGAAGTTGATGTTCCATGAAATTGGTTACCATCAACGGCTGATGAAAGTTTTGTTATGACATCTCTACCATCTGTATTCTTTAATGTATCACCAAGAAAGTTTGTTCCCGCTGATACTATCGCTGAAGTTAAAGTTCCTGTAGAAGGCTTATATTTTAAATCAGCATCTTCTTTTATATCTTGTACATTTGATGTTGTAGTACTAGAAACGAATGTTAAGAAATGATCACTTGCTGAGGAACCTTCTGAAGTAGTTTTTACTTTTACATCAATATTACCTGAACCATCAAATGATGCACCACCTATATCTCTTGCTGTTGCTAAAGCTGTAGCTGTGGCCGCATTACCTGTTGTTGAACCAGAAGTTCCACTTACATTTCCTGTCACATTACCAGTTACATCACCAGTTACGTCACCAACCAAATTACCTGTAATATTACCAGATGCACTTATTGTTGTAAATGCTCCAGTGCCAGCTGTTGTCGCACCAATATTTGCGCCATCAATTGTTCCACCATTTATATCTACTGTAGTAAAACTTGATGAGCCACCAGTAATATTACCACTAACATTACCTGTTACGTTACCAGTTACATCACCTTGTAGATTAGCTTTGAGTGTACCTACTGTACCTGTTATTACTGCGGCAGTATCAGTAGCATCTGGTATCATAGTAAATTTACCATCACTATCATCGAATCCGATAAAAGCTTTCTTAGCACCTGAGCTATTATACTTCATGATGATACCACGATCTAGATTATCATCTGAACCATCTGCACCAAGTTCGAATATTGGATCTGCTATAGATACTGTTGTTGAATTAACTGTAGTAGTTGTACCAGTAACTGTTAGATTACCACCAATAGATACGTTTCGTGTTACATCTAAATCTCTTGAAACAGTTAAATCATTACCTACAGTTACATCATTTGGTAATCCGACTGTTAGTGTAGAGCCACTTGCACTTGTCTCTATTTCGTTAGAAGTACCTGCAATCGTAAATGAATGTGATGATGGTGTGATAGTACCTGAGTCACCTGCTAGTGTTTTAACAACAGTATCAGCGAGTGATACTGCACCAGTAGATACTGTGAAATCGTTAGTAAAAGACGCAACACCTTTTACTGAAGCTGTTGCGGGTGCTATTGTTAAGTCATGAGTCTTTCCATCACCTGTGCTAATTCTTACATTGTTATTTGCACTTGTATATGCAACACTTGTTAATCCAGCTACAGCTACTTCTGCCGCGGCCGTAATACGTCCCTTAGCATCAACTGAGAAAACTGGCACTTCTGTAGCTGAACCATATTCTTTTACTGTAAGGCCTGATACTGTATCAAGTTCAGTAGATGTAATAGAACCAGCGGCAATCGATGCATCAAGATTCGTACCAGCTTGTGTAGTTATTCTAAATCTCTTGTTAGAAGAGTCGTATGCGAAACCTGACACACCAGCAACTGATGTTGTAGTAGCACTTGTAATTTGTCCTTGATTGTTAAATGTGATAATTGGTACGGCTGTTGCTGAACCCACTGTAGCACCAGTTGCTACACTTGCAAGTTTTGCTGAAACTATAGCACCTGAAGCTATAGATGATTGATTTAGTACACCATTAGTATCAAATAAAACAGTACCACCATCTCTTGTTATAGCACCATCAAAGTCTACATTACCAGCAAAATTTGATGTACCTGATATTGCTAGAGAACCACCAGATACTGCTCCAGTTACAGCTAAAGTTTCGCCAACAGTCATCAAACCATCAACTTCTAAATCATCTGTAATTGTTATATCTTCTAGAACATTTATACTATCAAAATATCCTACTTTCCATCTTGCACTACCAGAACCTAAGTCTTTTGTTTTATTACCATTTGGAATAATATCTGTACTTACAACACCATTGATTGCTACTGTATCTGTACCAGCGTTACCAAGAGTAGAGTTGCCTTCTACACTCATATTTCCAGTAGTAGTTACATTAGTAAAAGAACCTGCACTAGCAGTAACTGTCTGGCCAGTATCTAAGTTTAATGCTCCATCTATTGTAACATTTCCAAATATAGTAAAGGTGTTTGTTCCAGAAGAATCACCATCTGCACCTAGAGTTATATTTCTTCCTACTATGTTATCTATGTAAGCGTTTTCCCATCTCTTTGCATTTGCACCTAAATTTCTAGTTCCTGTAGGTACAATATTTGAGTCTACTTCTGCCGTGATTGTTAATGTATCTGATGAATTATCACCAATATTTGTATCACCATTTAGATTTACATTATTAAATGCTGAAGTGCCTCCAATTGCACCATTTATAGTAACAGCACCATTGAGTATTGTTTCTCCTGCAACTGTAAGTGTGCCAGCTGTACTTACATTACCTGAGGTATCTGCTACTGTAAATTTATTTGTATCTACTGCAATACCGCCATTAAAACTTGCTAAACCTCCAGCTGTCAATGTTCCTGTAGTTGCAATATTACCAGTAGTGTCTGCAACTGTAAAAGCACTATCAACATCTATACCACCATCTAGACTTGCTAAACCTGTCGTGTTCAATGTTGTTATATTACCAACACTAATATTACCTTGTGATAATGTTGTGATTCCATTCGTAGCAGTTATTGTTCCAGCAAACGTAGCGTTTTCATCAACATCTAGAGTATCTATATGTGCTGTGCCATCTATGAATAGGTTTTGCCATTCTCTATTTGTTGATCCTAAATTATGCGTGCCATCTGTTTTTGGTATGAGTGAAGTTGAAACGCCTTGTCCACTTCCAACTGCAACTGAAAGTTCATCTATGTTTGCAACACCATCTAAATGCAAATCTTTCCACTGTTTTGATGAAGAACCTAAATCTCTTGCATCATCTGTAGATGGAACTAAATCTGAAGCAAATTGTGCAGTTGCTGTAATAGTGTCAGTTGTTGCGTTACCTAATACAGTATCACCAGTTGAGGTAAGATTTACAGCAGTTAAATTTCCTGTTGTGCCGAGAGTACCGCCTATTGTTACGTTGTTTAGTGTAGCAGTTCCTGATGAGAAAATATTTCTCCACTGATAGTTTGAGTTACCTAAATCTTTTGCATTATGAGTTGTAGGTAATAAATCTGAACTGACGCCATCTCCTGATGTTGTACTGAGACTTAACTTATCAGTAGTCACAACACCACTAAAATTACCATCCTCAAATTTAGCTGAACCCGAACCTATATTTACTGAACCGCCAGAAGGTAATATTGTTCCTGAAGTTGTTATACCTACAGTTGTAAGTCTACCAGCTGATTGAAAGTTACCATCTGCACCAAACGTATGTACAGTATTATTCGCACTTGTCTGAATTTTTAAATTACTATCTGCATCTGCACTTACAAGCTGTATCAGTAAGTCTGAATTACCAGCTGTAGAGTCGCCATCACCATAAACTCTAAACTTATCTTGTCCTCCAGTACCTGCTGAAAATCTTAAATCAGGTGTGTTGAGTTCTTCTGAGAAAGCTGTATTAGAAGAAGATAATATAATGTGTGCGGCATTAGAAGATAAATCTCCTAATTGTCTCATTGTCAAAGGTGTTGCTGTTATCTCTGATAAACCAGTTTTTCTTAAAAAGTCACCAGAGTTACCACCAGTTACACGAATACGTGATAAATCACCCATGATAATTCTATCGTCAGCGGCCGTTGTAAAATTTACATTTCCTGTAAATTCTGTATTCGCATTTATTGTAAAAGATCTAGCTTCAATTGTTGTATTTGAATGAAGAGTTATTGCACTTTCGTTTGTAGTATTACCACCTCGTATCGAACTGGATCTAAAATTTAAAGCACTAAATGTACCTTTGATATGGCCATCGCCTCTTGATGTACCTCCTCTTGCGGCACCAGTTCTTGTCACTGTAACAACATTGTTACCTATTGTAGTGGCGGCTAAATTAGTATTCAGTCTCCAAGTATTGAAGCTATCTACAAGATTTGTATTTGCTATCGTTACAGTCATATCTAACCTTCTTTATTAATAAGTGAATGTACAAGATTTTTTAGATTAGCAATTTCTTCTTTCATCTCTTGTATCTCGTTATCTTTTTTCTTTGCCTGTTCTCTTCTTCTTCTATACAATTCTAAACTATTCATATCAGTCTCTAGTACAGCACTATTTTTACTATCTCGTCTGAGAGTCTCTTCGTTCTCAACTTTATATAACTCTCCGTTACTCTTACCCCAACTCAATTCCATTTTATACCTGTAATGCTATTGCTCTTAAATCTTTTATAAATGGTACACTCGCATTTGATGTTGATGTTAAAACAATCTTGAAGGCAAATGTTTTATATGTTTTATGCACGATACCACTTGATGTTCTATATGAAACAATATTACTATCAGCAGTATTTAGTCTAGCTTGATTATCATTATTACTTCCTAAGAAATCTTGTCCGTCTGTATTTGCAGATAGAGTATATTCAAACTCTTTGAAATCGTTTGTATCAGCAGTATCAGAAATTATTGATGCAGACGTAGCTTGTGTTAGTAAAGTATAATCTTTATCAGCGAGAGGCTCACCATCTGATGATGCTAATAACTGAGCATAAACTCTTACATTTGTACCTGAAGGTTTGTAAGCTGTAACAAAAACTCTTAAATCTTCAGCATCTTGTCCGTCAGCGAGTTCAATTGGTTTAGAAAAGTAACGTGTTGATGCACTACCAACTTCTTTTGTTTCTTCATTTGTTACATTATCGTTGATAACATTTTCTAAAATATATGAATTAGCTCTTGACAAATCTACAACTGGTGATACTTTAGAATCGCTAGTATTTAAGAATCCTTTGATGACAAGAGTTTTCTTAGAACCATTCACAGCAGTCAAAGCACTTTCATTTAATTTACTAAAGACAGCTTTTGTATTATCAGTAAATGGATTTTCAATTTCTAAATCTATATCTTTTTCGCCAGTGTTAATAACACCACCAGATGTTGCCGTTCGTACCGAGAATGTTGAAGAAGTATTAGCTACGTTTAATACTGCTATTTTTGGTACCATCACATTGTTAACAATATTTTCTGCTGTCAATATTCTTGCTGAAGCTCCACTAACTTGGCCTCTTATAAAACCATTTGCGTTTCCTGTGTACGTTGAGTTTTTCAATGTCATTTTTTCATTTAACTCATCGATGAAATCTAAGAAACCAATGTTTGTGTTTGCAGTAAAAGCTGTTGTGTTTCCACACCAACCACCATGTGTTGTGCTACCACTTAGAAAGATATTGTTTGTGTTTGAACTTGCTGTTGTTGGAAAGTCTTTAAAAGCATCTATCTTAACTGTGACTTGATATTGTACACTGTTTTGTACAATCTGTCTTACAGTACCATTTGCAAAGTTAGCACCTGATGTGGCTTTTGTTTTAAGTACACTACCAACTGCTATAGTCTGATTGTTAGAAAATGTCAATACAGATTCAGCACGTACCTTTTCTTCAGGATTAAATGTACCAGCTTTATTATCATATGTCATAAACTCATTATCAGGATTTTCTAAGAATACAGTACCTTGTGACTTAGAAAACTCGGCCCTATGTAACTGAAATTTTAAGTCTTCAGATTGAATAGGTGTATAAGTTTTATCATTTGCAGAACTGAGTAGAACACCAGCGCCTGGTTGTTTATCAATCAACTCACCGGTATCAATATCTTTTCCGCCTAGTTGTGCTACCCATACTGCATACTCGTCTGAGTTACCAGCAGGAACTATTGTGATACAATAATCTTTATAGTTCTTCAAAAATACTGGTGAGTCAAATGTAAATGTTGTTGCTGTTGTAGCAGAAGTTTCACTAGCGTTGATAGACGCTGGAAATAATGTCTTCGATGCATATGGTAAAACAGTTGGTGTTGGATGGCCATTATCTACTTCACGTATTTGTACAGTGATAGGTAGAGATGCCGCTTTTTTAAAGAAGTATAAATCAACTTTAGTAATAAACACACCAGAAGATTGTTCTTCATTTACTGAGAATGTTTGCGAGATAGGATCTGGATTTATTGTACGTGTACTAAGAACAACTCTTGAAGTCTGAACTCTTGTGTCTGTTACATCTTCTGTTTTTATCTGTGGTGTCACAAGATTCATAGAAGCTCCTCTTTGAGTAATCGTTAGAGGTATACTTGTATAATCTGCAAAAGAAGAAGTTGTTGTTAAGTCACTTGCAATTTGATTGTTTGCTACATCTTGTAATTTAAATCTTCTAGTACCAATTCTAAACTTCAATGAGTTTGTGTCAGGTATTCTGAATACACCATGAATTGATCCAGCAGAATTTGTAACTAGAGAGTCACCTTCAACACCAGTATTCGCATGTGCAGAGTTTGTTGGTGTTGTAAAACCAGCAACTGACTCATCATCAAAGTAAGGATAAACTCTTGTGCTAGGTTTCATACCATGTGCGGTAAACTTTAGAAGTCTTGAACGCATGAACTCTCTTACTGCTACTTGCTGTATGTAGTTACCTATGTTAAAAGTCTGATTAGAAGGACTTATAGATGTTTGGATACCTGCACGTATTTGTTCTTGTTGTAAAGTACCTATAGTAGATATAGTTCCTCTACCCGAGTTCAACTCTTGAAAACTTCCACCACGACTTTCTGAAATATCTGTGATACGTGCATTATCAGTATTAATCCACCCACCCCAATCAGTACCAGTAAATCCTGTAGCGGCCGCTAATTGTTCAAAAGCTTCAAACATACCTGAGAAGTCCATTTGAATGTCAGGCAGTGCTGTGATATCAGGTGTATTATCCATAGGTGGATCTAATGTCATATCACCTAACCAGTTGAATGTCAATTCTTGAACTGGATTTCTTGCTTTACTTGCTTTATCTTGATTTATAAAAGACGTATGTGTATAGGCTAATGTAAGTAAGTTACCTGTTTGTGCTACGTTTGAAGAAGTAAACGACTTATCCTTCTCCATGAGAATATCTCTTCTCTTAAAGTAAGGACGTAGTTGATTTTTATTTCTATCAATTGATGCTCTATAACCTTTCTTTCCTGAGTCTGATAGATTATGGCCATCAAAGTTCTCTACAAAGAATCCATTCTTAAATCTATCAAAACCAGAACTATTAAACAGTTGCTTATTCTTTATACTTGCTTCAAGAGCATTAAGAGAAGAATAGTATTCGGCATTCTTTAATCTTTCATCAATACCTCTCAAGTCTTTCATTGTGTATCGTCTATTATTTTCCAAAGTAAGCTTTACACCATATGCACCTTTATTATTATCTCTTGCTACTTTTGAAGATAGGGATGGATATACTGGTATATTTAAAACACCTAGAGTCATAGCGTTTGCTTTTTCTTCAGGTACTTTTGGTGTTGCGGCTGGTATACCTTTAATTGCTTCTAGTTTACCTTCTTCTGTAATTACAATTCTATCTTTTCTTGGTAGATATTGTTGTACATCTGCTTGAAAGTTTTCATCAGGTGCAACCATATGTGCGCCAGTTGCATCTACTACAAATGTATTTGGTGAAGCTTTCTCTGCTCCTGGATTTGTTGGTGAACCTGCAATCGTACCTGTTGTTGTAGGATCACATGTATTTGCCTTTATTGGACGAAAATCTATAGAGTCACGTAGTTCATATGATTTACCTGTTGTGGGTGATGTATACTTAGGTATTTCAAATGTCTTAATAGTTGTTGCACTCTCAACGGCATCATTTACTGGATAAGAATCTACAGATAAGAAACCTATTCCTTGTGATGTGTTTCTTTCAAAAAATGAAAACTTGACAAGTATTCTTTTACTAGCCAAACCAAGTTGACTTGTAGATTTCTTAACAAGTTTTGCAACGTCATACATATCATCTTTTTGTCCACTGTCAAGATCAAAATGGCTTGTTACATCTTGATCACTTGTAGTTACTGATGTCGCACTACCAAGATAGACTGCTTCTAGTTTAAATACATCTGCAACACCCAAACTCCAAGGCCCAGTTGCGCCAGATGAGTGTGTTGCAGTATTAAGATTTACGAATCTACTCTTCTTAATTGTCTTTGCGGTTTGTATAGCATTTGAGCGTAAGACATTAAAATATACAGAACAATCAAAAGAAGTTGGTGTAGTATTTGATTGTTGTAGACTTATTGTATGTGCTGTAGCGTCAGAAGATATTGTACCATTTGCAGAAGTATCGAATATGTAACCTTTAGGAAATACTTGTCTATGTGATACAGCATCACTAGTTCCTAATCCACTTCTTGATCCACTGATATTATCAACGGTTGTCATTGATTCTCCATTTGTCGCAATTGATGCAATAACATGATCTTCTGTTGTTGAACTGCCAGAAAAAGGAGCTGTAGAATCTGTTAATCTTATGATATCACCAACTTGATAATAATCACTAAACTTATTTCCAGTTGAAAAACCAGCTCCTGTTATTGTTTTACCTGATCCGTTGAAAGATGTAATATGTCCTTTTCTTGGAGCAGTTTTTACTTCAGGAGTTTTTAATACAACAATAACTTTTCTTTCATTGTCGGCTGATAAAGGACTACCAGTTTCATTTAATGTTTCGACACCACCAGCGTGGGCTGAGTTAGCCGCAACTGTTGCTTGAGCATTTCCATCAAAAGTTACAGTCTTTTCTGTTCTAAAAACAAACTGTGTGTCAACATTATTAGAAGAGTCTTTTAATGTTTTTGTACCTAAAGCTGAGAATGGTAAAACTAATAAGTTATTACTTGGTTCTTGTATGACAGCATTACCATTAGTAAGAACTATATCTGCAAGTGAATTATGATCCGAGTTTGCTTCAAATACGGAACGAACATCTGCAAAGTTTTTATCTGTATTCATTCTTATATCAAACAAGAATAGTTTAAATTGTCCAGAGGCAGTTCCAGCTGTTCCTGCATGATATGCAAATCCTCTTACTTTAGCAGAACCTATCGCATTTCCTGCGGCAGTTGTATTACCAAAAGTTCTACTAGCTATAGCTGTAGCGGCCGCATCATGCAATGCAATTTCTCTAAGCCCTTGAAAGTCCCAAGTGCCTACAACATTATTTACAATTATATAATTACCAAAAGTTTGTGTTAATACTCTTGCATCTCTTGTTGTAAAGGCTGTTGCTTTGTCTACTTCTAAAGGTGTTGGATTTATGAGATGTACTTTTTGTCCATTCACATAACCAATACCTTTGTCAACTTCTGCAATAAGTTTATTTGCATCACCACCTTCGTCTGTGTTATATCTACCTAAGTTCTCACTAGATTTTAGATGTTCACGAACACGAATTGTAAATGGTTCTGTAGCATAGTTACCTAGTGTCTCATGAAACTTCATAGCAATATGCTTACCAATATCTGAGTACATTGTCTCTTTATTGTTTCTGATGAGTATACCATCTTTCAATTCAGCAATTGTAAAGAATGTAGCAGTATTGGCGGCACCTGTAACTCGTGATGCAAGAGTAGGTAACATTTTTAATCTGTCAGCACCGGGAGCGGCAAAGTTAGTAGAGCCTGATGCGTTGTCGGAAAGACTACTATCTATATTTGAATTTACTAATGTCTCTACTGTTTGAAATCCAACTTTCTTAGATGGCGATGTGCTGTACTTATCTACGATATGACTTTGAGAACCGACTCTAACAAAATGTCCTTTATGAAAAATAACACCATCTGATACTGATGCTCTTGTACCTAGTCCAGTAGAGCTAGAAGCTATTGTGTTAGCGGCAACTACAAACGCATTACCTGCTCTATTTCTTATTGTGAGAACTTCATTATCAACAAAAGCTTTAGTTGTATTATTTGTGCCTGAGTTTGTGTACTTGACAAAGAGTGTCATGTTATCAGGTGCGGCTCCTTCAGATCCATCAGCGACATCTATCAACTGTGCAGTCATACCTGATGTAGTACCAGAAACTATTGTGTTTGCTACAACACCACCAGAGAAAAAATCAGTAAGTAATATAACTCTGTTGTTAGCATCTTTATCTCTAAGTTTAACAAAGTCAATATCTTCTATTTTTAAAGCGGCACCTGTAACAATTGTACCATCTACTAATATTTCGTTACCAAATCTCTCTATTTGATTTTGTAGTATTGTCTGTAGCTGAGTTAATTCTCTAGCTTGTACAGCAAAACCAGGACGAAACAAAACTCTATTATAGTTTTTCGTTTCATCAAAATCATCAAAATAAGGACTTTGGTTTAAATTTGTTTCCAGTGTCATCTACTTTACCTTTAAAAATCTAGTATAACTTTAATGTCTTCTGTTTGATCTACTGCTCTATCTACTTTCTGAAAGTTCTCTACATGTATGAACTCACCAGAATATGTGTTCGCTTCTGGGCCAGATATTGTTGATACAGTTGCAACTTTTGTAGAATTTCCTCTTTTTAACAAAACGTCATTCTTAGTAAAAGCAACATGATTACCATAACTATCTACATTATTTAGATAGATATTAAAGAACGATGTATCACTAATTGTCTCATCATCTTTAATAAAAACTATTGTTCCATTTGCTCCGTTTGATGCTTGTGCTACTGAAGCGTTTTGTCTTGCGGACGCATTTAGTTCAGTAATAAATCCAATGGTACCATTCTCAGCATTTATTCTCATTCTTTCATTTGTTATCTCATCATCTATCTGAAATTGATTCTGTGGTATATTATTTATGACTTGCTGATAAGATATATTTAATCTTGTTGTTAATCTTAATGTGTCTGCACTATTAGAGGTGTTCGCTATAGCCTCTGTCATAATAGCATTATTTGAGTTGACTTTCAGAATAGGATCTTTTAGAATGCTTATTGTTCTAAACTCTGTATTTGCAGGAATGAAACCTTTGCCAGTTGATGATACGCCTTGACTACCTTTGAACTGTGCATTCAAACAAACTTTATTACCACCTAATTCTTTAATTGCATCTTTACCGTGGCCACCTATAGGTGATATAATCACATTTGCAGTAGCACCCGTACCTTGAACTGTGTTTGATGAGATATATGCTTTAGCATGAGTATACTTAGAACCCACTGCTATTACATTTACATTTGAAATATTACCATTTGTGTTTACTAACGAATAGGCTAAAGCTCCTACACCATCACCTATAATATTTACTGTTGGTGATATAAGAACTGTAGAAGTTGTATCTGGTGTTGTTGAGAACCCTGTGTTGGTTGTAAGAGTTCTTGAAGAGCCATCATAGTTTACAATTCTTCTCAGTTGTCCTAATCCTGTACCCGATTGTATATAAACAGAGTCGCCATTGTAATGATTATCTACTGAAGATGGATTACCTTGTGCTAGTTGAATTGTAGTTGAAGTAGCACCTATAACGGAAGTACTATTCAGCATACCATAACCTGAACCTACATCATTTGTTTCAACAACATGTATTGCACCATTTACTGATGCATTCTGTACTGATACTTGATTATTTTGCTCTGCACTACCATCACTATTGTTCAATGTTTGTACAGGCATATGTGTAGCTGTTAAGAATTTATTTGCTAGTCCTAAACTAATTGTGTACATATACTTCCAAGTATATCCATCTGATGTAGTAAAAGGTGTTGTAGAAAAACCAGCAGGCTTAACAGTTGACTGTCCGCCTTTATTATTGTATAGACATTTGTAAATATTGTTCTGATCGGTTAAAACAAAAAAGTTAGAAGTATATAAGTTAATATTTGTTTGCTTGTACATAGGATAAACTGTACCCGTAGCCCAATCGTTTCTAGGAACTACATGACTCACATCGGTTGCGTTTATTTTCTTAGCTCCTATGGCATCTTTCCAAATAGTATAATGTTTATCTTCGATTGTCTCTATAGCTGTAGGCGAGTTTGGTTCATTTGGCCATTCTGTACTTTTACCTAGAACAGCATAAAGCACAGTTGAGTTCTTTGTGCTTCTTCCATCTGTCTCATTTACAGAATCTACGAAAGCTTTCGCACCCATGATGTTCATTTCTTTACTAGCATAAGAAGTCATTATGATACCGTTCCTGAAAAATAGTGAGCATTCGCTCCTGTTATATTACCATGTGTCCAATTCACAGCGAGATTGGCACTAGTTGCACTGCTGACTATATTTAGTCGTGCTTGATAAAAGACATTGCTAATTGGCCCAATTATTATTGATTGTCCATTAGCAAATTCTGTAGTAAATTGTGTACCAGTTCCTGTTACTGTATTAGCATTATTAGTAATTGCGATTGTACCTGTTGCAACTTTTCTTTTACGTACTAAACTTGTAGCTACTGATTGACTCATTGCATTTGTAGAAACTTTAAATTTTCCGAAAAACTTTTGCCCAGCAGGGTGTACTAATCTTAACGCAACATCTTTGTATCTTGTAAGAGCAATCGATGCGGCAATCTCATATGAGAACTCTTGATAAAAATTACTGTCTTGAATAAACCCTCTTGCTGAAGATACATGTCCTCTTGTTGATGCATAATATCCTTCTGCATTTGCTATATTATCTATTGTTATTGTTCCTTGAGCTTGAATAGCATTTACTCTACCTGAAGAAGAAAAGGTTACTGTTTCTTTTGGTTTATATGAAAAACCTGAATCGATAACTTTAGCAGTTTTAATAGAACCATTAGCACCTATGTCTGCACTAATAGTTGCATTTTCTCCAAGAATTCCTTCGTCTTGTATGCTTACTATATTTATAGCACCTGTCCCAGCTAGAGAACCTTGACTTGCATCTGTGAAATGTTTTGTGGCTGAAGTACCAGTGGCCCAATTAATACCTCCTGGTTCTCTTTGTAAATCATCTTGCCATACTCTAAGAACTGTTTCAAATGTATTGTTAGCATGTTGAATAGTTTGTCCTACAGCCATAATATTAGCTTTTGCACCAGTTGATACTTGCTCTAATCTATCATTAGTATCAAGTGCAATAATACTATTAACACCTGTACCGAAATTAGCATTATCATATTGTACAGTAAGATAAGCTTCACCAATACCTAATGCGGCTACGTTTCTATGCTCTACTACAACTCTAGGCGCTTTTGTAAAATTTTGTCCACCTATTCTATTAGATAGTCTTGCAATTGTACCAACTGTACTATTGACAAACAGTAACGAATCATTTAAAGTAGTATGAATATTTTCTATCTGATTGTTAGAAGTCTGTACAACATTATTTCCTACAACAACTTCACTATTAACTTTTCGTATACCTTCTTTTGCTATAAACGCTTTCATTGGGCCTGCATCGAATTGACTTGTAGTATTTGATGTAGTATTTGCTGTCACTTGCATAGTAATAATTTTTCTATCAGCACTACCATTGCCACTATGATCATATTGATTACTAGCAGTAATATCTAATACCTTTTTAACGACACCGAAAGCACCACTTACCATACCTACTATTTCATCACCTTGAGTTATACCTCCACCACCATCTGTGTTTGCTACTTGTACGACATGATAACCTATTGTGTTTGCGAAGAAACCGCCCGATGCTACTGTTCCTACAGTAGCTCCTGTAGCTGTAGTTTTCTTTACTGTTTCACTTGCTTGAAAGTTTTTAAATGTGTCTACAGCTAACACCACGTTTGTGCTATTATATGCTCTACGAATTGCTTTCACTATAGCGTTTGCAGAAGAAGTTACACCAAATAAACTATCGCCAACTACAACACCTGGATTAGATCCAGAAGCAAGAACGATAACAGCATTTGCGTTTGTTCTATAGTTTGTCCCAGATACAAGAGTTTCACTCGCTTCTCTAAAACCAAAATCGGGTGAAGATAATAAAGTGTTTGCATGTGTGTTCATTATACCTAATGAAGTATCTCTATATGTAACTCTAGGAGCAGTCACACCAAAAACTGAATTTGATGCAAATTTATTTGTGTTTAAGCTTAATGCAAAAGTATCTGTTATATCACCAGCTAATATTTTAAAAGTAGCAGGAGATGTTCCAACACCACCTATATACTCTACTATTGTGCCTTGATTTTCTTCAGTCGTAATATAACCTGAACCACCGTCCACAATATTAAAATTAACTTTACTTTGTAAATCATTTGTATCTACAACAACAGCCTTTGCAAAGGCACCAGTCTTTGATGATATAATATCTACGATATCACCTTTTCTATATTCACCACCACCTGTAGTAATTGTGACTTTACGAATACCACACTCAACAATTGGCGAATAGCTACTACTTCCAGATAAATCTTTTATCTGAACTGCTTCTAAATGAGTGAAAGAACCTTTTACATTTGATAAAATTATTTGATCAATATCCCTATTCTTAGCTACGAGTCTTTTAACATCTTCTACCAAAGCTTCTGCTTGACTGTCAGTTCCTTTAATTGTTTTTCCTATAAACGAGTATACTCTAGGATCATGATGTGTTGTCAAGTATCTGTCTATTCTGAAATCGCCATCAGAAACTTTAAGCATTTGATCAGCTGGAAAGTTTACTTCAACATCTTCATTATATAATATTCTGAATAATAACTTGTATGAATCAATAGTACCTTTTGTTGTATACAAATCTTTGATACGTTTTGCAAGTAGTCTTTTATCTGCAAGGGCATCGTTAGGTATTTCAGGCATTAACTCAGAACGAAAATATTTTATAAACTCATCTAGAGTATCATCAATATCTTTGTAGTTTTTTAAATTTCTTTGAGTGTCTTGTTGTTTACCAGTTGTTTCAAGATATTGATAGTAAGCTTTAATAAAAGCCAAAAACTTTGGCCCTTCTTCTTTATAAAAAGCAGGAAACTGATTTTCAACTAGAGATGATAGTTTTCCCTCAACTGACATTAATTAACCTCTGCTTCAGTTTTAATCACTGCATCAGCAGAAGATATAATTATTATCTGTTCTCTTGTAGGTACGATATCTTTATTTACTGGATCAGCATTTACTTGTATTTCAATACCATCAAAAGCAGAAACAATAAAACTACTCATGCTTAATTTACCTGTTGAATAATCTATTGTACCAGCAGTGGCATTAATAAAAACTTTTTCTTTATTTGTATTAAATCTAAAAATTCTAATATTACCTAACCCATCATCGTCTAATTGTGCTACAAAATTATTAAATGTAAATGGGGAAGATGTTATTGAAGATGTTTTAATATTATTATGAAATTCTAACTCTACTAATGTGGCACTTGTTGTGCTTGGTACAAATCTTTTTTGCATTTTAAATTCTGCTTCATTATTCAATATTGCTTCATCTGTATTATCCAATTCACGTACAAATCTAGAATATCTTAACTTCTTTCCAAATTGTTCTAAATTATTTGTTGAGTAGTCTGTTATAGAATTTCTAATTAATGCTTGTATAGCTGAAGTAGCTATGTTTGTTTTTAGTGTATCGTAATATGTTACGATAGTGGGTATTACAAACAGATATGTTGGATCAATAATTACTGGATCAATGCCAAGCATTGTTCTATCTTTGATAGAGTTCTTGATTTCATCTTTGAGTGTTGCTGTTGGTATCAATTCGCCTTGTGGTTTGATAGCGATAAAAACTTTTCCGTGAACAGCAGGAATAGCTTCTTCACCACCAAAGGCCACAACTGATGATAGATTAGTGTTTTCGTTTAATATTATTCTTTCAAAGTCTTTTGCAACGACTGCACGATTTTGAATTTTAAAATTTCTTGGTGCATTGAACTTTATACTATCAACATTTTCTATTTCTACTCCGCCTCGTGCAACTTGATTTACTGAAAGACTAGTGCCTGAGTGACTAGGAGTAATTGATATACTATCAATAGAGAAAGTATTTGCGCCGTTAGTTTGTGTGCCATGACATACCCTATATTCCACTTGTACAATATTACCATCTTCTACTGGCTTACCTAATGAACCAGTTCCAAATAATATCTCATATTGTTTGTCACTTGTTTCTTGTAGATAGTAAACTGTTGATTGATTATTAACTTCACGTATATTTGTTGCTCTAGTATAAATTGTAGAAACACTAGAAGATGAAGATTCTATAACTGTAACTTTTATACTACGAGTGTCTACATTTTCATTTGGTAAAATATACTTTACAGGTGATGCACTATTTACTAAGAACTCATGTGTTACTGGCGTACCCTCTGTAATTGTAATTGCTTTTGTAAAAGCTCCTCCAACATTTCTTATAATATTAGATTCTGGTGTAACGAATGTAAATGTTCTATTATTAATACCTGTAGTGAAAGAACTATTCTTTGGTAATTCAAATTCAGATACATTTGATGCAACTCCAGAAAATGTTATAGATACATTTGCACTTGCACCCCTTGCAGAACGTGTAAGATATCCTAATTCTTTTGCTCTTGACACTACGCTGTCTCTTTGTTGTGCTGTATCTAAAAACATTTCATTTGCTAACATATTGGTATAGAAAGCATTGTAATGTGTGTTGTATGCTAATACATCTAGTAGAGTTGACATATTACTACCATCAAAATCATAATCATTAAATTGTGTTTGAGAGCGTAAGTAATTTTTTAGATTTGTTTTTATATCAGCGAAATCTACTTCGGTGACTCTAAGATATGTATTAGCGGACATGTTATCGTACTCTTTCTAATATGACATCTAGAACTACTGCATCTGGATCGTTTACCACTTCAAAAGCTATTGTAATAGCTATAGAATTTAAATCTATCCTATCTTCAACTAATATATCAATAATATTTGCTCTAGGTTCGTAGTTCTCTATTACGTTTATAATTGCTTGTTTCATCTGTTCTTGTAGATGAGATGTAAATGGTTCGAATAAGAAACCTCTTATATTGCATCCAAGATTAGAATTAAATGGCCTTTCATAATAATCAGTTAATATTAAATTTTTTACAGCTTGCTTAACCGCATCTCTATTAGTCTTTTTGTTTAAAGACTTTGTAATAGGATTCGTGATAAACTGATTATCAAAATCACTGTATATAACTTCAGAACTATCTGGCATTCTTTTTCTCTTGTATCTCTTTTCTTCTTGTAGTACAAATTTTATTTATTTCTGCTAAAGCTTTTCTTGCTCTTGTACCAGCAGAAAGATTACCTTTCTCAAACTTATCACTCTCTCTTACATACGTTTCAAAAAGATTTAACAAACTATCATGATAATTCACTTGACTCTTCCTTCATTTTATGATAAAATACTTTTGTCTATTTATAACTATTAATCACCATTTACAAATACATTTTCAGATCCTGTTTCTGCTTTGCTAGGTAGAAACTTATCGTGTCCTTTTGTAGCATCATCTTTTCTATGTACACCTTTACCATTAATAAAGACATTTGATGAACCTATTATTGCTTCATCTGTGCATGTAGTTTTATCACCTATAACAATTGCAGGTTTACCATTGACAAATACATTTGCATCTGTTTTAGTATAAGGTGATTGATGAAGAGGTAATGGTGTCAAAGGATCTAAATGCTTGACATTCTTATCTGTATCTGCTCTAACTACACCTCCCATTATGTTACTGCACCTCCAACACCTGATGATTCTGCTATACTTGTATCAGTAGGATTAGGTGCTTCTGTTTCACCATCACCACAAGATACTGCTCGTCTAATTGTTCTTAAACCGAAACCTTTTACAGGATTACTGATTTGATAACTTCTTACATTTAGTGAGTTACTTTGATTACCACCAAGTACTTCTACAGTAGTATCAGTCTTGTTGCCTGTTGCAAAACCTACATGTCCTAAACCAGAACTTCTAGACTTTCTAAAGAATACTACTATATCACCTTGTTTTACCTCTTCAAGAGAAACTTCTTTACCATAACCAGCATATGCTTGAGATGATGCAGTCTTTATATATTTGTTACCTGAACGCTTGAGAACAGCACCAATGAAGACTGCACACCAGGCAGTCTGATCTGCATATTGAGAACCATTATAACCAATCTCGTCCCATAGAAATTTAATTTTAGGATTGTTGCCTGTTTCTTTCCAACCACCTTCAGCTAGTAATTGATTCGCTATATCGTATGGGTTTCTATGTGGGTTGTCTTCTGAACCGCAAGTAGCTGGTGATTGAGGAACATAATCTGTATCAGAAGGTTCTACTTGTTCTGGATTAGCAGGGTGATCTGGTGGTACATCTTCAGGCTTTACATTTACAATATTAGTTTCAAATGTTACTGGATCATCAATAAGTTCTGGTGAGTATATATTACCAAAGTTGCTATTTAAATCTATTCGTTTCGATTTGATATCAACATTCTTAAACGTAGTAACATTGAAGTTACCTCTTGTATTAAAGTTAATATCACCATCAACAAAGAAGTCCATATTACCTGTGACATGTATTTTATCATTACCTGTTACAGTTTTAAAACCATTCTTCTGTTGTGTTACAACATCACCATTTGGTTGTATTTCTACAAATGTTCCTGACTTGTGAAGAACATTTATTCTTTCATTACCTTCCGTATCATCTATTTCAATGATATGTCCACTCTCAGTTTCTGTTACATGATTGTGTGGATACTCGGCCGCATAAGACGCTGAAGGCGCTCCAATAGTACTATCAGCATCAACAGTAATAGTGTTAGTGCCTCTTGCAAGTTTATTAACATCACTCTCATCAACATATTTAGGATATACTCCATTTGGATCATAAAAACCTTTCGATGTATCTGCTGTGAACTTAGGTGCTCCAGCAATCGTTCCCATTATATAGGGTTCTTGCGCCTCTTGCCCGTCTGCGAAGAATCCAATAACCCACGATCCCTCAACGATGCCCGTAGGCGATTTACCTTTTCCACTGACACCCGCTGAGGTGATGTCTTGGATTGGAATTGCCCATGGTAAACTTTCAGTAGGTATTTCGTTCTTATCATCGGTGTGCCAACCATAACACCTGACACGCACACGTCCGAGTTGTACAGGGTCATTACGATCTTCGACAACCCCGAAGAACCATATAAAATCATTTATCCCTAGGAAGTTCTTCATCATCAAAGTACTTCTCCCCATTCTTTATAATTACTTTTTTTGCTTTTATCGTTTTACTTTGTCCAAGTCCACCTGGCTTGAAGTTGTCAATCTCAATATATCCATCAAGTGCTTCTTTACTTGCAGAGTCATGTGGATCATCTGTGTGTGCTTTTGGTTCGTTAATTTCTTGTAAGAATTTTTCTTCTGTCATATTATCTCCTATAAATCTGATGCTAAGTCAAACATCAAGTCTCCTGACTCTATCAGATTTCTTACGTAAATTTTTAAATGATAGCCTTCTGTCTTTGTTGTTTTAGACTCAAAGATTATTTTACCTCTTATTTTAAAAAGTCTTGCGGCCGCACTGTTTGATTTGCCTATTCTACTATCATATATAACTGTCTCTGCATCGCCTTCAGGTTGTTTGTTAACATCTACTTTTAAATGAGGCATTGCATCTTTTACATTCTGAACATATTTCTTTCCGAACTTTGCTCTTTTGAAACCTTTCGTACTCAGCTTGACAACTTCTATTGTGGGATCATTTCCTGTCGCGGCGTTTCGTAGAAAGTCTGTAACTTGATCAATGAACTTTGCATCTTTCGCTTTCATCTTAGCATCTAATTGTTTCTTTGCTTCTTGATGAACAACAAGATTTGCTTGTCTTACTGCAAGATGTATTTCTCTACCTAAACCTTTCTTTGTTTCATCTCTATGTGTGAATGCAAGGCCTATATCTACTTTATTAATTAGTTCTTCATACTTGGCTCTTGCAGGTGTCACATCAACACCAAGAAGTGAAAATAGTTTTACTTGCTTATCAAATGGTACACCAGACATTTGTCCAATCTGATCACCACCTGTCACTTTCAATGACATCTGCATGTTCACAACTTTATCATCTATCTTTACTTTGATATCAGCTTTTGTACCTTTCTGATCAGATAAGCCATCAGCATCAACAACAATTTTATTTTCTTTACTGTTTCTATAGAGTAAACTTGTGTATCGCAAAAGCCTCTTATACGTGTTACAGTATTTTGCAACAGACGCAAACTGCCAATCGATTAAGTCCCAGTTCTTTCGATTTGATATAAACTCCCATTCTCTCTTTCGTATACCAACACTCAGAGTTATCGTATCAGAAACCTTTATAGTGGTTTTACCAGACACTTTATCTTCTCTATCTAATTGAGCTTTTCGAGTAGAGAGAACTTTACCTAACATCTTCTCTATAGATACTCTCGTTACAACAGAAGTAGGATCAAAAAACTTTGCCGCTACACCACATGCTAGTATTGCTTCAGCCAAGTCCCCTTTATTTGGAATCTTTACTTTCTGCTCCGAGATATACTCCGAGAAAGACTTCCGATTTTTTTCCATGGTATTATCTTCCTAAATCAAATTTCTTTCGAATCGCACTTTGAGACTGTGGAGAAAGTGGAGCATTTTCTAAAGCCCATCGTAGAACTTGTGTTAAGATACCTCTATCTTTTTCGTATTCTTTACCTTGCTTCTTAATTGTGACATAAGCAAAATCTTTTACAACTGGTGGTTTGTCTGTATATAATTCGCCATTCTTATCCACATAGAAAGAAGTCTTATCTCTATTGTTTAGTATAACGTGTACTTGTCCATCAACATGCTTTCTACCATATACTCTTCCACCAACCATAGATTTAATTCTCTGAAGCATATTCATTGCGGCCTTCTGATGAGACATAAAAAGAATCTTATCTGGCACAACTCTGTCTCTTTGTTTATTTGCTTTCGCCGCTTGTTTATAATCTGTAAGAACCCATACTAAATGAATATTCTTTGCATCATAACCAGCATCAATTAATTTTGGAGCAACATCACTGATATCACTACTATCTTTCATCGTGATATCAAAGAGTATATTAGGTAATCTATCTTTCTTAGCACCATTTAAAAGCATGTCAAGTGTTTTATCTTTAATGCCTTTCTCTCTTACAATAACATGAAGTTTAAAGACATCTTCAGGATTACGTAAATTTAGTCCGGAAATTTTTTCATTTCCTTTTATTTTCGCAAGCTTGATAAGAGCCTTCTTCCACTCATCAACATCGCGTACTTTAAATTTCTCTCCTTGCATGAAATTCTTAATCGCAAAACCTTTACCTGAACCAGCACCGCCAGCCATAAAAACAACTTGGCCATAGTTTTTACCTCCGGAAAAAATTATTAATTTTTCTTCTAGTTCTTGATACTTATTTAAATTCATGAACTCAAAAAGTGATAATATCATCTGACTTGCATAGCTCCCCTAGACGCATTTGTTTTTTTCTTTGCAACGCTCGGTGTACTAGTCGTTGGTGTAGTAGTAGTGTTTGAACGTGTGCTATGCATCTGTCTCTCTTTTGTTCCTGTATCTTTGACACACTCTATAATAGTCAAGTAGTCTGTCTTACTAATCTTATGTCGTGCATCTGTAATTAAATACTTTCCGCTTGTATATTTATCTTCTTCTTTTCCTGCTTCATAGGACGTTGCGTTATGAAACACACATTGAATTGTATCTCCTACATTTATATCAGAGTTTCCATACAATGTCAAGCGAATCACATTGTTTGTTATTTGTCTGAAGTAAGAGGCCCTCTTCTGATCTTTTAATACATCTCTACTAGACTTAGGTGATTCGCTACTAAAAAACGAATCAGTATCATGGCCTCTTCGTGATGTCTTCATATGAATCATTGCATCTTTCTTAGCACCACCTGGAACTTTGAGTTTATTTAATGTTTCAAATGATTCGTTTTCATAATTAAATTCGATTCGATTAAAGTCCTTACGTAAAGGATCTATCTCAATCATAGTAGAAGCATACAGTCCAGCTGTCATGTTCGCAGTCATGTCTACATCTTTCACACGTTCCATCTCTTTGATAAAGAAAGCATTACGGCCACTCTCATACGAATCAGTATTAAACGCAGAAGGATAATACTCATACTCATCAAACACAGGCTCTTCTATCACTAATTGTTCTAAGCTTTTAAAATGGAATCCTTTAAAGTTCTCATAGTAGTAATAAAGACTCGCAGTATCAGAACCTACTGCACTCTTCTGTAAATAACGAATCGCTTGAATAGGATTTACATTCGGCAATGTACATCGATGAAGGCCAGTTGTCAAGTCATTTCGTACAACAGAATAATTTTCTTTGTTGACTTTTCTTTCGTTTTGTGATAAGAAGCGATATATGTTTCGAATCACTTCCGTATTAATAAACTCATCATGTATACTCTGTACTATCTCAGATATCTTAAGGCCACTTGGATATCCATACGCTCTAGATATCTTCTTATCAATAGACATAAAGTGTTCAGCAGAATAACCCTCTATGATATACTGCTCACGGCCTATGTCTGTACGTCTTCTAGATAGTATACTGTTCACAAGAAAAGCTAAACGAATCACTTCCATTTCCGAATCACTAGTCTTGAAAGCAAGATAGATAACCTCTCCCCCTACTACTGATTGTGGTTGCTCATTGATAAAGCCTGCTGAGTCGTTGATTGCTATCTCTATTTTCATAAAGGGCTCGTATAGACACTGATGCACATTGATCTCTGTATACATCATGTTCAGTGCAAAGACTTCCCCATCTCTATTCACGTAGTCTAGATTCGCTAACGTAAAGTCTCCTGGGAAACGATAGCTCATAGTGTTAAGGCCTGTTGCTTTAGCGTCCATTAGTCTAGTACCGATGCTAGTTCTTTAATTAACTGATTCGCATAGCGCCTGTCAAGTATCTTTATACGTCTTCTCTTCTCGTTCTGAGCTTCTTCGTACTCATACTGCGTTTCAGATCGTCTTAAATGTGGGGTACCTGATAGACTATTATATGTTTTTAAATCAATCCGTATCTCTTCTCTCGCTTGCTTAACCCCATTAAAAAGCACATTTTCTTCAGCAAGTATTTTATAATAGTGTTTTACAGTACTTGTAGCACTTGTGACAGAACCATACGTATCAATGATATACTGAGTGAACTCTCGCCCAAATAGTGGCCAATCATAGTATGGATTAGTGATATCGTTGTAATGTAACACTATCCAACTAAGCTTTGAACTCCCATAGTACTTGTCTGCGATTGTATCAGGCCTATCACCTTCTTGTACTGTATAGTCATAATACACGCTTGTCATGCTCTTTGTCTTAGGCTTTACACGAAATCGTCTTAGAATGTTTGTTAATTCAGTTGATTTGTTCTCGTCTTTCAAATCATGCTGTATTGTAGGAAAGAATGTGAAGTAATTACTCATGTTATGGGCCTGTTATATGAGATGGAAGTATTGCTTCGTTTGCATCAGTTGTTGCACCTAGATTAGTCTGTGCGTTCTCGTATGAGTTAAATCCACTCTTTGTTAATACTTGTGTCTCTTGAAATGTTAAACTCATAGTGATTGAGACTGGAGCTTGTGTCTGTTCGAAAAAAATCGGAATGTTTTCTCCGTTATACGTGATATTCATTGTAGTCAGTACTGAACGGCCTATGCTATAGAGATAGCTTGCAATACCAGGAGCGAATGATAGTGTAAACTCTTCTGGATACGTAAATGCAAGGCCTGCACTGCCCTCGCTACTGCCGATTGCGTTTCCTGGGAGCATTGCTTGACGAAATGCTGTGATGATGCTACGAAGTGTGTTGCTTTCTGTTTGATTCCGTGCTACAAACTTATAGTCAAACTGATGACTGCGAAAATCTACTCCACGAAAGACTTGTGCTTGATGAGGATTGATAGCGAGGCCTGCTTGTAGTAATTGTCCTGTCACTACGCTTGAGATTCCTCCAGCACCGATAAGAGCGGCCCCAAGCATTGACTTAGCTCCAATTCCTGTTGTAGCGGCCGCAACTCCTCCGATTGCTAGAAGTTCCCCTACACTCTGCGAATCAGAGTTTACACTCTTTACTTTATTTGATATCTGACTCACTGCATCTTTGACGCCCGATTTAAGTGTTGTTCCCCCTATACGTCCTGCTGACATCGCTCCTAGTATACCAAGTCCAGTGCTTTCGTATTGGGCCGCATATGCTACTGCTAGATTCCCAGGAATGGGTAGCACGATTGATTGTAGTATCTCATCTTTTCCTTTTGCTTCACGAATTGTCTGATTATTTCTCTTTACTATATTCATTATGATATAATGATCATCGTCTAGGTCCGCTGGAAACGTGAGGCCAGAAGCTCCTTTAGACGAAAATAGAGAAGCGAGTTGGCCCTTGATTCCTCTCTGTGTCACTTTTTTGAGAAACATTTCTCTTGCTGATATACGTACATTACTGCCGTCAAACTGAATACCTGTCTTTGCAAGTTTCCCCTTAACATCACTAATCGCTTTAATGTTGTCTAGTGCATCTGAGTTGAGATTGATGTTTCCGTTACCTATTGTGATCGGCATTATACATATCCTTATGAGTTATAAAGGCAAGTTCTCACCCAAGTTCTCAAAGAAGTACAAAGGTGATCCTACAAAAATTATTTATCGTTCTCTGTGGGAGCGAAACTGTATGATTTACTTTGATCAGAATCCCAACGTACTGAAGTGGGCATCTGAAGAGTTAGTAATACCATATAAGTCTCCGTTAGACAATCGCTATCATCGTTACTATCCTGACTTTCTCATTCAAGTACTCAACAAACATAATGAAAAAGAGACAATAGTTATCGAAGTAAAGCCTTATAAAGAGACTAAAGAGCCGAATCCACAAAGAAACATAACTAAGAAGTATTTATACGAAGTCAAGACATGGAGCATAAATAAGAGTAAATGGGAAGCAACAATAGAGTATTGTAAAGACAGAAATTGGAAGTTTATGATACTCACAGAGAAAGAACTATTTAAAAATGGCAACAGTTTTTGACGATTTACTACTAAAGGGAGTTCGACAAGGGCAACTTCCTGCACGTACACAACAATCAAGAGAATGGTTTCGTAATCAAGCACGTACATCAAGTGTAAAAGGCGACAAAGGAGCGTCACAGATAGTACGTGATAAGAGTCGATTTACTAACAGAGCAACATTAGGGGGAATGTACTTCTTCTTCTATGATCCCAAAACAAAAGCAAAACTGCCCTACTATGACAGATTCCCACTCATATTCAAAGTTGGCCAGTCACGAGGTAGTTTTGACGGAATCAACATGCACTATCTTCCATATCGTCTACGTGCTAGATTGATGGATGCATTATACGAAACATCAAGCAATCAACGCTATGATGAAAGCACACGACTTAAATTAAATTATAATGTATTAAAGGCCGCAACTAAATATAAAGAGTTTAAACCAACATACAAGAAATACCTTACATCAAATGTTCGCTCACGTTTTATAGAGATTAATGCTACTGAGTGGGATATCGCTCTCTTTCTTCCTGTTGAACGATTTGAGAAAGCAAGTAAGAGTACAGTTTGGAGAGATAGTCGAAATGCCATTTAATGTAAATGACTTTTCAGCAGAGTTAAGCAAATCAGGAGTTGCACAGTCATCACACTTCGAAGTGCAAGTAACTGGCCCTGGAGCAAGTGCGATTGAAAGAAACATAATGTTACGTTGTGATACTGTAGATATACCAGGCAGAACAATTGCATCTGCTGAATATAGAGTATATGGCCCTCTCAGAAAAATAGGATATGGAGCTGTATATACAGATGTTGCGATGAGTATACTGATGAGTGAAGATTTCAGAGAAAGAGCATACTTTGAGCAATGGCAAGATAAGATAGTCAATACAGGAGCTTTTGGATCAGGAGCTGGCGGCAAACATAATCCTTCATACTATGATGAGTATGTCGGAACAGTCACAATCAGACAATTTGGGACTGCAGGAGATTTGATGAGTGTACATACACTACAAGAAGCATATCCTATCGGTATAGGGCCTATACAAATGTCTTGGAGTAACGCTGAACTTGTTAAGCAACAAGTAAGTTTTGGTTACAGAGATTATAAAGTAGTATACAACAAAGTTAGTCAACCTGGATTAGGGGCCGCATTTGGATTCTCTTTTGGAAAAGACGGATTCGGACTATCAGCATCATTACCAGGAATAGGAAATGTATCACTATCACAAGGATTAGATATAGTTGGTTCTATTAAAACACCATTTGGATTGATAAGAAAGATATAATAAGGAGTTATCATGGCTTTACCAGCACTCGCTTCTCCCGAGTTTATGACGGAGATTCCCTCTACTAAACAGAAAATAAAATTCAGGCCTTTTCTTGTAAGAGAAGAGAAGATACTGTATATGGCATTAGAAGGCGAAGACTCAAAAGAAATAGAGAATGCTATAGTAACAATACTATCTAATTGTATTATTGATACAGTAGACATTGATAAACTTACACTGTTTGATATAGAATATCTGTTTCTACAACTAAGAGGAAAATCAGTAGGTGAAAAAGTAGAATTGATGTTATCTCACAGTGATGAGACTAATGAGTGTACACATAAAACTAAATTAGAAATAGATTTAGACACTATCAAGATACAAGGAGATATATCTGATGGTAAACTAATGCTAGATGATACTATCGGTGTTAAAGTTAGATATCCATATATCAATGATTCTAGTTCTGTTGTAGGTGTTGAAAACGATGCATTCTCTGCACTATCAATTTTCATAGAATATGTGTATGATAAAGAAAACGTGTACAATGACTTTACAAAAGAAGAAATAGCTGAATGGTTAGAACAATTAAATCAAACTCAGTTTGGTAAACTTATCAAATTTTTTCAAGATGTGCCCAAACTATCTCATACAGTAGAATGGACATGTCCAGAGTGTAAACAGAAAGATAGCATAAAGTTGGAGGGCTTACAGAGTTTTTTTACTTAGGGTTGATACATAATTCGCTAAGTAATTTATATCAACTCAATTTCGCACTTATGCATCATCATAAATACTCTTTGACTGAATTGGAGAATATGATTCCTTTTGAACGTGACATATACGTTGCACTATTAAGAAATCATTTAGAGGAAGAAGAAGAAAAAAGGAAACAACAAAGATGACAGCAAAGAAGTTAGAAAAAGATTCAAAATACAATGACATGGATGCTAACAAAGATGGTGTTGTGTCAGATGCAGAAATCGAACATTGGCAACAAAGTGAAGAAGTCAAACGATTGAACAGAAAACAAATGCATCAAAGAAACATGGCTTGGGTTGCATTGGGTTCTATGTTAGTGTTTACTATTGTTATGTTTACTCCTCTGATCCCAGACTCTAGAATACAACTACTCACAGACGTATCAAATCTCTTCTACTTAGCACAAGCAGGTATCGTAGGTGCTTTCATGGGATTTGCGGCCTTTGACAAATCAGGAATGAAGAAGTAATGGCTCTCCCCGAAATCAGAAAAACTAGAGCATCACAAGCAAGAGAGACAGCGGCTAGTGAAAAGAATACACAAGTAAATATTGCACAAACTGCAATACAAGCTGATATCTCTACATTTACAAAAAGAACTGCTGAGTCTCTCAAGAGTATGTTTTCTCTTCAGAAGTCACAGTTTGAATTAGAGAGATTAAAAGCTGGTGCTGAACTTGAGAAAGAGAGAGAAGCCGCAAGAAAGGGCAGTAAAAAAGAAAAATCTGTTAGTGAAGAATTTAAAGATAAGTTTGGGTTAGAAATATTCGGTATAGGAGCAATGATTGCCGGTATATCTGCTATAGCTGGAGCTTTTGTAGGACTTAGAGGTTGGGAAGCAAAAGCAGTAGCAAGTATTGCAAGAGTATCTGGAATAGGGCCAGCAATAGTCAAGGGAATGAAAAGTTTAAGAAATGGTGTTCTTAGAATTTTTGGATTGACTGCAAAAGGAACACTCTTGAGAGATCCACGAACAGGTAGATTCTTTAAATCTCCATCTATTGTATCACAAATATCTATTGCTTTAAGTGGACTCAGAACACGCTTACTTAGAGTTTTTGGAATAGGAGCTGATGGAAAGCTATTAGCAATGCGAGGAGCTGGTGGACAATTAACAAAAGCAGGATCTTTCTCTAAAATAATGCAAACTGTGATTGGTGGTGTATCTAAAATATTTCAACCTATTAAGGCCGCAGGACAGTTAGCAACAAAAGCATTAGGTGGAACATTTGGTGGCATTATGAAAGTTATAGGAAGTTTAGGAGGATTTGCAAAACTGTTTGGATTTATTCTAAAGCCCATCGGTATTATATTCTCTATATTTGATGGAGTGAAAACTTTCATGAATACAGAAGGTAGTTTATTTACTAAGTTGAACGAGGGTATTTCAGCAGTCATTGGTGATTTTGTTGGTGCTCCATTAGACTTACTAAAAACTGGACTCATATGGGTTACAGATAATCTTCTAGGTAAAGATAACTTTATATCAAAGTTTTTAAAAAGCTTCTCAATAGAAGCGTTACTCAAAGATATCATAGCAACTCCTGGTAGAATATTAACAACTGCGTTTGAAACTGTTACAGCTATTTTTGATACATCAGAAGGTAAAACCATTGGTGGAAATATCATAGCTTTATTCAGAAAGATGTTTGATGCACTGATAGGTGTAGTTTCAAGTGTTGTAAATTTTGTTGCTGAAAAACTAGGACTCGACTTTAGAATGGGTGAAACTGAAGAAGATAAAAAACAAAGAGAGTTAGAAGAAATACAAAAGAAAAAAGAAAAAATAGTAGAAAACGAAATAAAGCTAGAGAATAAAATTTCAGAAAGACAAAAACTAATCGCAGAGAAAAAAGAAAAACTAGATCGAATAGAAGGCGAATATGTCGATTACTTAGATGCAGTAGCAGACGGAACAAAGAAACGAAATGAAGGCAGAATAATGTCTGGAGCAAGAACTATTGACAGATTAGATGATGAGATTAAAAAACTAGAAAGTCTTGAAACAGTAGAACGTGCAAAACTTGAACAACAAAAAGCTTTACTAGATGAAAAAGAAAGAATGGCAAGAATGGATCCCACAAATTCTATTGGCGGAACTACAACTGGTAATCCATCTGGTAATGGGGCCGCTCAAGAACTATCTGCACAAATGACTAATGAGTATCTAGCCGCGGCAGGTGGTGGAGGTGCAATGAATGTTAACTCTAGTTCTAATGATGTTAGTGTAGTTAATAATTCAAATGATTATGGAGGGGCTCAGAGAGTTCAACCTGCAAACAGAAGCTATTACTCAGACACTGCATATTTAGCAAACATGTAGAATTATATATACTACGATTTGTCTAAAGGAGTAGTATATGTCTAAAGAAGAACATCAAAAATATATCAACTGGTTATATGCAATACATGGCATAAAAAAAGGGACGCCCGAAGACGCCCCTAGTGTAAGAGAGAAAAAGAAAGATTAATCTTCTTCTGCGAGTTTCTCAAAGAACGATAAGTTCTCATCATCACTATCTGAAGATTCAATCTTAGGTGCTGATACTTCTTTTTGTGTAGGCATTTCAACTACATTTTCTTCAGCATTCATTACTGAAGGTGTAGCAGTAGCACCAGCTAAACCTAATACCATGTCAAGCTTTGCTTGTAACTCGGCATAAGTTTTAAAGTTCTTTCTGTCAAGAAACTCTTGAAGAGAGAACATAGATTCGTAAACTGTTTCCAATTTACTATCATCACCATCTTCTAGTGCTGATACTTCGGCAAACTCAGACTTATCATAATTACGATAGCCTTCAACATTACGAATTTTTAATTTCAAGTCAGCACCTTCCCAGAAGTCAAAAGGGTTAGTGGCTGTTTCATCTTCAAATTCAGGATTCATTTTTTCATTAAGTTTGTCGAAGATTTTTTTACCAAATTTGAAAAGACGTACTGTCCCCTCATTCTCTGGATTAGCAGGATCTTTCATCACATAGATATTTGCTATGTATGAAAGTCTTCTTTTCTGCTTACGTGCTTGCTCTTTACCAGCTTCCGTACCGTTGTTCCATAATGTAGAGTTATACTCACTTACTGGATCTTTCTCATTGAAAGTTGTAAGTGAATTTTCAATATACCATTTACCAGCTGGCCCTTGAAATCCATGTGAGAACACACGAACCCAAGGTAAGTCTTCACCTTTTGGTTCTGGTAAAAAACGAATAACTGCATAGCCGTTGCCAGCTTTATCGACAGTAGGTTTCCAAAAACGATTGTCTTCAGAACTTCCTTCTGCTGGTGCATTTATTTTTGTTGTTTCGGTAACTAACTTGTTCAAAGAACTTGAACGTGATTTTTTAAGTGCGGCGAAAGATGTTGCCATTAGTGTATCTCCTGTATATATGTGTATTTAATTTGTCCACTCGAATCATAATATAATATATCTAATATAACATAATAAAGTAGTATTTGTCAAGTCCCTAATTTAAATTTATCTTTAGGGCGATTATAACTATAGTTATGCACGGAAGCATTTACATTTGCTTGATGCGACATATACTCACCATATTTAGTTCTCCATTCTAACTCACTTTCTAAGTTCTTAATTCGATCTTTCATAGTCTCAACTTGCTCACGTAACTCTCTAAGTTCTCCTACGTATTTCTCTACTTCATGATTCATTTGAAAGCCTCCAATATAGTTTGTTTACATTTATTTTTGTCTACATTGACGTAACTATACATGAATGGAGTGTATTTTTTAAGTATAAAAAGAAAATCGTTAAGCATAGTGTTTTCTTGTTTACTCCAAACACTACTATAGTTAATCAAATTATCTAATACTACCAGAGTATTTATATTGAGTTTCTCTCTTAGATATAGCTTAAACGCTAGTGGGTGTACTTCACCATCAGCCTGAGTGCTGAATAGAGCGTCAAACTGTGAGTGATAATCTCTAAGAGTGTATATATCTTCTTTGAATTGATAGTTAAACGACTCTATATTTTTTTGTAACTTCTTATGATTCATCATCGCACGGCCTTGTGACATTCCCAAGATATATTCTTCATCGTGAATAAAATTAGCAACAAGATATTGTACAAACTTTTCTTTGTCGTAGATACGTGCTAACTTTTCAAACTGATAATTATCTCTACGTGTGCGAAATTTATCTTCATTCACTTTTATCTTACCATTATATTTGAAGTAGTCGTAATCTGATTTAAAATGATTACGTACTGCTAGATAAGATGCATATGCTTGAAGTCCGTTCATATAGGTAATTTAGGTGATTTAGGGATTGATAGAAAATTTAAATCGATAGCTTCAGCTTCTAATTTAGTCTTGATAACTCCGTTTACTAACTTAGCCGCTACTTCAACTTCCATTTCATTTGTTTCACAGTACCATACTATAGCGTCCATATAATTAATTCTTTTATCTATAACTATTTCTTCTATTGTTTTAGAAAACTTACTTACGTTCATCACCTCTAAAGCCATTATATTCTGTCCTTGTGCATTTGTATTGAATTGAATGATATTGAAATACGATCAGTATCTGATAAATTTTGTTCGACTTCATGTCCTCTGTTACTAGGAAATAAAATTAGTCTTCCTTCAACAGGCTCATAATATACAGAACTCCATTGATGAAGATGTTCTCTATGTTCATTATCGTATATGGGTTTATGATGCTGATCAGGCACATTTAAAAATTTTATTCTTCCACAATTTTCAGGACTCTGTACATAATACACACCACTCCATAGTGCATTAGGGTGTGTGTGAAAAGTATTGTATGCATGTTTTGGTGATACATTTGCCCACATACTTTCTACAGTTAGAGGCCAATCAGAATTATAACCTTCTTCTATTGATAAACTCTTTTGAGCATCATTAATAGTATTCGTTATTTTGCTAAACTCTTCTCTAAAATGCATAGTTATAGTACTATGCCAACCTTGTTTATTAGAGCGTCCTACACCATCTTTATCTTCTTCTTTCCATTTGTATATATCACTAATCAATTCACGATTCAATTCTTTTGAATTTTCTATATCAAAATAAAAGAAAGGAATAGAAAACCAAAATTCCCTTTGTATTTCAGACATTCACTTTTCCCATCTATAAAAAATATGCTTTTCTATTCTTGTTGTTCTAGTTTTAGTTCTAGCCCATCCAGGCTTTACATACGTTGCATGATAGTGTGTAGCACCTTCTGTGACATCTATGTTTATTCTATTGTATAAAACAAGATATGCATATCTTTGTGCTTTCTTCCATGCTTTTTCATTTCTTGGTACATCGTCTTTTCCGTCACAGTACCAACTAAATTGACAACGATGTCTGACTGGATATTGTTTATTTGGATCTTCCCAAGAAGGGCGATGAGGCCCTTGCTTGACTACTTCGCAAACTGAGTTGGGATATCTACTATCTGCAACTCTGTTCATAACTACTTGTGCTGTAGCAATCTGTCCTATCATTGACTGATTCTTTGCTTCATGATAAGTATTGAGTGCTAAACAAATAAATGCTGTTTCTAATATCATTCTTATACTCTATATGATTGTTGTTTATTTGTCAAGTCTATTTTTTAAACTTGTCGTTCATAGATTCCAGTACACTATCAATATTAGGTTCTTGTCCGTTGGGATCATATTTACATTGATATTCATTAGGACATTGGCCCTCTACTACCAATGTGTAAGTATCGTTAGCACCTTTATAGAGACAAACTTGATCACCATTCTTAGCAGTTCTTCTCTTATATCTTCTGCATGTGATATACTTGGGATCTTCACGTTTGCCTAATCTCTTCTCTTGCTCCCATGTCCAATCACTAAACTTCTTCATGTAACATGTGAAGCACTGTATTATGTTAGGCGTTTTATTCTCATTATTAAATCTATCACTCCAAGCATAATTTGGAATGAGAAATGCTAACAATAAAATTATTTTGATTGAAAGTATTAACGAAAGCCTGCGAATAGATGACTTGTATTGAAAACGAACCATGCGAACCAACCTAGTAATGCAACTATAACTCCAATACCTACAGTGCAAATTATTATATTTAAAATCTTTTCTCTTTGTTTCTCTCTAGCATAAACCATCTCTTGACGTTCTTTGCGAATCTTACCTTGCATTCGAATCAGTTCGTCCCATGCAGATGCTCCATGTGTAAACATGATGTATTGCTTGAGTTCGTATTCCATCTCCTCTGCTTTTTTCTTGGCGGCAAAGGCGTTCATTGCTTCTTCTTCTATAGATGAACCATTGAAAACTTTTTTATAGAATGGTGGATTCTTTGCATTCTTCTCTGCTTGATTAACATCAGAAATAGCACCCATCCATCTACCAATATCGCCGTACATAGACTCGACATCTTTACCGAGTTGTATACCTTTCTTAATTGCTGAGAATGCAGTGCCTGCAATGGCCATTGCTGATACTGGATCTATCATTACTGTTACCTATGACTAATTTAATTGATTATAATGAAACAATCTTAAATGTCACAATACGTAATAATATAATACAATCTAGTAGTATTTATAAAAAAAAAGAGCATCAGTGGTAACTGACACTCTTTTCATATTTAGTGTGGGAGGGACTGGCTTATACCCTCAACTAACACAACAAGATAAGCATATCTTTTTTAGTGTTAGAACTTACTTCCGTCATGTGGTGTTGACGATGTGATCTTGTATGACTAGCCCTTATTTCTAAGTATTCATCTTTCAAAACCTGGGTACCACCCCTAAGTAATCAAGTTCACTCCTCTTGTCGGTAGAGTTCTTCCTTGCACCACGTTTTTTCTCCGTCGAGAAAAAATCTGTAATTCTGTGAGAGTGTTTCTGTTCCCAAGTACACTCTCTAAACTCGGTGCGATTAAGCCGCTAGTGCATAATCCACAGGTGCAATGTCATCGTTTGCATTTAGTTTAATGTTCTCCACTAACCTACTACCTACCTGTCGATCCTATTTCGCCCCCATCAAGAATACTTGTTGATACGCCACTATCAAAAATCTCTAAAGTATCTTACTACTCATGTCACAATTAAACGCAGACGCAGAGTTTGTGCTATGAAGGCGTAGTACTGAGCAAGTATTCTTGGTGGAGGCGATGGGTACCGCCCCCATGTCCAGTCTAGTTTCATTTAGTCTCAACGAACTCTTTATTTATAGCATATTGATTCGTGATTCGTCAAGTCTTTTTTGATTATTTTTGTGGAGTAAATATCTCCATTCCCCAACCATTACCTATGATACAGGCCCAATCAGCACTTATAAACTCTACTAAACTCCATGTTCCAGTTTCTTTGTTTAAACCGAATGCTATTGTAGTCTTCATCAATTCACCATTCTCACGTACTGAAACATTGCTCCAAGTCATGATAGGTTGTTCTTTCCATTCTTTTGTAAGTGTGTGTACAATAAAATCTGGATGCTGACATACAACAGGCTTCATTGCATTTGCTATCTCATCTTTTTCAAACATCTTGTGTAATTTTTTCAAGTCGGGCTCATGTTCTCCCCATGACATACTACCACAACTAACATAAAACACAAACACTAATAAACTAAGATATTTTATCATGATACTCTCCGTATAACTTTATCTTTTTTTGTGTAGATAGTATCCAATTGTCTCTCTTTTCTATAAATACTTGAGGACTCTCACCATCTACTGCTATGACTATTACAACTTGATCGATTGGTGTTTTTGTTCGTTCTTCATACATAACACAATAGGCAGAACCTTGTTGAAAATAATTCGTAATATATTCTTTCTTTTTAAGTTTTCTGGAAGTCTTAAAATCGATGACGGAAAGCCTATTATTCCACTCAGCGATACAATCTACCCGTCCAGCGACTCTTAAATAATCTGAATAAAGGGTAGCTTCTTGAACTCTAACATTATTTATATTCTCGGAGAGTATGCCTTTTATAGTGCTGAAAGTTTCTTTGTCAGATGGCATGAACTTCTTTTCATCAAGTTCATTGTTGATAAAGTCTTCGCACATCTGATGTACTTTAGTACCTCGGCGTGATGCTTGAGTAGATATACGATTGGCCTCTTTTTCACCAACTCGTTGTCTCCACTCATAAATTGCTTTCTTATTGAAATGTCCTAATACTGTCGTTATAGACGGATACTTCTCACCACTAGGTGTAACATAGTATCTTTTACCATCTACAGTTTGAGTTTTGATTTCAGGTATGTCAATTCCTAGATGAGTAAACGTCAACTCAGTCCAAGATCGAGTTTCGAAATAATATATTCTTTCACCAAATCACTCCTTACGATATCATGTTTATCAAATTCTATAAAATCAAATGACTTCATTCTTTTAATTACTTTCATAAATTCTAATACGCCGTCACGTTCATCTTTAAATCTAAAATCACTCTGTCTAAAATCACCACAAAATACTATTTTACAATTATCACCTAATCGTGTGATTATACTATCTAACTCGTGGTATGTCATGTTTTGACATTCATCTACTATAACAACTGCATCGTTGATTGTCAAGCCTCTTATAAACGATGTAGTTGTAAAGTGTACTTGCTCACGTCCTTTGAGTATTTCGTAAGCATCACCTCTCTGAAACAATTCTGTAAAGATTGCATAGTAAGGTGCTTCATACACTTTTGATTTTTCTCTTTGATTGCCAGGGAGAAATCCCATGTCTCTTGTTGGTACTACACTTCTTATAATATGTAAACTACGTGTGTCGTTATAATTACTCAATACTTCTTGTGTTGCTAGATACAATGCGATAAATGTTTTACCTGTTCCTGCTACACCATGACACATTATATTTTTGCCACTATAATATGAATTAAATACTCTCTCTTGTGTTTTCGTCATGGGTTCTACTTCTTTTACTCTTAAACCCGTATTTACTCTTTTAAGCTTTCTCTTTTGTTTATTCGTTAATGGTACAATATTGTCTTGAAGAAATGAGAGATTGTTGGACATGGATACTCCTTGTTAATCGTTTGCTGACATTGGTTTCTCCTTTAGATTAGAATAAGTCCCTCTTCTTACACCATGCTTTTCTAGTGCATTTAATGTATTTCGTTCTTTTGTAGTTTTACGGCCCACTTGATCTGCTAGTGCTGATGTAGGGTGTGCTTCTGCTATTCGGGAGAGGTTTTCTTTCCACCCGCTATCATTCTTCATTCCACTGCCACTAATCATATTAACTTTCACAATTTGTTGGGTGATGTTTGGATTTTGTGAGAGATATTCTTCTCTCTGAGACATAGACATAAATTCAGTAAATGTTTCATCTGTGTCTTTATTCATAAATGTATATAAAGGCATTAATGCTCCTTGTTCATCATAATGTATTTATACGGCAAAAGACTCGCCACAACCGCAACTCGCCTTTGCATTTGGGTTAACTACTTTTAAATAACTACCACCAAGTTCTTCTACATAATCTATTGTGCAACCAAACACAAACATTTCTGCTATAGGATTTAAATATAGATTACCTACAGTAGCTGTTTTATCTGTAGTACCCCATTCATATTGAAAACCCGAACAACCACCACCTTTGACAGTGAGTGATACATTCGGGCTTCCTACCTTTTTAAGATAGTTTTCTGCTGACTCTGTTAAGCTAATTGGTACCATGACGGGACACTTCTCTTTGTCCACTTTGCGAAAGAGTTCTTTGCTTCTATGTAATAGTTGTGATATGACTTTAGTGAGTCGCCTTCAACTATACAATCTGGATAATGACTCATCGCAGGTGTGGGTTGTGTAAATTCTTTTTCAGGTATATTTATAGGTTTTATAGCTAGAGCCACTCTAAGTTTTTCGTCTGTAGAGTGTCTTTTACCATATCGATATGTGTACTCGTCACACAATGCAACAAACAAATCATAGAGCCATCTGTAGTTCAGTGATGATTGTCTAGTCCATACTGACGATGGGTGATTGATATGACAAGCAAGATAATAAGTAGCTTCTTTGTAGTTGTCATCAAATCTGTATCGTTTAATTTTACGGCCATTCTTAGATAGTTCTATACTCTCATTACCATCTAGAACTCTGTGTGCAGTTGATAGTAGTTGTGCATACTCTACAATCATCTTTACAACATGTTTGTCTACATGCATTCTAGCACACGTTACTGGATCTTCATCTAAATAAAATACGTTCATAAATTACCTCTCATAATATAATCAATCAATTGTAGCAACCATACTTGCTCTATGTCTAGTATAAGCCATTCGTATAATTTTGTCAAGATAAAACTTAACAATACAGATAACATAGTTAATCTGAATATTAACTTCTTTAACTGTGGTGTTTCTTTTATTTGATCTACTGACATTAATTATCATGGTAATCGCAGAACCTTATGAGCGAACCATTTCAAAAATCTCTTGATACTCTTCTTTATCCAGTTATTGAAAAAGTGTCGTAACAATCTGATTACAATTAATATCGGTGAAGTAATAACGTCAAGAACTAATAACAAAAAGTCAACTATAATGTCGATGATAGTATCGACATTCCATAAACTTCTAACTCGCTTCTTTAGCCTCTTCCACAACTACTTGTTCTCCGTAGTGTTTGTTAAAATTATCTGTTGTGATAGCATAACAGTTATCTGTATTTAGTCCAATATTGAACAATTGAACACTATCAGGAACAACAAAAGTGAATCTTACGTCTTTATTTTCATTCATAAACCAATGTAAATAATTAACCCTATGTACACTATCATCATAAGTCGCATGAGTTTCTTCACCATAACCTTCAGTGTCTTTATATACATTATCTGTATTAGCAGTTTCATCTTTTTGAACAAAATCAAAACCTATACAGAATAATTTTGTAGCACCATGTCGTATAGCTTCTCTCATAGCATTCATACCTGCATTTGAGCGTCTACCTGTTGTTTCTTCTACACATTCTTCTTCTGGAGGTAATATGAGTTTGGTGTTTTCTACTACACCTTCTGTGCCAGCCATTTCTATGAGTTTTCTAAACTGCTCATCTATCACTACAAGGTAATCATACTTATCAAAGTCTCTGTATAGAGCATTGCACCCGTATATTTTGCCTTTGCCCACTAAATCATTTAGATTTATAGGTAATCTACTTGGGCCATTTCCTATTATAAAAGCATCACTCATTTTTTCTCCAGTTCTGTTATTCTATTTTCAAGTTCATTAATCTTATCAACCATTCTCTGCATCTCATGTCGTATAGCATGATCAGTTGAAGAGGTAAAACCCTCTCGTTTCTTAGATGTAAAATCTAATCTGAGTCCAGCATCTGGATCTGTAGCTTTATCATATGTCATAAAGTTTCTCCATTCGTTGCTAAAACCATCAGGATAATCCATCGTTTCTTTTCTCCATTACTTGAAGAACGTATTGTAATTCACTAATTATTTTATATATCCACATTTGAGTCATTCTATCTTCAGATTTGTTTCGCTCTTCTTTTAGTTGCTCTATTCGTATCTTTATATAGTCTTTCGGATTTACTTTTCTATTTCTTCGCATTTTTAATTATCGGATCCATCCAAGTTACTTTTGGTTCTTTTTCATTCTCAAGTATAGTCATACTACCACCTTGAGTATCATGTGAGTTTGATGTCCATGAATTTTTAATATTACGTAGCAACCACATATAAACAGGAACAATTACTATTGTTACTATAAGACATATAATCGAAAATACTTCAAACGTCATTTTATAATTAACTCCGATAAATTATCACTACCAATTTTACCCTTAATGAAAGTATTGAATGCAAGACTAATTCTAGTTTTGTCACTTTTTACTTGATTAACCCAATGTGTAAGTTTTGATGGAAATAGTAAAAGGCTATTTTTAGTTGTAGGATACCACCACTCATCACTATTCCATTGATTATATTCACTCATGTCCATAGACATTGTTAGTTTATGTGGCCATGGTGTTGCAAATGATATAGTATCAGATTCAACAGTTTCTATATAGTACACACCAGATATCACACTGTTAGGGTGACTATGAGCATGGTGATACTGATTAGTCTCAGTATAATTAACCCAAGAAATTGTTATGTATATTTCTATATCTTCATCTATTTTATATGTGTCTCTAAAATAAAGATTAACTTTTTCTGTTAAATTTTTCTTTAGTTCAGATAATTCAAGATTATCAAGTACATACTTATCAGCCGTGTGAGTATTTCCATCATTTATTACTCTATCTTTAGATTCTTGAGTACGTTTAAAGAAGTCTAATTCTTTTTTTGTCAATTCTCTATCTAGTTTTGTACAGCCTAAAGCTATGGGAAATAAAGATTCAATTTTCATAGATAAGTTCCGTCTACGTTGTGTGTTCTGCTATTACTCCATGCCCATATCATACAGTTCCACATAGAATAGCTTGGGTGATATCTACCAAGAGGTACTTGTGAAAGTAAGAAATGAGAGAATGGTAATATGTTTCTTTTCTTTCTAAGTTCTTTGTAGTGTCCTACAAATAGTTTTATCCTGGCATAGTGAATAATGCTTTTACTCCATCATTAGTAGGGCGTCTTGCAAATATTACCCATCTGTGTATTTGATTATGCAGTTTATCTGGATGATTCTCTTTTATATAGTCTTTGAAACTTGTACCTGTTGTCCATACATCATCTACTACTAAACCAATATCATCTGCATTTGGATCAATATACTTTTTTAGAGAAGTTGCTAACGATACACCACCTCTAGGTATACCTTCAACCCATCTAAATGATATCTTCTGATAGTCCATAATCATCTGTGCTAAACAATCCCATTCTTCAGAACGTATAGCATCACATTCTATCTTCCATTTAAGAGGTAAACCTGCATGTGAAATAAAATCACCAGCAGTAAAAAGATTTGCACCAGTATTAAACATTATCCCTCGTCTTCATGATTCATATCTAGGTAATCATCTATACAAGTATAGCCTTGTCCTTGCCCTTGTACTGATAGCTTTACCATCTGTTCAAAACATGCTTCATATTCATTAAAATAATCAATACCTTCGCCCTCTAAAGTTCCGTCAGGATAGAGAGTCACTGCGATTAAAATCCAACCATATATCATTTTATTTCCTTTACTCTAATTCTCAAATCACTACTGCTAAACCTATGCTCTCTTTTATTGAAATATAATTCTATATCTCTTTTCTTGCATATGTCACGGCCAGTAAATTCTTTATCTCTATATTCTTCACCAAGTATTCTTATATCAATATGATACATTTCTAATATATCTTCTAAGTCTCTTTCTGTAGAATATGGAATTATTTCATCAACGTACTTAACACCATTTAATTGTGTGTATCTCTCAACTACTGTTTGCACTGGACAATTTTTCTCTTTTCTATCTACAGTAGGATCTATCTGTAATCCACACATAAGATAATCGCATTGATCTTTTGCTTCTCTCAACATCTGTACATGGCCAGCATGTAATAAGTCAAACGTACTTGCAGTAAATCCAATCTTCACTTTATCTTTTCCCATATCCACTCATGACAATAAAACATAATACTTCCTGCTGGTATGCTTGCGAGAGATAGTCCTAACGTATACCATAAATCACCACCTGTAACTACTGCATAACTCATAAACCATACTACACCTAAAAGTTGCCATGTGCAAGTCTTTATTATACGTCTGTATATCATTCTTCTGTTTGCTCTACTGCTACTGGTTTACACCATGCTGAATAATTACCGACTAATCTATCTTCATGTACATTGATTTGACTTGCATACCAAATACACTTCTGCATACTAGAATACGTTATCTGTCCTTCTACTTCAGAACCGTTCATTAGCATTAATACAAAAACTAGTTTAAACATTTTTGTTTCTCATCTGATCACTTACTCCTTCAAAATAAGAATCTACTCCACACAAATAATTAAACCAACCAGTCGCTATATACTTATGTTCTGTAGGAGATACTATGCCGTTATGCATGTGAGTAAAGTCACTAGGCCAAAGAAGTGTCAAACCTTTCTTTGATTTTGTAGTTAGATTTTGAAATCTAAAATGAGTACCACCACCATCTTCTACATCATTTAAATATGTCATAAAAACTAATACTCTATCATAGTAGAAGTTTCCATTTCTTTCATAATGTTCTGCAAAAAAACCTTCACCTGGTTTGTAATGTTGTATATTAAATGCATCAGCCATTGTCAATTTTCCCATAGTCACTTCATAAAACTTAAAATATGTTGTGCATAAATCAAAAAGTATATGTTTATAAGTTTCTATAGTAGGGTGACTACAAGTGGGCCATACATTTACATCTGTAGATTTTTTAGCATTTGGATTTTCTTCTCCTCCCAGACTAGTGCCAGGGTGCTTATAATAAATTTCATCTTTATGAAACTTAATTAATTCATCACAAATAGAAGTATCTTCCATTTGAAAGGGCATGACAAAAGTAGATTCATCAAATTTTGGAATTGTTATATCTGCTTTTTTCATTATTCCCAATCTTTGCTAAGGCCACCAAAACATTCCATTACGAACTTTTTAGTCAAACCCTTAAATGGTAATCTTCTATCTTTCATTCCTAATAATATCTCAGCTTCTTCTGCTGGCAAGTTTTCTAGCATATCAACAAATAGTTGCTCTCTTCGTATTTGTTTTAGATTCTTTTGTGCTTCAGAAGGGCCATCAGTAAAGAGATAAAATCTACGTACTTCATGATGAAGTTGTCCTTGATTATCCCATGGTGTTTCATTCTTTTTAAATGGTGGATCACCTTCTGGTAGTAACCATCTAATCAAATTATTGTAAGTAAACTCTAAAACTATGCCCATAGCTGGTGTGTAGTTTTCTCTTAGATGTTTCATTTTGGCATTTTTACTTGTTATTTTTTCATTTTCTTTGAAAATGCTATAAAGTGATTGTGTCGGCATCAAAACTCTCCAATTCTATCAGTAAGATTTTTTAATCTATTTCTTATAAAATAATTTAGTAGTCCGCTTCTCTGTGGTATTTTATAATTATCATACTTTTCGTTTATCTGATTAACAATAGCTTTGGGAATACAATCTAAATTAACTAAAGACTCATTTCTTTTATAGTTTCTTAGCATAATCTCATTACAGAAATCTTTAGGATCTAAGCCTATCCATTTCTCTATCTTCTTTGATGCTAGAGGTTTTTGTCTAGTACCCGTAACTATCACATTATCAGCAGATAAGAAGTTAGGTACACCATCACCTCTATCACCTCTCATAATGTGTTCACGTAAGAAAGACTCAGGATTACTGATACGAATCCACTTCTTTAACATAGGTGAATATTGTTCTACATTTGCATATTTCTGTAATTGTGCGAAATCCTTATCGCCAGATATGATGATTATTTTCATATCATCTTCTGTTTTCAAAGTTTTACCAAAACGATTACACAGTGTACCAATGATATCATCGGCCTCTGCTCTATCTATCTGTATTACTTTATACGGAAATGTTTCTTTGAGTTCATCACGTATTTTATTGAGAATACCGAATATGTGATTCCAATCTAAAGGTGACGTTTCTCTATCTGCTTTTCTATGTGCTTTATAGTAAGGAAAAATATCTTTACGCCAGTAATTTTTGTCATCACAAGCGATTACCATTTCTCCGTATTCTTCTCCAAATTTAACATTGTATAGACGAATAGAATTAAGTATCATATGACGTATCATAGTTTCTTCTATTTCATCATTGTTTCTCTGGAGTTGCATCATCAAGTTACTTATCATAACTTGATTTAAGTCCAAAAGTATCATTGTATACTCACTATTTAATTATCTAACTATATTTATATCACACTATAGAGTATTTTGTCAAGACTCAAGTTTAAGGTGGTGGTAGTTCTGCTCTTACTTTCTTTTCTTCATTATCAAAATGAGCAACACGTTTTTCAAGCCATTGTACGACTTCTATGTTTGCTTCTTTATCATCTCTGTTGGTATTAAGTTCTCTTCGTAGTACGGCCGCAGTTTGCATGTCTATACTATTCATCTTCTCTCTTTCCAAAATCGAGTGACATTTGTTCATCATCACTGAGTTCTTCAACACCAGTAATTTCCACATTAGTATCAATGTGTTCTTGAAAATGGTGATGTAGTCCCATGTTACGATAAAGTGATGAACGGATGGTTTCTACAGTAAAAGCAAAATCTTTCATAAACTCATCTCTATCAATATCAAATCCCGACAAAGAAATGTTTGCTAAAAGATTGCTACTGTGTTGATCAACAACATTGTTAATATAAATCTCTTTATTCTTCTCAATACTCTTTTTAAGATCGGAAAGAGTCTCCTGTTCAGGAGGTGTATAATCATTAGGGAATTTAACAATGTTGTTCATAATTTTATTTATCTCCAGCTGGCACTACAGTACGAAACTTGATTAGTTTCTCTTGATCAGGCCCATAGAACAAGTCAAGATAAACACCCGTACGTAGGTAAGTATTAAGATTACGTATGTAACCCTCAATATTTAAAAGTTGTGCGATTGCTCCTTTAGCATTAGCACGAACATTCTTTTTCAAACCAGGCAACATAGCTTTATTATACACCAACCATGCTTTTATATTATTGTAACATAGTGGGTGAGTATCACCTTTTGCCAATACATCTGGGTGTATGTGTGTTAATTTGGGCGGGTTCTTTTTCATTCTCTCCGCTCTAGCTTTTGCTAGTCTTTCACCAGCCGCTTTACGGGCTTCGGGTGACATTCTACGTCTTTTTACCATGTGCAACCTCCATCATGACAGATTATTAATACTACGTATCCGATAGCAAATATCGAAAACAAACTTACTGCATCTAATATAGTTTCTGCTATTTTTATTATATATTTTTTTATCATTTTACCTCTCTCAATGAACTGTCTCATAAGCTATGGGCATATCGTATATTTCGCCCAATATTTTCATAAACTGTTCAGGCACATCATTATCATTATCAGGAATAAAGAAAGTCTTGAGTGTACCATCTTTTCCCATAACTATTGCTAGATCGTCATCTTCTAATTTAAATTTAGTTTTTGCCATTTATTACCTCTCTCAATCGAATGGAAACGGGCCCCATTCACCATTTTCATCTGCTCTATCTAGTTGTGCTTGAATTTTACCAATCTCAACTGCAAGAACATGTAAACCTTTTGCAAAGGCTTCGTCTTTATGAGTCGACTCTGAAGTACCGCCCATAAAGTGTTTCATAGCTTCTTTAAGCTTTTTGTGATGTTCACGTAATTCTGTATTCACTATCATACTGCGGTACCGTCATCAAGATCTAATTCAACTGTCGTAATCGAAATCAATTCATCAGCAGTGTGTCCTGCTTTCTCATAACTAGCAATCGCATTTGCTTCAGACTCTTTTGCAGTATCGCCGTCAGAACCGGCAAAAGAAGAGCTAACTAAAAACTTGTCACCATCTTTAGTAGTGGTGAGATGTTCAATCGATGTTGCGAAGAATGTTGTCATATTTTTTCTCTCTTTGTTATTAACGAATCACTTACACTATTATAATAGCAGGTTGACAAATTAAGTCAAGCACTTTTTTGTGAGTGCTATCCAGTCTAACCACTGAGCCTGCATCTCAAAGAAAATCTTTCTAGCATCATCATCATTGTCAAAACCCACTTCAGTAGCGAAGTCCATTCCGCTACAAAAGAATAGGTTAATCATATGTAAATCTATTTTATTTTTGTTGATTACTTTGTGTAACTCACGGGCAGTTTTTGCAGTGCCGACTAAATTGCCAGCACCGATGTAAACACCGATTGTTTTGTCACTGAGCGTATCTATAAAAACTGAATCTGTCATATTTTCTCACTTTCTTTAACGAATCATCTTATACTATTATAGTATCAGGATGTGAGAATATGTCAATAGTTAATGTAGATACTTACTTAAATTATTTCTTGCTTTTCCCACTCTATCACGATTTTCTAATATCAGTGATATAACCTTTTCGTAGGATTCTTCAGTTAGATGTGTCTTATACATCATCATAGCTTGAGCCATCATTACGCCTGCAAGGGCCATAGGATTACAGCCCTCTTGCATTTTTTCCATAACTAAGTTTAGAACATCTCTAAAGACATCATCTACATCACCTTCAGGTATGTCATCAAAATCGTCTATACTCATCTTCTCACCTTACATCTAGGACAGAAGTTCGCACTGTCCAATTCAGAACCACAATATGTACAAAAGTTTGCAGTGAATATTGCTAAGAATATCATTTTAATCCTCCATCTTTTTTGATTAGAAGTAAATCTATTTTCTCTTCTATTCTATTTAGATGCTTGATTACCTCATCTGTTTTTTCAGACATAGGTTTAGGTAGCTGAAACTCTTTTGAAATATCTCTACCTCCTGCTCCAGCACCCATACCCACAATCTGATCTTCTATAGATTTTTCTTTTTTCTCCTGTCTAAGCTTCCAGCCCATCCAGTCATACCATCTTTGTGGTTCTTTATCCATCATTAGCTACAGGTTGTGATTTTCGTAATTCTTTCAGGCCATTAAGCATACCAGTCCACTGATTTGCCCTTATGTCCCAGTTATAACAATTATCTGCCCACTGTTTAGCGAAATGAAGCTTAGATAACATATCTTCAGAATTATGATTGTCGATTGCACCTTTTAGAAAATTTGCAAAAACATTCGCATGAAATTGTAAGTTTTCGTTCCAGTGATACATTGTAGCTAAACCACCAGTTGTTTCAGGAAGTGCTCCATAGTTAGGACATACTACTTGACAACCAGCCGACATTGCTTCAATAGCGGCAATACATGATGTTTCTTGCCAAATACTAGGATATGCAAAGATGTGTGATTTTGCTAAAGCTTCTCTCACTACTGCATTTGGTTTAAAACCATGATAAGTCATACCTTCATGTTTTTTAATCTCATCAAAGATTTCTTGAAATGGTTCATCTCTCTTTGGCCAACCATAAGCTTCAAATGAAGAATATACGTCAAAATGTATTTTATCTTTGTAGCCGTTTTCCCACAAAGCTTTAATTCCAGCTACTGCAATATTTAATCCTCTGTGAGGTGTAGTATGATAAATTATACGAATAACATTTTTATCTTTGTTCCAAGTACCATTTGTATTTGTTGATAACAAAATAGGTTCTATGGCATTTTTCAGAATAAATGATTCGCTCCAGTTTATACCATACATCATATTAAACTGTTGCCACTGCCAATCTGATACAAAAACTAAACGAGAAAATCTCTTTCTTAGTTCCGCATCTTTTAAATGAGCATTTTCTGGATCACTTGCTAAATCATGCAACCAAAGAATATTTTCTTTTTCTTGAGAAATAGTACGAACTCTAGATTTAATAATATTAAATTCGTCTAATAAATCTTTTGGTAATCTCTCAGTAAGTGCATTACTCATGAGTTCAGTACCACCATATGATTCGTAATATGTACCATCGTCTTTCATTTGGCCTTTACTGCCATCTGCTATTTGAGTTTTCAATGATATCTCATCTGGGTGTTCTTCTTTAATTGCTTCTGCTTCAGCCATTATTTACTCCTATTAATGAATCCCAACGAAAAGAACGCCAATCTTTCTTTTCGGTGTCATATACTGCAAGATACTCTTTGAGAATTTCTCTTTCGACATTTGCTTTAGGGCCCAGAGGATCTCTGTTAGCACCAGCATATCCGTGGATATCTTCGCTCAATGTCGCTTTCATTCTGCGAGTAGTACCATCTTTTTTTGTGAAATTTATAGTTAGAACACCTTCTTCAAGTTGTTCTACAATTCTTTGTTTTTCAATGTCTTTCATAATGTCAGTATCAAACTCCATACTTTGCATATTATAATTATTCATAATGTATTTAGCTCCCATTAAAATGCATAAGATGTATCTCTAAATCGTTAAATCCACCTATATGCTTATCGCCATCAAATATTTGAGGTACAGTTTTGTACCCACTCTCTTTAATAAATGCTAGTGACTTACTATCTTCATAGATATCGATATACTTATATTCAATATTATCTGAAGATAATAAGTCTTTAGCACGTTCACACCAACCACAATAAGGACGTCCGTAGATGGTGTACATTAGCAACCTATATCGTCTAGGTTTTCTTCACTAAGACTACTCGTTACATTTTCATTTAGAACTGCCGGTGATGTATATTCACTAAAATATTTATCAAGCATTTCTAGATGATCTTCATATCTTGCCATTTCGTCTAACTGCTTTTCAACTTCATCCATAACTTGAGAGTGTTCACCAACACCCACAGGATTTGTCAAATAGATTTCAACATTAACACGATGCTTATCAATATGTGCTTTTGCATGATCTCTAACGGCATCTAGCATTTGTCTTCTTAACCCAGTCATACTCATCTCCTTATAATGTTATGCCCAACTTAAACGATAGCATAATCAATAGAATTATTATTAATAATAATATAACATTATTGAGTGTCATCTGTCAAGACTCAATCTTCAATAGGATCTTCCCAACCAAATGATCCCATTTTACTTTTGAAGTTCTTCAACTTCTCATCATATTTTTTATTTGTCGCATCGTTCATGTTAGCAAGATGATAACCAGCATCCTTATCAACTTCTCTAATCTCTAGAAAAATCTTTTCGTTTGCACTAAGTTGTTTGGATCTTTGCATAAAAATAAATGCTCTATATAATTGATATCTTACGACATCACATACTTTACATGTGTTATCGTATACAGTTGTTACAACTGCCATAGCCGTATTCCTTTCTGAAAAAATGTTAAGAGAATGAGTTTTCACTCATCAGTATATATAATCGTTTAGCATTGAACTATATGCATATCACCTATTTAAGTTTGAGAAAGCTACCTATATTTGTACTGTCATAGCATATTCGATTTATAAACCAATTATAAAATGTTCTGTAGTTTTCTTTCATTATACCATTTGGTTGATTTTGTACTTTATGCCATGTTCTATCTAAGTCTTTCAAATCGCCTTCTATTACTGCAAAGTTATAATCTGCTCTACCAAATCTAACGATAGGTACGTCATGTAACATGGCCTCTTTTGCTGAACCAGAGTTTATAACATATACTGCTTTTGCTTGTTTGAATAGAGAGTGTATATTTACCTCATGATCAATAAAGTAACAGTTATCCATTCTTTTAGTAAACTGTCGCACATCTTCTAAACTTCCTGGATTTGCGGGATGATTCTTGAATATTAAATTAATTCTTTTATCATAAGTCCATTCCATGAGTTTTACTGCCCATGATATTACTTTAAGTCCACTATGATATTTTATTGTTTCATCATGTGGTAATTGTAATGGTACAAATATATAATCACCTACATTATTTACAAAATTGCCAGACGGTTGAGCAAATTTAGATTCACCTCTCAATGCTCTTTCTCTAAACAGTTCAAATGTTCTGTCTTCATCAGGTGCAACTTCCCAACCAGCTTTTGAATGTGATGAATTTCCTCCCCAACCTTCTTTATCGATTGTAAACAACCAAGGAAAAACTGTCTGCATATAATATCTGCATCTTGCATCACCATTAAATTGTTGACTAGAAGTGTGAGGTATGTAAGCTATATCAGGATCAAATTGTGTGACATACCCAGAGTCAAATTTCCATCTTTGATCTTCTACCACAATAACCTTATCATGTCTCATAGCATGATATTCATGTAACTTATCTACAAAGTTTTGCCAATGAACTCGTATAGGTTCTATGTGTTTCTTTCTTATCTCTAAACCAAATCTTTTAAATGGCAAATCTAGTCTTGGTTTAAGAATTAATACTTTTCTTGACATTACTTATCCCATACTCTATGTAAAGATCCTGGCAATCTATTAAAATTATTTTTAGCGGCCACATATTTTTTATTTTCATACTTTCTAGGCCCTTTACCAGTCCATATAACTGTGTTATCAATGAACTCCCAATCCATAAAATTACCATCGAACTTCGTTATGTCTTTATCTTCGACTCTTTCAAATACTTCAGCGAGAGATATTTGATCAATAAACCATCTCATAGGGCCTTCAGATATTCTTTCTGTTACTGCATTTGCTATTGGTAATGCTCTTCTATCCATGTAAACACAACCAGCGGCAACTTTTGTACCTTTTGCTTCCCAACCAATTGTACCTTGTAATGATTGTCGAGGAAAGTAACCAGTAGGTGTATCAGGATAGTCAAAGTCATTCATAAATATACAATCAGTATCGACAGTTAAAACTTTATCTGCTGACTTAATTATCTCTGGTAGTATCATAAATCGTAAACAAGAATAGTAAGCACGAACATCTATTGGTGTTGCACCTATCTCATTGTATGTAAAAGTTATATCTACATCAATATCTTGTCTTAACAGTGATTCTAATCTATGAACTCTACCAGTAGGATCACATATATGAATGTGAATATCTTTACCTATATCATTCAGAGAATATATTAAAGATGGTGCATGTTCATAGAAGTATTCTCTATCACAAGCGGCAAAGACTACAGGTTTAGTAGGAAGTTCTCCGTATATCATGATGATCTATTCCCTCTCAATGCAAAGAATAAAGCACCAACCCATAGAAATACATGTAGATTATCATACATTATAACGTCCATAAGACTTGCTGGTTCACCAACCCATATCACACCAGTCATGATGCAACATAGTACGATACCACTAAAACGAGTAAAGAAGTCTCCCCAAGGTTCTACAATATCATGTCCGATTGCATAGTGCATAAACTCTGGTGTCTTCCATAATAATCCACCTATAATTAACCCTATGCCACCTAGCAGTTCACCATATGCAACAAACCACCAAACAAGATATGATAAGTCATATGTCGCCGCCTCTTCAGCACTGACAGGTAACTTCATAATACCTTGCTGAATAAAAACTACTATCAATGGTAATCTAAGTAACCAGTGACTTTGACAAAAATCTGGTATTCTAATCTTCATTTCACTCTCCGTCTTTCATAAAATCATTATAGTTTATCGAACCCCAATCCAGATTGTAATGTTCTGGATACTTCTTATCTTTCTCAAATTGTGTCAGTAGCTTATTTAATTCTATAGTTTCGGGGTGTTCCCATGTTCTAAGCTTCTGAAGTATTTTATTATCAGGATCTTTTTCTAATAGCTGACAGGCAGTCCAGTCCATAATCAATTGTCTCAAAGGAGTGTTTATAGCACCTGCCATTAGTTCTCTCTCCATCTAAAAGTATTTTCTGTACAGAAGTTACGTAGAAACTTACAGTTGTTATCACCTCTACACACTCTCTCATGCTTGCTATTCTGCCAACACTCTGAAGTCCATGCACTTACATATTTGTTGACAACTCTATCCCACGTATCATCGATTGTAAATAGTCCTAAGACAGGCAATATCATTGTCAAAAATATAATCCATAAAAAAGCAGGTGCAAAACCCTTATTATGATATGCTTTGTTACTCATTTCAAAAACCTTCAATATAAAATATTAAACTTATCCCAATCGCAAACCAGACAAATGGTGCTTTAGGATTTTCTACTAACCACTTCAATCCTGTATACTTCAGTATAAGAGACTCACTCTGATCTTCTATTGGTATCTTACCATCTAGAGTATACTTCTCTTTACCTCTAGGATTAGGTGGCCCATTTATAAAATTCTGTCCAGGCATTAGCTTGACATATCTTTCAACATTGAGTTCATTTCTTCAATGTTAGCTTCCATTTCGTCCATTCTACTATCTATCGCTAGAGTAGTCATTACACTTAAACAACCTGCAACGATTATCATTCCCCACATTATAATACCAAAATGTTTCATTCGTGTTCTCCTCCATTACCTCTTCCATTATAATTAAATACATGTGGTTTTCTTTTAGCAGTTTCAAATGTAGCTACCGTAATTACAATGGCGGCAATAATACATAAGTGTGCTACTACAGAAAACCCCCATATCCACATACTACCATATGCGAGTGCAAAACTACTTGCCCAAGTCCAAGCAAGAATTTGTAGTATCATATGTCTAGCTTGTAAGCTAGGAATATTTCTGAGTGGATTTACATCAGCGTTCATTAATGCATTCCACATATTATAAATTGCTTCTCTCATTGAGAATACTCCTTCTTCAAATATTACTTTCTTAGGATAATGTGCATCAGCAGAATCACGCCAATCTATAGCATCATACAAGTCATGAAACTTTTGTGTGATCTTGTGATTTTTAAAAAATGCAGTTACCCTATACATTATAGTGCTTTCAGTATCTTCTTGAATTTCTTCTTAGACTTACCTCTGAACTTATGCTTTTTTACTTCAGCTAAGTTTACATCAGAATCACCTACTATGACAACACCAATCATACCCATAGTTGCATGTGGTGTGCAGACATACAGATAAGCACCTTCTTGTTCGAAAGTATAAGAAAATTCTGCACTGAGTTTACTCTTTACTTTTTCGACACCATCAGGTACAGATACAAATTGTACATTGTGTCCTTTCGATGCTGGTAACCATGTAATCGTATCACCTACATCTATTCGTGCTATATCTTCACTGTATAGCATTTTCTGTTTGCCTTTTTTGTTAAGCATATCTATGGACATATCTTCTGCTTTCGCAGATAAAACCATGCCACCCATAAAACATGCTACAATAAGAATTAAATATAAATTTTTCATTCATCTATCTCCATATTTGAGTTGTAATCTTCTTTCCAAGCTGGATCAGATTGTGATGCAGTTGGATCGTCTAAAAAATTATTAAAGCCCATCACTAGTATTAAAAGAATAGCTATCACTGATATCCATTTTAGAAATGTAATAAAGCCTTTATAAGTTCTCTGAGCCTCTTCTAAAGCTTGTTGTTTGATATCATCGCTCAACCTATAAAACTCCATACTATGATGTTCAATAATAAAGTACCACCAAGGGCACCTGCCATAATTAAGAAAAGCGATAAGCCTTCGCTTTTTGTTGGATCAAATTCGTACTTCATTTTCCTATTATCCCATATGTTACACCACGATCTACTTCGTAGTCTTCTAATTTATAACCTTCAAGTATTGCTTCATCGTAAGCTTTCTCGTATATCTCAACCAAGTCTTTACGAGGGTGTTCTTGAACTTGGCCAGTAAACCAAGCAGGGCGCCAAGGTTGAGTTGCCATATGTGTATAGTGCAATTGATAGATTTCATCAGTATCACCATCGTGTGAGTTCCATCTCTTATCTAATGTACCGACTAAATCATTTTGTATGAAAAGATTAATAAATTGATGGTGTGCAGTAGCATCTTCTTTCCATGTTTCTACTGCTGGTACTACACTCTTCCACTTAGCACAATCATAAACAATTACACAAAACTCTTTACCACCAAATCTTTCACCATCTCTTGCAATACATAGTTTACCTTCGGGTATTTCTATATCAATCAATTCAGCCATATCTTTTATATTAATCATATCAACATCTGTATAGATTGCTTTACCTTCAAAGTTACACGCTTCAGGTATACCCCAACGAAAACCGGAGAATGGTGTACTCCAGTTCTGATCGGCCCAACCATGCCAAAAAGATGTCTCATCATTAGTTTGTCGCATCCAAGTTATCTCAACTGGGCGACTACAGTTCTTTCGTATTGAATGCTCATAAGCCATTTCTATTTTTGCATCTTCACCATTAGATGAGGTACCAATAAAAAGTTTCACTGTATCATTTGCCATAGTTTCTACCTTCTCTTATGTGTTCTGGTTTCTTGTACCATTTACCATTTATGTTATCATTATAGTAACTACTATCTTCTAACACATTTTTTAAAAATAACTGTTTAACTTCTTCATAGTTTACATCACCTTTAGTCGTATGTAAAGACAAAATTTGTCTTTTATAGTTATTTTTTTCTTTTATTTTGATTTGTTCTAGTAATTCTTTAGATGAACCATAGTATTTCTTCCAGTCAGATTCTGATCTAACTCGTTTAGATTTACCTTTCGTTTTTCTAAGTTGATGAAAATACTTTCTACCTATGTACTTTTTGTCTGTATCTAATTCTGTGATAAGATACACAAATCCTACATAAGATTTTATGTCTTTTGTTGTGAATGGTATGCCATTAAATGTCCAAGGGTTATCATAATCAATTTCCGTAATCGTCCTCGTCATATTCTAGCTCATCAACCTCTTCTTCTTCTAAATCGTCCAAGTCTATATCTGCCCCACAATAAGGACAATATATTGGTTCATTCTTGCTAGTATTTATACCGACAATTTCATACTCTGCTCCACACTCGGTACACTCAAGTTCGTATGTTATTTCTTCTTTATCTGCCATATCTATACCCCGTAGATAGTGTTATGTGTGTTGTTGACACGTACAAACGTAGTACACTTACTTAGTTGTTTTAAATTACTTGCTCCTACATATGTACACGCTGAACGAACACCACTAAGTATATCTACTACAGTAGGTTTTACTGCACCTCTATACGGCACTGTTACTGTTTTACCCTCTGAACCACGATACTCGTTCTTTATTAGATTACCATGTTTCTCCATTGCAGTTTCTGAAGCCATACCATAGAACTTCATTCCTACTGGAGTTGGATTATCATCTTCGAATATTAAGTCACCAGCACATTCATTATGTCCTGATAGCATACCACCAATCATCACAAAGTCAGCACCAGCGGCAAATGCTTTCACAATATCTCCTGGTGTATTGCAACCACCATCAGCAATTACATGTCCACCAAGTCCGTGAGCGGCATCTGCACATTCAATTACTGCACTCAACTGTGGATAACCCACACCAGTTTTAATTCGTGTAGTACATACTGAGCCAGGGCCTACACCTACTTTTACTACATCTGCACCAGCTAATATAAGTTCTTGTGTCATATCAGCAGTTACAACATTACCGCAAACGATTGTAGCATCTGGTAATTTATCTCTAAGTTTTTTAAGAGCATCTACAACCGCAATAGTATAACCATTTGCAACATCAATACCGATAAAAGACATACGTGTACTATTCCATATCTCAATAACACGATTCATTTCTTCATCTGATATACCAGCTAAACAACCTAAGAACTCTCTTCCTTTATCCATGTACACCACTTTCCACCACTCGTCACTTAGATTGAGTGCTTTTGCTATACATGTTACCATATGAAATTCTGTAAGTGCAGAATGCATTTTGAAAGTACCTACAACGTCCATATTAGCGGCCATGATAGGTACACCAGTCCATTCTCTTTCGCTATGTCTGAACTTATATGTTCTTTCTATATCAACACTTGCTCTTGTTTTCAATGTAGAACGCTTCGGACGAATCAATACGTCCGAATAATCTAACTTAATATCTTCACTAATTAACATTAGATTTCACAACCACCAGCAACACAGGCGAGTTCTTGGGCGCCTTCTGTCATGTCTGTAGTTTCGTATGCTGAAAGTTGTGTCCAATCTATGTTCTTAGGCATTTTATCAAGTTCTCTCTGATACATAACAGAATCACAATCTTGATATGGTGCTTGCTTATATACATGCTCTGAGTATGGTAAAAATGATACACCTGACATCCAATCAAAGTGCTTGTAAACCCATGCACCAACTTCGAACCATTCGTCTTCTTTGACTGAAATAGTTACAGATGGTTTATGCTCACACCAATGCTTTTGATACACAAGCCATAATTCTAATTGCTCAATAGCTGACATGTCTTGTCGCATCACTGCATTTTCTGGTGCTTTCATTGGAAATGAAAATACATACGTGTGATCTGGTTTCATTACATCATCTTCGCATGGAAAACCAGCATCTTTCATATACAGTGCAAGAGGATCTTTCTTATCAGCACGAACTGTACGTATATAGTAGGGATTATGTCGTGCATGTATTCCAGAGGCGGAATCTACTAGCTGAGACACAGTTCCAGATGGTTTTACACAAGTAATAGAAACTGATTGTTGTATACCAATCTTATCGGCCCACTCTGCATTTGTTGCGATTGCTACTTTTCTAAGTTCATCAAGTCTCTTATCTAAACCAGGCTCTTTGCCATTTGTTAGTGTATTATCCATAATACCTGTAAGAGACACACCAAGAAGTCTTTCTTCTTGTGTATTCTTCGCCCAATCTCTTGTAAGATATTTAAAGTTGACAAGTGTTGATTGAAATGTACCAAGTATCGTAGCGAACTTTACTTTATCTTTCAATGTCTTCATATCATCAGTAGCACGTATTACTACTTCAGATAGATTACAAAATTGCTTGCTTCTGAGTATTATTTCTGAGCAGGGATTTGTGCCGAAATCCCAGTCATTGTCTCGTCTACCGTTACGTCCAGCTTGTTCTTTGGCAGATTGACGATTAAAGATTCCTCTTTCACCTGACTTTGAGTCGTAGAGTGACTTCCACTCGTCCATGAAGATTCCGATTTCTGGCTTTTCTGTGTAACATGCTGAGTTGTTTGCAAGTGCCCTTTGTCCATGATCCTCCCACCATTGTCCTGATTTTGCTACTCTCATTCTGTCATCACTTAAATTACTGAGTGAAATAAGTGCAGAACGTCTTACGCCACCAACAACTACAACCTCTGCTATCTTGCATACTAAATCATGACATTCTAGAGATGTGAGTTTTCTGCCTGTGGCATTCTTGAATATATTTATAGAAAACCGAAATAGTTGATCTAGTGGTTCTGGGCCTGATGCTCTACCACCAAAAGTTTTAAGTGGAGCTCCAGCTGGCCTTACTTTACTTAAATCCCATGATGGAATCTGGCCAGAATATAAAAGATGTATTAATTCTTTCATCGACTTTGCCCAACCTAGTTTACTGTCAGGTACTACAATTGTTGTATCTGTTTCATGCAACTCGTCTGCCACGTTTGGTAATTTCATAACATCTTGTCTCTCTACTGAGAAACCTACACCAGTACCGTTCATTAAAATATAAAGTATTTCGTCAAACGCTCTAGGAGAATCAACTGCGACATACGAACAGTTATAACCAGATACGTTTTCTCTCTTGAGTGCTTCACCAGCAGTCATGAGACATCTCATTGAAGGCATTACTTTTTGTGATAGTACAGCTTCTTCTAATCTCTTTCTTGATACATCATCAAGTTTAAAATTATTCTGCTCTTGTAAATGTTCTGTAAAGAAGTCAAAGTATCTACCAACTGTTTCACTCCACGTTTCTCTTCTACCTTTTTCAGGCAACCATCTTGAGTATCTCGACAGATGGATAAATTCTTGATATTCTGTTGGTAAATGATTACTTCGCATGTCTTTCTCCTATTAAGCTTTTCCACGATAGTGGGAATTTTTCTTTTATATTATCACTTATAAATTCAGCAATAATTTGTGTTTCTATTTGTGCAGTTTTATGTAGTCTTAAATTACAAACTCTTGCAAAAGCATAGAGTGTTCCACTCCAAAACCATTCTGTCATCATATTCTGAGGTAACACCATACGAGCCATCTCTGGTGCTACACCTTCATTAAGCAAATTATTATATGTTTGCTTGACATATTCCATAGTGCCAGCAATATCGTATTCTATTCTTTCTTCACCTGAGCCTTGTTTAATATTACCTTGAGGCCGTGTTCTCCAAAAATCTGGTATATAAAACTCAGGTTCGTTATCAACGTATCTTCTACTCACTTCATTCCATACAAGCCCTACTTGATGCTTAACTAATTGTCGAGCAACAAAGATAGGTGCTTTTATTCTAAATTGCAATGAAGCGTGTCCGAATGGACTCCAATGATTATGTTCAGCTAAAAACTTAATTAACTTTTCATCACTTTCGTCAATAGTAATATGTTCTTTATCAAAAGAAACTCTAGCGGCATTTACAACTGATAAGTCATCTCCCATAGTGTCTTCTAGGGAAACTCGCATTTTTGTACCATTCATTCAATATATCCTAAACACCAGTTTTCGGCCGCATCTTCTGCAAACCTTTCGTTATGAATAACTGGTTCAGATATCATAGGTACAGATTTTACCAGTTTATTATCTTCAAACATTCTCACAAGATACATTTTAAATTCTTTATTGTATACAACGTGAGCATGACGTTTCTGATCGTCACTCCAAAACTTATGTACTTCATCTTCAACATCTATCATATTTTACTCCATTCAACTAATTTCATTTTAGCATTTAAATCTTGAAACGTGTTAACATTTATAATATTCAAGATTTCCACTTTTGTCATTCCAGATAGTATCATATCATTAATATCTTTATATTGTAAAAAGTTTGGCCAGACACATACTGAAAACCCTTCATCAATATTTCTAGATAACTTCTTATATATCATACTAGATTTAGGTTCATTATCATATACAATAACAATATCTTGTTTTTTCTTACTGTTTATATATGCACCTCCATCAGCACCAATCATAGCTATACTATTATCGATAAACATCGAGTCTATAGGGCCTTCTAGTGCATATACTCTTTTAGTCCAGTCAACCTCATCTAATCCAAATATTTTAGGTTTATCTTCTTCTATCATTATTGTAATGTATCGTATAGAGTTTTTACTAAAAGAACGGCCTTGAAGCCCAATAAGATTTTCATATTCATCAAAGAATGGTATCACTAATCTAGGTTCATCTTTATCTTCTGATAGCTTTCTAGGTATAATACTATTGACAAACTTTGCAAAGTATGGTGCATAATATAATTTACGATGATATTCATTAGGTATCTTTCGCTTCTGTACATATTCTTTTGCAGGGTGATTATATTTTAGCTGAGATATCTTTTTTAAAGCTTTAAGTGGTGTTTTAAAATGATATTCTCTTTTTGAAAATGTTATCTCTTTAGGCTCTTCTTTAATAACTCTATCTTTATTTACAAAAGCTTCCATACGATATTCTTTAAATAAAGACACATCAACATGTTTGATAAGATTGCCAATACTAGATGTTATACCACAATTGTGACACTTGAAAGAGTACTTATTCTCTCTTGCATATACATAACCTCTAGCTTTCATTCTGTTAGTTTGACTATCACCACAGAACGGACAACGAAAGTTGAATAAGTTATTTGTTTTTCTTTTGAAAAGGGAAAGTCTACCAGATAGTATATTGATATACTTCAAATCTACATAAGTCATACAGACTATAGTATACTAACTGAGTATCTTTGTCAAGTTCATTCCTAAAGAAATTAAGAATCCTAATACAATAGCACCTCCGATGATGCTCCACTTCCATTTCTCTAGAGATGTAACTCTTTGTTCCATCTTATGATTAACTTCTTGCTGTTCTTGACGCATTGATTTCATCTCTGACATCAATTCATCTTTCATATCTGATATACGTTTATGCAATAGATCGGACTCCATCTTGTTTTCCTTACGGAGATCGTTAATGTATTCGAACAAGTCTACTTTATCAGACATCGTTAATTACTCTTCTATTTAGTTTTCTTTTCTAGCTTTGATATACGCTTCTCTATCTCACTGATTTTGCGGCGTATCATAGGATACTTATACTTCCATGCATCTTCAGGTTGCTCTAAAAACGTAAGTCCCCATCTTTTCACTAAAAAATCTATAATTAAATCTACTTTTGCGTAAAACCACAAGCCTATGCGTGTAGTACTCATGTATGCTATGAATATTGCACCAAGGCCGGAACCAGCAAGTGCGGTATAAATCCATAGTCTGTCGCTAAACATTCTTTCTATCATTTCCCACATTTGCTCTTTTCCTTATCTTTTCTCTTGATTCAAACCATAGTGCCTGTAGTTTGTCAGCATAACCACCTGCTATGTCATGATCGTATATACCATCAAACATTTGAAACTTAGTTAGTGCTTTCCATCTACCTCTGAATGAGTCTTTTAATTTTTGCCAAAATGATAGTCTTCTAATTCTACCATAATAGTTTATGTATCTTACTATACCATGATGTCTGTAACCCATCAACCACAACGGGACTGCTGTTACGATATCGTTATTGTTTACAAATCTATAGTGTTCTACATCACAACCATCTCTCCAATCTTTACCACCAACTCTAGGTGATCCGTATGTGTACAGTGTGGGTTCTAACTCTTCTAATCTACTTGCACATAGAGTTGCCATTGCACCACCTAAACTGTGTCCACATATCCATATTCTTTGCTTCTTGTTTTTAAGTATTGCTGATATATCACTCCATAGTTTTCTGAGTTCTATCTTGAAACCCATATGCACTCTGCCTTCTGTCTTTGACTTTCTCTTGATAGCAAGTAAGTCTGCTTTGACATCTGAGAACTCTGTAGGCTCTGTACCTCTAAATGCTATGACTAAGTGTTCATCGTTATTAAATATATGACACTGGGCACCATCATTCTCTAAGAACTTGTAAGTAGTAAAACCTATCTTCTTTAGTTCTTTCTTTGCTTTTGTACCATCGTGATATGAGAGTGCAGAAACTTCTGCAAAGAAATAAGCACACCATGACGGGTTATCCCAGTCTAATAGTAAGGGTGCATCTATAAAAGACGCTGGATTACTGAAGTACTTCCTCATCTATCTTATCCTCTTCATGGGTTACTGCTTCTTCATAGTATACAATTATCTCATTCTGTTTTAGTAGGTATTCTCTTATCTTTGCCATGTTAAGTGCTAACTTCTCATAGTCACGTACAGATATAACATAGAATACTAAATCACCATTTTGACTTTCATAGTCTAATAGAAATTGATCAACATTGTCTTTATTAACAATGAACCATTTTACGTCTGTTAATTTTAGTGATTTGGGTTTCTCAGCAACTGTTATTTGCGGACGAACAATCTCTGTAACAGTGACAACTTCTTTTTCTGGTGTATTGAATACTGAGCAATTACTTAGCAGTAATAGACTCAAAATCAGTAAATAGCTTTTTAGTTTCATCATTTATTATCTTTTCCATATCTTTCGGACGTTGTAGACTTAACTTAGTTAAATCATGTTTCTGTAACTTAGCTATCAAATCATCTTTATAGCCTTCTGCATCTTGTAATCTACTATTTAGATTTTGTATCTGAACTGCTTGTTTCTGAGCGTCCTCTATCAAAGTTGCTTTTACTTTTTCTAGAGAACGCACAGATGTTTCAAGTCTTGCATTATTTTCTTGTAATATTTTTAATCGTGACTGTGTATCTTGATAATAGGCATAAGCACCCCAACCGACTAACACAAACAAACCTATTATCGCTAGATACCTCATTTACTTAATCATATGCTTGATCTTTGATTATCGTATATATTCCCCATAGTATTCCCGCTACGGCGGCGTATGTAACGATTGATTGTACTAGAAGTGCTATCAGACAAACTCCTATGAGAATTAATCCGTCCCAAGAAGTCCTTTGCATTACTCTGTCTTTGCACCAGTGATACATTCTCCTTATCATGTATGATTACCTCCTTTAATCGTTTCTTCTTTGTCGCTTCTTTTGTTTTATTAGTAGCTTCACTTAAACCTCTATTTAATAGAGCATACATCTTGTCAGCTAGTAAAATGCCGGCATCATAATCCATCATGTAATGAAAGCCAGCTTTCACTCTACCTAACGCACCTTCATCAGCCGCTTTCAAAATACCCTCTCTGTGTTGTGGATATTTTTCGCTTAAATATCTTCCAATGAATCTAGATTGACATGCATGGCCACTAGGATATGCTCTTGTTTTATTAGTTTTACTAGGTAAAGTTATAATAGAACTATCAACCTCATGTGGCCTAGAAACATTATAATGTTTCTTATAATACGTTATAGTTTCGTCTATATCTTTTAGAATTTGTTTTACTTCTTCTGCAGGATATATTAAATCGTTTTCTCTACAGTATTGCTTTATTGCAAAGCCGGGATCACTATCATGATTCTTAACTGATAGTTCATCTTCTTTTGTTCTTCTAGAGATTATTGATTTGAGTCTTTTCAGTTCATATGTCAAATCTTTATTTGGTGGTGGCAGAGTAACTCTGTCATACAGTTTCTTAGGTACATACCTTTCAACTGTAAGTTTTTTATTCGGTGTCTTGAAGTCTTTCTTTCTCATGATAGTCTTTGCTATCAATTCTAACATACCATTTCTATCTAACTTTAAAACGAATGGCATATTCAGATTAGTTTGCATATCATTAATAACTGCTTGAGCATCTGGCCCAAGTCTAGCTATAGTTTTTCCATGCTTCTGATATGTTTTATTAAATAATCTTACAAGCTCTGCTGGTGATATTTGTTTTCTGTTTCTTTCATCATTTACTCTATCTATAAAGTGTCGAGTAAATTCAACATCTATACCAACTTTAGCAAATATTCTGTCAGCATACTTTTCAATTTGCTTTAAATCAGAACTTGTAACAAATCTCTCTAAGAGATACATTAGATTATTCCCATAACCTTACGCATTTCATCTCGTTTTTTTGTTTCTAATCTTTTAGCTCTTCTTTCAAGATATGCTTTGAGAAACTTTTTAATTTCTTTTTTACGAGCGTCATGCTTTACTACAACAGTATCACTATCATCTCCAGTGCCAGCAACTGCGGGCCCAGAAGAGTTTGCTGGTGCATCTTCTTTTCTAAAGTTTTTAAAAGTTTTAATATCATTCTCTTCTAGATATTTCATATTTTTCTCCAACTCTTCTAATATTTCTCTTTCAGTATAATGTTCTTTAGGATTCTTATGCTCTCTAATTAAGAATAGAGCGGCTCCATATGAAGCAATTTTACTTCTGCCGCCTGGTAGTCTTTCTATAATCTTTTTAAGATTAAACACTAATCTTTCAAACGTACTAAAAGAATCTAATTCTTCTTTTGTTTTTGGATCTTTCAACTTTGCACCACGCTCATCAATAATACCTAACTCATATGCTCTAGTTTTATTAAATGGTGTTACTAATCTTTTCAAAAAAGAATAGGTAAATATTATATCTGATATTTTACTGGCCATCTATAATTCTCAACTTATTTACTATTTCTTGATCCAATGATATTTCACTATCTATTATCTGTTTACCATTTATTAAACCAATATCAGTTCTCCAATAATTCAGAAATAATAAAAATGGTTTCAAATACTTCAATTGATTATGTAATTTAAAAGCTAATATACGTGTCATAGCTCTACCATCAAAGACATTATATAATACTAAGAGGTGATTTAAAACTAATCGTTCTTTTAACTCACCATTTTGTTCATACTTTTTAAATAATCTTTTCAAATATCTTATTCGTTTTAAATCATCATGAAACTCTAACAAGTCTGTGCAGTGGGGATTTTCATAATATTTGGCGGCGAATAACATAAAGTTCTCTTCAGTCAAATTTTCATACACTATTTTTACTCAATAATTAAAATGTTGATAATGCAACCCTTTTCAAAGTCGTACTATTTATCGCTATATACAAGAAGTTATCATCATAGAATATAGTACCAACAGCAATGCTATCAGTAGCTGGATTACTATTAGTAGGTGTTCCTGCTTTCGTCAGTTTCAACCCTTTCGAATCTTGGAGACTTATTAGATCTACTTGAGTTGTACCTGTATGTGTACCATTAGATAACAAAGCAAACTTTGCATCAGCCGCCGTAGTAGCAATCTTAGTATCAATTAATGCTCTACCAGCAGTATTCGCTAGAGGTGTCTCTTGTAACATAGCAACATTAATTGTACCAGCAGTTATGGTATTGTTAGCATGTATCTTACCATTGTTACCAATAATTGTAGCTCCAGCATCAGTTTGTACTTTTTCATGCACTGTGAGTCTACCTGATATACTAGTATTGGCACTGATAGTTGCTGTAGCACTTGTTATTGATGTATTAGAACGAAAAGTTGCGATATTAGTAACTGTCACAGGACTGGCTACGTTTGCAAATACACTTCCAAACGTAGCACTTCTACTCGTGGGAGTACCAGCCGCATCTTTCACAACAAGCAACAAATCACCAGTTGCATGATTAGTGGCCGCTGTAAGTTCTGTTATCTTCTTATCAGCCATAATATTTCCTTATATTATAAGTTATGCAAGTACTGTATGTGTTATCGCTGTTAGTCCAGAAAGCAGTAGTGATGAGTTTGTAGCACCATCAGCAGTATCTTTAATTGTACCACTGTTCAATGCTATGTTTGTACCACCAACAGTTAGAACATCATTTACAGATAAGCTTTTGCTTGTTGCTTTAAATACCAATCTGTTAGCACTTGATAACGCTGAGTCGTATGATAATGTATAATCACCTTGTCCAGCACTTGACTGGTTACCATTATCTACTACGAGTTGTGGTGTACCAGTAACTGTTACAGCTTCGTCATATGTAATTCTAACTTTCATTTCAGCACCACCATTGTTTGCAGTAAAGTCTGTAGCGGCAGTTGTACCTATGATATATTCCATTTTAGTAACTGTTGCACTTCGTAGCCCAGTTGTACCACTTGTTCCAGCTAAGTTTCTGATTGCCACTAATACTTCTGGATTTGCATCTGTGTTTCCGTTACCTGTTGCTTTTGAGCCTGCTCTCATTACCCAACCGTTTTTGCTGGCAAATGAATCTGCTCTTGTGTAATCTGAATTTTCGTCTTCAGGCAAGAACTTTGGCTTGTTCGTTGCACTTGCATGATCTGTTCCCCATGAACCCATTTTAGTCTCCTTTGTACTTCGAATTAAATTCTTTTATAGTTTGTATAGTATTTATATGTCGAATTGCTTTACCTCCAGCGTTGATAAACTCTTTACAGTTCTTATCATGATCGTCTATAAGTAAAGCATCATCATTAGCATAATCTTTCTTTTGCTCTCTTCTTACCAAATGTATCTTATTTGGTTTTGGTTTTAGATTTCTTGCAATCCAAACTCTTTTACCTCGTTTACAATTACTATCCCATTCTGCAAAAGCTGATAATATTCTTACATCAGCACCACCTTTTGTAATGTGTTGCCATAGCTTTTTACCATCAGGCATCCATTCTAATGTGTCCCAGAAATCTTTCTTTTGATGAATGAGAGCTTTCTTTTCATCTTTCGAAAGTTTTCCAGTCTTATCTGGAAAGGGCTCTCCTGTAACATCTAAAGCACCCTTTAGAAAATTACATAGAACCATGTCCATGTCACAATAGATTATCATTACTTACCTTTCATTACCATCTTTGTAGCAGTTGCATACATAACATCTTTTGCTTTATCACCATATTTGTCTTCAAACTCAGGCATTCTCTTTTTGAGAGACATTACGATTTCTTCTCTCTTCTTTATTTGATCATCTGTCATTTTAGCTTCGTTCAATGACTTCTGCACATCTTTTAATGTCTTACCTGAACCACCTAAATGTTGTACTGCATACTTTATAAGCTTATCATCGGGCCCACTTAACGTAGCAGAAGCACCACCAAAAGGACTTGATGCTCCCATCTTTACTTTTATTCCAGCTTTTTCTGCATGTTTCTTACCATCAAAATCTGATACTTTTAACATACCTTCTTCTATATCAACCTCTTCAGACATTTTTGGATTAGTATCAACTGGTTCTTTTTTACCATTTTTCTTTTCATCTTTAGACATAGCTTTACCAATAGCTTTTCTTTTCTTATGAAGAAATTTGTCAGAAGAATCCACATCACCATCATTGTCTATATCTTTATCTTTTCTATCTTTAAATTTTTTCTTAGCGGCCTTAGGATCAGCTTTATCTAATCCATCACCATCGTCAGATTTATCATTAGATGCATCTTCATCTTTTACATTGTAAGTTTTACCAGCAAAGACAAATTCTTTTTTACCAGCTTCTTTTGCGGCCAAGACTGCTTGTCCGAAAGCGTTTCCTTCATCTTTTTCTTTTTCGGGTTTTTCACCCTTCTCTTTTTTTGCTATTGCGATTGCGGCTTGTTGTGCAGGACTTACTGCTTCTGGTTTCTCGCCACTAATTATTTTTGATACAGCATCAACTAAGCTTTTTGATAAGCCAAATCGTTTATCTTCTTGCATTTTTTCCTCTTCTATGTATAGATTAAATTCAACACCTTCGCCAACAATGTCAGGAATCATTCTAACTGCCGTACCCATTTCTGGGCCAGCTTTCTTTTTAAGTATTTTTTCTGCGGACTTCTCATCTCTTTTAGAGACATAGACTTTACCATTTTTCCAATGATGATCGATACCTTTCTTGTTTAGTATCTTTGATACCTTGGCTTCATAACCCTCGTCTAAGTGATCAAACTCACCTATTTGTCCTTCTTGAAATAGATCTTCTAGTGTTTTATCTAAGCTTTCTTTTTTCACATCATCTTCTATTTCTTTTTCTAAAGTCTTAGCTTGGCCAGCATGAGCATCACTCGCACCTTTAAGTTTCTTTATTATTTTTTTGACAGCAGGCACGTCTTTATCATCTAGTGCTTCTTGTACTTCTTGTGATTCTCCACATGTGCATGGCGAGCCATCACCACAAATATCACACTCTTTTTGTTCAGCGATAATTTGTGGTGTTATTATTTTTCGTATTTCTGATTCAAGGCTCATGATGCCGCTCCTACTAATTTCTTAATGTTACTTTTTGACAATTTCTGTTCTATATGTCCAACAAGCACTTTTCTCATATCTACTGCACGTTGTCTATCTGTAAAAGAATATTCTCTTACATCATCATTATCTATTCGCACTGAAAATATATAAAATGCTCCTTGCTTAATTACAGGTGATGCAGAACCTTCAGCAATTCTTTGAAGACTAACTCTAACGCCTGTGGATATTTCTACTATGCTACTCATCTGTTATCTCCTAGTTATCTACTTTTGATCCGCCTCGCCACTGATAACAACTCCAGTATCGTGCTTTATATTTTGGGCCAGGATTATCACAATTATGTCTTGCACGAAATGATTTTCTACGTCCTGGATCATCTCTTTTAATTTCCATATTTGGATCACCAAACCCAACTTTTATTATATTACCCTTTTCATTCTTCACATACACATGAAACTTTTTCTTACCATCACTAGAACGAATAGGATCATTTAAGGTAACTTTTTTACCTTGATACTCTGCTTCCTCCAGAACGTGATCAAACAAATCTATAGGACAACCATCTTCATCTATTTCGACTTCTTCATTCACTGTAGAAGCCATCAAAGACTTGGGTAACTTACCTTTGTTTATTAGTCTATTTATATAATCTTGAATCGGCTTCACTCTATCGAAACCTCTTTCTCTTGCGATATCAGCTAATATTGAACCATTTGTTCCCTTATGTGGTTCTTTGGCTCTTTTTATATAAGCTTTCATTATATCTGCATACCCTTTCGGGTGAGTTAACCTATGAATTGTAGTCTTAATGAGTTCTGGAACATTAATTCCAGTCATCTCATCTACTCCCTCTTTAACGGAATCAAATCCGTCTTTGTTTCTAATTTCTTTAAATTTCTTTTTAAGCTTACCACTAAAATCATCATCAGGATTATAAGCTTGTTTTAATTCTCCTGGCGTATCTTTTTTATATTGTGCTAAAAGTTTACTTGTACCTTGTTCTCCTGCACCACCAGTTTCATATATACTCTCTTTCTTTGATTTAGAACCTCTAACTTTTGCGGCCAGATCTTTGTCAGCTTTACCCCATGTACCACTACTCTTAGTAATAAATGAATTTACTCTAGCAAAAGCCCATTGTTGTTGTGATGCACCGGGACGATGTCCAGTTCTCCAAGCGGCCATACCTCTATTATATACTTGTCTTAGTATACCTAAAGGCATTCCAGATTTCTCTGCTTTTTTCTTCAATGCGCCTGTAGCATCTTCTGTCATATTAGCAGAATGATCTATGGCTTCACCTCTTGCTCTTTCAAAATCTCCTGACTTTGGGGCACCCTTACTTCCGGGTTTTCGCATAGGACGGCCTTCTTTTCTTTTTTTATGAATGTTGTGCCAAAGTCCTTTACCCTTTTCATCTAAATTATCTTCTGATTTAAGTTTTCCTGGTTTCTCTCCTCTAAGTTTTTTGATTGCTATACTCTTAGCAGTTTTTATACCAGCTTTTCTTTTTCGCATAGTATCTAAATCTTTTTCGATACCTGGTTCTTTTCTAAGACTTCTAGCGAAAGCTGAGTTGCCTGCTCTATCATGTGATTGTTTAGCTTTATCATAATACCTATTAATTTTCTTAGTTGATATTTCATCAATATCTACATCTTCTTTTCTATTTGTTATTTTGGTATCGGCAGTTCTTGCTCTATCTCTCAATCTATCAAACTTTTTAGCATCAGCTTCTTTTTCTCTTTCTATTGAGGTATTAACAGATTTTAAATTAGGCCCTTCACCAAGATTATGTGCTGGTAATTGTCCAATTAATCTATCACCTCTTGTTGTTGACATAGGTTTTCTAAGCTTGACAACTTTACCTTGTTTCTTCAATAAATTACCTGTAGGCTTTGCACTATCATTAGCATGTCTTTCACTACTGTGCATACTCATAACTTTACCATCTGGATCTAAAACCATGTGTGTATGTTTAAGTGCTTCACCAAACATATCACGATATCTCTTAGTATGTTTACTTAGTTTTGTTTTAGCTTTTGCATCTCCTGGATGACTATCTGGATATGCTGAAGGATCATCATGGTGTTTATCTGCACCTTTTTTAAATGCCCTATCTCTATCGTCTTTTGTGCTTTTCTTTACACCCTTAAAGTATGATTTTGGTTGTGTTCCATCTCTATCTTTAATATCTTTATCTTGAGCAACTTCATATTTTACAATCTGACTTTGCCTTCCAACTTTTGAAGGTGTTTTCTTTTTACTTGAAAAATCAGAAAATGGTAAAGTAACTTTTTTCTTTGCAGTTCTATCTGCATGAGAAAGGGCTCTTTGTTGTTGTTTTGACAATTTTCTCATATCTTCATCAAGTTCAACTTCTTCTTTATACATATTCAACTCAAATGGTTTTGAACCACCTTTATTGTATACTTGAATTTGTAAGTTACCACCTCTACCTTTGAGTCTATACGTATTAGTTTTACCTGTTCCTGGCTTCTTAGGGCCAGTTGCTACTTTACTGTCTATTTCACTATCTGGTATTTGAATACCAAATTTCTTTTTTGCATAGTCGTATGCATGTTGCATAGCATCAGAAAATGTTGAATGGTATAAATCATACTTCTCTTCTATTGCTTCTTTTACTTTCTTACTCTTAGCAAACGCTTTTCTTATTGTTTTTAAATCTTTGAGATGTGGTGGTAACTTAGTATCTTTATCTTTCTTTGCAGGTTTAAAACCTTTACCAGTCATTTTACCAACAGGCACCATAGCTTCTTTAACATTCATTCCTATTTCTTTTCTTAATGCATCTATCTCTTTTTTAATTTCTTTTTGTTTAGGTGAACTAGGAAAGGCTTTCAATGCTTTATTCTGAAGTTTAAGAAGTTGTGTTCTTTGTGCTGGTGTTCCTTTACCACCAAAAAACTTATCGCTATCATATGCACCTTCTGGTATATACTCAGCATTTTCTGCCCCTTTTCTGGCCATTGCTACTCTAGACATTGCATCTTTTCTTACTTTAGGTAGTAGTCTTTGAGCCATCTTAGCTATCACTGATTTCTTCTTCTGTACTTTCTTATCGATATTCATTTTATCTGATGGAGATAAACTAGCATAATTTGCTCCTTTTTGTCCGCCTAACTTTTTTCGCATAGCCGCAATAGCCGCTTTCTTTGCCATCTGAGCGAGTTTACCAGCACTTTTCATTTTTTTAGATGCAATCTTTCTTGCTCTTGCTAGTTTCTTACCAATTCTTTTCATTACTCTAGATTTTGCAAGTCTTTGTGTGACATTTAACACTTCGTTAATCTCATAGAGTTTACCCAACTCTACTAAAGC
>VMHT01157432.1_pt1 | contig 69581 bp, 107 predicted proteins | sample 4693611 | NCBI WGS metagenome assembly VMHT01 (sample SAMN12280063, study PRJNA550983) | marine metagenome | isolation source: seawater sampled from same location over 5 years 0.02-0.2 micron viral filtrate | place: USA: collected off the coast of southern California halfway between the port... ...
CTTTAGTTGCACTCTTCAAACCATCACTATTCATGTTACCCCTAAAACTTGCAATCGGTTTACTTAAAGGTGGTTATAAGTTTTTAACAGATGCAACTGTAAGACAAGCTGCAGATGTTAAGATGACTAAAGCATTTACAAAACTTGGTAATGGTGTAAAATTTTTGGGTGATGGTATAAAATCAGCTGGTACTAGTCTGATGAACGCTGGTGCAAAAGGACTAGAATTCGGAAAAACACTTGGAACTAGTGCATTAAGTCTTGGTGGTAAAGCACTAACTGCAATTAGAACCGCTGGTCTTGTTATGAAAACTGCCATGATAGCATTAGGTAAAGGTTTATTAACTTTTGCAACCACAACACTAATGCCTATGTTAATACCACTTGCACCATTTATTGCAATCGGAGCTGCAATCGCAGCAGTTTTATATTCTCTTTATGAAGGTTTCCAATCCTTTAGAGATTCACTTGCATCTGGAGATAGTCTGGTTGATGCAATTATCAATGGTGTTTCTACTGCACTTGCAACACTTGTATCATTACCAGCAGTTATGTTTCAAAAACTATTAGAATTTGTAACTGGTATATTAGGATTTGATGACTTATCAGAACGTATAGGTAATGTAGATATTGTAGGTACTGTTACTGACTCAATAAAAAATATTCTCATGTCTGCAAAAGATTTCTTAGTAGATTTATTTACATTTGATACTGCAAACTTTCCATCATTTGGTGATTTTGGTGGATATGCAAAACGAGCATTAGCAACACTTGCAAGAAATGTATTACCAGAACCAGGCGGTTTTCTTGCAAAGTTTATACCAGATAGTATATATGAATTTGCTGGTATCAATCCAGAAACAGGCGAGTTCTTAACACAACAAAATACCCAAGATATGGATGGTGGTATTGAAGGAGCAATAATAAAAAAGAAGAAAGAAACAGAAGATAGAATTGCTGAAATCAATAAAGACCAAGCAGTTGTTGATGCAGTTCAAAGAACTTATAGTGAAAGAGCAGATAGACACGCTGGAATAGTATATAATAAAAAAGGTAAGATGATTAGGGGTAGGTTTGTAAGTGAAAAAACAAAACAAAGAGCTGACCAAAAAGCAAGTCTTGAAATGCAAGACTTGATGAAATATAATGTAAACAAATTAGAAACAAAAGAATCAGAACTTGCTGCTCAAGGTGGTCAACTTTCTGAAGATGAAAGTAGAAAGTTAAGAGTATATAAACAAATTATTGAAAAAAGAGGTGATAGAGAATTTAATGCAGATAAGGGTGGATTTCAAACTTTTGGAATGGATTTATATGATGTTGATAGAGATTTAGGTGGTATTCATAGTGAACAATATAAATTACAAACTGAATTAATGAATATAAAAAATATGTCGCCTGATGCAGTTCGTGACCAAGATTTGGTAACAAATCAATTCAGAGGCATGGACGGAATTGATGTATCCAAACAGAAAAATATAACTAAGGATATTGTTGAAACTTTCAAACGTCAAGGTACTGGAATGGATAGTACTGCTGGTGTTGTTAAAACACAATTAAATGCAATATCAAAACTTATTGACCCAGACCAGATTAATGAAATGAGAGATAAAGTTGCAAGAATTAATCAGATTCTAAAAGATGGTGTTACAGATGAAGAAAGAACCGAACTTAGTACAATGGGTATTGACACCTCTAGAAACTTTGTTCAGAGAACATTTAATATGGATGCTGGTGTTACAGAAGAGTCAAGAGCAGAAGCAGTTCGATTAAGAGATGCAATTCTAAAGAATACTGCTGACCAACAAGCAATACAAAAAAATGCTGGTAATGTCAGTTCAGTAGTTGCACCACAATATTATACAACAAGTAATAAACAAGATATAATCCAACCAATAATTCACGAAAATAAAGAACCACCAGCTGGTAGTCAGTTACCTATGGCATTTAGATAATTATTTTTTGATACTGTTTAGACTGTCAATGATATCATCAATATTGGGTTCAATACCGCCTGGATTATATACACATTGATATTGAGATGGACAGTTTTCCTCATACATTAAAGTAAAAGTTTTATTACCACCAATGTAAATACACGCTTGTCTACCAGTATGTCTTGACTTGACTCTTTTCTTTAATCTACAAGTGGTATACTTCTTCTCTTCAATTATACCTCTTTGAATTTTTTGTCTGGTATTATAGTCTTGACTAGGTTTTGTTAGATTACAACTTTGACAATTACCAATAATATTTTTAGGTTGTGCAAATGCAAGTGATGTAAATGTTATCAAAACAATTGTTAAAAGAGTTCTCACAACATACCCCTTGTTTCCATGAACATCCATACGACCCCAGAAATAAATCCAAGTACAACTATACATAAAACTCCAATCAAAATTGCTTCAATGACTTTTCTTTGACGTTCTTTTTGGTCATAGATTGCTTTCTGTCTTTTCTTCCTAATATCACCTTCAGTTCTCAATAGCTCATCCCACGCAGCTGGCCCTCTAGTATAGGAGATTATCTGTTTAAGTTGGTTACGCATATCCTCTGCTTTTTTCTTTGCCATAAAAATCTGCATAGCTTCTTCTTCTACAGAACCAGCATTAAAAATTTTCTTAAACAGAGGCGGTTTTCTATTGTATTCTTCTGCTTTATTAATATCTGATACAGCACCCATCCATCTGGATAAATCTTTTGCCATACCTTCAATATCACGCCCAGCGCTGAATCCTGCTTTGATGGCATTAAATGCTGATGATGCTGCCGAAACTGCTGCAACTACTTCTATCATTACCTCTCTCCTTATAATGTATCAGTAGTATTTATAAGAAAAGGGAGATGAAGTTTCCCTCATCTCCCTTAGTAGTAAACCCTAGCACGTCACTAGTACTTTCCCAATTTACTACCTATTCATTTGCAAGTTTCTGAAAGTATGACATTGTATCGTCATCTTCTTCAGCAGATACAGATGGAATTGATGGTTGAGGTTCTTCCCTAAATGTTGGTGTTTCCACAACATCTTCATCAATCATTGCAGCTGCACTTGCAGTTACCGTACCAGATAGTACATCATCAAGTCTTTTCTTGAGTTCATCATAAGACTTGAAACTAGATGGTGCATGAAAGTCAGCAAGGGGATACTGTTTATTCCAAATAGAATCCAATTCACCATCATCATCTGCTAAGGCTGATACCTTATCAAACTCTGACTTATCATAGTTCCAGTAACCATCTACCTTACGAATCTTCAGTTTGAAGTTCGCACCTTCCCAAAAGTCAAATGGGTTAATAGGAGTTTCATCTTCAAATTCTGGTTGCATTGCAGCCATAATCTTATCAAAGATTTTCTTTCCATACCTAAATAGAAACACCTTACCATTATTCTCTGGGTGTTTGGGGTCAGATACTACAAAGATATTTGAGTAGTATTCCAACTTCCTCTTTTGCTTTCTTGCAATCTCTTTATCAGATTCAAGACCAGTATTCCACAACTGTGAGTTATGTTCTGAAACTGGGTCTTTCTGATTAAGAGTAGTAAGAGAGTTCTCAATGAACCACTTACCAGTTGGCCCTTGAAATGCGTGTTTCCACAACTTAATCCAAGGTAACTCCTCACCATCTTTTGCAGGCAAGAATCGAATGATTGCTTGTCCAGTACCAGATTTATCTAGTTCTGGTTTCCACAACCTTTCGTCTACATAAGACTTCTTTTCTTGAGGGGCGTTCTCTTCTTGCACAGATGCAAGTAATTTGTCCAAAGTATTGGACTTTCTTAAAGTCGATATTGACATATTTTTCTCCGTATTTTATCGTATGTTATCGTATGTTGAAGTATTTCGCATTATTCATAATATAAGTATATTTATACACCTTTTTAACTTGAAAGTCAAGTCACTCTTAAATATTTCCAACTTATAGGAAATAGTTGTCTAGCTTCATAATGTATTTGATTTGCAATTTGTTGTGTTTCCCATTGTGTATCTTTTGCACACCTTAGATTACACACTCTTGCAAATGCCATCAAAGTTCCAGACCAATACCACTCTGTGTATAAATTTTGTGGTAAAATCATTCTCGCCATCTCTGGTGCAACTCCTGCTTTTAACAGATTATCATATGTCTGTTTAACAAATTGAATTGAACCATCAATGTTGTATTCTATTGTTTCTTCAGATGAACCTTGTTTTTTATCTTCTGCTTTGAGTCTCCACTCTTTAGGAATATAAAACTCTGGTTCATCATCAACGTATCGTCTTGATACTTCATTCCACACCAAACCGACTTGGTGTTTTACTAATTGCCTTGCAACAAATATTGGTGCTTTAACATGAAACTGCATAGATGCATGACCAAAAGGACTCCAATGATTATGTTCTGCAAGATACTTGATTAGTTTAGTATCTTTGATTCCATCTAATTCCTTATGTTCTTTTGCGAAAGAGACTCGAGCAGCGTTAACTACACTCAAGTCTGTTCCCATAACATCTATAACTTTAACTTGCATTTATAAAATTCTTTGCATCATGGTTAGCTTCACTAATTGCATTTCTAGTTAAAAAAGAAACTAACTTTTTACCCTTGTAACATTCCACATGATACTTTATAGGACTACATGGAATAGAAACAGCAGGCATACCCTCTCTTGATACAGTATACCTTGCTTTATACACTTTGGTATTCCTAACCTCTTCCATTAGTGTATCTCCTATTAGGTCTACGAGGTGGATTAGTTGCAAGGTCTTTACACCTCGCAGAGAGTTCTTTATCTCTCTTTACAAGTTCTGCATTATCGTATTCCAATTTACGGATATACGACTTTTGCTCATCTACCTTTGCATGGTAGAAATCTCGCTCTTTCATAACTTCTAGTGCTTCACTCTTCATAATCAGAATACTCCTTAATTAGTTTGATTGTCTTTATTCTATACCATTCTTTATCAAAAGTCAAGACAGAACGGTAATTTTCTATAAGTTTTTTACAGTCTGGCCATAGTATATTTTCTTCTATATCTCTATCCCATTTTTTAGAATATGAAAATAATGATTCCAATATTACTACAGTTTCAGTACTAACTTTTGCACCCAACCATTGTTTTAATAACATTGGGTGTTGACCATCTTTTACATTCAATACATTTTCTATATTACCACCTTTTCTAATAATGTTTACTAAATCTGTTTCAAATGTATATTTTAAACTCTGTTGTCTTTTTTGATATTCAACATAAGTTACATCATCAAAGTTTCCAATCCAACCTTTGGGGTCAGATATAAAATTAGAGATGAAAAATTGTTTGGTATCATCTTTATATTTTCTACCAACTCTACCAAAAAAAGACCTATCACTCCTTTTCAAGAATGAATCTAGGGTAACACTAGTTTTACCGTGATATTTGTTGAAATCATAATCACTATTGAAGTGTGATTTTAATGCAATATAGATTTTGTAAGCGTCAAAAGCATCCATGTTCATCATATAGGTAATGTTGCTACTTTAGGTAAGAAGTTTAATTCCCTCGCATTAACCTCTAATTTTTCTTTTAAAGATTTTGTAATCAAGGGTTTTACTTGCTCTGGTTCTACAGAGTTCTTTTCACAATAATCCAACAATGCATCAAGATAAGTAGATTCACTATCATTTGCAAGTTTTTCTATTCTCATAGAAAACTTAGTTGGGGTCATTAATTTATTCGTGTTCACCACCGACATCATTTTTATCCAATTCTATTCGTTTACCATTATACCACATAAATCTACTACGACTTGGTGTGTGGTATCCATTAGTTCCTTTTTCCATTCTTAAAAAAAAAGATGGTTTTCTTTTTGCAGTTTCAAATGTTGCAACTGTTATAACTATTGCAGCCAATAAAAATATATGGGCGATTGCAGTAATACCAAACATCCACATACTACCAAAAAACATAGAAAACGCAATACACCACATCCATGCTAATACTTGAAGCACCATATGTCTGGTGTTTGTGTCTGGAATATGTCGTAATGGATTTCTTTCATTATCCATGACTCCATTCCATGCATCATATATAAATTCTCTCATAATATTCCTCTAGTTAATTTAGTGGTGATGTTTCTGTTTCCAAGTACACCACCGAAACTCAGTACGATTAAGCTGCTTGAGCGTAATCTACATATGCATTGTTATCGTTTGCATTTACGAGTTTTGACCTATTACGCAGTCAACCGATAATTCTACTCTCATCTCTACATATTAGTCGAACCTATTTCACCCCCATCATAAGCACACGATAACTGTGCTTCCATGTGTTTATGGTGGAGGTGGAGGGTATCGCACCCTCGTCCTAATCATGCGTTGAATCGTATCAACGAATTATGTTCTATTTATATCAGATTATGATACAGAAGTCAAGTCAACTTTTACTTTTTCTCTATTTAAAATATGCTCTTCTTCTATTTCATCTTTTGATTGACCATGATAACGTACTGCATGGTGATTATCAACAAGAATTTGATTGATGTTATATTCCCCACCAAACCAAATCTCACCTAATATTCTACCAAACTTACCTTTACCATCTTTGAATGTTTTCAAAGTAAGGTCACCAGCATTTGTCCATTTAACTAAGAAGTCCTTAGCTGCATTACCATATACTTTTTCAACTTTGTCAGAAGTTCTTGATTCTGGAGTGTCGATACCGTACAATCTAATTCTTTGTTTACGCATCCATACACCAAAACCCAAGTCAATGTCAACATCAATTGTATCTCCGTCAACTACTTTGACAAGTTTACACTTATACTCATACACCCTTTTTTTCCTCGTTCATTTGTTGCTCTATCGGTTTCAAAAGTTCTTCCATATCTTCTTTTGGTACACATGATATTTTTTGAGGTGGTATTCTACCCTCATATTGTTGTATCGCTTTTGCAAATAAACCAAATTGATTTGCAACAACATAATTCAAGCAGTCCTCTTGTTTATCAAATGTAGTATAGGGTATCCATAATGGTGTTGTGCCGTCAGGCTGAAACAACATCACTACTACTACGAACCATTTCATTTTCTTTTTCCCAATCTGTGGTGAAATCATCAATTGCTTCTACTAACTTAGGGATATACTCTCCTTTGTCTTTGATAAACTCTTGAACAACTCCATCTTCTGTTACAACCAGAATTACAATTTGTGGAATTGCAACACCAGTTCGTTCTTCAAACATCTCTGAATATGCAGATGCTTGAATATAGTAGGATTCGTTCCAATCATCATTTCGTTCTTTTGTAGAAGTCTTGAAGTCAATGATGGAAGCGACTCCGTTATACTTTGCAATACAATCTACTCGACCTGCTACTTTATATTTGTGCGAAAATAAAGAACACTCTTGAGCAAGAATATTGTTAACACTTTTATCTAGATAAGGTTTCATCTGACCAAATAAAGTGTAAGGTAAGAAATTCTTTTTATGTTCGTTGAATTGGTCTGGATATTCACTATTCATATTATTTAGATAATCTTCACAAATTTTATGCACTTTAGTACCACGATTTGCGGCAGTTCGTGCAATGTAATTTGCAACATCTTCACCAACTCTTTTTCTCCATTCAGATATACCGACCATCTTTTTCTTCTGTAGAACAGTAGTAATAGATGGATAAAGTTTACCCTCTGGAGTTTCATAAAACCTTTTACGGTTAATATTTTTAGTCTTCAATTCTGGTATTTCAATTGGTAGTCCATTATGTATAAATGTCATCATATATCCTTTAGTTTTGTAAGTAAACCCCTGCTATTTTAAGAGCTTCAAGTTCTGTTTCTTCAACTCTTCTTAACCAACCTCTCCCAAAGGTAGAAAAGGTTTTCAATCTCTTGTAGTAATTTCTGCGTCTTTCTGAATAGTCTACAATCAAATCTTCTTCACCTCGCATTGCAATCCATTCATCTACTTGTCTAAGAGTATTAGGGCCAATGGCACCATCACTAACAGCGCCGACACACTTCTGTAGAAACCTTGCTCCTCGCCCAGTACCAGCGTTAACACCCATATCGAAAACACACAAATCCACACCATTAGGTAACGAATCGCATTTGCATCTGTCCCAATAATTCTGTTTATAAATCGGTGCAACATCACTTATCCTCAAATCTTTCATGTCTTTCTGAAAAAGGTCTTGTTCTATACACCAATTTTCATAAACTCTTTTAGTTACGCCCTTGTTAGTTTCACCGCCTGGGTCTTTTGGATGATTTACATAACCGCCTTCATGATGTAGAATCAATCCTAAACAATGTTCATAATTCTCTTTCATTTACCTTGTCCTCTATATTTTTTAAAATTTCTACGTTTCTCTTTATTCATTGTAGAAGTTATAGGTGTTCTTCCTATGGAAGTACCTTTCTTGACTGGCTCGTGAGTTGATTGTGTCTTAAATACTTTAGGCATTAAGTTTCTATTCCTTTTTTAGTTTTTGCAATCAGATAACTACGAACTAAACCAGAACGAACAATATCACCAATATTAAATTCTATTGCAGAAATTTCTTCCATCTCTGTTAAAATATCCATAAAATGTGCCATACCATCTTTATCTGCATTTTTACTTAAATCTGTCTGGAAAAAATCTCCAGAAAATATAATCTTTGCATCTTGACCTACACGAGTCATAATCGTATCTAATTCATGAAAGTTCAAGTTCTGACATTCATCAACTATGATAATACAATTATCTAATGTTATACCACGAAGATACGAAGTTGTCAAGAACATCACAGAACCTTGTGCTTTCAATCTATCGTATAACATACTAAATGCTTGGTCAGTTGGTTGTTCAAACATAAACTGAACCATATTTTGATAGGGTACTTGATACAATGCAGTTTTATCTTCTTCATCACCAGGCAAGAAACCAATCTCTCTTGTAGGTACTGCACTTCTTACAATGTACACAGTATCGTATGGACTCTCTGTATCTAACACATTTTGTAGTGCAAGATATAAAGAAATAAAAGTCTTACCAGTTCCAGCTGCACCATGTAAGAAAAGATTCTTATCTTTCTTATATTCTTCAAATACAACTTTTTGATTGTCAGTAATAGGTTTAACCTTTACTAAGTCATCATATTTTAAATCTTGTTTTTTTGCCATCACAAAACCCCATGTTTTTTCAAGACTTGTCGAGTCTTCAATTCTTTAGTAGTTTTCTTATTATATTTATTGCCCAATGGAGTGTTGGGGTGTGCTTCTGCAATCCTTGATAAATTCTCTTTCCAACCAGAATCAGTCTTAATTCTATCACCAGTTCCAGATGCAGACATAGCAAATAAAGATGGAAGTTGTACAATGTCTGGGTTTTGTTCTAAGAACAAATCTTTACCACCCATTGTAAAAAACTCTTCCCACTCTTCACCAGTTTTATTATTTTTAAAATTATATGTCGGCATCAAGTTTCTCTTTCTGTAGTTTAGTTAATTCTTCTTGAAGTCTAACTACTGTCATTTGGAGTGCATGAATTTCCCCTTGCATATCTGCAACGGTTCTTTTCCATGTTTCTTCTCTAGTTTCTTCTATCGTCATGCTACTCTTTCTATAAGAATCTTCTTGTCTAAGTTTCCAAAGCATCCAATCATAGTATCTTTCTGGCTCTGGGTCTTGAACCACTCTGGAATAGGTCTGTTCTTCCATGTTGCGAATCTCCTCTTTGCAACTTTGTAGAGATTACGATACGCTTGAACTGTATCACCCTCAACTAAACACTCTGGGAATTCTTTCATAGCTTGTGGAACTGGAGTGTTACCCATCACACTAGATGGCATATTCTTAGGTGGTTCTCTTAACAACCACCAGTTTTCTTTTGCACCATGTTCTTTCCCATACCTATATGTATATTCGTCACAAATCAACTTATAATAAGTAAACATTAACATATAGTTTTCTCGACACATTCGTACCCATATGTTAGTTGGGTGATTCACATGACCAGCAAGATATAAACCTTTATTCATCTTTCTATCTGCAAGTTTCCACCGTTTAATCTTATGACCTCTTGCAGTTTTATCATAGAACAATTCACCATCAAGAACCCTATGTGCAGTACTCAACATCTGTTTGTACTCTGTAGGCATCTTAACAATGTGTTTATCACAATGATACTCAATTGACTTAAAAGGGTCTTCATCTAAGTAAAAGAAATTCATCGGCTGTACTTTTCCAAAAGATATTCAGAAACAGTAACACCTTTCTTTTCAGCACGCTTGGTGATATATCCTTTACGTCCATCACTCAATTTTTTGTAGTCTTTTACTACATCTTTTGAATATTTTAAGTTCATTACTTCTCCCATCTGTAAAATATGTGGTCTGCAATCTCTACCGTTTTAGTTTTAGATTTTCTCCACGCTGGATAAACATAGTCAGCATGGTAGTGGGTTGCACCCTCTGTAAAATCTACTATTTGAATATCATCATACACTAAAACTAGTGCTAAGTCAAGTAACCTTTTATAAGTTGTTGGTTCTTTTGGGTCATCACTTTTACCATCACAGAACCAACTAAATTGACAACGATTCTTTATAGGATAGAAAGTTCCATTTTTCTTCCAAGACTCCCTCGTAGGCCCTTGTTCTACCACCCCACAGACCGTGTTAGGATATCTACTATCTTTTACACGATTCATAACCACTAAACTTACTGCAAGTTGTCCAGCAAGACCTTGATTCCTTGCTTCATAATACATATTCTTTGCAAGACAAGTTGCTTCAGTATGTCTGAATTTATCTACTTCAACTTTATCAACTGATGTAGTTGCAACTAAAAATGATAATACTACTTCCTTTATCATTTTACTGTCCACATTGAACCAAATGCATCAAGGTATTCTGCATTTGAAGTTTGAAGTGTTATATAATCACCAAAGTGAAAATCAAATGTTTTCAATAGATGTATATAATCACCTTGTGTCATTTCATCAAGTATAGTATGATAATTCATACCTAATTGTTGTGCAAGATTTTTTGCATCACCAAGTAGTGAAAAGGCATTACCCTTTTCACCATCTATATTGATAACAATCTTATCAGTAGGTGTTTTTTCTATCATACTGATTCTCCATCTAAAGTTTCAAAACCCATTCGAGCAACTACATACTTTTCAGTACCTAGTAACATCTGGTCACCAACTGAAGTAGACCTTAGACCCATACCACTAGATATGTCACCGACAACTGTAACATTTGGATTTGCATCATTACCAATCTTTAATGACCAACTACCATGAATGTTATTTGTCCACTTGTAAGCATACTCTAACTTATCAATAACTGACTCTGCATCATTAGGTATTTCTACAAAAGCAACTGTAGATGGTTTACCCTCAAACGCTGTATGAATAACTGCAACTTGTTCCATTTCTCTCTCCATTACCAAATTTTAGTTCCATTTTCAGCAGACTTTTGCATTTCAAAAATCTCTGCCTGTTCTATCATGAATTGGTCTTGCATCTCTGCATCAACCATACCCACGAAACTCTTAGTCAAGTGTTTCCACTTACTCACAAGAAGATTTGCAGCCTTGTGCTTTTCTTCATCTGAAAGTCGTGCAAGTGACTCTACGAATTGTTCTGCTGTGATTTTCATAATATACCTCTCTTTTTTGATTCTATTAATACTACCATGTTTTGATAACAAAGTCAAGTCGTTTCTATCATGCAACCGAAAGTATTTTTCACTACAAAAGTAGTATCTGTACCCTCTGCCATTTCATTTAGAACCATTTTTTCTTCCTCTGCATTACCCAAACATTGATGCAAAGAAACAATCTCTGGCTGTTTCTCTGATTCACACTTTACAATTGCCCAACCGTCTATCGGATTTCCTACATTGTCAAACATTATATCACTCCATTTTCCCAAACATCATCTGCAAGTTTCTTTTCCATTCGGTATGCTTCCTTTTCCCAAGGTAAGTCCCAATAGTTAGTATCTTCTGATATCATCTTAGACTTCCATCTAGCTCTACCTTTTACGATACCATCATTCATTTCATTTCTTGCATACTGTTTTACATGAACCATTTCATGACATAGTGCTTGCACCAAATCCTTAATACCAATAGACTTATCAAGTTCTATCTCAAATTTTCTATTAGTATCTTGCATCATACAAAATCCAATTGCATCACTCTTGATAGTCACAAGATTAACTTGGATATCAAGAGTTCTGAATCTAGGAAGAAGTTTTTTAATCATGTGAGCAACAACCTTATGACAGATTTCTCTCTTTGTGGCGTTACTACCATTTACTTCAACAAAGTTCATATTTTATGCAGCCTCTTTTGTGGGTTGTAACATTGAAAAGGGAACAGTATAAAGAGCAGTTCCACCAGAGATTGGATTAACTACCATTTCAACAATCGCTTTAGTCTTATTGATTTTAGTAACTGTTCCAAGTCTCTTTTTTGTTTTTTGGACAATGTAAACTTTGTCACCAACATTGATACCAGACTTTGCTTTCATTACTTTGATATCTTGTATCATACTTTGAACTTGTGTAAGTTCTGAAATTGTAAGACCCATTAAGTCTTTTGTGATTTTTTCTACTGTCATAATTAACCTCTCATTTCTACAGCATTGTTCCAAAGATTTTTCGCACCATCATAGTGGTCAAATCCATTCTCATCAGCGAAATCCATTCCACTACAAAACATCACTTCACCGAAAATCTTTTTAGTATCTAAAATATATGCAAGCATCTTAGGAGTCTTTGCAAACCCAACTTTGTTACCAGCACCGATAAAAACACCGATACCACCGTCCATTGCATCAATAAAAACTGTTTCGTTATTTGTCATGATTTCTCTCTTTCTCTTGATTATGTATATACTATATCGTGTTTTTAGAACAAAGTCAAGTACTATTTTAAGTCGTTGATTTTATTGAATTTTTTAGGGGGGTTAAAAGTAAAATAGGGGGGTTGAAACCCCCCTATTTCTCACGATTCGCAAGGTTTATTGTAACTGACCATTTTTGTTCATTACATAAACTCCTCGAATCATGAAGGCAATACTCGTTAGAGATAAAAGGGCGAGAGTTGAGAGAGAGGAATTTGGCCCATCTAACCCAGAAGCAAGCATTGCAATTATCATACCGATACCAAAACTAATCATAATATAGAACTCCGAATCAATTTCATTTCACTATAATAGTTATACCATAGTTATTTTACAGAGTCAAGTCTCACATAGTCTGAATTCCAACCAAATGCTGTTTTGACAACTTCATGGGAAAGACCTTTGATTTTTTGATGCAGTTTTTTATCTTTTGCATAGACAAGAATTTCTGCTTCATCTTCATGTAAACCCTCTAACATTTGGATATACATATTTTCTTTTTGAGCTCTAGGTGTAACATTATCTGCACCTTTAATAAAATGATACAAACGTCTTGCTTCTTGAGAAAGCAACGTATGTTCAGTACCCTCTGGAACATCATTAGGTTTATAAGGAACTGCACCCTCTGGTAATGCCCATACAATTCTTGGGTCAAAAGATGATTTGATAATCATTCTTAGTGCTTCAGAATCATTCTCTTTTAGAATATTAATCTTCTGCGATTTAGTTTTTGCTTTATGCACTTTATCTAACACCTCTGATAATAGTGGTGTATATGTTTTTACTGCCATTAGAAATCTCCTATGTTTTCCATTAAGGTCTTTAGTTTATTCTTTATAAAATAATTTAGTAAATGTTTACGACTACCCTCTGGAGCGTCCAAGAAAGTTTGTGTACATTTTTCTTTAATGTCATCTGGAATATAGGATAAATCTATTAAAGTTCTATTTCTTTGATAGTTTCTCATCATCTCTTCATTACAGTAATCACTTGGCTCCAAATCAATCCATGCATCAAGTTTTCTTTTAGTCATGGGTTTTTGTCTTAACTCATCTACAAAAGTATTATCAGGCGACAAAAAGTTTGGTACTCCATCACTTCTATCACCCTTTAAGATATGTTCTTTAATATATGTAGTAGGGTCTACACCGTTTACATATTTCTTTTGTATAGGACTATATTGTGTTACAAAATTATATTTTTGTAATTGGATAAAATCCTTATCACTAGATAAGATTAATACCTTTTCATAGTTCTTAGGTTCTTTTGCAACATGAAATACCACAGATGCAATAATATCATCTGCTTCTGCATTTTCTACTTGCAAAACTTTGTATGGGAAATATTCAGTAAGTTCATCTCGAATTGTATGAAGAGTTTCAAATATTTGATTCCAATCAAGACTAGATTTCTTTCTATCTTTTCTTCTTGAAAACTTATAATTTGGAAAGTATTCTCTTCTCCAATTACCTTTGTTATCATAACATAACACAAGTTCTCCAAACTCACCTTGGAATTTAGAGCGATAACTTCTTAGAGAATTAAGAACCATATGTCTTACAAAGTCTGGTTCTATATTTTTTTTACCACCGAGCTGCACCATCAAACTTGATAGTGTAACTTGATTCATATCAACTAGTATCATCTTCCTTATCACTTACCATATCTGCTAACAAATTCAAATCAACTTTAGTGGTAATGGTGTTCTCTTTATCTTCAGTAACCGTTTTCACAACGATATCCATAAATGGTTGTATGGGGTGTCTGAAACCAATATCTCTATACAAAATACCTCTAACGACTTCATTAAGAAAACTGATATCTCCAATGAATCTTTCATTCTTGATATCTATACCATTCTCACCACAGTTGTGAATTAATCCAATCATCAAACCCTCTGCAAGATTATCTGCAAAATCTAAATCTTGTTGAGTTTCAGTTGGATTAATATTAACAACTTTAGGTATCCTTTTACCTTTAAATTTAGTTGGAAATTTTATGATATTATTTTCCATTAATATCCTAACTCCTGCTTTCGTTTTTGTAGTTTTCTTTCCCACCTTTTTTTACCAGCTGCTTTTTGTCTTCTTTTCTTTTCACCTCTGGTTCGGTGGGAAGTTCTTTCACGCAGTTCTTGAAACAAACCTTCTTTCATAAGTTTCTTTTTAAGGACTCTGATAGCACCATTTATATCAGATGTCATGTTACCATCTTTGTCCTTAACTTGGCGAACTGTAACAGTCATTCCATAGTCTTTTTTATATTTATCTTTCTTTTTAAAGTAACTCATAGGCTCCCTTATGATAGTTTTTCTGCATCAATGATTTTATCAAGTTTCTTGATTTCATCAACTTTAGTCTGATTGACAGTTTCATCAAGTTCCTTGAACGCTTCATTACTTTTGATTTTAGACATTAACATTTTGTCTTTCTTCAACCTATTTAATAGGATTTTCTGAGCGTTTTCATCAGAGTATTCTAACAACACATATACACGATATTGTGTACCATTAGATACTACTTTAGATTCTTGGACATTATATCCAGCAACATCAACATCAGAAATGATATTCTTTGTTGCAGTTTGAATCTCATTCATAACAGAAGCGTCTGCATCAGTAGAACCTACCTTAGTAATAAAACTCTTCGTAATAGAATTAACTCTACCATTAATTCTGTCAGCAAGAGTTGTTTTTGCAGACAAGATTGCAATATCATTTGATAGTTGCAAGTCTGGTGTATTTGCAGTACCTACTGCATAGATAGCATCATCTTTGACAGGCATCTTAGTATACCAACTAGGTACTTGTTCTACTTGTTGTTTTACTTTTGCAGATTGGTGTTCATACAATTTCTTAACAACACCAATTGGTGGTTTAACAACCACATTAGCTGTGTTTGCACTTACAAAAGGATTTGATGCACTACAGGCACTTAACAGTACACCTAGAGATGCAACGGTAGTCATTTGTTTAATCATTATCTAACCTCTTTCAATTTATTAACGATTGTGTCACGAATACCACTATCAACAAAAACGTCTTTAGTGGTTGCTAATATATTGGGGTGATATGTGACTAGTATTACCCCAACAATAATTCCAAATATAAACTTCATCATCTAATAACAATCTGTTCCGCCAGTTGTCCAATTCGCATAACAACTGCCTGGTTCATGAACCTTATAAGATACAGACGTATTACCAATCTTTACATTATTTGTAATTCCATACCCAAACACAGTTCCCACAGGCGCATTTTTATATATGGTCTGATTTATCTTATGATTAATCAATGTACCAACAATAGTACTCACAATACTTGGTTGTGGTTTATGATATGTAGGTTCTGAATAAACTACCCTTTCAGTAACTACTGGCGTAGAATCTCTATAGATATACACAGGCTTCTCAATCTCTTTATAGATTACTTTAGGTTTAGTTTCACAATCATAATCAGTAGTTGACGATACTATCTCACCACTTTTCTGAGTCACAACTTTTTGATACTTACAATCTTGTGCAAATGCACTTGTGGTCATAAGTATCGCAGTTGTAGTTAATAACAAAGTTTTCATATTCATAATACTACACCATTTCTTTTGCATTGTCAAGTATATCGGTAGCAACACAGTATGCATTGAAATCGAATCCACCAATATGCCACTCGTACTCTTCAGTAGGTACATATCCATCTTTCCAATTGTAGATGGTAAAGGTAGTATTGTTTTCATCTTCAGCATTAACACTCCATTGTGCATTGACCTTTTCATAAGGACTTGCATCTGTCATGGTTGGTTCTCCAAAGACCTCTACTAACTTGTCGTAGGTGGTAGTAACCTTACCTTGTAAACTAGTTCCAACGGTTTTGATTGTATCACAAGCAACAAATTTATACATACTTACAATCTCCTTTTCCAATACCGACTAACAATTCAAAGAACAAGTCTTCCCAATCGTCTTTCTTTTCTTTGACGTAATCAAATGCATAAACATTTTCTTTCGCCCATTTGATTGCCTCTTTGGCAGTATCAAATTCACCAGTTTTACCCATCTTATTAGTCTGAGTATAAACAAAGTATTTCACAGTTTTAGTAGTCATTTTGACCTCTCTTTCTCATTATTACAGAATCATCTTACCATGTTTTTACAACAAAGTCAAGGCTAATCGCCCAAATCTTCAAACTTTTTTTCAACTAAATTTCCAACCAAACTGTCAATCACACTATTACCCTCAAGACCAGCTTTATCAAGTGCATCTTGAAATTCATCAACTGTCATTGACCCTACCTCTTCACAAAGGTTTTCTTTAATTGTATCATTTTGTAAATTACTCATAACATCTCCTATCCGTAATGCATATCTGCATAGTCAATGCATTTATCCATAACATCTTCATAGAACAACTCTGAATTTTCTTCTTGAAGTTCTACTAACTGTTCATCATTAAGTTCTTTTCCAGATGAAACGAACTTTGCAGAATCTATATAAGCATCAACAAAGTCTGGATAGTCTTTCATATCAATACCATCAACTTCAACATCTGTAACTTCTAAATTATTTAATTTATATTTCATATTATCTCCTATTAACTAAAGTGGTCGCCAGTTTCAATCGCAAAGATTTCGTCCTTTGCAATATCAGCACCCATATTTCCAAACTTTGTTTTGATGTCTGTAATCAAATCTTCTTTTGTTTTGATATTTGCATCAGCAACAAAATTACCATCTTCGTCAAAAAAGTCCCAAACGGTTTCTTGAACGTCCATCACAAAATTCTTAACTTTTCCCATAATTTTCTCTCTTTCTCTTGATTATGTATATACTATAACTTGTTTTTATAACAAAGTCAAGGCAATAAAAAACCCTTGTAAATCAAGGACTTACAAGGGTCATTTGTTCTAGTTTTATTTGTTTTTGTGTGAATCGGTGCGAATCACCGAATCACTCTCTTAAAACTGGTGTTGATATACTTGCTGGCAAAGGTTTTGTTTTTTCAACAAATGGTAGTAGTGGTAATAGAACCAAAAAGTGAAAGAAGTAATATGCAGTTGCAATTCTACTTAAAATAACATATAACCCCTCAGCTGGCATTGCACCAAGATATCCTAATGCAATACAATCTGCAAACAATATCCAAAAGAATATTTTATACATTGGTCTAAATTGTGAAGACCTAATTGGTTGTCTGTCTAACCAAGGTAAAATGAATAGTACCATGATTGAACCAAACATAAACAACACCCCACCAAGTTTGTCTGGTATTGCTCTAAGTATTGCATAGAACGGTAAGAAGTACCACTCTGGAACAATGTGAGGTGGTGTAACCATTGGATTTGCTGGAATGTAATTATCTGGGTGTCCCATAAAATTAGGAAAGAAAAATACTGCAGCGGCAAAGAAAGTTAAGAATATACTTAATCCAAATAAATCTTTTATCGTATAATATGGATGAAATGGAATAGTATCTTGTTTACCGCTGGTATCAATTCCTATAGGATTGTTACTACCAAATCTGTGTAGTGCAACCAAGTGTAGAATAACAACTCCAACTATTACAAAAGGCATCAAAAAGTGTAGACTAAAGAATCTATTCAGTAGTGCATTATCTACACTAAATCCACCCCATAACCAAGTAACAAATTGTTCTCCAACTAATGGTATTGCACTAAACAAATTAGTAATAACGGTTGCACCCCAAAAACTCATTTGACCCCAAGGTAAAACGTAACCCATAAATGCAGTTGCCATCATCAGTAGTAATATCAATACTCCAAGTATCCAAAGTAATTCCCTTGGTGCTTTATATGAACCATAATATAGTCCACGAAATATGTGAATATAAACTACTATGAAAAAGAAACTTGCACCGTTCATATGAATATAACGTATTAACCACCCATGATTAACATCTCGCATGATTCTTTCTACAGAATCAAATGCATAATCAATATGAGGTGTGTAATGCATACTAAGGACTATTCCAGTTACAATCATTATAACTAGAGTAATACCAGCCAACGAACCAAAGTTCCAAAAATAATTTAGGTTCTTTGGTGTTGGATATTCGTTGAGTTCATGATTCATGAAAGAGAATATACCAAGTCTATGGTCTATCCAATTCACGACTGGATTTTTGAATTTTTTCATCTTACTGGATTTCAGACAACCACTTCTTTAACTTCTTTTTACTTTTACCAAAAACTTTTGTTTTTGATATTTGCTTAATATTAGACAAGTCATCACCAACAATAACTAATCCTATCATACCCATAGATTTATGGGGTGTACATTGATATAAGTAGATTCCCTCTCTTTCAAATGTATAGGAATACTCTTTATTCATTTTACTTTTTGGTAACTTCTTAATTCCGTCTGGTGCAGAAATAAAATGCACATTATGTCCTTTAGATGCAGGCAACCATGTAATTGTATCTCCAACAGCAACTTCTGCTATTTCTTTTGAATATACCATCTTGTTACCGCTTCCGTCTTTATTCAACATATCAATAGTAACATCAGCTGCATTTGCAGAGAATGTTACCATAACAAATAGTAGTGTAAATAATCTAATCATAATTTTCCCTTTCATATTATCCACCGTGTCCATAAGTATCATAATCCCATTCTGATTTGGATTGTTTACTTACAAATTCATTTTCTTCTTCAGTATAAGGCCACATTATTTATTCTCCAACTCGACTAACATTTTGTCATACATTTCATTAGTTAAATCATTCATTTTATCTAAATTAAATGACATCTCTTTTACATCTGAAACTGACCTAATTGCTGGTAAGTGACTCATTATTTGTTTATTTGCATGAAGTTGTTTACCTCTTTGCAATTCTATTAATACTCTTTGAAACCATTTACTAACGGTTTCACAAATTCTGCAAGTCTCGACATAGACTGCTTCTGCGACAGACATTTATTTCTCCTATTTTTGAAAATGTAGTTTGATACTACAATTATATTTATATAAGATATTATGTTTTGATTTGGAAAACTATTGTTTCCTTTTTGGAATTAATCATCTTGTAAGTTTTTCCCAAGTACTTTTTGTTCTTCTTTTAGTTTTAGGTTGTGGTGCAAAAGACTGTTTAGCTCTTTCTGCTTCTTCTTTCATTCTTTTTGTTGCTTTCGCTTTATCATCATTTACTTGAAATCTAGATTTTTCACGCATAGAAAGTTGTGCATTAAAATGATTTTTAACTTCCTCTGCATTATCTGTAAATTGTAACAAAGTCTTTATAGCAATATATGCATCACCTTTAAACATTAGTCTACCATCACGATATACTGTTCCAGTTCCGTCATCTATTAATATACTACAATTTTTATGTTTAAACTTCATCTTTGTGCAGTCCGATAAAATATTCTGCATCAACTAAAACCAATGGTTTGTGATTATTTCTTTTCACAACTACAATTGGTTCATAGTCTTTGCAATTTTCGACTGCTTGAGAATAGGATTCCCAGATGTTAACTTTTTCTTGATTCTTACATTCAATTGAGTAGGGAAACTTCTCTCTTGCAGCCCTTGCCATAATTAAATCTTCACCACCAGCACCCATAGACCTACTTTCTACGTCTTCTGGGTGTACTTTGAGTTCTTCTATTAATTGGTCACGAACCCATTGTTGTAATCTTCTACCTTTAGCTTTTGCTGACTGAGTTTTCATTTTCACATTTTTCACATCTACACCTAGTGCAAACCTCTATTGCTTCACCAGCACCTTGTAAGTCTTTCTTGAATATCATACCACAATGTGACTCATGACCACAATTTTTACAACTAGTCATTCGCAACACTCACATTGACAACCAGTACATACATCATTTACACAACATTCACAATCTTGACCACAATGACAATTACAACCACATTTTATACATTTACAACTAGTCATAGTCTTCTCCAAATTCTTCGTCTATATAATCCTCATCATTATTTATCTCTCCCCCACAGAAGACACAATGTTTTGCAACGTAATGAGAATCAGACATACCATAACGAACTGTGAATTCTACATCACATTCGTTACAGTACAATATTTTTTTTGCCATTAGATTTCGCAACCCCCAGCGGCAGAACAAGCAAGTTCTTGAGAACCAATAGTCATATCAGTTTTCTCATATTCACCTAACATTGACCAATCAACATTCTTAGGCATTTTATTTAGTAGTTCTTTATACTGATTATTATCACAGTCTTGATACGGTGCTTGTTTATATGAGTGTTCACTAAATGGTAAGAATGATACACCAGACATCCAATCAAAGTTTTCGTATACCCATGCACCAACTTCTAACCACTCATGTTCTTTTACAGAAATAGTTACAGATGGTTTATGTTCACACCAATGCTTCTGATATGTCAACCACAACTCTAATTGTTCGATTGCGTTCATGTCTGTTCTGAAAACAGAGTGTTTATCAACTTTCATAGGAAATGAAAATACAGCAGTATGACTTGGATTCATTACATCATCTTCAACTGGAAATCCAGCATCAGTCATCATCTTTGTCAATGGGTCTTTCTTATCACCACGAACAGTACGAATATAGTATGGATTATGTCTTGCATGAATACCAGAGGCTGCATCTGTAAGTTGTGATACAGTACCAGATGGTTTTACACAAGTGATTGCGACAGACCTTGGAATACCAAGTTTCTTTGCCCACTTCTTATTCGTTTCTACTGCAACTTCTTTTAGTTCTTCTAACAGACTTTCTAACCCCTTTTCCTTACCGTTTGTAAGTGGGTTATCCATAATACCAGTAAGTGATACACCAAGTAGTCTTTCTTCTGAACAATTCTTTTTCCATACATTTGATACATACTTGAAGTTTGTGAGTGTAGATTGGAAAGTACCAAGAATAGTTGCAATCCTAACTTTTTCTTTAAGAGTTTCTTTTGTATCAGATGTTCTAATAACTGCCTCTGAAAGATTACAAAATTCTCTATCTCGTAAGATTATCTCAGAACAAGGATTCGTACCAAACTCATGACCATCAATAGTTCTACGACCATTCTTCGCAGCCATCTTATTTGCAGACTCACGATTGAAGATACCTCTTTCTCCAGACTTAGAATCATAAAGAGATTTCCACTCATCCATGAAGATACCAATATCTGGTTTTTCAGAATAACACGCAGAATTATTTGCAAGTGCTCGTTGTGCATTTTGTTCCCACCATGAACCAGATTTTGCATGACGCATACGGTCATCTGATAAATTAGACAAACTAATTAAAGCACTTCTACGAACACCACCGACAACAACAATCTCTGCAATCTTACAAACAATGTCATGACATTCTAATGATGTTAGTTTTCGTCCAGCAGAGTTCTTAAATGTAGTAACAGTAAAATTAAATAAACTTTCTAATGGGTCTGGGCCAGATGCACGACCACCAAAAGTTTTTAATGGAGCACCAGCAGGACGTACCTTTGACATATCCCATTTTGGAATCTGACCAATATACAACATACCTACTAATTCTTTAAATGCTTTCGCCCAACCTAATTTACTATCTGCGACTTGAATTACTGTATCTGACAAATAAAATTCTTCTGCAACAACTGGAAGTTTTGCAGTAAATTGTCTTTCTACAGAAAAACCAACACCAGTACCATTCATCAATACATAAAGGATTTCATCAAACGCTGCAACTCTATCTACTGCAACATATGAACAATTATATCCAGCAATATTTTCTTTTTTCAATGCAGGCCCAGCAGTCATCAAACACCTCATTGATGGCATTACTCTTGTATCAAGGATTGCTTCTTCTATTTCATTTCTTGTCTTATCGTCTAATTCATAATTACACATATCTTTTAAATGGTCTTTGAAAAAATCAAAGTATCTTTCGATAGTTTCATTCCAGAACTCTCGCCTACCCTCATCAGGCAACCATCTAGAGTACCTTGATAAGTGTATGAATTGTTGATATTGCGTGGGTAGTTGATTAGACAGATTAGACATTAGTTTTTCTCCAATTAGTAAATTTTAACAAGGCCATATTACCTTGATATGTGTTGTTGTTTATTATTTCTTTTATCTCTTCTTTAGTTCTACCAGACATAATCATTTCATTAATATCTTTCTGTTCAATTCCATCTGGCCATAAAACCATACTATATCCCATTTCAAGAAGATTACTCATACTTTTCAGTACTTGTGAATTTCTTCTATCATTGTCTGGAATGATAGTGTAATCTTTAGTCAATAACTTAAATTTATTAAAACCAAGTACAGCAACACAATTGTCCACAAAGAGTGAATCAATAGGGCCTTCTACTGCGAATTTTGGTTGATTAGATTTAAGTCGGTCTTGACCAAAGATAAGTTGCGTGTCCTCATGGACTTTACTAGTTTGATATTTAAGTTTATCATCTTTTTTGTAAGACCTTCCTTGACACGCTATGAATTTATTCTCACTATTATGCAAAGGTATCAATAACCTTGCAGTATCATTATTTACGTCTAGTTTCTTAGGACACCACTCATTTGACCATTTACTGAACGAATCCGTGTGATACAAGAGGTAATGTTTATCAGATGGTATTTTCCTCTGTAAAACATATTGTCTTGCATAATGATTCAATCCTAATGAGGATACCTTTTTCACTAGTTTAGATTTTAGTGGTGAAGTTCCTTTAAGATAAGGTGCTTGAGTTGTAAACTTCTCATATACCTCTTCTTCTTTATCTTTACCACTATCTAAAAACTTCTCTTTTATATAGTCATCATGCAACTGCGAGTCTAGGTGTTTTAGAAAATTATTTAAGTTTGCACCAGTTCCACAGTTGTGACATTTATATATAAGATTCGAGTCTTTACGAAAGACATAACCTCTGGCTTTCGTTAAATTTGTTTGAGAATCACCACAATATGGACACCTAAAATTCCAGAGGTAATCCCCTTTCCTTTTAAACTGTTGGAGTCGTGATGATGCTAAGAGTAAGTACTTTTGTTCTATATACATGAAAATCAGTATATACGAGTTTTAAGGTAATGTCAAGTCCATATGGGAAGTTTTGTAATAATAAATCCAGCAAAGATAGAACCACCAATAATAATCCAACGCCACTTTTCTAAAATACCAACTCTGTCAGATAATTCCTCACGAATCTTTTGCAATTCGTCTGAAATTCTGCGTTCCATTTCGTTCATATGTTTTGTTGATTTTTCTGCGTTATTGGATATTCTGGAGTGTAGTTCTTGTATATTTTCTCTAAATTCTTTTTCTTGACCGTCTAGGATTTCCTCTTGTCGCATCAATTTTTCCTCATGCACGGCCATAATAGTGTGTAGAGATGATGATACATCAGCAATCTTTTCGATTGCTTTATCTAGTCTGACATGGATTGATTTCATGTCGTGTACTTCTCTTTTCAGAAGTTCAATTTCGGTTTCTATCTCAGCCATTTCTCTACTACTATTTATTCGTTGTCAAGGAATTGACACTCATATTTATTTGTCACACCTATTTGTCATTTTCCAGTCCCAGAAAGATATTTAGGAACATCACTATTTGCATCTCTATGTTTATTCCACGCAACAAACCCACCTATTCTTAACGCCCAATACGCAAGATAGTTTAGAAAATAAAATCCATTCACTTCAATATTGATATCTCTAAATGTCATATCCATCCATTTTTGAGATTTCTTACCGATTGTCTTTCCATTTTTTAATAACAATGTTTCATACTTATATCCATAGTCATGTACAAGTCCACCAATTAGTAATAGTCCAACTGGTGATAAAAACTGTGCTAAAAACTTTGGTACACTTGCACCATCAAACTTAAATCCTTTTGGTATAACATAGTTCTCTCCACAGAGAGAATAGTTAAAGTCTTTCACTACTTCCCAATGTCTTGTACCAAAAAACCATAACATGATTGCACCCCAGAAACCCTTATCTTTTGTTGCAATTCTAATCGGTTTCATATGTGGATAATCTTTGTATTTAAAACTAACTCTATTGTCTATCTTTCTATCAAATAGATTAATAATGAATCCTATAATAACTAAGATAATGAATACGGTCATAGGCCAAAACTGTATTGCCATATTTAAAATAAAATCCATTATTCTTTCTCCTCTTTAGGTTTTACTGCTTTTTCATAATATAATATAATTTGTTTTTGTTTCTCTATATATAGTTTTATCTGTTCCATATTGATAGCAAGAGCTTCAAATGATTTTGGGTCTAGTGCATAAACTACAAACGACCCTTGCATATCTTTAACTCTCTGAATAGTTTCTTCTAGATTCTTTTCAGTTATAACTATAATATCTGCATTTTTTAATTCTAAAGGTTCTGGTCTAGGTACAATATTAATTGTTGGTGTATAGACCTCTGCCTTTGTAACAATTTGTTTCTCTGGTGTCCAAGAGCAACTACTTAGTAGTAGCAGACTCAATAGACTCGAAAAAATTATCGACTTTTTCATTTATTCTCGCCTCACTTGCTTTAGGGTCTTGAAGACTGTTTTTTACTAAATCAGTCTGTGCTAACAAATCTTTAATGACTGTATTTGCCCTTTTCGCTTCTTCTAAACTTTTATTTAAATCATTTGCTAATTGTATTTGTTTCTTTATATTATCTTCCATTGCAGTAATTTTTACTTCAAGACTTTTATTACTTACTTCTAATTGTGCATTGTTTTCGGTTAGTGTTGCAATACGTTGTTGAGTATCATTATAATACCCATATGCACCCCATACTGCACCACCAACTAAACCAAAAACAACGACTAATGCATAAATCCTAATCATACATTACCCCTTTATTTTTTTAGTAATCCATAGAACAAGAGCATAAACTAATAAACCATATAATGTTGCGATACCTATATCTACCAAGTGTTCTCTCATATGGTAGATAAATTCAATACCAGCTTCGACATCACTCATACCGTTACCACCAGTTCCAATGTTTATTGATTTTCCCCCAGCGATATCTCCAGTAGTTTGTTCTATGATTATATTACTCTCGTCCATTATTCAGACTTCCAAATTGTCCAAACCCCCCATGCAATTGCAAGTCCAGCAGCAATCTTTGCAAGTGGTGCCATGAATAGAATCATCAGTCCTAGTGCGATACATACTGCACCGTCCCATGATGTTCTTTCTTTAATTCTTCCTTTAATCCAATTTTTCATGTGTTTCTCCCTTCATATTTCAAAACCTTACTTGTTGTTTTAAAATCTGGTTTTCTCATGATTGTTTTATTGGTGACTTCAAATTCATCACCCTTTGTTTTGATAACAACTGGTAGATTAAGATTACTTGACATATCCTTTAGAACTGCTTCTATATCTGGATTGTTTTTTATATTTCTACCTTTATTACGTTGTATCTTCTTAAAAAACCTTTGTAGTTCTGATACTTTGATAGCAGGAGTATTCCTTGGGTCATTCAGTCTATCTACAAAGTGTTTAGTAAATTCAACATCAATATTATATTTCTTTAATATTCTATCTGCGAATTTTTCCAAATCATTTACATCTCTTTGTGTAAAATCTTCGTTCTTTTGTTTAGTAATTTTTTTCATCTTTTCAATATATGCACGATAGACATCAGCAGCACCTATCTTACCCATCACTCTTGCTCTTTGTTCCATTGCAATCGCAGCTTGTATCTTATGTGCATGGGTTTTACCAGAACCCTCAATCTTTTTAACACTATCCTTTGCATCTTGTACAGTTGCAAATTTTAGACCATGTATTGTTCCCTTTGGATTCTCATCTGTATACAAATCCGAATGTTTATCACTTCCTGCTGGTTGACCTTTTTTTCTTGCAATACGTTTAGTTGTCTTTGCAATAAGATTTAAACGCATAGTTGCGTTTAGGTCTGCCATTGGATACATAAAATTTGTATTCGAATAATCTGGTCTAGTCATATAATCCTACCGTATCTTTTGAAATGTATACTGGTTTACAGTATGCAGTCGCTTTATGTTTATTGGGAACAAGGGATTGATAACTGTAATTACCATATCTTTTTACAACTTGTGATGCAAAATAATTACAGCGATTTATATCATAAAAGTACATAGGATTACCCCTTTGTTCTACATCCCCCAATAGTAACACTAAAAGAAATGCATGAACCATGTTACTTCATGATGACACTTAGTAGTTTTAAGAATTGTGCTTTACTACCGTTGTTGATTGTGTCTTCTAATTTCTTTTTAGTATCTGGTTTAACTTTATCAATAGCTTGAACAAACGCAGATGCAGTAAACAAGTCTACTTTCATCTTACCATCTTTCATTTTGATAGGCATATTTTGTTTGTTCTTTACAATCTTTCTTAGAATATCCACATTACCCTCAAGCAAATATTCATTACCAAATGAATCAAGACTCTCTTTTACTTTTTCTCTAAAAGTATCATCTCGTTTTGCACGAAGCGTTTCGATTCTTTTCATAAATGCTTTTGCTTCTTTAGTACGTCCATCATATAAATTTTTCTTTTTCTTTTTTTCTCTATCAATTTGTTTGTCAACTGATAAATCAACACCACCACCACTAACAGAGTTCGCTGGAGCATCTTCTGATTTAATTCCTAAATTTGGGTCATCATAGAATTTCTTCATAATGTCGTTAAATTTTTTACTCATAGTTCTAAATCCTCTAATCCTACTTCTTTGATATCTTCTGCACTAACAAATATTTTACTCTGTGTTGGTATATGTACAACAGAAAAAATATCTACCCCAAGTACATTATCAGATGGCGACATATCTTCAAAAGTCTGAACTTCATCTCCCTCTAATGCGTCTGGTGTGTCTGCATCTTCTTTATCAAAAGTAATATCTTGAGTTAGTTTATATATACCTTTTGATAACATACCATTTGTCAAAGTTACTTCCTCTGATATAGTATCATCAAGTTCATAGTTATTTTCTTTAAGATACTTCATAAATTCTTGTTCCCACATTTTAGGGTCAACATCTTCTTTAAAAGTATCTTTCAATAGAAACAATGCAGCTGCATAAGTTCCTAACTTTGTTCTAAGGCCAGGAACTTTACCAAATAATTTTTTGATATTAAAAACAAGTTTATGCAGTACAGTATATGCGTTTTTCTCTGCAATCTTGTCTAATGAGGTGGGTCTGTTTGTGCCTGGGATTAAGATACGATTTCCATCTTTATCTATAATACCAAGTTTGTATGCCTCTTGTTTCTCAAAAGGTGTAACAAGTAACTTTATAAATCTATAAGTTACAAATAAATCTATCGCCCTACCCATTATAGTTCCTTTAAAACCTTAGTAATTTTCTCATCATCATTAATTTCTTTTAAATCATTTACTGGTAACATACCCAGATATACAAGAAAAGATTTCAATTGCGGCCAAAACTCTGGTTCAATTTTAAATAATAATAAAGTAGACGCAGCATCTGGGCCAAAAACATTATTGAGTACGATAATATGATTTAGTAATAGTCTTTCTTTCACAATTCCGTCTTGACTATACTTTTTAAGTAATCGTTTAATATACTTAAATCGTTTCATATCATCATAAAACTCTTTTTCACCCTCGCATTGTGGATTGTCATAGTGTTTTAATGCGAATAATAATATATTGTCATTCGTTATTTTTTCAAACATTAAACGATTTGAGCCATCACCTTATGAGTTCCAGTAGGCAGTTTCTCAAATACAAAATTGATACTTCTTCCACTTTCTTTTTCGTCATCAAACTCATCAATTGGTGTGTCTACACTTTTACCAAATGCACCACCATTCATAATCAAAGGTAATGATACCTCACCTTCACTTCCAGTAAATTGTACATCTTCAAAATGAAGACCAATTCTCATTAATTTTTGTCTTAATTCATCTACAGCTTTCTCTGGAACAAGATATTCTTTCATTCCAATAGAACCAACAAATGCATTTAACTTTTCAATAACAGAATCGTCTGATAAATCTTTTAAATGTCCATCATCATCAATAATGTTATTTGTTCTTGGAATTTCAACAAATTCTTTGAAAGATTTTAACATCCGTCATCTCCCACTACATCTTCGTCAAATCCATCATAGTCACCAACATCATCATGTGTATGAGGTAAGTCTCCCCCCTCATGTGAATGGGTTGTACCATCTTCATGAGTATGCTCCTCATTTGGATTTTCAGTAAGAATTTCTTGAAGAACTTCTTGTTTCTCATTTTTAGTTTCTGCGATTTCTTGTACTGGTTGAACTACCATAGGTTTTCCACCAGCTCCATATCTAATTTCCATGTCTTAACTCCTAGTTAACTACAGAACCATTACTTGCAATCACATACCATTTACTGTTTGTGAAGATACAAGTTGCAGATTCACCGATTGCATTAAACTGTAATTGAGCAGAACCAGTTGCAGTCGAACCCCAATTTGTTACAGTCACACGATATGATGAACCAGATGATGGTGCTGTTGTCATAACAAATATTTTGATTTGACCATTTGTACCATCTGCAAGTGTTCCAGTTGCAGTCGTATTAGAACCAGCACCACTTAGATTGATGTTAGTAATTGATGTTGAAGTACTTGGTGCAGTTGAACCAGTTACGGTTTGTGCAGTACCATCTAATGCAATATATGTTGGAATGTTATTAAAAACATTCGCAATACTAATATGTTTATTAACTGGTGTACCACTTGGGTCATCAATCACATGAAGTAAATCTTCTCCAGCGATACCACTTCCTAAATTACTTAATGCAGTAATCTTCTTGTCTGCCATTTATTTTCTCCTATTAACCCTTTTTCTTTTTGGGGATGCTACTGTCGCTATCCACAACGACACCACTATTATTCATTAAGTCTTGCAGAAACAAGTCACATTGTTGAATAGCACCACTAATTGCATGGTGCTGTGCAACAAGATTAGTTTTCTCTGCATCAAGTTTATTTAATTGTTCTTTCACCGTTGACAAATCACTTTCAAGTGTTTGCTTACGAATATTAATTTCAGTTTCAGTCAATTGACCAGCCATTATTTACTCCATTATTTAAAATTATATACTATTATATATTAACTATCTGGGGTTGCAATATCTTCTGCATCACCAGAAATACTTGAAGCGGCAACTAGAGTTTCATAATGAACTCTACCAGCACGACCACCAGTACCTACAGTTTTCTTAACCCAACCAATATGAGCAACTTCTCTACTATCTACATCACCGTCAAGACCTAAACCTTGAGATGCAACAGCAGTACATTGTGTAGCACCAGTTACAATTGTAAAGGTTTGAGCGTTATGACCAGTACCAATATTAATTGCAGTTCCACCAGAGGTAGCAGCAATCTTAAACGTATTGTCAGTTTTATCTCTTACGAATACAGTTTGAGCATCAGTTACGTTAGTCATCAAAGTACCACCACCAACTTGGTTGTAAGTAATTTGGTCTGTATCAGATAAACCATGTCCAGCAAATGTGATAACATTTGAACTAGCGTTTACTGCACTTGTAGGAATAGTCATTTTTGGAACTTCTACTGTTACAGTAGGAACTGCTTGATAGTCAGAACCACCGTCAGTTACAGTTACACCAGTTACTTCACCACCAGAGATGGTTGCTGTACCAGTTGCAGTATCACCAACAAATGTTTGTGCATTGTTACCAGCACCATCAATATCTAGTGCAGTACCAGAATTTGCATTTGAAAGTGAAGATGCAATTTTAAATGCAGTAGTTGAACCAGTATTGATTACAAAAACTGCTGTACTATCTGCAAGGTTAGAACCACCAACAGTCATATTTGTACCACCAGAAGTATATGTTAACTTCGTACCAGTTCTCATATTGTGTCCAGCATCTACAGTAATTGTATCATCAGTAGTTGAAACTTTTGCAGTTGCAATAGTTCTTGTAGTCGGAGCTGCAACAGTAATTGTAGGTGCTTGAACATATCTTGCACCACTTACATTAACTGCAATATCTGTAACATTATCGACACCAGCAAGAGATTCAGCAGATGTAATACCTAAGATATTTGCATCAATATGTGGTGCTGAAGAAGCAAAGTTAATTGGTGGTCTTGTTACTGTACACGCAGAACCACTATTTGTAGATGGCGAAAAGTCTTCAGTAATAGTAAATGCTTTTGTTGATGTACCAGAAAATGACTGTGCGTTATTTCCAGTTCCAGTAATATCAATCTGTGTTCCACCAGCAGTTGCAGATAGTGTAAATGCGTTTGCACTTGATACAGTCTTTACAAAAAAGATTGTATCATCTGTTAAACCAGCAATTGCAGTTCCACCATTTGCTTGGTAAACTACTTCTTGGTTTGCAACAAATCCATGATTTGTTATAGTTACTTGTTCGTTAGATGCATTGACAGCAGATGTTGCAACAACTCTATTAGGTTGGATATCTTTTACCCTTACCTTATCACCGTTGTCATCAATGACAATGTCACCCACTTTAATTTCTGATGTATCAGCACTTGAGTTACCTTGTACAATTGCACTTCCATTTGTGAAAGTATATGTACCAGTTAACGCAGAACCGTCATCCATACTCCATGAGCTCATTAGTTTTCTCCTCGTTATAGTATATACTACTTCTATTTATGTTTATTTGAAACCTAACTGTTTCAATTGTGCAATAGTGTTACTTGGGGATGTATGATGAATCCCAATTCCACCTTTTGCTTTCCATTCATTCACATTTTTAATATAATCGTCTATAAGTAAGTTAGGTTTACCATCATTTGTCATTGCGTACTTTTGTTTATCCTCTCGCAATACTAGATGAATTCTACTTCTTTTTGTCAATTTGGCTTTACTACTTAACCACTTAAACTTACCCTTTCTAGAGTTTGCATCTTTGGTTGAGTACGCAGATAAAATATGTGCATCATATTTATCAATAAATGTCCACATTTTCTTTGCACCAGGCATCCATTCTAAACTTTCCCAAAAATCTTTTTTTGCAGATATCTTAGGCCACTTAGTACCTTTATCTGCTTTTGGAAAAGGAACACCAAGTACACTCTCTGCACCCTTTAAAAAATCACATAATACCATATCCATATCACAATAGATAGTTGGTAACTCATCAACCTCTTCAACTATGTTGGTTGTATACACATCATAAAACGTCTTCACTTTACACTCTATTCCTCTCGTTTTTTACTTTAGGCATTTTAGGTGACATATCAACTGGAGTCATTTCTTTGCCAGTATCCGTCATCTTCTTTGTACCATCCTTCTTACTCTTTGTCAAGTCTTTTTTTTTAGTGTCCTCATCATCACTATGAGTATCTTCACCCCAGACTTTTAAAATAGAATCTCGTAAAGAACCTTTCTTAGTTTCAAGATATCTTTCGTACTCAACTGTAGAAAACTCTTCATTTTTCTTTTTCTTTTTGAAAGGCTCATACTTATCTGGATTAGATTGTTTTCCCTCTGTACCGATTGATTTTGAAATTGCCTTACGTCTTTTGTGTAAGAACTTATCAGAGTCATCAACATCTCCGTCATTGTCAATGTCCTTGTCCTTACGGTCAGCAAACTTCTTTTTAACTGCTTTAGGTTGAACTGCATCAAGACCATCACCATCATCAGACTTGTCGTTCTTGTTAGTTTCAGAATTTAATGCTTCTTCAACATCATATTCTTTACCACCGATAGTAAATGTTTTTTCACCATTCTTTTTTGCCATTTTAGCTGCATAGATAAAGTTATTTTCTTTCTTTGGTTTCTCACCTCTCTCTTTTTTAGAAATTGCAATCGCAGCTTGTTGTGCAGGCGATACTGCTTCTTTCCACATTTCTAAAACAGTATCTTTTAATGATAAGTTACCATCAGTTAGTTTTTCAGTCATTTCACTCTCCTTAAATTCTTCTTTTCTTGTTGGTTCTGGGTCATCAAACATATTTGCATTTTTAACTGTAACTTGAGTAATCTTTACTGGTTTGGGTGCTCTCTTTGCATATGCTTCTGCATCTTTTTTGTCTTTATAGACTGCCATACCAGAAGTATTACCTTTACCAAATTCAACTTTAAAACCTTTTAATGCTTCATCAAGTACATAATCTTCTCTTCTGATTTTACCAAGTTTGTTTATATCTGCTGCTTTATAATTGTGTTTAAGCATAAGTCTTGACATTGCCATCATACTAACAAAAGGTATATCTGCTTTATATAATTGTTCTAAACCATCTTTATTTGAGTCAATTTTATCGAATATTTTCATTAAAGGTGTTGGATTAATCTTTTTACCCTTCATAGGTTCATATGCTTTTTTAAGTTTATTAATCATGTCATCACTAAACTTTGCTTCTTTTACTGCCTTTTCCAAATCTTTTGCTTGTCCAGCATGAGCATCACTTGCACCTTTTAATTTTTTAATAATTTCTTTTACCTTTGGTTCATCTTCTTTATCAAGTGCTTCTTTAATATCATCAATAGATGCACCCATGTCACCAATTGCAAATGTTACTTTTCCATCTCTTCTATATAAGAAACTTTTTACACCAGTTGGGTTTGCACGATTCTTTAATGTGATTTTCTCTGTACCATTTCTCAAAGTATTTTTAGATACCACAAGATAAGTACTAAAATCTTGGTCTTTTCCAATTGATGAACTCTTTTTAATCTGAACAGTTGATTTTGGTTTTAGTTTATCAAAAATCTTATTCAATTTAGGGTCGTTCATTTTAAGTTCATTCATCTCAACTCCTTCTATAATTCCTAAGTCCTTTAACTCCTTTGGTGTTTTTGCAAGTGCGTTCATCTTCTCTAATGTCTTATCAGAAATTTTCTTTTTGATAGGGTGCATTGTTGACTTTGTTCTTCTTGCAATATCTAATGCATCTTTTTTATCAGATGCATATCCTTGGACTTTACCTTGCATATTAATTAGAACATACTTCATATCCATCTCATCAAGTTCAACTTCTTCTCCAAACAAATCAGGCTGTCCACTACGAAATTTCTCTGCTTCTTTAGCACTATTATGTGGTTTACCAATATCCACAAACTTACCTTTGGTCATTTTTTGAATTTGGAATTTACCATCTTTAGTCTTGATAATTTTAATAGTTCCCTCTTTGGATGCTTCATCAAGTACAATCTCTTCACCCATTCTAAGTTGTTTACCAACCATCTTTGATACATTTAACATATCACGGTATGACTTGGAAATCATTGTAACAAACTTTTCTTTATCTCTAGGTTTCTGAATTTTGTCATGAGCTCTGGTAAGTAAAGTTAAAATCTTTGGGTCTACCTTTTGCGACTTACCATCTTCAAACTCAATAGGTTTAGTACCCTTAGAATCTAATGATTGTCTCATCTGCATAATCATATTTTTCATTGCAGACTTCTTATCAGTATCAGATGCTTTAGGTTCGTCTATATCAGCAGGGTCTACTTTTCTACCTCTACCCATAGCTCTCATTGCGTCTGCACGAGCAGATGCTTCTTTGACTACACTTCTAATATCGTCATCTTCAATCTTAAACTGTTTGATTGCTTTATCTTCTGCATCATCTTCGTTTTTTGCATTTACAGTTTTAGAAAAAAGTTTACCCCCCTTGGAGTAGTTTACTTGGAACTTTGCTTCACCAATTTCAACACTCTCACCTAATTTCTTTAATCCAATCTTTTTTGCTAAGTCTTTTGCGTCTGCACCAGTATTATATGCGTTACTTTTAATTCTATCTTTAAACCAGTTAATAATTACTGGTCTTGCATCACCATTTGGATTTTTATTACCAGCAACATAAAGAGAATCAAACAACTCATCATCACCTAGTAATCTATACAGTTGATTAGTTGCATCATCACCTTCTTTACCTAATTTAAATTTTTTGGACATTAACTTTTTAAGTTTATCTACATCACCTTTTTCATCTGCCATTGCCCAAGTGCCTTCTTTAATCTCAAGTTGTTCTTTATACATATTCAACTCAAATGGTTTTGAACCACCTTTGTTGTAAACTTGGATTTGTAGGTTTCCACCTTTACCTTTTAGTCTGTACTTATTCGTTTTACCTTCAGATGGTTTTCTTGGGCCAGTTGCAACTTTTCTATCTATTTCATTTTTGTCAACTGTAATTCCTAATTTCTTTTGTGCGTAATCATATGCGTGTTGCATTGCACCAGAAAAAGTCTTGTGATACAAGTCATATTTTTCATTTTGTTGTTGCACCTCTGCGAGTGCTTGACTCATTGTTTTTGCATATCTAGTCATATTTTTTTCCTTAGTTATCTACTTTTGAACCAGCACGCCATTGAAAACAACTCCAATATCTTGCTTTCCATTTAGGGCCAGGGTTCGTATCACATTGGTGTCTTGCACGAAAATTCTTTCTTGCGCCTGGGTCATCACGATTAATACTCATATTTGGGTCACCAAATCTAACTACAACCACTTTGCCCTTTTCGTTTTTTACATAAACCTTAAACTTTTTATTAGGGTTTTCACTTGTACGAATAGGGTCATTTAATTTGACCTTCTTACCTTGATACTCTGCCTGTTCCACCATGTGGTCATACAAACTCTCTGAAAGTTTTAATAACATTCTTTCGTATGTATTATTTAGGTTTTTCTCCCATTCGTCACCATATCGTTCCATATATGATTGTCTAGTATCATCATCTAAATACCAATCTTCAATTGATTCTTTCTTCGCTTTCTTCTTCTTTTTATATCCACCTGCTTTGATTTTTGCTTGTAAATCTGGGTCTGCTTTACCACCAGTTAACATTGAGTTAACTCTTGCAAATGCCCATTGTTGTGGAGTAGTGCCTGGTCTATGTCCAGTTTTCCATGCAGCCATTCCTCTATCATAACTTTTCTTGAGAATACCATATGGAACACCAGTTTTTTCTGATTTAGTAACAAGTCCAGCAATCTTTTCGTCAAGTTGAAAACTCTCACTTAAATCAGTTCTACCAAATCCAAGTTTAGGATTACCTTTTATCATTGAATCTAGATGCATCTTCATATAAGAATCTACTTCTTTTGCAATACCAATCTCTTCTGCTTTAGTGATTATCTTATCATATAATATTTCTGCTTTCTTTTTTTGTTCTTCACTTGCACCATTTGTATCCATGGCTTCTTTTTCCATCTTATAGAAAACATCTTGCATACGAGTAAGTTCTTCTGCACCATCTTTACTTGCGTGTTTCTTCATTACTTTTTGTGCAGAACCACACATATAGAAAAACTTTGTAGTGTAATCACCTACGGTAATTTCGTGTTCTGGTTGTTCATCAATTTCTTTTTGAACATCTGCAGCAATTTTTTGTAAACTCTTTCTTCTCATAAATTTGGTTTGACCAGCTTTACCTTTTTTTGGTAACATGAGATTAGGAAGTTTTTTATCTTTTTTCAGAGTAGACTTTTCATTTGTTTCATCTGGAGAAGAATATGGGTCAATCTCTTTTGTATGGTCAAAATAATCTTTACCTATATCGTAAGATTCACCTTGAGCTCTTTTAATCTGGTCAGAAGTAGGCGCACCCTTCTCGCCTTTCTTTCTCATCTTTTCACCAGAACCCCTTGCAATTCTTTCTTTCTTCTTTCTGATATTATCCCAAAGACCTTCTTTCTTTGCCATCTTAGTAAGAGTTGCATAGTATATTGACTTACCTTCTTCTTCACCGTATCTATCAATGAAGTCTTTCATGTCAATATCTTTTTCGTATTTCTTTAGTTTATCTTTTTCTGCGTCAGTAAGTTTTCTCTCACCATACATCTGTTTAAACTTTTTGGTATACTGAGATGGTTTAGTTTTCTTATCAGAATCGCCAGGAGCAGGTTTATATGAAGATGGGTCATTATCTGGTTTGTCAGCACCTTTTGCGAAAAATCTTGCTCTTGCAGTTTTAGTAGATTTTGACATATCTTTTCCACCAACACCTTTTGCATAATACTTTGCTGGTTGAGTACCTTTCATATCCTCAACATCATCTTCTTGTTTAGTCTTTGTAATCTTTTTTGCTTCAATTAAATCAGTAATCCATGCTTTATGTAAACCATCACTTGTTTCCATAACAACATAGTTTGTACCTTTGCGAATAACTTTACCATCAATACCATCTGTAGTTGTTACTTCTTCATTAACATTAAATATCTCACCACGAATATATGCATCTCTTAACATTTCTTCGAATGTCCAGTTCTGTTCTTTCAGACCCATACCATCTCTAACATCTTTAAATAGTTTCTCACCTTGTTTAAAACCAGATGGTAGTCCTTGTTTAAAACTGTCGTAGTTATTCTCTCCTGCTGCAGCTCTCATCTTAGATGCAGACATACCAGATACATCATCTGCATCTGGGTCTCTATCTCCAGCAGAAACTACTTTGATAGAATTGAAATCGTAGAAACCATGAGTTCCCTTTTTACCGTTATATTTGTTAAGTAGAGTTTCAAACTCTTTTACTCTATCAGAACCAACAACCATAGTTACATCTGTATAACCTTGGTCATATAATATATTTGATATCTCAAAAACTTGTCTTGCTTTTGACACAATAATATTTTTTGCATATCGTGGAAACATCTTTTTCATGTATGCAACTTTTTTAGGGAAAGATAATGGATTCTTTTTAGGGTCTTGAGTTTGAGATGGAAATACCATAATAGTTCCACCTTGAGCAGCAAGTGCTTTGATTAATTTTTCGTGTCCAGTTGTTGGGGGATTGAATCTACCAAAAGTAAAAGAAACTTTTTTAGTTTGTTGTTCGAACAATCTAAGCATTTTTCTGTGCCTCCTTGTTCTTTGCAATTCTTTTTGATTCACCACCTTTAAGTTTTAGTAATAACTTCTTTGCAATTTTGTCGATTACTTTACGTTTCTTTGCAACGATTGTTTGGTCAATCTTAATTCTTTTTGAAAGAGGCATTTCTTTATAATCTGCAGCACCTAATGACCTTTTGATAACCATCATTTTTGCTTGTTTCTGTGCAGCCTTTTGAAGTTTTTCTGGACTTCTTCTTCTAACCATAGACCTTTTCTTTGCAAGTTTAACTGAAGGTTTTCTTGCAAGTAACTTCATTCTTCTCGCCATCTTTCTGCGAGTTTGCATAGCTTGTGCTGGAGATTGTTTTTCGTCAAAAGAATTAACTTCTGAATATAATTCGTTTAAAGTTTTCATTTGTCCCATGCCTTTATTGCAGTAAAGTTATTAAAACTAAATTCCATTCTATCAACTAACTTTACAGCATCACCAGATATTCTATCAATTGCAACATATCCCTCTGGATTTACAACTTTAAATCCATTTGAGGTCTTGATAAAAGTATCTGTTAAACCTTTAACACTATTTAGTTTCTTTACGATTTCCATCTTAGCATTTACTAAATGCATTTGGAAAGTAATAACTTGTTGTAAATTACCCAAGTCTTTTTTAAATTCTCTTAGGTATTCTACTTTCTTTGTTTCCAGAACATCTTTAGATTTCTGGGTTTTTAGTTTATCAATCTCTTTTTGGAAATGATTCTCTACATGAATAACATATCCATTTGCGTGTCCTCTGGGGTCTTTGATTGCTTCACCCACACGAACCTTTGTATTGTTATATGTTTTAAGACTTGCACCCACCAACTTACCAGTAAGAGAATCTTGTAAGGCTAAAAACTTCTTTAGTCTAATTGCATTAATTCTTTGGAATGTTTTACCAGCATTAGATAAGTGTGAAGTAACCACAGCAGTTTCTTTTGCAGTCATTGTTGCAGTACCAGATGCATCTTTATATGTTGCATCATCCATCCAAACAGATGAACTTTTTGATAGTTTACTAATGTTCGCACCAAATGATGCTTTCATATCTTGTAGTGTAGAACCAGTATATGTTGTGTGCCATACAATACCAATCTTTGCACTATTAATACTTTTACCAATATCAGATGTTGGGTCTACTGCATATACAATTGTGTTAGGTTGAAATGTAATAAAAGACTTACCATCAATCTTTTCTTTACCTTTGTCTTCAGAGGTAAACATTAAATCACCTTGAAGAACATTTTTAATACCCAACTTAGAAAACTCTGTAAATGAAGTTGTAAACTTTGATTTTAAAGTACCACTCAACTCAGCTGCATCTTCAATTTCTTTGACACTTTTATAAAGTAATGGTTTTTCATTGAATACTGATTTCTTTGCAACAAAGAACTTACCATCACTTGGGTCTGTTCCAGCAAATATTGCAGGCGCTCCGTCCCATTTGACTGTCATGTTGACTGAAGACCTTGCTTCACCAGCAAGCATATCTCTTAGTGAACGAACAAAGTTAATTGCAGCTCTACCCCCAGGCACACCAAAGTTTAATATCTCATCTTCGATATGTTCTAAGTGTAGGTTCTTACCCTCTTTTCCTTCAAATAAATAAATCATTAGAATTTTAAAGTGGTAAAATCACACATCATTCGTGTAGGATAACCATCTTTTCCTTGTGTATCTCTTATGTTAATTTTGAATCGATAATACTTGGAAGACATTTCCATATCAATTCTTTTACCTCTTCCAGTTTTTCCACCATAATAAACTACACAACTTCCAACTTTTGCAGACTGTGACATAGCTGCACTATCCATCTTTTTAGAAAATACTCTACTTCTCATTTTATGAATAACATGATATCCATGACCTATACCACTTTCTAAAAGTGCTTTAATCATGATTGGATTAGGTCTTGTTGTAACCTTACCACTTTGTGTTTTTACATCATCATTAAATATTGAACAAAATCTTTCATTATCAATACCAAATAAACTTAATAATTGTAATCCATCTCTATTTTGGATTTTACCTTCTTTAATTTCTTTAGGGGTTAGTTTTGTTCTGACACCAACATTAAAAAATGTTGTAGTAGTTTCAAATTTTAAACTGAGAAATATTTTAGTACCATCATCTTTAATTAGAGTAATGTCTGTAACACTTTCTCCAATATTAGTTCCAGTTCCTTTTGTATTTGAAACAGTAATATTACCACCAAACTCTAATGGTCTTTTAGTATTTTCACCACCAACAACATTAACAGTTAATGTTTTAGAAGAACTCAATTGATATGTTTTATCTAAATGAAGTATTGCCGATAATATTTCTTTATCTGATACAGCATCAACACCTTCTGCAAACCAAGCATTTAAATCATTTGCAAAAGCAGTTTCAAATGCGTTTCCTCTATTATTTGCACCACGATTTCCTTTTGAACCGTTACCATATTTTATTCTAATAGTTTTTAGACCAGCACCTTGTTTTATTGAAGATATATCTTCAATTGCTTTAAATGTTCTGGAAACATTTATATCTTTTTGTTTTTTGAGGTCTATGTTAATTGGAGTTTCATCACCCTTACCTTTCAAATAATTGAAAAGTGCAATAGTATCAGCAACACTTTCATGCGGCCAATCTGCAAGTTTTGATGATATTTCTTCTTCTGTTTTTGGAAAGAAACTATAAGCTTCTTGTAGATAATTACTAAATCCTAACATCCAAGTTCTCCATATACTAATATTACTATTTATATGTTAGGAAATTTGGAAAACCGTAATCACCGAATGGTTTGTTTTTGTTTAAGACATTAGAGTAATGTTCTGCATCTTCTTTGAATTTGCAAGAACGAATGATACGTTGAGAGGGAAGTTCAATAATTTCCCACTTCTTTGTATCTATGTTAATGTCATGATAATATTTTACTTTATAATTCTTCTTATACCTTGAGGTCAGAGAATTTTTCATACTTTTTGCCTTTTCCAGCAAATGGGGTATTATCGAATATAACTTCATCTGTTTCTTGTCCACTATCAGTTAAATCTTTTTGTGCTTCTTGTTCTACATCATACAGTTTCATCTTCGCTCTGTCAATACCTAATATAAATCTTTTATTCATAGTAGGGTCATTATAACGATTCTTTAACTGTTTAACACATATCTGATTTAAATCTTCAAGTTCCTCTGTAGATATAAGTGCAAACATAAGGTCAGCCGTAGCAGGCAAACCAAAACTTTCTGATGTATCTTCCAAACCAATGTCGCTTGACACAAATCCACTCCTAGTTGTTTGTGTCGCTGAAACAATCGGTACATTAGATTCGACTGCGAGACCTCTAAGTTCCTCTGCAATCGCTTTAATATAGAAGTATGAACCAACATTTGCATTTCCCCTAAATCGTGATGATGCACAAATATTCAAATAGTCGATAAAAATAATGTCTGGTCTAAAACTTCTCTTTAATGCAAGTTCTTTTAATAGTGACCTAAAGTTACCAACATGAGCAGATGCAGTTGGATATTCTTTAATAATTAATTTTCCATTTGTCTTTTTTTGTATTTTAGTTAGATAATTTTCAAACATCTTCTTAGGTAATGTATGTAAATCATCTATAGTTATATTCATGAGATTAGCGTCTATTCTTTCTGCAATTCGTTCTTCAGCCATCTCAAGTGTAATGTATAAAACATTTTTTCCTTGCATCAATACTGATGATGCAACATGACACATAAACAAACTCTTTCCAACACCAGTTCCAGCGAGTGCAATGTTTAGAGTCTTTTGTGGTAAACCACCTTTCGTAATCTTATTGAAGTAATCAAGGTCAAACTTGATTTTATCTTCTTTCTTATGGTAAAAATCGTATCTATTTAGTCCGTCATCAACATAATCATGTCCCACAGTTAAATCAAATGATACTGCAAGTGCATCTGATAATATGGACGGTATAGCCTCTGGTGTTCTATCTTTATCTTTACCATCAATAATTTTAATTCCGTCAAGGACTGCATTATAAATTGCTTTGTCCTTACAGAACTTTTCAGTTTCATCATGCAACCAATCTAAATCAACATCTGTTTTATCAAGAGTCGATATAACCTCAACTACTTTTTGGTATTCATCTTCAGTCAAATCTTTTCGACTATCAATACCAATAGTTAGTGTTTCTTTAGTTGGTAGAGCATTATACTTTTCTAAAAACTTTTCAATCTCTTCAAATATAATTCTTTCATCACGGTTTGAAAAGTATAAAGGTTTTATAAAAGGAATTACTTTTCTACAGTAATCCTCATTGTGTATTAGGTTTGTGAGAGTTGTTCTCTCAATCGTCTGTGTTAACATATTGCAAATTTCCATCATTTAGTTGTTGGTCTAGTATATCATAAAGTACATCACCAATCAAGTTAAAAAACTCATCATCTACCATTTCTTTTGGTAATCCATTAGAATCTATAATGTCCCATTCGAAATGTAGGGGAAGTTTCCCATTCTCATCTTCTTTTTCTGCAAAACTCACCTTACCATATTTATAAACAACTCCTTGATATTTTCCTGCTTCTTTTGTCAAACCGATAGCTTGCCATGTTTTATCTTTATTTTCTACAAAGGTATACTTATCACCAATATCAGACATAATGTAAATAACTTCCAATCGTATATTTTGGTGTATTACCAGTTACTTTTCTACCAGCATGAAGATATGTCCACATAGGTGGAAACATTAACATTCTACTTGTTTTGGGAACAACCCTTAACTGATAATGAGGAAATTCTGTACAACCACTTTCGTTTTCTGTTTCATTAAGGTAAAAGAAAAATGCAAGAAATCGTTTTGCACTTTCGTGATTACCAACATCAACATGGTCTGCAAACTCATCTACATCATTAGGCATATACCTTTTCATACGAAACGCTTCAAATGCATATTGTTTAGGAAATTGTTTCCCATCAACATTACAATCTTTTACATAGAATCCAATCGCTTCTTTGAAAACATAGTTTAACCAATCTTCAAATCGTTTCCAGTTATCATGATTATGTAGAGTTATTTGATTAAAACTTCTATGACCATCAAGTTTAATTTCTTCTTGTTGGTCTCTATTCTTTTCAAACTCTTCAATTAAATCTTTGCATACATTATTACCTAAAGGTAAATCGTATACTTTAATGTAATTCGGAGATGTTTCCATATTTAAATTCTTTCATTGCAGCTTCATCTAATTGTTTCATAACCTCTTCAGTAAAGTACTTCTCTGGGTCATTGTTAATAGTTTTACCATATTGTTTTGTACCGTCTGGTAATTCAATACGAGTAGATACTTGTTTAAATATACCATACTTTACTGCAAGTTCAATAAGTCCATAATACCTATCAAGTCCTTTATCATAAGTTAATCGTACATCTACCATTTTATTTTCAATTGTCAATCTTGACTTTTGATTTTTACAATGTACAATATTACCAATCACTTCAGTACCATCTTTTTCTTTCTTCTTAGAAAGGTATACAATAGAAGATGCTGCATATTTAAGTCCAGAACCACCACCCATTTCTTTAGTAGGAAACATAGAACCAACAACATCATAAGTGTGATTAGTAACAATCATAGGAATTTTTGCACGACCAAGTTTCAAAGTCAATACACGAAATGCAGCTTTAAGAACTTGAGCACGAGTCATATCCCTCGTTTCTTTACCGTCAGCAGTATCCTCTACTTCTTTAGTGGTAGATAACATACCAAGTGAATCAAGACACAATAGAATAGGTTTTCTATCTGCTTCATTTTGGTCAAGATACTTTTCCATTACTTTGAGTGATTGAGTTCTAAACTCTTGTACAGTTGTAACTGGAAAGATAACCATTCTATTTGGGTCAATACCTCTATCAATTACCATTTGTTTAGTAATCGCACTTTCTGATTCAAAGTAAATAACTCCAGCTGTTGGGTCACTATCTAAAAAGTTTTTGCAAATACCTTGAAGAAAGAAAGTTTTGCCTGTCGCAGATTCACCAGCGAGTGCAGTAATCTTATTACTTGGTAAACCACCAAAAATAGAACCACTTAATAGTGCATTAAAAATATATGAACCAGTATCAATATAGGAATCTACGTCCCCTGCTTCTACACCATCTGCAACCAGACCAGCATATTCATTACCAGCCTGTTTTGCAATATCTTTTAAAAAGTCCATTATATATCATCCTCATCTCTGTTATCAGAACGAAACTCATCAAATCCGCCTGGATATCTTTTTTCTAGTTTCGCAGTATTGATATCAATAAGTTCTTCAATATTAGTATCAAGTGCAAGACAGCCTTGTGCAATATACCACATTATATCACCTAGTTCACTTTTCAAATGTGTTACTGTGTCTTCATCCATTTCTTTACCTTGGAATATACACTTTTTAATAATTTCATTGAACTCTCCGACTTCACCAGAGAGTCCAATTCCAGATGTTAGTAACCTTGATGGGTCAACACCTTGTTCTTCGACTATCTCAACGGCATCAATAAAGTCATCTAAGTTTTTAGTTTGGTCACTAGAAACTTCATCAACAAACTCTTGATAGTCTGAAAGTAAATTTGTATCCATAATAAATCTCCAATTTTGTTAATCATATACTATATGTATATGAAAGTCAAGTATTACCCAAAAAAACTTTCTAAGTTATTTTCTTGTTCTTTTGCAACCTTACCAATAAGTCTTTCTGGTTTACCAGCTGAACCCAAAGTTGCTAAACGGTTATCACAATATGCAGTAGTGGTATATCTTGTACCATTACCTTTAATATATGTTACACCATGAACCTCATTTGAGTCTGCAATAATTACTGAATTATCTGGAGCGTTGATTGCAATACCATATCTTGGAAAACAAAGATATGCACCCTCATAATCACCATCTCTAAAACAATTCATTGTTGTTAAACCAGCATCTAAATCACCACTATCAACATGAGCAGACATTGCTTTAGACTGACCAATATGATACCTATTTGCAGAAAATGTTGTAAACATACCAACTCTATGTTCTTCTCTTACAAAAGTTTCAATCCACTTCTTTTGTTTTGCATAAACCTCTGGTAATGCTTTTTCAAATGCTTTCTGATTCCATTTAGATATTTCACTAAAGTTTTCCCACTTCTCTGGATTTTCTTTACACCAACCAGCAGTACCAATCTTACCAGTAAATCTACCTCTTTTGTAACCAATCATAACAGAACTAATCTCATTACAGTATGCAATCTTTCCCCAATCTCCAGATTTAGTTTTCACATAATATGAGTTTGGAGTCCTTAGTTTATAATCAACACCCTCTTTCAAACCCTTTGCTTCCATTTCTTCTTTTACAACTGGGCCAGCACAGTTTGCTCTCATAACAGAAACGTCAGAAATACTTTTCAACATTTCTTTTACTGAATCATCTGGGTAAACATTAGTTACAACTGCAGCTAATGGTGCATTATCTCCATCAATAGTTTTAAATGGTTTATATACTCTTACATCTTCATCTGTAACTGTTAACAATTCATCATATGAATCATCACCTAAAAACTTACCATTCCATTGTGCATAAGTTTCTTTTTTACCTAAGTCCTTCTTAGCTATATACGTTTGCATTTTTAGTCTCCTTATATGGTTTTAGTATATTATTATAAATGTTGTTTGATAAGTAGTGCATACAAAGTGGTGCAACCATCAATCCTATTCGTGCAAGATTTTCATTTAGTTTACCAGTAAGTTTATAATCTTCTGGAAGTGTCATAATCCTTGCAGCCTCAAGTGTAGTATAAACTCTATCTTCCTCTGGATGTAAATGAACACCAAGTGAAGTTTGTAAACCTTGTTCAGACAAAGTATGACTTGGTTGATTCCAAGGTACTCTTCTTGATTGATAGAAACTATTTTTTCTCTCTGGTAACACTTTACCTCTTTTCTTTCTATGTTCAATCCACTTGTCAAACCAAGGGGTCACTACATCATCTCCAACTGAAACGACTTTATCTGGATTCTTTGGTAATCGTTTCATCCACTTATATTTAGCGCTTTTCTCCATAGCCATTCTTAAATCATATGCTTCAGACATATTTTGGTTTGTCTTTTGCAAATCATTAATTGCATCATGTATAGTATGAACATCTGTATCTGGCTCTGGATAAACAGTACTATCTAAACACATAAACGGTAATCCTATATCATCCATAACATCATTACGAACTGATACAATAAACACTCTTTCTCTTTTTTGTGGAACACCATAGTATTGACCTTTCATAACTCTAAACACAGTTGTGTATCCACACTTTTCAAAGTCATTTACCATTCTTTGTAAATGTTCTTTTGCATATGTCATTGTAAGACCTTTTACATTTTCACACACAACTACTTTAGGTTTTAATTCGTTTGTAATACGAATCTGTTCCCAAGTCAAATCTTCAATATTCTTTTGTTTAACACCATATGCAGTTTTCTCTTTACCCCAACCTGCTTGTTTAGTACCAGACATTGAAAATGGTGGACAAGGTGGAGAACCATCAAGTATGTCTAACTCTCCAACTTTAAGACCAGTAAGTTCCATAATCTGTTTACCAGTAACATTTCTTATATCACCACATATGTTTGGTGTTCCTGGCCAGTTCGCAAGATAATCTTGCATTGCAACTTTCTGAAACTCATTTACAAATAAACATTGTCCACCAGATAGTTTATAACCACTAGATGAACCACCACCACCAGAAAAAAAAGAAATATAAGTAAACAGTTTTCTATCTGCTGACTTTTGTAAATCATCTAGTGTATAACGAAAATATCTCACCCAAAAAAATCCTCTAAAGTTGTTTGTGTTCCAAATGACCTATCAATCTTCCAATCAATGATATTGGTAATGAATGATAATGGTTCAATAAAACTTTTGATATACATTACATCATAGTCTATAAATCGGTGAATGTCAAGTTCATCTGGAAATTTACCAATAAAAGATATAACATTAGAACCTAATGAATTAGGTTGTCGTAGTTCAAGGAATTTAATCTTATCACCTTCCATGATAGTTTGATATTTATTGGTTAGACCTTTTTCTTTTATCATGTGATTGAAAAGTAAACTTCCTTTTATGTGCATGGGTGTGCCTTTGACAAATATTGAGGAACTAGAACCAAACTTTTTAAGTCCATTACAAGAACGAGGGTATGCAATCTCTTCTGGCGAAAGTTTTGTAAATTCATCACGAAAAGAAATAAGGAAATCATTGAGTTGTTTTTCACCACCTTCCATAATAATTTGTAATGCTTCCTTAATCTTTGCACGACATGGTGCAGGCGTACTTGATTTAACTGCTTCAATTCCCATTACCTTGAGTTGAGGTTCTTTGTATCGTACACCCTCAACATCCCATGCATTAAGAATGTATCTTTTCTTTGCAGTCCAAATACCTTTGTCTGCAATTACTTCTCTTTTCATTTGCATCTTTTGGTCATATGCAGACATCATATTAGCAAGAGTCTGATAACTCTTGTCAATAAAAGGTTCAATCTTCTCTGTAGCAATAGTGTCCAAGAAGTTGACAATCTTCTGTACATCTCTTCCTTCTTTAAACACACGATTAACCAATCTGTCAAAAGTAACGTATATCGAATCTGTATCACTTGCAATAACGTAATCTTCATTTGTAGTTTCCAGTAATTTATTAAGATATTCATTTATCTTCTTTTCAATCCAACGAATAGACAGTTGACCAGCTGTAGTAATACCCTCTGCAATTGCAAGGTCATAGTAACGAAAGTATTGATTACCAATTGCACCATAAGCAGAGTTAAGTGAAATCTTTCGTGCCATCTGAATATTGTTATAACGACTAATGTACTTTAAGTATTTAGCATCTTTCGTATCTTCATAATCTTGTTTTGCCTTCAACATCTTTTTCTTATAAACAGTACGGTCATTATATATTTCTTGCATCATCTCTGGTAAGAAACCTTTTATATCTTTACGATACAATGCACCATTTGGTGTAATTGTAGTATTATCAGGCAGATTAAAATCAACACCTTTTAATATACTATCAACTTTCAAACCTTTGATAAAATCACCAGACACAAGTGTTTCTGGTGAAAGATTATATTGCATAATCAAATGTGGATATAGTGAATTCAAATCAAAAGACATTACCCACTTGTGCATACCAACTTGTGGTTCTTTAACATATGCACCCTCATACTTCTCTGCTTTTGAATGATATGATTTTTGTGGAATAACAATATTCTTTTTCTTTAAATAATTGTGTATCAGAACATCCCAATACTTAACTTGACCGAATACATCTTCATAATTAACTTTCGCTTCATATGCCATTGTAAGACAAAGTTCTAATAACTTCATCTTATCTTCAAGACGGTCAACAAGTTCAACGTCAACAATATTATATTCTAAGAAAGACTGATAATCTTTTGTATACCAATCTTTGAAAGTATCATATGGATTATCATTTTTCTTTTGACCAAGTTCAACAAATGCAATATGATTAAGTGCATAACTCTCTTGGTTTGTGTAAGTAAACTTGCGATAAAGTTGTAGGTAATCAAGATTTGCAACACCAGTAATATCATATACTTGTTGATTTCTACCATGTGAAAATACTGTTCTTGTACTAATTAAACCCCAAGGTGAAAACTCTTTTGCTCTATCTTCACCAAGAACTTTGGTAACACGATTGATAAGATATGGAATATCAAAGAATTCAGTATTCCAACCAGTAACAACGTCTGGATAGTTTCTTGTCCAAAAGTTCATAAACTCTGCAAGGAGTTGATTCTCATTAGAACAGTTAATGTAAGTTATATCATCTCTATCATTTTTGAAATCACCAAGACCCCAGACAACTAACTTTTTAGTAGTTTGGTTTTTAATGGTAATTGATAACATCTCTTCATTTGCAAGTTGTGGGTCTGGAAACCCATTGTCAGCTCGTGTTTCAATATCAATTGTAACTGTTAGTATTTTATCACTATCCCAATCAACTGAATTAGGATATGATTCTGAAAGGTATGTGTATGCGAACCTATCTAATCCAAAGACTAGATGGGGTTGTTGTTTGTATTGTTCTAAGAACTTCTTTGCATCTTTAATGGTATCATGCTTATAAGGCATTACATATTTACCATCAAGGGTTTTGAAGTCTGTTTCTTTCTGAACTGGAACGTATAAAGTGGGAGAGTACTTCACTTTACGATTTACTCTCTCACCGTTTTTGTATTCACGAACCAAAATATGATTGCCCCAAGGGGCTACGTTTGTATAAAAATTCATAATATAGTTATACCACCTTAGTAGTAAAAAGTCAAGTCGTTATTAACCACCAATTATATTTGGGTCAAATTTACTTCTGAGTGTTTCTAGTTTATCTTCGTAATCTGCTACCATACCAAGATTCTTGTCTAGTTCTTCCATCAAATCTCCGTGTTCACCAATCGCCACTGGATTTGAAAGATACACTTCAACATTTGCACTATGGTATGCAATCTTACCTTTAAGATATTCTTCTAAAGCATTATACATAATTACTCTACTTGCCATTCGCTACTCCTCTTTCTTTTTTCCAATATTATATTTTGTTTCTAGTTTCCAATTTTCTTTATCTTTAAAACTGATAACTTTAATTTGCGATAAAGGTGCAGCTTCTACTTCACTTTCCTTTACCACTTTTACTAATCCCCAATCTGATAATAGATTAGAAATAGTATTTCTTCTTGCAATATCATTCTCTGATAAGTTTGTATCCTTACCATCTAATGCAAATAATTCTTTGAAATGTACGATATAATATTTACCTTGCTTGTGCAATATATGACAAGACTGAAATAGTGTTTTTTCTTTTCTTGAAGCGACACCAATACGAGAGAGGGTTTCACGAACCTTGAGAAAGTCATCTGGTTCTTTAAGAGCAACTTCTAACATATTGTCTGGCTTCCACGATACTTCATTCATTTTTTTCCACCTTTATTCAATTTATCTTTGATGGTGGCGATTTGTTCGTCAGTAAGTATGTTTAGTGCTGTTCTTGCTTTTTCATTGTTATAACCAAAGAATTCTTTGACATACTCTAGATTTTTTTCTTTACTCGCCTTCATCCAAGAAGCGTATCTTTTTTGCTTCTTTAGACTATTTAGTAAAAAATCATATTGTAACTTATTATCTAAATGACAATGTTTATTCATCTCATTTATCAACATAATAGTATCATTAAATGGTGCAAGACATTTATTGATTATAAATGCTGGATACTTTTTCTCATATAGAGGGTCATCACCGTCCATGAGATTATTTTTATCTTCATTAATTGATTTTAGGTATTGTTTAAGTTCATACATTACCACCACCCCATAACTCTACCATTACCAGTAATAATCATTAAACAAGTAATAATATGTAATAAGAACCAAGGAGTCCTCATTATCAAGTGTATGTGGTCATCTTTCTTGTCATCATCATATGCATGACTACCCATGGCTTTACACCAGTATTTCCAAAGATTGTTCATTTGAATTGACAGTTCTGCATAAGTTCTGTCATACACGCAAGAAGATTTATTTCTTGGTCTGCGACAAAGGCGGATTTGTAACTGTAGTCAGCAAGTACAAGAACAGCATTGGGGATAGTGCGACCATCCAAATTATCATAAAGGGAATCGTAAATCCTACGATAAATACGGCTTGGGTCATTATCAAGGTTGTTGACAATCCATCTACGAACATTGGTAAACTCTTTGTTTTTAAGAAATGATAACAGTTCTTTAACTGAGTCTTCAGATAAGTTAACCAGTATTCCAGCATCTATTTCCCCACTTGCACTATACCTTTGCAATTCATTCAGAACTCTTCTCCAATCTGGAAAGAACTTTTGAATTAAACTTGCAACTACTTTTTTATTATAGTGTATTTGTTCATTATTTAGGATTACTTCACACCTATTCATGAAATCCATTGCAAGTTGAGGTTTTTCTCCAGCAGGAATACGAAACTCTACTGTAGAACATCTACTGTGTAGTGGTTCAATAATACGATTACGAAAGTTACAAGTAAGAATGAATCCACAATTCTTACTAAACTCTTCTATGAAACCACGAAGCGCTGGTTGTGTAGATTGTGGATTAAGATAATCTGCTTCATCAAGAATAACATATTTTCTTCCACCCTCTAAACTTACAGTAGATGCAAAGTTTTTGATTTTGTTTCTAAGTACATCAATACCAGATTCTTCAGAACCGTTAATCATCATGTAAGTACAACCAAGTTGTTCTAACATTGCTTTTGCAACTGTAGTTTTTCCACAACCAGCTGAACCAGACAGTAGTAGATTCGGTGATTCACCATTTTGTACAAACTTTTGGAAAGTTTTCTTCAATTCACTTGGAAGTATCGCATCCTCAATTGTGGTTGGACGATACTTCTCAACCCATAACATTTCATTCATAAAAAAGATTTTCCTTAAGCAGTTTCTAATGCGATAAAGTATTCAATGTTCTTACTAACATTTTTGAACTTTGAAATACCTTTAGTAGATACTTCTACTTCATAGTCACCACTTAAAAGTTTTAGGTTTTCAACCTTAAAGAAAAACTTTTGATTTGGTGTTGCACCTTCTCCTACTTCAATGGAAAAATTATTTGATGTATCATTTTTTCTATCTGATACCCTAAGTAACATAATACCAACATCACCAGTATCAAGAACCATATCTGGTGCATTTAGAACACTTGCAGCCTTCAATACTTTATTAAACGTATCTTTAGTTAGTGTAAAAGTTGCATCTGAAGTTGGAAAAGTTATATCAGATTTTGGGGTAGTTACTACAGTAGGGTCACTATAGAAATATTTTAGAGATTGATTGCCTTCCCACATTCTAACACTATTCTCACCAAAATCTAATTCTGGGTCATTAAATAATGACATTGCAGACAACCACTCATTTAAGTCATAAATTGCAAATTCAGTTTCAAACGTATCTGGTAGTTCTGCAATAGATACAATGTTCTTCATTGAACTCATTGTAGCAATTTTATTACCAGTATTTACTAAAAGATTGGAATTAATATTTGCATAATTTTTTAAGATTTCTCTTGTTTCATTCGATAGTTTCATCACGAATCACTCCTATAATTAATTTAACATTACTATACAATAAAAAGGGGGGAAAGTCAAGTCCCCCCTTTTACTTTGACAGATTACTTAATAGTAATCATTTTTGGTTTTTTCTCTTCTGGTACGATTCTTTCAAGTTCGATAGTCAACATACCATTTTCGAGTTTTGCACCGTTTACAACGATATCATCTGCAAGGGTAAACTTTCTTGTAAAGTTTCTCTGTGAAATACCTTTGTAAAGAGTATACTCATCAGTTGCACCTTTATCTTTATCCTTAACTGATTTAACAGTAAGAGAACCCTCTGCAACTTCAATTTCAATATCTTTCTTATCGAAACCAGCTAGTGCCATTTCAATTTCAAATTTGAAATCTTCTGTCTTTTGGATATTATAAGGTGGATAACCACTACTTTCCATTTGGTGAGTTGCATAATCAAACAATCTATCAAATTGTCTGTCGAAACCTACGCTATATGGAATTAATGAGTTAGTATCAAACGCTTGAAGAGCGCTTTTTAAATTGCTAAGATTTGTCATTTTATATCTCCTATGTTAGCAAGATTAAATTTGTAGACCCATTTTGGCATCTACAGTTATATATATGGGGATTGAATCTTAGAAGTCAACCCCCACACATAATTTTTTTTAAGCGACTTCTGCCATTTCTAATGCAGTATTAAGTGCTTTCATTTTAGTCTTACGATTTCTTCCATACCAAGATGAAGTCAATCGACCATCAGCAGACCTACCTTGAACATGGTCATTCAAGTAAGTTACTGTATTGAACGCTTGCCAGAACGTACCCTCTCCAAACTTTGCACCAGGCTGTGTCTGAAGATTTTCAAGTCCTAGTTTTGCATTTAAAGAAGTAGTTGGGAATACACCATCAACTTTTTCTTTTGCAGGCGAACCAAAAACAGTATTAAAGTACTGAACAATATTCTCTGAAGTGTACCTTTTTGAACCAAGGAACTCTGCCATTGTTTTATATTGTTCTAGTTTCTCTCTTGCAATACCAAGAGTATCTTTAACTTCAGAAGAGTCAAACTCTTTTCTGTGGTTAACCTTTAACATTGCATCACTCTCTTTACTAAGAGAAAGAGTCAATGTGTTATTACATACAACACGAATTGGTGTCATACGAATATCAATCGCTTTACCGAATTGATGAGGATTTGAAAACAGAAAATAATTCTCTGTAACATCACCTTTAAACAACTCAAAAGAGTCATTTGTTTTTGCAAGTGCCCAGACCATTTTACCATTGTCTAGAGAACCAGCAGTATGCATTTGCATATCCCCTGCTTTTACATATTCTTCAAAGAAGTTGAAAGCATCAGCGTTCTGAACTGGATTCCAACCCTTACCAACAACATCAAGTACTGAACCGTCAGAAGACCTTACAAGTGCTTGTTTGTTTTTGATGACAGTACCACCAGCAGTTACTAAGTCTTGTTTTTCTACAGACCAATCAACTCCTGCTTTTTGCATCATTTGTTCTGGTGTCAAGTCATCAATAACTTTTACACCTAGACCATGCCAAGGTAACTCTCCAGCGTAGGCCATTGTTTCTACCATATGTGCCATATTTAATCTCCTATCTCTATGACTGATTCTTTATTATGTATATACTATACCATGTTATTAAAACAAAGTCAAGTCTCTTTCAAGAATTGTTTTTCGTAATCTAAGTATTCTTGTGGGATATCAATTGGAAACTCTCCACCAATATTATAAGTTCCCTCTTTTTCATTCCATAGTCTTAATCCCAATACTTTATACTTGTCTTTGATTGAATACTTTAAAAAGGTTTCACCAGTTTTTAATCCATAAAACCCAGAGTTACCTTTTGGTGATTGTAAACTTAATTGGATATTTTCTTCTTTAGTAGTATAGATAATTTGAGTACCTTTTAAAGACCACTCAATAAAATCATCTACATTTTCTACTAAATACCAATTATCTAACAAAAACTGTCCATATAATTGTGGCATCATGAAATGGTCTTTTGTAATTAAAGGTTTACCATTTGCATCTTGTTTCTTTTCATCTTTATAATCTTGAGCAGTTTCAGTTCTCCAACCAGAGTCAGTTGTTTTCTGTAGTGCTTCATAAAAAGTTCTAGTCCAAAGTCTAGGGTCGTACAAATTACCACTTTTCCAATGATGAATATTTGTAGAGTAAAACCTATGACACTCTTTCAATGTATTTTCTAATTTTGACATATTTCCTCTCTCATTGTTACGAATCATCTTACCATGTTTTCAAAACAATGTCAATCATTATCTGAAATAATTTGGTTTTGAAATTCCCAATCTGGAGCCGTATAGTTCGGTGAGTTTATCAACTCTGCCTGTTTTAATACTTGTTCCTCATAAGATGAAAAGATATTCTTTCTTGACTTTCTTGCAAATGGAATTTGTTGTGCATCTAAATCATGAAATGCAGTAACAATCTTTACCTTGGTATCTGCACCAAATTCTTCTTTTACTTTCATTACTGCATCAAAGTTTGCTTTGTCTGCTCTCCTTGATTCTTCATGTACAGTTCCAAAAGACTTTATTACAGTTTTTATAAATGGCAAATTTTTTTCAATCTCTAATGCAACTGATTTTAAGACACTCTCTTTAATTGTTGCAACAAATTCTACAGCGGTCTTTAGGGTTTTTGCAATTTCAATTTTCATTGAATTCAACTCTGTTTTTTTGGTAACTTGTAACTCCTTTAAAACTTGTGTTATATCAGACTCTAAGATTTTTTTACCATCTTCTTCCATTTCTTTTAGAGTTAATTTTGCAGTTTGAATTATATCATCATCATTTCTAAACTCTTGTCCAAAATCATGACCTTTTTCTCTTGAATTTTCTATACTCTGAGCAATTCTTTTATTTCTTTTTGTATCAAATTTTACAACTGCAACCCACATTTCTTTTTCACCAGCAGACTCATGTCCTTGATATCTATGATTGCCTGTTAATAAATCATACTTACCAGTTTCTTCATTAAACTCAACCATTGGTGGTTCATATGCAAAAGGTAAATAATCACCTTTCATTATTGCATTTTTAATTTTTTTAACTCTTTCTTTTTTTGCTGGTTTCTTTCTCGCATGATTTATTATGTTAAATTCAATATCTGTAATCGACAACCACACTAATTCTACACTTATTAGACCAACATAATTTGGTTTTACTACTGTTTGTTTTCTTGAAATATTTGACACTATTTTACCTCTTTTTTTGATTCTCTATTATACTACCATGTTCTAAGAACAAAGTCAAGTCACTATGCAACATTTCTTAATGTTCTTGACCTATCTGGGTGTCTTAACTTTCTTAATGCTTTAGCTTGGATAGAACGGATTCTTTCTCCTGTTACACTAAATTGTTGTCCGACCTCTTCTAAAGTATGGTCAGTATCCATACCAATACCATATCTCATTCTTAGGACTCTTTCTTCTTTAGGAGTCAAAGTTGATAAGACTTTTGTAATAGCTTCTCTTATTTCAAAATCTAAAACTTCAGGCATTTCATAAGTATCTTCTAAAGTTTCAAATGACTCAAAAGGTTCTTTCTCATACTTGTTAAATAAATTTGTTCTATCCATATATCTATTTCTAAAAACGCCTGGGGTCATAATTTTTCCTTTCTCTTTCATTATGTATATACTATAGCATTGTTTTCATAACAAGTCAAGGCATTTATAAAATCCTTTAAAATCAAGGACTTATCTTTATATTTTTTACATGAAATTCATTAATGGTGCGAATCGATTGATTCTTGATTCTGCGATTTCAAAGTATTCTTTTTCTTTCTCAATACCGATAAAATCAAACCCCTCGTCTTTTGCAGCCATGCCTGTAGAACCACTTCCCATAAATGGGTCAAGAACTGTACCACCTTTTGGTGTAACCATTCTACATAAGTATCTCATTAGGTCAACAGGCTTTACAGTTGGGTGCGTATTCTTTCTTTCAATAACTCTGTTTAAACCAATACCTTGTCCTTTATCGTAACCCTCACCTTTACTTTGAGCTCCACCAGACATACCCATCTTTTTAGTTTCAAAATTATCTAATCCATCATTTCTTTCTGACTTAGAAGTTTTTGGGCAATAGAAAAACCTTGCCCATTCTGTTTCTAATCCATCATGCATAACATTTGCTGGAAATCTACCTCTAGGGTCTGCATCTGCATATTGTGTTCCCTCTGCTTTCATACCAGAGTTTCCATCTGTCCAAACTCCATCTTCACTTCTAGATTTACGAACTACTTTTTTTCTTGCAACATTTTCTGTTTGACCAAAACTTAGTTTGTCAATACCAATTGTTTCTTTCGATTGTTTACCAACATCTTTAAAATCTGGATTTGTATCTGGATACTTTGCATCATTACCCTCTATCCTACAACCATCAATATTGATTGCACCAGTTCCATGTTTCAATACATTATCTACAATAGAACTTTCTGATAAAGGTTTTCTTGCCATCACTATAGGTTCGTGTGCTGGTTTCAATGCAGTTCCCCAGCCTTCCCATTCAGAATTACCTTTTGTGTAAATATGATTTCCAGATGTATTATTAGAGTTCCAACCATTATCATCATCAAATGGTTTTACATTTCTAGTTCTTTCTCCTACTGCAACTCTGTCGTTACCTTGTTTCTTATCAACTGCTTTTCCCATATCCATACTCTTAGGAAAACCACTTCCATATAACCACATCATCTGGTCACGAATCTCAAATCCAGCATCTTCAATTGCAACTGCCATTCTATGATAATTACGAGAGGCAGAAAATGCAAGTAGATGTCCACCTGGCTTTAATAGTTTCAATGCAAGTTCCCAAGTTTCTGGTCTAAATGCAATATCTCCACCATCCCACTCTTTACCCATAAATCCAGTTGATGCTCTTGCATATGCACCATCTGTTCCAAACTGTGCTGGTGCAGAGTTTTCTTTACCAAATCGTTTTACAATAGATGTCAAGTGATATGGTGGGTCAGTAACAACTGAATCCACTTGTACTCCATCATCAATTAGTTTCTGCATTTCTTCAATGCAATCTCCATTAATTATCATCATTATTTTCCTCGTAAAGAATTAGTGCAATTAGAGCATAGTTTGCCATATCAACTAAAGTATCTTTAATACTTTCATCTTTTACTTTTAGTTTCTCTTTCTTTGCAAACCCCATAATACGACTAAACTTATCTCCGATACGAACACAACAACCTTTCCATGCTGGAATACCAGCCATTTCACAAGTTCTGAAGTTTGCAAATACATCTTCTGCACTTGCATAGTCATGTCGTTTTGCATCATGAGTTTTCTTCATTTCTTCTAACAATTGATAAAATCGTTCACTTTGATTCATTATACTACCACCCTACTAAAGTTTCTACTCTTCTCAAATTTAATTGTATTTCTAAACTTATCAAATAACATATCTTGTTTATGTGATATTACAAATACATTCTCCTTATCAAAAGTACCTAAGATTTTGAGGAACGCATCTGTTCCGTCTGTATCTAGTGAACTATCAAATATTTCATCAAGTATAAGTAGATTAGTATTCGTAGAGTTTTTCATCTTTGCAATGGCTCTCCAAGTAAAAAGTAGTGCAAGGTCAATTCGCATCTTTTCACCCTCTGAGAAATTTGCATATGTAAAATCATCACGATATCTTGATTTAATAGTTTCACTAAAATTCTCATCAATATTAAAGTTAACAAAGAAATCCATAGATGATAAGTAAGTGTTAATTAACTTATTCATAATTGGTAGATACTGTTTTACAATCTTAGTTTTGATACCAGTATCTTGTAACAGATTTTTTGCAACATCATAATAGAATAATTCTTCTTTTAACTTTTTTGAAGTTGAATCTAAACTATACAACTTTTCTTGTAGTTTGTCAAGTTTTTTTACATCTTCTTCTGCAATTTCTTTATCTTTTATTTGTTTGATTTCAGTTTCCAGAGTTGAGTTAAACTTTTCTAGTTGAGTAATCGTACTACGATACTTTCCAATCTCTACTTGATTCTTCTGAATTGCAGTTGCAAGATTTCTAAAGTCTTTTACTTTTTTGTTGACTTTATTCATTTCATCTGATAACTTATTTAATCCAGTTTCAAGTTCTCTAACTTCTAACAACTTCTCATCAATAGATTTACGTTTAAACTCTTCATCAATGTGCTGTTCACAAGTAGGACAATCATCATTCTCTTCAAAGAATGTTATTAGATTAGTACTACGATTATGTTTATCTTTTATAGAGAATTGAATATCTTTTAGTTTATCTCTTTTTGTAGTAACTACCTCTTCACCTTTCATCGCTTCCAAAAAGGTGTCGGTGGATTGTTGTAACTCTGTTTCTTTCTTTTTGTTTGCAAAGATTTCTTCTTCATTAGTTGATATAAGATTTGTCTTTTCAGAAAGAATATTATCCCTATTGTTTTTAGAATCTTCAATGTACTTCTCTTGTATCTCTATCTTACTTTTAGTAAGTTCAGAGGCATAATTACCTTCTGTAATATTTGTATTTATCTCTCTTACCTTTGTTTTAAGAACAAAGTTCATTAGAGAGAATATCTTAATGTCAAGAATATCTTCTACAACTTCTCTACGAGCTTTAGTATTTAATTGCATAAATGGTACAAACGTAGAACTACCAAGTATAACTACTTGTGTAAATGAACGATAATTAAATTTAAGGATTTGTGTTTCTAAATGTTTCTGATAATCTTTTACATTTGCACTTTGATTAATCATTATATCATTTACATAGATTTCAAACGTATTTGGTTTAATACCACGAACAACTTTTACTTGTTTGTTTTGTGTTTCAAACTCCACCTCAACAACTGCATCTCTTGAATTAATTGAGTTAATCAATTGTGATTTACTAATTTGACGAAATGGTTTATTGAATAATCCAAAACAAAGTGCATCTAAAATAGTAGATTTACCAGCACCGTTTTCTCCAATAATTAATGTTGATGGGTTTTTGTCGAGAAAAATCTCTGTGAAAGTATTTCCAGTTGAAAGGAAATTCTTCCATCTTACTTTTGTGAACGTAATCATTATATCTCCAAATCACAAGCTTCTAAGTAAAGTGATTTTAATGTATTTTTCAATCTTGATTTATCTAACTCTACATCAAGTTCATCTACATACTTTTCTAATATTGCATTTGTGTCTTGTGTATTTTCTGCAATATCATCAGATACATTTGATGCATCTAAATCTGAAAAGTCCTCGACAATCTTGACTTCATGAGTTTGTTCTTGTAACAATCTATCGGTAAATCTATCAAACTGATATAAGTCTTTTTTATTGACTACAACCAATTTGATAAACTTATCCCTATACTTCTTTGTTTCAATTTTACTATAATCGGTTGTCGTATCATCATAATAAATTTTCTCAAAGATAGTATATGGATTCACAATTCTTTCCATATCCATTGTTTCAGTATCAAAGACATGGAATCCTTTAGGACAATTATCATCACTCCATGTCATTTGATATGTAGAGCCAAGATAATAGATTTGACCATCATCAGACTTTTTATGAAAGTGTCCAGAGAATACAGTTGAAAAAGTTTTGAATACTTCTTTAGGATAACCGTTTTCAGAGAAATGACCTTTGTGCATTTCAAATCCATTTATCTCTAAATGACCCATACAAATCTTTGCATCTGTATCTTTGATGCTTTGTATTGTACTACCATAGTTCTCTGCATTAATCCAAGGAACAAAATGAATAGGTGTACCATCAAAATCTACAGTATCACAATTTGCATAGTATTTAATATTACTATGTTTATTACCTACTAATTCTGCTACAGAGTTTATTTCATTGGTGTTCTTGTAAAATGTATCATGATTACCAATCAAAATATGTGTATCAATATTTCTATCAACAATTGGTTGTATGAATCGTCTACGAAAATCATTTGCAATCTTATATGAAACAAACTTACGTCTGTCCATAGTATCACCTAAATGTATAATTGTATCTATCTTGTTTTTGTCAATGTATGGGAAAAAGACTTCTTCCCAGAACTTATAAAAATACTCATTAAACGGTAAACTATCGTTTCTCGCACCGAAGTGAGTATCAGTTATCAGCGCTATCTTCATAAAATAATTCTAATCCTTTTGGTTTCACTTTTTTCTTTTTGGGTTTATAAACATCTTCCTCTGGCAAAAAGTTCTTTTGTAGATAATCTATATACGGATTATCAAACTCTTCTCCACCATAATCTTCAGGCATGACATTCATATTTTCAATGTATTTGTTTTTTACATGAGCTTGTTTTTTCTCTTTCTGTATTCGTCTTAAAAACGCATAATAAATTATTTGTGTAAAATATGCAAATGGATTATTAGATTTCTCTGGATTAAAGTTGTGTACATATTGTAGACAGTTTTCAATACCATCAGATATCATTTCTTCACGATAAGTATAGTTTATAAAGTTTGGTCTATACGATAAGTGATTCGCAATTTTAAGAAAACATTCACCAATATAATTTGTTATTGGTGGTGGATTTTTACCTTGTTCTTTTGCTTCTTTACAACGATTATTCCATTCAATCATTGCAGTAAGAAATTCTTTATTATTTACATAATGGGGTTTTTTTGACACGACACCTTTCCTTTATTAAAAGTTATACTTTTATACCATACTACGATACTAAAGTCAAGTCGTTGTGTGACTTGACTCTCAAGTAATTATTGTGTATACTCACTTTGTGACTCACAGAGTAATATTAATGTATTGTAGGTTTTTCTTCATCTTCATCATACCAACTACTCATAAGTTCTCTAACCTCATTTTCTATACCCTCTAGCTCTTTATCGGTGGGTTGTCTATATTCGGTTGTTTTCATATCTTCCATTTTACTTACACAAAAGTCATAGAATCTTGTTAATCCAATTGACGAATCTGTAATTGCAATCACATTGTTTTTGATGATGTCATATGTCTGGTTTTGACTGTAATTAATCCAACGAGAGAAAGCCATAGCTTCCTCTACCTTACCCTTTTTAATTCTTGGGTAAATATTAACTTTTAATGGATTTTGTATTTTAAGAAACTCTCCGTTACCATCAGATACATTCCCTACAATCTCTTCACCATTTCTTAATTTTAATATTTTGGTTTCCATGTCATTTCTCTATTTTAAGATTTTTAATTTGATAATTAAATTCTTCTTCATTATAGATATTTATTCGTTCCATAAAATGACGAAGTGTAAAATTCTGTCTTGATTTGTGTGTAAAGTCATCTGCTATATCATAAAGAGTTGCAGCACTCTTTTCTGTTCCTTGTCGTAATCCTCTACCAATTGACTGTAACACTCTAATTCTTGATTTGCTTGGACTACTGAAGATAACATTATGAAGATTACGAATGTTAATACCAGTAGAGAAAGTGCCGTATGATGCAACAATGATTGCGTTCTTTTCCTTTTCCGTGATTTCACGAATATTTTCCCTTGTTTGTGTATCAGTACCACCATGAACGTAAAATACTTTTCTATCTAAGTCTTTTAACATATCATATAATACTGCACCATGTTTTTCAACAAATTGAAATAATAATAGTGTATTACCTTTTAAGTGTGTTGTCAAGTCAATAATAAATTTATTTCTTCTTTCATCTCTCACAATCAAATCTACTTCATCTTGAAAGTTCTGGTCTTTCATAAATTTACAATCAACTTCTGGATATTGTAACACTATACACTTAATATTTAATTTTGCAAGTGTTTTATTTTCCATAAGTTCTTTTGTTGTTGTTACTTGGTTGACAGACCCAAATAAACCCTCTAGTATAAGCCTGTGCGTCTGTGTGCCGTCCAGAGTACCAGTAAACCCATGTCTGTGTACACATTGTTGTAATTTATTCATTATACTTGTTAAGGATTTTGCTTTAAAAAGGTGTACCTCATCACCTAATATACAACCAAAATTATCGAAGAATTTCTTAGGCATTTTATAAAGTGATTGCCAAGTTGATATTACGACTTGATGAGTTATTTCTCTAGAGTGTCCTTGATATATTCTTTGCATCATTTTTTCATCATACCCATAGTCAACAAAGTCTGAATACATTTGTTCTACCAAAGATGTTGTGGGTACAAGTATCAGTACTTTACCAGATTCATACCATCTTGTCAAGAGATAAATTATTAACGACTTACCACTAGCAGTAGGGCTGAGAAGAAGACTCCTATCATTTCTGACTGCATGAACAAATGCGGCCATCTGGTAATCACGAATCTGTAAAGTTGTTCCCTTGGACTTAGGTGACACTCCTCTAACAAATCTATCCAACTCGCTAGTTCCATATTTTCTCTCATTTAAAACTCCTTCCTTATACTCAATATCTATTTCGTTTCGTTTTGCAAATTCTTCTATATATGGTAATAGTCCTACATAAATTTCATTTGATGCAACTGAATACAGTCTAATTTTACCGTCCCAAATTCTATTTCTGTATGTAGGCATAAATCTAGCGCCTGGGACTTCAAACGTAAAAAAGTCTGACAATTCTCTTGCATAATTAGGTTCAGTTTTAACACACAGATGAACCTCATTCTTTTTTGATATAATCAAAATGAACCCTCTAAGAATCTCTTCCAATCAATCGCATTTTTAATTTGAAATCCACGATTGTTTACTGACTTACAGACTCTTTCTGCATAATCACACATTGCATTATGATATTCAACTTTATGTTTTGATTTAATTAAGTCTTCATCACTTTCAAGATATGTGGGTAAATCTTGTTTGAGTATTTTCAAATCAAACGGATTTTCTTGGTAAACACTTGGTGGTGCTTTACCAGAATAGTATTCCCATTTTTTTCTGAAAAGAACTTTATATTCGGACTCTGCTTGTTTTGATAACAGATTCCAACGAGTATATATTCTTAAATACTTTGCGTAAAGTTCTGGTGTTTTGAGTGATTCAATGTCTAGTTTTTCATTGTCTATTTTGAGGTCTTTTTCAGCCTCATTTTGAAGTTGTTCCAAATCCATAATATAACCTTATTTTATAATGTAAATATTTCGTATAGTGTATAACTGAAAGTACAAGTCGCTGTCAAGTATGTAACGTCCCCTGCTTGTTGGTCAAATTGTAATGCACTTAATGCTACTGGATATATATCAGAAAACCTAACATCAACTGTTGGGTTATTTTTACTTGATGTAATTATTAATGATGCATCACTATACATAGACTGCACCCCAACTGCATTATCATTTGTTTTTGCAGAACCAGTAGACTTTGGTGTTTGTGTAGGAAATGAGTTTGTGTTTCTACTTCTAAAAGATTCAAACTGTGTTCTTGATTTAGGAAAACCTATAGCAACTAACCAATCATGAAGTTCTGTATAATTTTCTAATTTTTCATCTACAAGAAATTGTAGGTCTAGATTTTCATATGTTAATGTATGACCTTGAACTGGTAATTCTTTAAATGGTGTTGGTATAACAACATCACCTAAATTTATTCCAGGCAAGTTTACTTGGGTAGTAAAAAATTCTACCTTTGGAAGTTTGTTACATTTAAATACAAATTTTGATGGGTCTGCATAGTCAAGTTCAGTCGGTTGTCTTGACAACATATTCGTTGTAACCATTTAGTTTCTCCATAACCATTCTTCTTTGTTCGTCAGAGTATGATGACCACAATGTTATTTCATCTCTGGTTCTTCCACACCCAATACAAATATTTTTTTTTAGTTCGCATATTTGTATACAAGGACTTTCTATGGTTTTCATAGTATTATTTAGGTATAAAAAAAGGGGGGTCGAATGACCCCCCTAAAGTAACTAACAATTCGTTTCTTATTACATTAAGTTAGCAACTTGTACTCTTCTGTAGTAAGTGTTATCGTTTGCGCCAGGCACAACATCATTAGCAGATGAAGTTGCAAATGGGTTTTGAGCAACACCATAACGAGTCTTAAATCCAATTTTTGGTTGGAAAGTATTCTCACCTACAGCACGAACCATTTGTAATGGTACATACGGACAGTAGAAAATACCAGCGTCATATGGTGAAGTTCCCTTATATCCTACAACGTAGTACTGTTTTGCAGCGTTGTTTGCAGCATATGGGTCGATATACACTCTATATCTTCCGTTAAGTACACCAGCAAAAGTGTTACCAGTATCATCAACTTGTAAGTTGTTACTTAGAGCAGGAGCGTAATCTAATACACCAGCCATTTGAAGTGCAGATGCAACATCAGATGAAGTAATGATTAAGTTACCTTTTCCTCTACGAGTTTCTTGAGCAATAACATTCGCATCTCTTTCGATTTGGAACATTAGACCTTTGAACTTCTCAACAGACCATCTACCGTTTGAGTCAGTATCTAAATCGAAGATACCAGCAGTAGTTGTGTTGACAGATGCACCTTTCTTAGCAGATACATAGATTGTTCTAATGACTTCTCTATTGATTTCTGCAAGAATTTCAGCAGACAGAATATTTGACAATTCTGTTTCTGCGTCAAGACCGTGAATTGCTTTAAGGTCTTGTGCAAGTTCCATAGTGTATTCTGCTTTTAATGCTCTTGACTTTGCAGTCACAGTTGACTTCTCGATTGAGAACGCCATTTCTGCGAAAGAGTTAGCAGATGCATCACCTAATGCTTCAGCTTCAGCAGTAGTCATACCACCACCAGTATCAGTACCGTATCCGTCACCACCAGTTATATATGCACCTGGCGAGGAGTCATTTAAGACAGCAGGGTTAGTACCAGTCATTGCAGTTGTATTAAGGTCACCTGCTTTATCATCATTTGAGAAACCAGTATTTGGTTCGTTGAATAATGCTTCTGTTCCACCTTGTGAATCAAAGTTTGACTTCATTGCGAAGATAAGACCAGTTGGGCCAGTCATTGGTTGCACAGAACAAATATCGTATGCAATCAAGTTAGGCATAGACCTTCTTACTAAAGAAATGAGAATTGGGTCATATGCAGCCATATTTGAACCACCAAAACCAGAGTTGGTTGGAGCGGCTTCAGATAAGAACGCATTGTCCTCTTTCATTGCTTTTTCTTGGTTTTCTAAAATAATTGAAGTAACGGCTTTTTTGTAATTGTCCTTAATCTCAGGCAAATCTGGATGACTGAGGACTGGCTGCCACTTCTCTTGTAAGTTTTCTGAATTATACATTTTTTGTATCCCCTTATTTAACTTTACATATATTTATCATTATTTATTTCTTGACATTATTAAAAGGTTTTGCATCTTGCGTATTGTAAGGTGCTTGTCTTTTAATAGCGGACATATATGCAGCCATAGCTCCGCTTACATCAATCTCTTTAGTCTCTTCATGGTTCTCTTCTACTAGAGTTGAGTTTTCTGAAGGAACTGATTTAGGAAAATAGTTTTCCTTTAAGGTATTGAGTTTTTCTTCAAATGATTTCTCATCTGTAAACTCAACGTCTTCAACAAGACTCGCAAACTTTTCAGTTTGTGTTTCTGCTAAATCTTGTGAAACCTTTGCAATCACTTGTTCTTTAACTAAAGAGTTTTCTACTTTATTTTTTTCGGTAAGTTTATTGATAGTTTCATTCAACTTACCTTCCAACTCTTCAATCTTTTCTGCTTGTGATTCTAAGATATCATACTTTTCGTCTGGAACATCAATATAATGCTCTTCAAAAAGTGTTTTCAAACCACCGATAAAGTCTTCTGCGATTTCTCCCTTTAGACCTCTTTCGATTGCAAGTTCGTTTTCTGTCATCCATTCCTTAACAACGTAGTCAAGATAACCGTCTACTTTTTCTGCAAGTTCAGTTTTGAAAGTTTCGACTTCTTCTGAAATCTCTTGAGTTTTTTCTTCCTCAATTCTTTCTACCTCTGAACGTACCTTTGATTTGACTGCTGCTTCAAAAATAGTTGCAGCTTTCTTTTGGAAATCTTCAGATAAATCTTCACCTTGTACAAGTGCGTCAACATCTTCAGCAACATTAATGGTTGCAAGTCTTTTTTCAATAGCTTCTTTTGCTTTGTTAAGACCTTCCATTTCCATTTCGTCATCTGATTTATCGCTATGCATACCCATTGTCATTTTGTATGTTGCTTCAAGTTCTTTCTTTTTCATTTTCTTCATAGAATGATTCATTGCAGTAATCATAGCATCTTTAGTCTTAGGCATATCCATTTCTTCATGATGTGCTTCAGATACCATTACTTCCATATCTGATGCCATGACTTTTTCTTCCAAACCATGTTTGAATTGAACGTCATACCACTCTACATATCCGTCATCAGTCGGAATTGCATGAGAACCATGAATTGGTTTACCTTTACCCCAAATAGGGTGTTCTACAACTGTAGCACAATCGTGGTCTTTTGAATGACAGAGGTCTCTGATTTCTTCATCAGTATATCCTTCTTTCATTTTTTCTGGTGCCATAGCTTTATCCTTTGATGGAATTGAACTGTCTTTCTTAGCTGACTTTGCGTAATCCTTTTTCTTATCATCACTCTTAACGACAGCTGGCCCAGTATCATCTACTTGTGCTTCACTCTTCTTCATTGGTTCTGCTTTCGCAGCACCTTTCTTTAGAGCATCTGCCTCGTTAATATCAGCAAGAACTTCTTGTTCTAATTCCTCAATTGTCTTGTCTATTTCTGACATTTGAAGTCTCCTTGATTAATTAAACCTTGTTTCATTATATTTATAAATTATAACTTTTTAAGGAATTTTGCGAAAGCCAATGCTTGGTAATTCGCTTCTCTAGAACGTATATTACGTTCCATTTCGTTCTTGATTTCCGCTACCTCTTGTTCTCTTAACAAACCATTGTTCCAAATCCACTCTTTACCTTCCATAATTCCGTCTACGAAAGCATTAGGTGCAGAGGGGTCTGCAACAATATCAGCAGCAGTTGCAAGATAGAAATCGTTTTTGACGTAGTTTGCATCACCTTTTTTCTCCAAACTACCCATACCTCTTGACGAAACTGCGAGTTTACCACCGTCATCCATAATATTTTTTACTATATTACCCATTGGTGTTGACATTACTTTTGCTTCACCAATAAAGTTTTTACCGTCTGGTTCTAAAGAAGTTACCATGTGAGATACTTTATCTAAATTGACAGTAGGCCCATCTGGGTGTCCTAGTTCCCCATATGCACGATTCTGTTCTATGAACTCTTTGTTATATCTTTTCACTTCTTTATCTAAAACCTCAAAAGGATATACTCTCCCATTTCGGTTTTTAATTTCAGATTGCATAAAGACACCTTTTAACTTGTAATTTTTCTTACCAGTTTTATCGTCTTGTTCTGTTATGTACTCTACACTATCTGCAAAATTTTCTGAAAAAAGTTTCATGTTACTATCTCCTATGGTTGATTACCGACTGCTGTACAACTCATTGCAGCAGTACAAGCGATAGTATCACTTGGTTTTTTATCTAATATAATAACTTGGTTTGCAACTAATACTACTGTACCAGCATATGTGTTAGTTGCAGTAATTGTATGGTTTTCAGAAGGGCCATCTGTTAAAGTCAACACAACACCATTTTGTGCGTTAGTCATTCCAGTTGCAAGGTTAATTGTATTTGCATCAACAACTCTTACAAAAAATTGTCCACCATCTGTTAATTCTGTAATTGCAGTTCCACCACCATCTGAATATGTTACTTCATCTCCAGTAGTAAAACCATGACTTGAAATAGTAATCGCTGTACCATCAACAGCTGATTGTGCATTAAATGTTCCAAGTGCAGCTGCAATTGTTACAGTTCCAGCGTTAGTTGCACCAACTCTTATTCTTGTTGCTCTATTCAATGTAGTCGCTGATGTTACATTGGTTGCGCTACCTTTTAAAATCATGCATATTCTCCTAACATCTCTCTTTCAAAGTATTTATGCAGTTCTTTTTCACGCACTTTATACTTACGAGATGTATCTTTTATAGTTTTTTCAAAAGTATTTAGGAAATCGGAAGGTTTCGCATCCATTTTCTTAAAAATATCGTCAACTGCCTCTTTCATTTTCGGAGACAGTTTCTTATATTCTTTTGTATTTTTATGCTCGTCCTTTTCAGGCAAGTCAATCTGATTGAAGTTCTTCTTCATCATCCTCTACTTCTGGAATATGTTGTGTTACCATTGTCATAGCAACATCTTTTCGTTTTGTTTCTAATCCGTTTGCAACTCTTGTTTGCATTGCGTCTTTAAAATGTGTTTCTGCACCCAGATTATCTCCAGATGCAATAGCATCAATTATATCTTTTGTCATATCGTATCATCTCCATTTTCTTCTCCATCACCTTCATCTTCAATTTCTTTGGTCATGGATTCTATTTCTTCATCTGTTTGACGAAGTACGTTTTTCTGAACCCATCTCTTGGAAAAGAAATTTCCAACATAAGGTTCAAGACTTCCTAGCATTTCTATTCTTTCTCTTAGAATTTCTGCATCACGCAGTTCTGCAAAATGACCATCTTGTAAAAAGTCATATGCAATATGTTCTTTCATTGCATCCCATTCTTCTTCTGCAATTACTCCAGTAAGAATAAGTTGCGTTTTTAGAATGTCATGAAATAGTATAGTAAATTTCTTTCTTAACCTTTGTACAAACTTTGTAAATTTAAGTTCATCTCTAGTTATTTCTGTAGACCTACCAAGACTGAAATTACTTTCTGCTTCCATTCTTGAAATAGGAACATTCAAAGACCTATACAATTTTCTTTGGAAGTAAACAATGTCATCTATCTCACCAAGGTTCGAACCGCCTGGGAGTGTAGTAATTTCTGTACCTCTACCACCCTCTCGTCTAGGCAACCAGAAATCTTCTAACATTGACATTTGATTTCTATCATCACGAATCTCACCAGTAGATGCATCATATACCAGTTTGTTACGATAACGATTCATAACATCTTTTAGATACTGTTCTGCTTTAATCTTTGGTAGATTACCAACGTCAATATAAAAGATACGTCTTTCTGGAGCTCTTGATATTCTGTAAATAACAAGACTATCTTCAATCATACGCAGTTGATTTACTGGTTTGATTGCTTTATGTAGATAAGATAAAACACTACCTTTTGTCTGGTCAATTAAACCAGATGGACAATAACTTATAGAGTCTTTTGTAATTTTAAGACCACTATCATTTTGACCACCAGACATTACACCAGTTTCACTATAGATGTAATATTCTTCTGTTTTTTGTTTTTCACTAACACCATTTAATGGGTTAGGTCTTCCAGATATTTTCTCTCTGACCTTTTTAATTTTATTTGGGTCAATGTATCTTAATTCTGTAATACCTTTTCTTGGGTCTTTTTTGTCAATAACTTTATGATAGAATACTCTACCATCAACATACCACCTACGAAAGATGTCATGTCCTTTTTCTTGGAATTGTAATAGTTGTAATACTCTATCGAATTCTTGTCTAATTCTCTTCTTAACATTAGAAGATACATTAAGACCGTCAAGAGACACCGATATAGGTGCATCAAGTTCGTTAGCTGCAATCGCTTCACTTACGATATCTTCAATTGCACTATCACATTCTGGTTGTTGAGAAATATTACGATATCGTTTGATTAAATCGTATTGAGTTTTGTCTTTCCCATTAGCGTCATAAACAGAAGAATAGAAACCGCCACCAGCGATATCTATTGTTCCATCATCAGATGAAGGCAGAGTAAATGACTCTGCCTCATCTTTTTTACGAGTAATGCGAAAACCGAAAAGTTCTGCCATGATATAGAAACTCCTTTTGTACTATTTAGGGAGTT
>VMHT01031692.1_pt1 | contig 69562 bp, 61 predicted proteins | sample 4693611 | NCBI WGS metagenome assembly VMHT01 (sample SAMN12280063, study PRJNA550983) | marine metagenome | isolation source: seawater sampled from same location over 5 years 0.02-0.2 micron viral filtrate | place: USA: collected off the coast of southern California halfway between the port... ...
AAAAAGATATACTTTAATGGAAGAGAGTATTGATATAAACGAAAACTCTAAAGTACAGTTAGATGTAAAAAGTCTAATAGGTATTGTAGCTGGTATAGTTTCTCTTGCAGGTATATGGTTTACTTTAAGAGCAGAAATCTCTCAATTACAATTAGATGTAGTGCGTATGCAAGACAACGTAGAGCTTAACCACGAGTTTAGAGTTAAATGGCCTAGAGGTGAAATGGGTGCTTTACCTGATGACGCTAAACAGGATTTAAAAATAAGCTACTTACAAAAAGAAGTAGATTATCTACGTAAAGTAGTTAAAGATTTAGAAATTAAACAAGCAAAAACTGAGTAATGGCAGTTTCGGTTATAGAACAATCGGGCACCTTGTTTAACACACAAGACCAAAAGGTTCTGTCTGTAGCCTTAAACGTTGTAAACACATCATCAAACAATCTTAATATAAGATACCCTTTAACATCTGAATCTTTAAGTCCTTTTGCTTTATCAGGTTATCAAGGGTTTTCATATATAGATTATAATGTAAATATTCCATCACCATTTAGCACGAGATATTGGTATGAAGGTGAGTATTTATTACAGGACTTGGGTATTTTTATGACTTCACCTCCATTCCCATCTTCAGTTCAAGGTGTTGAAGGTGTTGATTATAATATATATAATAATTATATTAGCATACTATCAGGTAAAAAATTAACATTTATAATTTCATTTTACCCCAACCCTATGCATCACGATTTAAACGCCACATACTCTACTGTTATAAATTTTGAGAATCATTCTATTACTGATGACTCAATTTCCGTGCATTTAAACGGTAATTACGGAACGGGTACTCTAAGTGTATCTAAAATAGACGGCGCGTCATTTGCATTAATTTCACACGTAGTAGGAGTGCCTAAATCAGGACTAAATAAAATATCGTAATGTTGGTTATATGCGATGAAGATAATAATGTTATTCTTAATAAGGATGAAATAATTATATACCCGTGGATTATAAATAACGCAGTTCCATCAATTGTTTACGAAAAGGTGTTAAAAATAGCACAAACTAAATACCTTGATGACAACGTAGGTTTATCATTAGTATTTACTCAAGACAACTATATATCTATTACCAATAGACCTGATAATTATTCTCAAACATTTTTTACAAACATACTCCACAACGAAGCTAAAGAAAGGCTAAAAAGAATATCTTTTACAAATATTTTTGAAACTGATAATGTAAACGAGTTACACAAAACTACATATGAGCCAAGTGATGGTAATGGTATATTAAGTGGTACTATTGATTTGACTGTCCTACACAAAGTTAATGGAATAAACCTTTCACTTACAGGAAATATTAGTAGTAACATACAAAACACAGGACGGGCAATTATAGCACTTTTAACATGTATACACGACCGAGCCTTTTTTTTTAAATACAATGCTGACCAACAAGAAAGTAATACTTACATAGTCCCAAAGCAAATTATAAATACCGACTCAAGTGGTAGTAGTCATGTAGTTTCGCATATTTCAATAGTAGACCGTACAGCAATATCAGTTAACTCATATCTAAATGGAGTAGATATTAGGGTCGCACGACAATGGTCGAATGTAGGTGTTTTCATCCCCAATTATTCTATTGACACTTTAGGAGTAATTACTACCGATGAAGCTCTTGAGGTTACACTTAACGCGTCTACATCAAGTGATGTAGTTAAGACTAAGAACTCGCAAAGTATTATTAATGATATAGACTCTAAAGACAATACTTTAAATAATTTTTATAAATTAAATAAGTCTAAATTCCCTATATCTCAAAGATGTCAGCACTACATAATATTTCCATCTAACGTTATATCAGGGCTTCAATTCCATGATATACGTGAAAAGTTATCAGCTAATTACTTATATGTAAAAGCTATATACGGAAAAAAGTTGGGTAATGAGTTTTTTGATATACAAGTTGACTCAATTCAAGGAATTGGTGCTGTAAAATTAACAAATAGTCCTGATACTAATAATAAAAACTTAGAGCACGGGGCTTTTGCAATGCATACATTGAAGCCTGGTTTAGAAAATTACAGTATAATTGGATTTCAAATTGCTGTTACTAAAAGCCCTTTAGAATCCTATGTCCCAAAACAAAATCCTGGTAATTGGCAAAATGCCGACCATATTAACTTGTATGCAGGACGGTCTAATTCTTTTGTTAATACACGTAAATGCTTTGTTTATAGAGAATTAATAAACCCTCTTTCGTATGATGAGTTAGGAAATAAAGTATTTCCAATCGCTAATGTAAAGTTTTGCACACAGCAAAACGAATTTGCTTCAGGGTTTAATGGTAACACAGAAATTGACTCAAATGATTTACCTTTGTTTGATGTTTTTAATTACGCATCTAGTGATATAACGAAATCATTTCATCAAAGAACTTGGGTTATAAAATCTTTCCAATTAACTTCTGATAGATGGGTCACGTCCGAAATACCTGCTAATTCTTAATTTAAAATTATTATCTTTGAATAAACACATTTAAAATGGCTCGCTTAAAATACCTAATCATACATTGCACAGACACACCTGAGCACAGACACGTTACGGCAGAGGACGTTATAACATGGCACACTGCACCACATCCAATAGGTAATGGGTGGAAAAAAGCAGGATATACCGACATTATATACTTAGACGGTACATTACATAATATAACCCCATTTGACCAAGACGATGATGTAGAAGGCTTTGAAATAACAAATGGTGCTAGAGGTTATAACTCATTATCAAGACACATATGCTATGTAGGAGGAAAGTCATCAAATGGTGAGGCTAAGGATACTCGAACGCCTGAACAGTACGATAGCTTAGAAACATACTTATCATATACAATTTTAAGACATCCACAAATTAAAATAGCTGGTCATTATGATTTTAGTTCTAAAAAATGCCCATCGTTTGATGTGCAGAAGTTTTGTGAGGATATTGGAATACCTAAAAGAAACATATATTATGGCACGAAAAATAGGTAGTAGGGTAAGAAATGGTTCTACAAAAAAAGTACCCAAACGTAGAAACGGTTTAGCCGGAAAGGGTAAATCAAAGGCTTCAGACAAAAAAAAGGCTTATGATACTAAATACCATTCAACACCTGCCCGAAAAAAATATAGGGCTCAATTAAACAAAGCAAATAGAAAAGCTGGTACATACGGTAATGGCGACAAAAAGGATATGTCCCACACTAAAAAAGGAAAATTAGTCAAAGAAGCACAGTCAAAGAATCGGGCTAGAAACAAAAGAGGAAAAAGTAAAAAATAAAAATCGTATTTTTGTAACAAATAATTAGATATGTCAACAAAATTTTTAAAAATAAAATCTACAGGGACGCTTTCATCTAAAGAATTAGATTGTGCAGTATTGCGATTTCCTAATTCAGACAAAGCACTACAATATTCAGGTGTGCCAAGTATAATTGACACAGGATTAGAGTTTAGAAAACACCTTTTAGTATTAGATTGTGGCGGTGAAGATATATCTTCAAACAAAGTTATTTGTTTTAATTTTGGTCCTGCTAATAGGGTTAACGCAGTAACACATGCACAACTATTTACCGGTTACTCTAATAAAACAATTATACATAAGCGAATAACAGGTGGCCCAAGTATATTAGATACTTCTACATTTAACCTAATTTTAGATTTTATAGAGGGTGATTTGGAGGAAGTTTTAATTGATGAAAATTTAGATAAGTCGGTGTTGTTTCAAAAAAGACAAATTTCAACAACCGATAGAGTATTAGTAGCTTGGAATGCAAATCAAACGGGTAATGACATAGATAGACCAAAGTGGTTGTTTGTTTCAACAGATAATTTATCCAATCCTGTATTAGCAAATAACGCACTTATAACAACGAGTGGGGGAACAGATGGACAAGGTACAGTTTCATATCTTGAAACGGAACAGTTTGATGAATCAGTTCCAACGGGTGGTGCTACATATTATCTAAATGCAAATAAAACGTCAGTAGGTTTTGGAACAGGAGTTAAAGACCAAATTACGTATGAAGATGATGCTACAGGTACTTGGTATTCTGATAAAAAAAATAATGTTGTATATGTCAAATGTGACACAACATTTATTATACAAAACGGTAGTAAAACAGGAGATGTAGACAATGTTAGTGCTGAACAATTTGTTAGAGATGTAAATTCTTTAAAAACATTTGAATTTAATATAAGCTCTAATAAATTAGATAGTAAGTTTTTTGATGAACTAGAGAATGACGGATTGTTTCCCGGTGGAGCATCAGGATTTCCAGCTGATTTACGAAATGACTTTTTAGGTAATAGGGATAAAGTACCTGTTAACACACTAACACCAGCTTTAGTTAATGCAGGAACTACAGTTAATGCAGCAACAGGTGAAACATCACATATTGCAAACAAAGTAAACTTATCATATATAAAAACAAGTAAGGCTATCAAAGAAATAGCATTAGGATTACAGTCCGATGGCCAAAATCATATCTTAACATACTAATCATGAAACAATCAGAAGTAAGATTCTTAAGAGTTAAATTGTCTAATAGTGGCTCAACAAATGAAAATGTTCATCATGTTCCATTAGAGGCAATATCAGAAATAAAGAAAACACCTGCAGTAGACAACTCTACAGCTGGTTCAGTTACTATAAAGTATAACGCAGGCTCTGCTATTACTTTAACGGCAACAACTGATACAGCGGGAACAAAGGCGCAAATGAATACAATGATAGACGCCGTAGAAAACGAGCTTATATCTTGTATAGAGGCTCTATCTAACGGGTCTAAAAACATTGTTACAGTTCCTTGGTCGGAGGGTAACTGCCTAGCAGGCACATTAAATGCCGGTCAAGAAGGTACGGTAGCTAAATTCAACGTAACATAATAATAAAATAAATATCATGAAAAAAAGAATAGGTAAAAAAACTGCTAAAACAGGAGTTAAAGGTTATGGTAAGGCAAAAAGGGCTTTATCAAAAAGAAGTAAAGGATTATCGTCTAGGTCAAAGGTGAAGGTAATTCCACCTAGTAAGCCAAAACCAAAAAAACCAAGATAATAAATTATTCCTTGAATCCCAGTTCATAATTATTGAATTGGGATTCTTGCTCTTCATAATATCGGGAGTTGGTTTTATTGTAGTTAAATACACTAAAGCCAACTTTTCCTATATGCTTAAATCTGCACTTTTGAACGTATACCTCGGTGTCTCCTTTATCAAAGTTTCTATATACTGTAATTCCGGCATCGGCTTGATTATAAAAATGTGAGCTACCGGCTATATCATACAAGGTTGGTACTTCATAAATATTGCTATTATGCTTCTTCTGCATTTTACGAGGGTGTGCTACTAAGAATATGTGCAGTCCTAGAACATTCTTCATTATATTTAACTTAGTCAGCATAGAATTTATGAATTGATGCTCGTTAAGAGTTTTAGTTTCTAGTTCTATACGATTGTAAGGGTCTATAATAAATCCCTTAATTCCCTTTTGCTTAGTTAATTGCTTTGCACTTTCCATTATATTATCAAGCGTGTACTTATCATCCTCGGGTCTAATAAAAAATATTTTATCAGATATTATTTCCACGGCTCGCTCTAATTCATTTGCTGTCATGCTATTTATTAAACCTTTTTTAAATGGTTTACCAACTATTAGTTCGGCTAATTGCTTTACATGATAGCTCATAGGGTTATTCTCCGCTGAGAACACACCAAACTTCCAATCCGACCTCATAGCTAGACGAACCATTAAATGGTCTAAGAACGCAGATTTACCATGGTTAGGAATACCTGTTAGTATAGTAAGGTGTGATGGAGGAAAAGATGCTAGTTCATCGAAGCCGTGATGACCTAATTTATCGCCGGGCTTTAAGCCCTCAAAGTATAACTGCATTACGTCATCTTTAAGGTCTTTAGCTAGTATAACACCATCTAAAGGAAACGACTCGGCTTTCTCTAAGCATTTTTGTAGTTCCTCCACACCATGCTTGCAAAGAACTTCATTAGCGTCTTTACAATCATCAGGATAAGGTACAACCATACACTTCTCCTTTCCTATTCTTCTTGCTAATTCATCCTTTAAAATTTTACCTGGTGCATCAGAGTCCAATGCTAGGTATACAATTTGCATGTCATCAAAATACTTATAACAATTATCAAAGTACTCTAACTTTTTAGAATTCTCGGGTAGTTTTTTTTGTGGAGCACCATCGGGTACGCTGATTGCATTCCAAAAACCTGCAACTTCAAATGATAAAGCGTCTAATTCTCCCTCCGTTATAATACAATAATCAGTACCACCATTTTCCACATCGGTATTTTTAATGTCGTCTATTTTAAAAAACACCTTTTCAGCACCTTTTGACTGTTTAAAGTTTTTAGAAGCATCTCTAAACTTAGCGTTTACTAATACACCATCTTTAAAATAAGGAAATATGATAGCACGTTCTTCTTTTTGTGTTTGTGGCATCCACTCCATTCCGTAAGAAACCTTGTTTCGTGCTAAAACCTCATCGGTAATACCACGTCCATTAAGGTACTTTGTAGCATCACCTTTTACAGGCTCTAACATAACTGATGGTTTTTTGTATACCTTAGGTGGTGTGTATGAGGAAAATACTTTTTTAAGCGAACCACCCCAACTACAATGATGGCAATTCCAAACCCCTTCAGATATGTTTACCGACAAGCATGGGTCTTTAGAGTTACGTCTATCGGGTGAGCATTTAGGACACGTTGTTTTAAACTGACCGTTTGTTCTGCCTTTTACATCTATACCAAAATCTTCGAAACTAGTCATCTAAAAATTCGTTTAAAGTTATTATACCATCATCGTTGTTATGCCCAAACATAGGAAAGTGGTCTTCCTCTACACATGTATTTAATGACTCTAGAAGGTCATGAACATCATTAGTACCTTTCTCAATATCCCACTGACCTACCTTAAAAACAGCACACTCGTGTGGATAGTCTTTTTCTACTACAACAAAATAAAAATCTTTTACGGTTAGTCCTTCAGCCATAGCAGCTAATCTGTAGAACGCAGCTTGCCGGTAATACCCAAATTTATATTTATAAGACGACTTAAATGATGTAATACTTTGTGTGGTTTTTAAATCTATTATATTGACATCAGTATCGTCATATTTTTCTGTAAGAAATTGTATGTAATCTATTTTAGATTTACACTTCATGTCTAGCCCACCACCCATATAATTAAAATATATTTCGGACTCAATTCTATCTGTATTAACTGATTTACTTTGTGCCGGATGCGGTAGTAAATTACATGCTGCGGGGTTATCCATTATTGAATGGTGCATCCATTGTATTTTTTCGTAGTCAGTTTGGCTAATAAGTTTTTTATTGCTCTCTAGGGCTAATTGAGTTACGTTAGCGTAATGTTCCTTGCCAACCTTAGTTCGCCGGTCAAACTTTTCGTGTACAATGTATTGCTTTTCAAACAACGTAGGTTCTAAAACATATGTGTGAAACGCAGTACCAAACTCCATTGCGGGGGTAGACTCGTTTGGGGATTGGCACATTCTTTTATAGTAATATGGTGAGCGTGCAAACCAGTTTAATTTGCTATTTGAAATAGCAGGGTGTTCAAAATAGGTCATAATTGTTGTTTTTTACATTATCATTTTTCTTTCTCCTGTGGACGATAAATTCATCCTCATGTGGTTTCGTAACCAATTTCTAAATCCTGACATATGCTGTTTGTGTGTCTTAGCATCAGTCCCTTTAAAAATTACGTGGTCACTGTATTTTTGTAATTCTATAAGTATCTTGTAATTACCTTTAATTTGCATTCTGCATTGCTCTAAAAACGCTTCGTTTTCATGTAGCAATTCATACGGTGTTTTATCAGGTATTACTTTATCGGGCATTACTACCTCGTGCTCTACATAAACATTACCTACTAACTTTTGCATTACAGGTTCGTTAATGTAATACCAAGTCTTTCTTGTGAAGTCAACTGAATGTTTTACACAGGTTTCGACAGGTTGATTTAGCCTATCTACTTTAGTTGAAATGCGAGCTAATGCTGTATCAAACTCTCTCCTACTAAATCCTAACTCGTCGCACAAAGACCTACCTTTGTCCTGCTTGTTAGGCATTTTGTATTTATAGAAAGCTTTTTGATTATTCTGATACCATAAAAACAAAAGATGTTGCAATAAAATAGTTGCCGTGACCGAACCAGTTATCTTATTTAATTCAGGCGTATAAACAATAGGAGTTTTGACTGAATTTAAGACTTTAAGTATAGATGGCTTTTCCATTTTAAAATTGTTCGAGTTTGTTTTTAATTAAATATTCAGAATAAAAATCACCATCAAGGCTAGAAAAACTTTCACTAGATTGTGAAAGCTTTTCATATTCCTTGTCGCGAAACTTGCTAAAATAATAACCATACTTTGCTCTAGTTATTATATTTAACTTTCTACCGCTTTTAAGTATCCTTATTGCTTGACTTACGTCTAAACCAAGAGCACTTTTGATGTGTGATTTTTGTTCTGACTTTAAGCCTTGTAATAGAACAAGTAAATCATCGTAAATCATTTAATGAAATTTCGGGCATTACATTAGCATTTATGTAGATAGTACCTCCTATTTTTTCAAAAGGTATTTTACCACGAGCTATTCTCTTGTATACAGTAGACAACTTGGAATTAGTAATTTCAGCGTACTGTTTAACAGTTATATAACCACCACTTATTAAAAATGACTTCCATGATGATGAATCTTTAGAATGGTAATGCATCATCTTTATCTTTAGATGAATGCCAATCACTTTTCGGTTTTGGCTTTGCTTGTTCGTCTTTCGACTTAGTTGTAAATGACATGTACTTTTCGCCTGCCTTAGACTCATTAATCCATGCTGAAACCCAAAATTCATTACCGGACTGGTCCGTGAATTGCCCTGTGTAGTCAGGGTGTTTGTCGGTTTCTTTTTTCTTGTTGGTGAATAACACACCTCGGTTCAGTTGTTCTTTAACTTCTGCCATGATTTAGGTTTTAAATAATTATGTATACTCCCGGATTTTCTTTATCGTATTTATACTCCAAAAAGACCGGTAACATCTCGGAGCAATTATCGTCATCAATCCAACCGTGTGTAACCATTAAATCTTGAATGGTTTGAAGTGGATTGACATAATCAAACTTGTGTCTTGTTCCTCTAACAAAGAGAAACTTTATTCTGTACGGTTTTTCTAAATTTTTAACCATACGTTTAAACTTAGACTTGTTTTTAAGGAACTCGTCTTTTGTGTTTTTAATGTAATTAACAGTTACCTTACTGTGAATCAACCTTCTACCAGTCCAACGCTTTCCATTTTTTGACGATGGTACGTTTCCTGGAATAAAAATCTTATTGTGCATTTCCTTTATCTTTAGCAGAACCACCAAAGAAAAAGTCTATAATTGTATTAACCTTGCTTGACATCGCACCAAACACCGTGCTAATAAAACCAATTTCGTAATCAGATAAACTTATGTCACTTATTACAAAATAACGAAACATTATATATGAAAGGGCGAAGTATGCAGTTGTAAATATGATAGCAAGTACTTTTTGTATAAAACTATCGTCTTGATACATATTCCGTGCACTCTTTCGGTCGGCCACTTCTAATTCAAACATCTGCTTCTCGTGGTTTTTTACCATAGACTCAAATTGTTGTTTTAGTTGTAGTCTTTCTTCATCAGTAGTAACTACCTCGTCAATAATTGTAGACGCTTGACCAACTAAGTTTTTAAACAATCCCTTTAACATATTAAAATAATTTCATTTGACTTAATTCTATTTGAATTCTTTTGTTTGCTAAATTTACATATTTTTCTTCAATGTCGCACCCTAAAAATCTTCGTTTACTTTTAGCACAAGCAACACCCGTTGAGCCACTACCAGAGTAGGGGTCTAGAATTAAATCTCCTTCATCAGACGATTTTAACACGGGTAACTCCATTGCGTGAACTGGCTTTTGTGTCGGATGAATGTAACTTCCCGGAGGGTCTTTGCGTAATTTCCATACATCAGATATTCGTTTACCACGTATTTTGTGTCGTCCCTTGTGGGCAAATATACAAATCTCGTGTTCAGGCGAGTACGACCCCTCTAAATCACCCATACCACCGCCAGGTTTATACCAAACGCACATATTTTTGACAACAAAGCCTGCGTTTTCTATTTCTTTCTTCCATTTTGGATAAACGTCCCATCTAGTATATAAATACAAAGCTGAATTGTCTTTTAACACCCTGTAAAACTCTTTTAAAATTGCATAATCAGGGTCAACATCATCTTTAATTTTATCAAACTTAGGTGTAGCCTTCCGAGAATTACTTCTAAAGTTTATTCCGTATGGAGGGTCAGTTACAATAAGGTCTACACCACCGTCTTGTATTGTACTTAATAAGTCGTTTGCGTCGCAGTGCTTAATCATCTGAATTTTCTTTTTCTTTAAAACAACCTTCACGTAAAAAGTAAATTAAATCGGTTAAGTTGTCATAAACCTTATTTAAATCTTCCTCGGCGTAATTAACCTTGGCGTTAACTTCTTTTTCGTACTTTCGGGCAACGTCCATGAGTCTATTAAACCACATTTTGACCGAGAATGAATGCACACCCTTTAAGTTGTATAATTGTTCGTGAAACGATTTAAAAGTAGCCAATAAGACTATTAAATCACGATTGTTTTGCACAACCTCTGCTTCCAAGTCTCTTTCTTCATTCATTTTCTGTATAGATACCTCTTTCATCTTTCCCATAGTCCTAGTTGTTTTGGTTTATTTGGTTTTGAATCTCTATTGCGTGGTGGGGCAAAGCGTCTTTTGCCATATGCACAAAGTGTCCTGCGCCTAGATTAGAAGCGTCCTTACGGGCTTCATCTTTTGAGCTGTACAAAACAATAATGTTCGTACCAGTAAACCTGTGCAACGTATCATCTTCAATAGAATAAATTACGTAATCTTTATTGGTTCTGTTTATTTGTATCATTTCTTAATGTTTTACATACAACAATATAAATAGACAAAGCTATAAATACAGTTATAATGTATGGTTTTAAAATACTCATTTATATATCATGTTTGCAAAGTGTTGAACTTGTGTAGGAAAAAGAAACGCAGATTGACTGCGCTTCTAAAACCTATATTAAGAACAACCAAAGGTTGTGGATAAATGATAGTGCAATATACTAAAAATTTAGCCACTCTCGACCTCTAATGATTAATTTTGTGTTTGTGTATGTTTTTCTTGAAAATGTTATCCAATTCTCACCAAACAAACTGGCTATAATCATTAGTTTCTCTAGGTCAATTGACTTTACCTGCCCGTAACTTAGTTTTTTAATATACGACAACTTTATATCATAGTTATTATTCTTAATGATGTTACGTATATCGTCCCAACTGTAATTACTACGAGCTCTGCAATACTTTATGTTGGATTGTATGCGTTCGTAAACTTCTAAATACTCCATTATATTGTAAATTTATAGTTTTGTACTATATGACTCATGATAGCGTCATGTTTATCTCTAATTTTTTGGTCGTTATAAAGTCGAACCATGTACCAGCAGTAATTTTTATAAATTGTAGTATAGTCTGCATTAACATCTTTTGCTATAACTCGATGAGAAGAGCCTACTAAATGACGCATCATAAGTGAATACGCACCTAAAATCTCTTTTTTATCTTTATTATAACAGGTTCCGTTTTCCATAATTTCTTTTATAGAGCCGTCGCCGTATATAAAGTTAACAGCAGAAATTACTGATTCTTGTGTAACTTTTATGTACTTGGCTCTTTCCCAATTATCAATATAAGAGATAAATTTCTCTACAAAATCAGGCTCCTCGTTCATAGCTATACGTGCTGATACTAAGGACTTTGCTAGGTCAAAACTAATTGCTTCCATATATTTCGTAATTTTCAAGGCGATACTCTCCTACATTTGTTTTTACATGGCTACCATCTTCTTGTACCCATCTAGTATTTACTCTTTTAGAGGCTGTTTCTATTTTCCAGCCTAATTCTTTTAGCTCGAATACGGTTGCAGCTAGTCTAGTATTACCTAAGTCCCTAATTGCTTGTAGGGTAGTTATACTTCCGTATTTCTTGAGGTATTTAATTAACCTTGTTTTGTGTGTTTCTCTCATTTTAAAATGGTTTTTGAGTTGATACTGGTTGAGAAGCCATAAAATCATCATGAGCGTCATTTGTCATTTGCTGACTAATATCTTTATCAAATACTTTGTTTGCTTCTTTTACGGCAAATTCTCTAGCGTATTCTTTATTAGATTTAGTCACTTTTGGCTCCGAACTATTAATCACACCTTCCATTTCTTCTAATGGGGTAGCTTCATATCCGGCAGACTTCATTAGCCAACCAATAAGTAAACGATACGCCTTGCCTACAGCACGTGTTTGTGCCATAGAGCAAACTGCGTATTCATCAAAGCTGCGCTTCATTTTTTCTTCATTGGAGCACAACGCAATACCTCTACCCATTGTTTGTTGGTTCTTAAAGTTGACGAGAGAAACTGTTGCTTGGTATTTAAAAACACCTTTGTCCCTTTGGGATAAGTCAACAACTTCGTCAATGATGGGTATGATACCAAGTTGGCCACCAGCGAATTGCCAGCCTTCTACATTCACGTAAGCTTTACCACGTATAGATGTGTAAAGCTTTTTTTCTTTAATAATTCTTGATAACACATTGGCAAGTGCGAGAACTTCAGCGGGTCTTGCAATGTCGTAGCCATCGGAGGCTAATGAAATTTGATTGCTCATAATTATAGGTTTTTGATTTCTACAAATATAAGGAATATTTTGAAACAAAACGAGGAAAAATACGCATTTTTTAAAAAAATGTTGAAAATTTCATCAATAATACTCGAGATGATAGTCAGAAGTTTGGTGTAGAGCAAAAAAAAGGGCCAGTAAATTAATACTGACCCTTTACAGGTAATACCCTCTAAGACAGAACCTGTTTAATTGTTCACTGTAATAGTAAACGTGTCATTGGTAGCCGTAATGGTAAACATCTTGTGTTTAATGACTACATTACCTGTCGATATTGCGATAGGTGCAGTAGTAGTCTTTCCTACTTTGGAAGTCATACGGCCTTTCTTGGCTGTGTATCCCGTTTTCTTCTTGATGCCACCATTTTGGGTTAGCTTCTTGCCGTTTAAACGCATATTGTATATACGGTTTGAAACTGCACCAAGTGTTCTTGGGAAACCAGCTTTGGTTAGGGATTTCACAATTGCTTTAATTGACATTCCTGGAGTGCCATAAAGCTTCGTTAGTAATTCTAGCTCAGTTCTTGACCAAGCATTTTTTGCATTTCTTTTGTTCATGAGACAAAATATTAATATGAGTTAGTATATTAACGCAGCCCTAACTCAGAGGCTGTAATTTTAATCTAAAGATATAGTACGCAAAAATTCATTCATCTGAAATTGAGGTAGATTGCAGTCATATACTGACTCAACGGCACGTGCCACGCAAGCTGGTACTAAATCGTAATAATCTTCACACAGACCGTCACTGCAATAAGAAGAAGGACGCCAACTTTTATCAAAAAGAGTCTCGCCATTTCTTAATAGTTTTACACCTGCATAGTCTTCGCCAAACTCTTCATATTCAAAGCAGAATATTGTGTTTGGGTACTTTGTAGACATATACTCAAAAAATGGTACTGGTGGTGACCAAGCAGTTTGAAAAGTCAACTCCGTAAATGGTCTACCACCGTATTCCAGTTCATCACTAAGAAAATCTTCATCTTTAAATTCTTTAAATTCAGAATGCACATGCGAATCAACAGTATCCCACTTTGTACCCCATTGAGATACACACCATTGATACCAGTTATCTTTATTTTCGGGCATTGGGTGAAACCAATCGAAAGAAAACTCTCTATCTCCATTTGCGTTTTCTGCAATAATTTTTTTAATGTCTTTGTACTCATCACGACTCCCCGTGATTATGAGTAATGTGTTACTGCACCAATTAGGCATTAGGCTTGTAGTTCATTATATCTGAGTAACCTTTTACGTTCTTCATCAAATAGTTATTTAGTTCTTGTGCGTTATCAGATGATAGCAAGTTGCGTGGTATACCTGCATGACAGGATTTTTCTGCAAATGCAAATGAATTTCTGTTGTTTACTTCAAACCATACAAATATATTCTACCTATTTGTATGGGTTAATTTTGAACTAACAAAAGAATATAGCATATCAAACTTACCATCTCCAAGTATTTCCATTTGTCGCTTTCGCCACAATCGTTTTATACCCATCATGAGTGTGTCATAATTTTTAATTTCAGCCTCTGTAAGTGCGTAGCTGTCTGAAAAAACACAATACTGAACAAATAGGTCATATGTTGCGTGACTTGTTTTAGTCGCATAAGGATTTAGTTTGTAAAACTCAGTTTCTCCGTCTTCGTAGTAAAACTCAGAATCCTGAATTGTTAAAATTAAATTGTTATCTTTGTTATGGTTCTTTAATTGTTTGTTTGGTTCAAAGTTGACGAGTGGAGTTTTATCTCCATTCGTCACTTTATCTTCTAACATAACCTTCTCCATAGCCCTTCTATTAGCTTGCATGTTCTGAACGTCTTTAATAGTCATTCCGAGAGCTTCAGCTGTCTTAATTAATTCTTCGTATTCCATACTAAGTATTTTTTACGTTTTACCCAACTGTCCTTGGATATTTCGATGTTAAAGTAAATCTTCAAATGTCTTATAGCGACTGAGTCTGGCTTACGCCTTCTCCAAGCTTTAAGAATAGCCATAGTTATAATTCCGTGTTCTTTCATAGAGCTAAATATATAAAAGGGGTTACACATACGCAAATAAGTATTTCTTTGGCACCATCTGACGCAGATTTTATATGCTTTTTCTTTATTGCTACTGCTAGACAACATAACGTGAAGTAAATGATAGCAAGTTCCATTAGTCTTGAATTTTATCGTTATCATTAACTATATCTTCAATGGTTAGCTGGTTGGTGTAATTGGCTTGTTCAGATTTACACATATCAATACCATTCTTGAAATGTTCTAACAGGTCTATTCCATCTGAGCACCCTTCACAATTCACAACAAATTCTTTACCTTTTTGTTGGCACGCATAGAAATCTAAGCTACAATTATCCGTTTCTTCATCGCCCATTATCGTACGTTCGCAAAGTAAATCAAGCTGAACAATTAAGTTGTAACCATCTGAATGCTTGTTCGATAAATTTATCTCATCAATTAAATCCAAAAGTATATCATATGCGTGTTTATTGAGTGCCGTCTGTACAAATTTTAGTGTATCAACAAAAGACTTCATCTCGTTTATATTTAACTTCCACCAACCTTTCTTTAGGAAGTAACCCAATTTATTCTGCATACGTCTAGTTTTAGTCACAGTCGTCGAAGAACTCTTCGGTTTATTTTTATACCATGAATTACCACGACTTCCATAATAACTAGAACTGTTACCATAACGTGTCACTGTACCATAGCTAGAATAAGGCCAGGTACCCCCATAGTCATCGTATTTTGGGGCTTCGTATTTGTGTTCCCAGCGAGTCAATCCACATTTCTCAATAATGTTATTCATCATACTGCAAACGTTTTTGGCGTCCTTAACGGAAACAACCTCAGTAGATGTGTGTGGTCTATAATAGCCACTTGACATATTCGCAGTACACACACCTACACCTTTAGTTACCAATGTTTTAACATCTGTAAGCCCACCATCGGTAACTTCGTATTTATGTTTAGATAGCACAGGTTTTATGTGTTCTATCCAAGAATCTGATGATAGCTCGATGTTACTAATTTTATTGACAAAGTCACCATTACCTTTACGGTCGGTTTGAAGTATATAGCCAACGTTCTTGAAGAAATCCATATTTGCTTTACCACTACCGACACAGCCAATTTCTTCCTGTGCAAACAAAGCGATTTTGATTACATTGCGATGTTTGAGTAACTCGAATACAGTCCAAACACCAACAAGGTCATCACCACCAGTACCACATTGCGTAAGAGTAGTGTGGTCAAAGCCATAGAAGTGACCATTGGACTTGTGAATAGATTTGTCATCTAGCACTTTGTGAACAGTATCGTAGTGTGCGACAACGCAGGGATAATATTCTTGTGCGTTAGGACTACCTTTCTCCGCGTAGAAGTTATCGTGTGCGTCTTTAGTCCATACTACACCTTCAATAGACTTTAGTTCCTTGATGATAAAGTCCATCATCTTACCGTAATCGTATGAATAAGATTGCTGTTCTAATGTATTTTTAAGCGTTTTCTCGCTTGGTTTGAATTTAACTTTTGACATTTTAATTAAGTTTTAAGGATTGTTTTACTTTTTTAACTGATAAGCTTTTATGAAACTTATTCAATTCTTCATTGATTTTGATAAGCTTTCGAGATTTACGTACACCCATTAGACCTTTACTCACAACGGATTTAAGAGTGTCTATTCGTATTGCGTCAAAGTCTAATAGATAGGCGTTATGATAGTCAGAATATATTAGACGTCTGCTTGTTAGTGGGACTAATTCATCAAGACCATCATGCATAACTTGAAAGGGTGTCTGACAAGTTTTAGGTATATTACGAACATTTTCTTTCGATGCAACACCCTGTTCCATCTCGTTATGAACATATTCTCGTATAGTTTTGTAGTCCTCAAAGGCGTAACGACTGAAAAATTGTAAAGCCAATTGACTTAACCGATATTTCTTACTGCCAATGATTACGTTTAGACCACTTTGAATGGAAGTGACACCAACAAACAATTCTTGTCCATCTTCTGTAATAGGTAAGGATGAAAAGTAGGCACACTTGTTGGTTAGTACGCTAGGTACACTTTCTGTCCTACCATCTTTGTGTCTGACTACAGTCACCCAATTTGGCTTGATTACTTTAATTTTACCATTTTTCATAATCTTTTTAGCCACATATGTACCTGTAAAACCACTGTATATAGTATGAGAAGTAGGTATAGTTTTGGTTCTTATCTCGACATTACCATCTACCAATACTTTTTGACTAACAACAGCACTTTTGAAGTCGCACATCCAGCCATAATCACTTGTAAACCTACGATTAGAACTGTAGTCACCACTGTAAAAATCCCACATAGAAGACACACCATTGTTAGTGGCACGAAGTGTCCATATATGTTTTTTACGAATTAGTATTATTGTGTCTGAAGATTGTGCATATAAACCATAATCAAAAGACATACGATTGATGATAGGCAGTCCAACAAAGCCATCACTATTGTCTACCTCCATATAACGCAGAATCAGATTACGCTCACCTTCATAGATACGCTCGTCATCAAGATTATCTTCAGGGGTGTTGTAAAAACTACCAGGTTTATGATTGCAAAGAAGATTGTTACCAATATCAATTTCGCTGAACGTGTCCATGTATGGAAAGCCACTACACATATTTACCTTGAATTCGTGGGGTAAGCAAACCTGCATGTGAAGATTAGCAGATTTACCATCTGTATCCATAACTCCTAAAGGTGTGTCGTATGACTGATTAGCTTTGGTATTGTAACCATTTTCTTGTGCGTACTTCAAAAACATTGACGTTACCCAATCGTGCGAGTAGTAAATTCTGTCCATCATCTTGATGTAATAGTTAGACTTACTTTTCTGTCTGCGATAGTGTGGGGTAACACGGACAACATTCCAAAGAATTGCTCGACCAATTACCATACCGTCTGGGTAATCACTTGTTACTTCCTGTCTATCTAACAACACAAGCATTTCAGCACCACATGTAACAAAGAACTCAATAGCCGGCTGATTACTTTCATTACGCATACAAGAACCCCATAGCGAGCCTCTCGGTGTACCTGGAAGATATGAATCAGCACTGTAATACTTACGTATATCCTCACCCCTAACTATTTTCATATGTAAAGTAGATGGCGTAATTTCCGTGTAGAAAGCATTACTGAGTTCCTCTAGGTCGTTGTTGTAAGAAGGCCACATAAATTGGTGATTATCCCAACGAAAGTTACTAGGTGTATCTCCCCATTTGAAAGTGTGTATCATTAATTTCAACAGACTAGTTCTACTTTCCGAATTAGGGATTAAATCACTTGTATTGTTAAGTAGTTCATTAATACAGCTAAATAATGGTACGTTTTCGATTATTTCGAGGTAATCTTCGTGGAAATGCTTTGCTCCATTAAATACAGAGTCTGAATAAACTATATCGTCAATCCCATCTTTATAAAAGTCGCTAACAAAATCATGCATTATAACCATTGACTGAATCAACGGAGTCCAAAAATTAATTACTTTATTTAAGCTAGCCATACCACGTGAATACTTACGTACCGAAGCATCGTATGCAACGTTGAAGAAAATTTTATCGCTGTTGAATGCAATAAGACAACACGATGTATAAAATTGACACAATTCATCGGGAGTAGCGTCTTTGAGGTGTTGTTCTGCATAAACACCACATGTTTCAAGCAAATCTGCAAATTTAACCCCACTCTTTAACTCGTGTAATTCTCTATTAGAAATCTGAAGCGCGTCGGTACAGATTTCTTGGTCGTTGTGCCAATCATACGAAGACCAATCACAACCTTTACCACGCATTTTGTAAGTGTATATACTTTCAAACACGCACAGGAAAGCATGATAGTCAGCATCACTCGGCGTTAATTCATTTTCTAAAGGTGTAAGTAAATTAAAAACAACGTGAGTATTATACTTTGTATCCTGTGCTTGCTTGAATAAATCTTTTATTATATTCAGATGCTCGGGGTTATTGTAACCATCATTAAGCCATTTAAGAGCCTGTCGGTATATATTAGACTGATAGGCAACTGTTTGATAAGACAACGAGCGCTTAGGTATATTGTCACTTTTAGGAAAGCCAATATAGTTAGGTATTGCACTTACTGGATAGGTACGCCTCCATGCTTGAACGCAATCTTTATCCACCCACCACTTTCTTATGGGGTTAGTTGAATTAAACGCATAGGCACTGAGAAAATCATCATGTTTATTAATAAACTTAAACCAATTATCAATCTCCGTACTAGAGATGCTAGCTTGCTGAAGTTTATCTTCTAGCAACAGCTGAAGATAGGAAAATGTCTTCTGTGAGTATTCTCTTCTAGCCATGACTGGTGATTTCAATGCAGATTTAAATGCATCACGTATCTCCGGCGTAAAAGATATAATAGCACGATAGTCTTCCTTTTTAAAGTATTTAGACATACTGTATTATATTAGAGAAAGAGTGGGACAGGCCACTCTTCTGTTGTTCTTTTGGTTCTATCTGCTGGCTCAAACATATTCTCGCAGTGCAGACGAACCCAACACCTGTCTGTTGATTATTAACCAATCTACGAGAATACCTCATATCAAATTAGATTTATCATTGGGAGCTACGAATACCTGAGATACAAACTCCTTGAATACGGGGTTTTTCTTCACTCCTAACACGTTATCTAATTCGTCTGGTACTTCCATACCAGCTGTTTTCATTTGGTCACGCATAGATGATAGCAGTTGTATCATTTTTGCACGCGACTGTTCAAGAGTAGCAATCCTTGCAGACAACCACTCGCTGTTATTTTCTGTATGTGTCATAATTAACTTCTACGTTTAACACCGGAGTTCACACCATAGCCGTTACGTTGAGACAGCTTGTGTACACGGGCAGCAAACTCCATGTTTACTATTTGAATATTGTTACCAGTCTTGTGATTGGTAATCGGAATACAGCCTACACGCTTTACGGTACTGCAAGACACGCACACTTTTGTTTGTGGCAAGCACTTGAGTCGTAATGGGTGAATCTGTTCTGTACAATTTATACACTGCATAATTTCAGTATTACAAAAGATTAATCGAGCAGCGAGCTCGAGCTACAATAACAAGAAAGAAGAACCCACCGACAATACAAGTCGGCAGGCTCAACTAATCAGATATGGACAACTGATTATTTAAGTTTCAATACATAAGCGTGGTCACTCATACCCTTAGAGTGGTCTTGAGGAACACCCGTTGTTTTGGACTTGACTATACGGAAGGCACTATTACCTTTGATGTCCCAGTCAAATTCCTTACAAACGTCAGACCACTTGGTAAACGACTTGTCGTCAACGGTAATGTTGTACTTACGACCACCTCCACCACCACCAGACGATGAACGAGTACGTAAGCCATTAGGAACAACGGCAAGACCCTTGTAAGTGATTTCAAGTGAAAATTTAAGCACCTTGTCGTGCTCGTCACCGAAGATGTTTTTCATCTTAGCTTGACAAGCAGTGGCTAAGTCCACAACGTGTTTGTCATTCTTGAATACATCAAGTTGTGACTTACGAAGGTCGTCCCAACGTTCTTCTTTTGCGTCAGCAGAAAACTGTAACTGCAACGAGTCGTACGTTGTTTGGTCGATAAGGTTACCGTCAAGTAATACTTGAGAGTAATCAGTTGTCATTGACTTACATAATACGTAAGCGGCGTTAAGTGGCATCATAGCCACAACTTTCTTTTGTGTCTTTGTTTTTACAGACATAATAAAAGATTTTAAGTTAATAATAAAAGAACAATGCTGATGAAGAACTCGCGCAGGCGTCAGTCAGTAACTCCCATGCACCCCCCATCAACACCCTAAAGATGCGAATCTCATTAGGCAACTCAAAATATACCTTCACAATACTCAACCAAATCTCGCAACAATTTATACACCACTCTAGTATAAAGGGAATGTCGCGTCTTATACATATGAGGTATGTGAGGTTATTAAGGTTGGTTATGCTACTTATATGCACACACCGGAATAAGGCTACGGAACGAGGCCTGTCTTGTCTCGGCTGGCCTTAATCTTACTCGAGCCGGGAAAACGCTAGGAAAGGATAGGCTTACTCGGCGTCGCCTGGGCATCGGTTTACTCGAGTAAGTGATAGTATACACTCGAGCACCCTTTCGGCTGTGCAGTAAGGTATTGCTTGCTGTAACTCGAGATGATAGTCAACGCCGCCGCACCCCCCTGCATGACTATCATAGGCTAGGCTCTCGCCTAGCACTATAATTATGTAAACCGTTCGGTTCGCCCTAATGGTTCTACATCAAGGTCTAATCTAATTATAGCCTCATCATGTAGTTCCTTCTCGGTTTGTTTGCGGTAACAACTAGGATGTAGTTCACCTAGCTTCGCAATGATTAGCGGTATCTTGTGGTTAGTACCTCTTTGGTTACTTTTCAATTTAGATACCTTAGCATTCATTTCCATAATTTTCTTATGTAGTGCCCACATATCTCTACGGTTAGACACTGCAATAAACACTAATGCTACTACTAACACCGTTTGTGCTAGTAAACAAATTTCCATTTCATTCATAATTTAAAATTTAGGTTAGTTAATAGTGATTGTGTGGGGGCTATTACACCCCCACATCACACCCCATTACATCACATACTATCCGATATGCAGTTTGTATTTTGATTTATTTTTAGTAGCATTCACTACTAAACATCCATCGGTTAAACATTCATCGATAGTGATGCAATCACCATTCGTAGTCTTCATCATTTGACCACCATTATGTGGTTGTAAATCCCACGCCATCGCTTCATTTTTTGCTAATATGTTTAGATGTACATATTTAGCACAATTCACATTTAAATGTGTGTTTAGCAATTTGTTACGTTCATCTAGTGTTGAATTAGATGATGTTTTAGTTGCTAACGCATCTAAATGTTGCGATAGTAATTTTCCGTCAAAACTAACACCACATACTAATTGCGCCCATGATTTGAACGTGTGGTTTAAGAATTTGATGGAATAGCGAGTCGATTTTCGACTTGACTTTTTAATTGGCATCAATTGGTTGATGGTTTCTAAGTCTGTAGCCGTAAACACGTACTCGGTTGAAATTAACCATTTAGCACAATCTAACAAACAATTTAGCTTGTTTTCAGTTGCCGTTTCGACACCGTTATATTGCAATATGTCAATCATGTTTGCTACAATAGTAGCATTAGATTGCCATGGCTTTGCATCGGCAATGGTTTCCGTAATGTATTTTGACACGTCAGTATTCGTCGTATCATAGCCCATTTTGGCTATTTCGGTTTCTAAGTGTAGTTTATCCATATCTATTTAGATTAATGGCATCTCGCACAGCATGTAAAGAACGGGGTGTGAAATAATCACATTGCAAACATACAACAATTTTCAAACTATGCGATTTTTGTTGAAAATAGAGAGAATGAATGTGCGCCACGAAGCACGGGGGGGTGTTTCCAAATCCATTGTGCAAGCCCGCATGTAAATCAATATGCCAAGGAGGTGTAACTGGTGGAATTTCACGTAAAGGCTCATTTGCACTTTACCTAAAGGCGGAATCAGCCTTTACATATATATAGCTTAGTATTAGCTATATAGTATAAATATAGTATAGTATAGTATAGTATAAGCTATATAGTGTAAGCTATATAGCTATAAGCAATTTTCGAAATTTCAAATAGTACCCGCACGGGTATAAAAAGGCTATAAATCTTGTTAAACGTACCCGAACGGGTATGATTGTTAAACTAATAAATAAAATGTTATATTTGTGATGAACCAAACACACGCGCATGTTATTAAAGGTACTAAGGGAGCATACGGTCAAGGCTTCCAATCCTAACATTGACTATAATGAGTTGTATCCTAATTTATCTAAGTTATCAAACGAAAAGCAAAAAACACTAATTCTAATGTTCGACCTTCAAAGTCCGTTTGCGGGTGTTCCCATGGTAGTAAGGGGGGAAAGGGTAGCAAAGTATCTCGGACTACAAAGCGAGGTAGTGGAAGACGTTCTAAAAAAACTAGAGCTGGGAAAGAAGAGTTCTTACAAAGACTCATTAGAAGATATAACAAGTAAGCAGTTCGACACGGTACTGTATATTTACCAATCGTTAAACAATCAGTTGTTTACACTATCAAGACAAATAGACTCTATTTCTATTGACATCAAATCGGAAGACGACAAGACGTTTGATAGGTTTGTTAAGTTTGCGTCTGATTCAAAAAAGATTGTAGAAAATATATCTTACATAAAAGAGCAATGCAGGGATGAGTCTGAAATAGCCATGTTAGAGTTCGCTACCGGTGGTGGTGATGATAAGACCAAGTCATTTATTGATAAACTTTATTCTACTGATGTATGATTATTATCGATAAAAACAAAGCACCGTCGGCTAAATGGACTAGGGTCGCGCCGCCTACAACATTCAAACGTTCAGTTGACAAAGAACGGTATTGGATGACAGAATTTAATAGGTGGAAAGAAGGGTACGCTGGATTAACCGGCATACACTACTTCTATCTTCAAATGGTTAAAATCAAGGATTTCGCTTCTAACGGCATTATTTATCCTAATTGGCGTGACGGTGATGAATTAATTTTCGAGGCCATAGACCACGCTAGATTTAATCAGAAAGACATATTAGTAGGTAAGCGTAGGGAGATAGGTCTATCCACGATTGGAGGAGGGTGTTTGCCATTATATTTTTCACTAACTAAAAAAGGGGCAGTATCTTTATTGACATCCGTGGACAAGCCAAGACTGGAGACACTCTTAACCGAAAAACTAAAACTAGGTTATGATGGCCTTGACCCTTACGTAAAACCTAAAAACAAGTCCCGAACAAAATATGAAATGTATTTTGCGAACACTGAAAAAGATGAGTTCGGGAACGAAATAGACTCCGGGTCTTTAGCACGGATTATAGCAAAACCGACGTCGGATAATCCGTCATCATTCGAAGCATATAGAGCGCTATATGGATTCATTGACGAGATTGGTAAGCTATCTAATGCACCCGATGCATACTCGTTTATGAAACCGTGCTTTATGTCCGGGTTTTCAAGAATTGGGTTTATGCTACTAGGGGGGACTGCTGGTAGAATGAATACTACCGGTGGCCAATATATGCAAGACCTATGGTTTAACTCAGAAGCGTTAGACATAGTTACATGCTTTATACCAGGGTGGATGTCTATTAATGAGTTTTCAACTAATGGTCACTCAGATGAAAAAGGGGCTACCGAATGGCTACTAAAAAAACGTGAGCAACTAGAATCTTCAGGGCAAATTCAACAACTGAATGACTTTATACAACAGTACCCTCTGTCTGTTGAAGAAATGTTTTCTATCGCAACTGAATCTGCGTTCCCACCTGAAATTACGGCTAGGTTAGGACAGCAAATGACTACGATTAAGAAAGAAAAGCCACCAATCAAGGTAGGCTCAATGATGTCCATGGGGGATGATGTTAAATTTACTTTAGATAGACGGAAGGGTAAGGTTAAAATACTAGAAGACCCTATGGATGATGTAAATGATAATGTTTACGTTGCAGGTATTGACCCTATACCATTATCGGGTAATGACAAAAAAGGTTCTAATTATTCGTTAGTTGTTTACAAACGGTTTTCTAATGCGACACAATCATCTAGTATACCTGTTTGTATATATAGCGAACGTGATTGGAATGCAGACACATTGGCTAATACGTCAATTGCAATATTAAAATACTATAACGCAAAAGCTTTAATTGAAACAAACACTGGTGGTGTGATTATTGATAAGTTTAGGACTAACGGTTGTATGAAATATCTTGCATTACGTCCGACTAGTTTTGACATTAAGTTTGTAGAAAATAGAAAGCGTGTAGGAATACATAAATCAGAATCAGTAGCAAATAGGCAAAACCAATTATTATTACAATATCTTACAGACCATTCTGAAAATATTTGGTTTGAGGAATTAGTAGAGGATTTATTGAAATATTTGAATCTAAACACCGACCTTGCAGATGCATTTGGTATGGCTTTACTTTTAGATGCAGATTGGGCTCATAAAGAGAAAAAATTGAATACTAGAAAACAATCAATAAAAATCCCTACCTTTGCGAGTGTTAACGGAGTGAATAAGCTTATATATAAAGAGATAAGAAAATAATATGATTTCACCAGGATACGGTAGTGGGTCGAAGTCAAGCAGCACTTTTCAACGTCAATATGTGCCTGAGTCTGAAATGACTCCCGATTGGTATAAAAAGTGTGTGCGGGCTATATCTCAACATTATAATAGTACAACATACAGCGAGTTATCTTACGACTCTAAACCATATGTACACAAATACTTAGAGCAATATAAATACTATTTTGGTCAGCAAACAAGTGACGGTTTTCAGTTTATGCAGGAGGCTGCCCCTAATGTAAATTTACCTGCTAAATGGGTTCCTGGTAAAAAAATCATGTCCCTATTAGAACACATGCGTGGTAGTTTTATTAGAGTTATAAATACTATAAATATAACTACATTCTCTACCACAGAGTCTACCATGGATGAAAAGTCGATGGTTGAGTCAAAACTCATGTTTGACTTACTTACCGGTGAGTTACAAAAAGCAATACAAAAAGTTTCAAACGTAGACCAGACGCTAGCTGGTATTGGTTCTTTTAAAGACTTAGAAGCTATAAAACGCTTCATGCAATACGACTATAAGACAGCTAACGAGGTGATTGCTAAAGAGTTAGGGGACCATATATTACATAGTAATCATTATCGTGAATGTTTCTTACAGTTGTTTACACACATGCTTGTAACAAACTGTGCTCCTATTAAAATTTATGTGGAGAATGGTATGGTTAAATGGCGTGTTGTAAGTCCATTGTCTTTTACATACGACCATTCGGTAGATAATGAGTTTGGACGTAAGATGCAATTTGCCGGTGAGATAAGATTTTTATCTATACCACAAATAGTAGAGGAGTTTCAAGGTAAGTTGAATGATAGTACATTAGCTTTTCTACAAGAAATTGATTCTAATCCTAAGTCTAAAAGCTTACGTGATATGGATTCTAATTCGGGTGCCGGATTCTTTAAATACCTTAACGGTGTATTACACCTACGTGTAACAAACGCTGAATGGATGGGTGTTAAAAATATTCGTGTAGAACAAAACGAAGACAAATACGGTAATAGACATATTTCTTTATCGCCTAAAAAGAATAAGGGTAAAAATTATCCTGTACAATGCGTTCGTTTTGGTGTGTTAATAGGTGATAATCACTTAGTTGATTATGGTGAGGCTGAAAATCAGTATAGAAAACCTGATAGTTTACAGGACACTATGCTTAACTACCACATATTCACACCCGGTCATATATTAGGTAACGGTGTTTCTGTTGTTGAAAAGCTACAAGCACATCAAGACAATATAGATTTATATAAATACAAAATACAACTAGCAATAGGTCGTGATAAAGGTAAGGTTTATACTATCGACACATCACAGTTAGACGGGGTTGATGACGTTAATGAAATTGCTACAATTGCACAAACGGTTGGTATAATACCTTACAATAGTTACAATGACGAAACCGGCATGAGTAAACCGTCGGGTAAGTATTTTGATGTTATAGATTTATCATTAGACCCTAACGTTAAAAGCTATTTAATGCTTATAGAACGTGAAACTAAAGAAATGGAGGATATTGTAAATATACCTCAAATGGCTTTAGGTCAGCAACAAGCAGTTGTAGGGTTAGGTGTTCAACAAAACACTATTGCACAATCAACACTAGGTACGTTAAACTACTATGACGGTTTCTTAAAGTTTATAGAGAACCTATTACAACATAGTATCAATACACAGAAGCTAGTATTAGATTACGAAAAGACAACGACACGATTAAATATAGTTGGGCAAACACGTGCTCAAATACTAAGTTATAGTGAATCATTGAAGTTTGAAGACTTCGGTGTTTACATAGATGCTAACGACATGATTGAACCATCAGCTAAACAACGTATACTTACGATTGCACAAGCTATGGCTCAAAATGGTCTTATGGATATGCTTGACTTTGTTAAGCTAGATAAGATGGGAACTTACACAGAAATGAGTGAGTACCTTGAACAATCATTAAGACTTAAGAAGTTAGAACAAGCTCAAAAAGAACAACTTGAGCGACAAATGCAACAAGAACAACAACAAGCGCAACTCCAAGCGCAACAATCACAAGCGGTTATTCAGCAAGCTGGTAAGCGTCGTGAAAACGGGGATAAAATGGCCATGGAAATGGCTAAAGAATCAATGAAAAACCAACAATAATTATTTACTAAATTTGTAGCAAACATGGAAAACCAATTTTTAAATGAAATGTTATCGGACACTCTTGGAGTTTCTAATGCAACGCCGGAAATTAAAAAAGCTACCGACGAAACGCAAAGTACCTCAGAGTCCCCACAAGAAACGGTGGAGCAAGCGCCGACAAATGATAATGAAATTAAAAACGAAGAACCGGCTAATGTAGAGGAGTCTACACAATCCGCGGTAACTGAGGAAACAAAAGAGGTGGTTAACGAACAACCAACCGAAAGTGTTAACGAGGAGGTTACACAGGAAAATACAGCATGGTATGATAGTGAAGGCACATCTGAGGAAACTAAAGTTAGTTACACAGAGGCCTTTGAAAAATATAATATAAATCCTGAAGACCCTAAGTCAATAGTAGATGCAATAGAGAAGGCGCAAAAACCAGACCTACCATCTGAACTTGACAATCCGGTTGTAAAGGATTTTGCAAAGTACATAAAAGACGGAGGTGATATAAAAGAATTTATGGATACTTATGTATCTACCGACGTAACAACAATGTCTGATAAGGATGTATTTGTCGCTTATCTAAAAAATGTAGGGGCAGAAGGAGATGAATTGCAAGCAGCTATAAAAGACTTTGACGAAATGCCAAAGTATAAACAACGTTTGCAAACACAACGTCTTCGTGGTGAATTGGAGTCTGCGCAAAGTCAGAAACTAGCTGACTTATCGCAACGTCAAAAACAAACTGCACAAGCACAACGCGAGGCTACAGAACAAATTCAACGAAATGTTGAAACTAAAGTAGAAGAGTTAGTAGGCACTACCTACAAAGGATTGAAAATTGATGGTAACATGGCTAAGGCTATTAAAAATGAAATCATTAATTTATCATTCACTAATAAAGATGGTTCTGTCAATGTACAGAAACTATTAGACATAGGTGTTTGGATGCGTTACGGCCAAGACCTAGTTAAATCAAACGTAACACAAGCAATTAATAAAGGACGAGGTCAGGTAATAGATAAACTATCGAACCCATCTAAAGGTGCTGTAAACAATATGCCAAATAGTGGCACAACATCCCAGGGTGATTTTGCTAAAGATTATTTAGAGCGTGGCTTGTTAGGAAGAAATTAATTTTAAAAAAGAGAAATTATGGCATTTAGCCCACAAGACCCAGTTGTTGGTAACGCTACCACAACGTCATCATTAGCAGTTTCCAATTCATTATATGGAAACCTTTCTATGACTAGAGAGAGATTTTCGTCTGTATACTTAGAGCAGCCGAAATACAATGTATTATCCCAAATTATTGATTTAATTGGGCCATCTAAGCAATTAGACCAAAGACGTTTCGAGAGAAGTCGTATGGGTCAAACAGGTATTGCTGTTACATTAGCGAGTGCTGATGTTAATGATGTATCAGTATCAGGTGGTGAAATTACTTTAACACTTGATACAGAAGCAAAAGCAAAAGGTTTCCGTTTAGGAGATGTTGTTCGTGTTGTAACCTCAGGTGTAGCTTACCAATACTATGTTACACAGGAATCTGCATCTAGTGTAGTTAAATTTAAATCATTAGGTCAAACTGAAGCTGGTGTTGCTATTTCTGCTGCAACTGCTCACTTCGCTGTTGGAACAACAATTACGGTATTGTTTGATTCACACGAAAATGATTTTTCTGTAGATGATAAAAAACCATTATTCTATACACCATCTTCTCGCCACAACTTTACTGGTGTGAGTAGAGATTCAGTTCACATTTCACGTGACGCACTACACAGAGGTACGTACGAATTATGGGACGGTAAGTATTGGGCGTTTGCACAAGAAAAACTAATGAGAATGCGTTTTTCTAAGCAATACGAGCAAAAAATACTTTTAGCTGACCGATTTGCATCTTTAGAGTCTAATAATGCAATTGAAAACAGAACAGTTGGTGGAGGTGTTTTATGGTTTATTGAAAACTACGGACAGGTATTTAACAAGTCAACAGACTTTGACTTAGATGATATTAACGACATCGTATACAACATTCTAACGATTGCCGCTACAGGTACATCAGAGGTAACAGTTTTATGTGGTGCATACTTCTTAAAGAGATTCCAAGAGGAAGCAGCTAACAAGTTCATCCAATACGTTGGTACAGCGAATACAATCGGTGGTTCATCTATCCGTGGTATTTCAGCATACGAATATAACGTATTAGGTGTGTCGGTTAAATTCGTTCACTACCCAGCGTTCGATGACCCGAAACTATTCCCTGAGGTTTCTACTGCATTAGGTGGTATCCAAAAACAATCTGCAAGTGCAATCTTCTTAGACATGAGTTCTGTTGAAGGTACAGATGGATTGTTACCAGGTATTGAAAAGTATCACTATGGTGACCAAGAAATGTACTACAACTACGTTCCTGGTATGATTGGTTTAAATTCAGCTGCACCGTCTAACACGGTACAAGGAAGCTACAATTTAGCCGCTAGTTCTAAAGATGGATTCTCAGCGCACATTATGTGTGATGACGGTATCTTCATGAACGCGCCGGAACGTCACGTATACTACAAATATACAGGTGCATAATAATTAATAAGAGGGGGGGGGTAACCTCCCCTTTTTTATAAAACTAAGAAAATGGCTGCAAATAAGTTTTTAAATTGGACAAAACCTGCTATCACCACTAATGCGTACTGGCCTGGAGTAATTCAAGATGATAAATACATAGAAGATATTAACTTTGGTACTAATGACGCATTTAAGTACCCGAATATGTCTACTGGAACAAACTCGATTGTCGTAAACAATTGTACAGGTGATTATAATTTTATTAGAATATTTAAAATACAACCAACTACACATAAGTTAGTTGTTCAATTACACATAACTACCCAATTAAGTGCTACAAGAACTTTTAAAATAGGAGTTTTTGGTACAATAGATGATGTTAGTGATGATGCATTGTGGTGTAGAGTACCAGACCAAGGTATAGGTGCAGCAATTAATCAAAACCCAACTAACTCTAATTCTGGAACTGCTACAAACATATCCTATTCACCTTTTGCTGTTTTAACAACAAATACAAGTGCATCTATTGCTAAAGGAGAATTTGATGAGGTTGGTGCTCCGACAACATCGGATACAACATCTAATTCAAAGGAATTAACCTTCCTTCATAGTGGCACGGGTGGCTCAACAAATTTAGTAGGAGCAAACGCACAATACGTTATGAACGTAGACCAGTTAGGGTACGACTATATAGCAATAAAAATATCATCTACTACGCCTTCAAGTCTTACCTCTGGAGCGTGTAGATTTATAGTAAGACAATTTAATTAATAGAACGTAAAAACCAAATCAAATGAACGTAAAGCAATACATAGACCAATCAAGTAGTGTTGAAATTATACAAAGAAACACCGAGTTACGAAGAGTAGTTATAGAAGGTTCCTATTTCGATAGCGAAACAAACTCCTATATATCTTTATTAGACAACGGTGAATTGGTAAATAGACCACTACGAAAAGACGAAAAAGCATACAAGTTTGTTTTTAGTCAAAGACCGTTATTCTTCAATACAAATAATCCTATGGAACGAGATAAATTAGAGGTGTTAGTAAAGCATCCTCATTGTTATGTTCCAGGTGAATGGGGAAAAAACGCTAATACGAATTGTAAAAATGATGGTATCGTATACGTCGTAAATAGAACGAGGGAAGCAAAGTACGATGCTATGGAAACTAAAATTCTTTTAGCAGTAGCGAATAGAGTGAATTCAATGTCTTTAAATGAAATGCATAATGCATGCTACCTAATAGGTTATAGCCCAATTGGTAAGACAGAAGATGAAATATTTCAAGCCTTATATGACTACTCACAAGGCAACCCTGATGCCTTTACAGAGATTACTGATGATGTAAATATGGAGAAGAATATCATTCTTAAAAAAGCATTATCTTTGGGTGTACTCAAAAATGAAAGAAACAATTATTATTGGGGACAAGAAATTATTGGTCAAGACGAGTCGGATATTCTAGGATATTTCGTTACAAATCCTGAGCAATACAAGGGAATTAGAAATCAAGTCGCTAAACGTGACAGACTTCCTGTATCTGCAAATAAAGTTAGTAAGCCAAAAGCTGTTAAAACAAAAGCGGATAAAGTGAAGGTATAAAAAACATACCATGACGTACGCTGAAATAAAAAATCTTTTTAACCTTAAGTTAGACAAAGAGGTCAACGCTTATTTTAGCGACACGGAAATAGCAAGTATATTAAACTCAGCCTTATACCGTCTTTTAGAAGATAGGTATAGGGCTTTTGAGTCTTCAAATAGAATATCCGAACATTTGACAGGATTGACTAGAATAGTATATCGTGAAGTAGCTGGTTTAGTTCCATTCCTAGAAAACAATGGTGACCAATGGCAAACTGATACAACCACACAAAATCTTAGTGTATTAAGTAATTTTACAGGATGGTTGTATGTTTTAGACCTTAAGTTATCTCTAACTAAAAAAGCTGTAAGTTATGGCACTAATGCTGTAGCAAGCACATCCACTCTTAATACAGAAAAGGTTACACATACAATACCGGCAAGAAAAATAAATCTTGACGCTAACTTTGAAAGAGACCCATATCTGCGTTCTAATTTAGGGAGTGGTGTTTCTAATGAAAACTTAGATGACACACAATTATATTACCAACTAGTAAATGGTGGGATAAAATTTCAATTCCCTGACTTTAATGCAGCTACACTTCTTGGTACCGCAGGAAGCACGGAAAAGTGGTTTAATTGGGATATTGTAACGACATCAGCATTTGCAGTATTAACGTGTATAGCAAAGCCGACTGAGTTTACCGTAACAAACATTGTCACTAATGATGAATACACGGAGCTAACAGAATCTGGACAGCGTGATTTAGTAAATTACGCTATACAAATTACAAGTGAAATTACTAGAGAAAAAGACGAGTACCAATTCATAACTGGTGAAATACAAAAAGACCTACTATAATGACTCTACCTGAAATAATTTATGATATAAAAAGAGTTTTAGGAGGTGGTGACACGCCGGTAGACTCAAAGTATTTAGATTCGCACTTAACACAAGTTGTTAATCAAGCAAGAGCTGAAGCCTTATCTATCAACTACATGCAAATGCGTGAAAAGAAATCTATAAGCGGTGCTATGCAAGATTTCATGGTGTTGCAAAATAGTAAATCATTTAATCAAAATGTTCAACCTGTAACGGGTGATTTAGAGAGCAACTCAGGTACAGCAACAAATTTTGGTAGTCAACTATACCGAAAGCTAAAGAAATATTCTATTGAGTCCGAGCCTGGCTCTTTTTTTCAATGGAACAAAAATGAATTTGATTCTTACAAAGATGCGTCTGAAACTGTTAATGTAACAGATGTATGTAGTTTTAAATTGCCATCGCCTGTTTTGACGTTTGGTCGTAATAATGGATTTTTATCATTTACAGACCATTCATTTGACGCTATAAAAATGGAAAATGCAAGTCTACCTATAAATAATAACTATTACGACTTACCAGGACTTGGTGGTGACCACGTTCGTGTAGTTTATGGTCTTAAGGAATTGCGTGACTTGCAAAAACATAAAGCTTCGTTTCCGTATAAAAGAGGTATAAGAAATGTAGCAACAGATGATTCTACAATAATTGCAAGATATAATGCGAATTATTTAGCATCTGACCATTTGTACGGCACATCTGCTGACCGAATACCAAATCACTTGATTACATTTAAAAACCCACTTGCGGTTGTTACTAATTCTGATATATTTTTAAACGGTCCTAACACTCATGATAACTTTGATACAACTGCTGAAGCAACAGCAGCTACATTAGGTGGTGGCTGGAATAACAATAGCATAGAGTATAACAATCAATACAACTATAATAATCGGAGAGGTAGCTCTGTGTTATTAATAGACACCCCATTAGGAAAATATCTTACGGATGATGTGTATTTAGATTCTTCAAAAAGATTTGGTTGTTACCTAGTGTCAGGAGTCTTTTCAGACCCTACATTATTACCTAATTATAATTTTCAAAACTCTGAATACCCAATGCCGGTAGAGTTATTACCTCAATTAAAACAGAACCTTATGGCAAATCAACTAATGATTGCACAAGGAATCGAAGAAGATTTATTAAATGATGGTAATAATAAATCACGTGCTCAAAGTAATGTACAACCTCGACAACAAGCCTCAGGTCGACCAAGTAGAAAAGCATAATGAATGACGTAAAGATTACAGTAGACCAGGTAGTTGCATCAGCAAAGTTACAACTTAGAATACAGGGGACTTCAGATGACGTGTATTTACGAATGCTCGCAATGGAGGGCGAAAAAGAAATAGCAACAAAACAGACCTTAATCAAAAAGACGGCCATACTGCCCATATCTTCTAGTAGGTCTACATTACCCCTAGGTATCTACGAAATCAATTGGATACGCTACGAAAACGGCGTAGACGACTATGTCTACCCACACTCAGGTGATAATCCTTTTTTTGATGTAGACAATAGGACTGACCCGTCTAATTCAGCGAAATTAACTATTGATGTAAATGGTGGATATGTATTTCATCAAACGGATTTAGAGTACACTACATGTAGAATTTCATATATAGGATTAGACGTTGATGACTATGGTGAGGTAAAAATCCCTGAGTCACATGAAAGAGCGTTAAGAAACTATTTATGCTACCAATATACATTAGCTGAAAGCGATAAATATAACCAATATGTTATAGAGTCTTATAAGCGTGATTGGATAGCAAATTACAATAAAGTAAGAGGTCGTGATGCTAAACCCGGAATGCAAGAGTTAAGAAGATTATCTCTTATGTGGAATAGCTTACTTCCTGGACGAGCAGGTATACAAAGATACGACATAAAACCAAAACAATAATATGGCTAAGTTTGATATACAGCGTGTAATATCTAAAGGTATGCGCGTTGATGATGGTTACGAGAACACACCAAATGGAACGTACACGCAAGCGGTAAATCTTAGAGATTCCACAATTGCAGGAACGTCATTAGAAAGAATTAAGGGTACGTCAATACAATTTGAAGTTCCTAATGTTACGACCACAGCACAAATAATAAAGGTTTCGTATGCTAATTTCATAGAAGGCGTTACACCTAATTTAACTTTAGTGTACGCTACATTGCCTAATACGATTAACTTTACTCAAAACAATCAGGAATGGGCAGGGCCTAACGCATCATTTTTAATTAATCAAGCGGGAGACAAGTACACTTTCGATGTGTCTGAATACAACGATGCTAATGATTACACGGTTTATATATCCTTGGATGCTTCTAGTGCTAGTGTAAATTCACAATTCGATAACTTTAATGTATATACATCAAACTCTGTGTTGTCGGTTAAACAAAGTCAAGAAAACTTATTTAACACGGATTATCATTTAGGGCAATTAAAGCCTATTGGAGGAATAGAGTTAGGTAATAGTTTGTACGTATTCTCAGCTATCTCAGAAGATTTTAGTGGTGGATATGGTGAAATAGGTAGGTTTGATACATTGACCAATACCTATACTAAAATTCTAGGTTCTAAACAATTAAACTTTAGTACACGTTACCAAATAGATTGTGACGGTGAGGTAAGAAATAATAATCCTTATATCTATTTTACTGACAACTACAACTCTGTACGGGTTATTAATATAAATGATGAACTGTTAGCAGACATCGATTACAATAACTTTATAGCTAACTTAGTTTTAAGTCAAAGTTCAGGAACACCATGTTATTGGTCTATGTCAACTGGCTCAACTATAAAAGGTTCTATAACAACATTATTTGGAGAGGGTAATATAACTTCAGGTACCTATCGTTATGCTATTAGATTTAAGGATTCTAACTACACACCTAAGGGGTGGTCAACACTATCATCAGGTGTAGAAGCTCACACAAACAACCGCATAGGACAATCAGCATATGTAGGAACCACGGGTATAGGTGATTATACATCTCAAACCGGTGCTTGTACAATTAACTTATCTTTTGAGAATGTCGACTTAAGTACTAATAAGTACATAGACGTCATAATGGTTCATTATAATGGCTCGTTTGGTGGTACACCATCGGGTGGTTTTATAAAGGAAAATATACCATTAACATCTTCTAACTTTGTATTTAGCCATACAAATGAATTAGAACTAACCGCAATATCGTTAGAAGAGGTATTGGCTTTACTAGAAAACGTATCATCAGGTATATCTCTTGCTAAAAATATACGTATAATAAATAATAGACTAGTATTAGCAAACGTAAGAAAAACAGAAAGTAATGATGCACTAAAAAATTGGGCTAAAAGCATTCACATATACGATGATTTACGCGGCATTAAACCGCAAAAATTTGCGAATGGTTACTCTAAATACGATAAAAAAAATCCTACAGACAAAAAAATTGCATCTACAACAGAGGTAAATGAATTTCATCCTAGGACAAACAATAAGCAACATAAAATAGGCTACATGCCTTTTGAAGAATATCGTTTTGGTGTTCAAGTTCAATTAAAGAACGGAGATTGGTCAGACACATATCATATAAAAGACCACCGTTTTGATATGGGTGCTGATACAGGTGAAACTCGTCCTAGCTCAAAGTACATATATCCTGAAACAAATAATAGTGGAGGTAGATTTCTAAGGTTAGACGCTACTGCTATATCAAACGGGCATAGCTTTGTTAATGATGGTTTTGTACCGGGAATGAAAATAGCAATTCAAGACGAAAACGAGGGGCAAACAAAAGCAGCTACGAACGCCTATTATAACAATGTTGTAAACAGTTCGGGTGCAGAATCGTCAAATTCTGAGGGAAGCCCTAGTCCAAATAATTGCGTGAATTATGAAAATTTAGGAAGTTGGTATGCTAAAGGTAGTTTATTAGACTTTAGACGTCGTATATATTATGGTAATAATGGCGGTAGCAGTCAACTTAAAACCCCATACTTTGTTATTAAAAGTGTTGCCGATGATAAAATAGAGTTAGAAAAGTATATAGGTGGTAATTTTTATTGGTGTGAGCCAGCGCCTAGTGACCCAGACTTAAGATTTAGAGTTTCTAGTGTGTATTATTTAGAAAATACTAGTAACGATGTGTTTGATAACCAATACTATACTAGTTCTCATCCAATGAGAAACTCTTCAAAACTTTTTTCATTACACCCTAAATTTGTAGTAAACACCTCACCTGTTAAAGATTTAATAAATGGATACAGAATACTAAGAGCACCTGTAGAAAAAGAAGTACTTGCATCAGGATTAGCTGTAGTAGCAGAAAATGGTTTAGATTGTGACGCAGGATTTTCACACTCCACGACAGAAGAACAAAATAAATCGTTCTACTTTCCAATGGTTACATCCAACTCCTACGCTCAAAAAGAAATGGGAGCAGCAGTTCGATTAAAGACGGGTACTACTACAAATCAAGATAGATATAAAACTCATCATGGAACTGGTAAGAATAGTCATATATCCCCTATATTTAATGCGTTTTCGGTTAATCACACAGAGGGTTCGTTTAATCATACACCAGGAGATGGACAAGACCAAAATATTATACCTACTCCGGGATATTTTCAAACACAGACAACTAATATTACCAGCGTTCCAGATACTTTTCCTACAATTGGAAAAGTAGACTCAAAAAACGCAATAAATAGACCACACCCTTGTGTGCTAGACAGAACTGACCTTACAAATTCTGGAAACGGCACTAATGACTTTGACGGAACTGATTTTTTAGATTATCATAATAATATACATAGTAATACAGACTCCATATATACACCACATTATTACTCAGGTAGAAATATAGTTTATTTTCATTCTCCTGACTTTGATTATCAAGACTCTAATGAAACAGGTGGAGGTCAGTTTGGGTTTGAGAAAGAGCATAAATTTACTGGAGCAAAAGATAAATTAATTAATTTAGGAAGAGCTTATCATTCTACAGATATATCAGGTCCAACAGATGGTGACCACGCCTATGAATATAAAGCTAATGAGCATGGACCATTTAATCCTAACGGAAGTGGGTTAGCAACTGAAAAAAATGATGGGACTACCGGAGCATACCTTTCACAAAGAAAAGTTTTATCAGCTAACATTGGTTATCCATTTATAGTAGGTAAAAGTGAAACTTCAAATGCAGGGTATAATGCATTAGATAGTCATGGGGGAAGCGCAGATAATATTTATTCAGGAGAAAGCGCTACTATACAACCAATAGCATCTACTGATGTTATTGCTAGTGGAACACAAGATTTAATAAAAATGAAAAGTGTGGACTCACATTTTTTGCTTTGTAGTTTAGTGCCACAATTAGCCCTGTATGGGGAGGGTAATCCTAATAACCTTAGATACATGGCACAACCGGGACTTCCACGTAAAACATTTAAACATTGGATGTTTTATAATATAGATGACTCCCAACACACTAGTAGTATTAGTTCTGTATCACATGGAAAAGGTAAGAAGACGTTTTTAAATAACAGTAGATTAGGTCCAGTTGAGGTAAACACAGGTTTATCGTATGGTAGTGGAAATGATAAAGATTCAGACGGTGGCGAGTCGACAGTAAAGATAGGTAGTTCTACATCATATTCTCGTAGAACTAAGTTAGCTGAAACTAAAAGTATGCCTTTTATGACGGACATACTAAACCCTTCTCCACAAGAAGGGACGAAAGGTGATAACTATGCATACGGTATGACAAGTGATTGCATGGTTCTTTCAGTAGTAAATCAGTATTCTACACCTAAAACTGATACATTTGGTGATTCTACTACAATAGCTGGTTTTAATGGTACTCCCACTCCTAACTCATCCTTTGGAAGTACGGACGTTCCTGTTATAGACGAAGGTAATGTAGGTTTAAATGACGGTGGTGGACGACAAGTAAATAAGTTAGATAGAGGTCAGAAAAGATTTTATGCTGGAATAGCAGGTAGTAGTCATGGTGTTAAATCAAAAAACTACTACGAACGAAATATTTTTCACAATTGGGCTGCATTTGCTGATAGAGGACAACAATCAGGTAGTGGAATTTCATACTCAACATTACAATTATCAGATTCCGGCAGAAAACAATCTACAGGTGGTTATGGATGGAATAGGATGCATGACGATACGGGAATGTATATGGCTATGTATTTTAGAGAAAAATCTATTTATGAAAAAGATGTAGATGGAAATGATATTTGGAGTGAGAGTGGTTCAAAATATGGTCCATTAGATACAACTGAATATATAGAAATAGGGCATTATCGAGATATAACGATATTAGAGGGTGGAAGTATAACTGAATGTGTATTTGGTGGTGACACAATGGTCCAGCATACATTTAAGAAGTTAACAGGAACACCTGAAACAACGCCTAACACAAGACATCCATGGTCTAATTACACGACTACAGATGGAGGAAATATTAAAGTTATAGACCAAGAGGTTATAACCGGAGAGACAGCATGTGATTTATCAGGTCATGAGGGTGAGTGGGGACATGTAGGTGGTGAAGACACAGATTTAGTAGGTACAAGTTCTGAGGCTAAACAAAAAATAATAGAAGCACACGGAGGCATACTACCTAACCAAAGTAGGGATATGTGGTCAAATTCTATGGTCGCAGTTTATTCCTTTAATAGGGTTAATACTCAGTCACGAACATATTACGGGGTAACCTCCGATAATAACGACAATTATATAACAAGTATAAATGCTGACTACAGCTTAAATGGTACGCCTTTTTTAACATCAAGGTCTTTTTTAAGTTTGTTATTCTCAAGATACTCATTACATAAACAAATACACCTTAACCTTAAAAGTACGGTGTTAGGAACTAGTATGTTTGATTATTGTAATTTTGGGCAGGTAACTATTAATTCTTTTTTCTCATATCAAAACTTAATACCATCGTATATGACAAATGCAAACGCACAACCTACACAGGCGTTGCATGAAAATACAGGTGTTTCAAAGTGGGGGGTTAAAGGTTTCGATAGTTCTGATGGAGTAAGTCTTTCTGATATGAATGGTTTTGATAAACTTCTTATCAATCCAGCATATAATGTTAACGAGTCGTATATCGGCGTGCATAAAGCACACTCTAGTAACTCATCTCTTATAAATACATTAAAAGCACGAATATATTATTCAGCAGAAAAGCAAGGTAATTCTACAATTGATGCCTATCGACAAATTCCTGAAACAAACAGGCTTGATTTAGATGTAAAGTATGGTTCTATAAATAGTTTATCAATACTTAATGGTGAAATATACGCTATTCAAGAAAAGTCTTTAATTAGATTATTCATGAAGGATAGAACAATATTAAATGGGAACGAATCGGCGACCGAAATTATATTAGGAACAAGCGAGGTTTTCAGTCAGAGATATAAAATTTTATCACAGTACGGAACAAAAGAAAAATGGTCTGTTGTTGTAGGTAAAGATGAAACCGGTAATGATGTGTTGGTGTACATCGACACTACTAATAGTAAAGTAATTAGATTTGACGACAAAAAAGGTGTTAGCGTTATTAGTGACCTGTTTGGCGTATCTAAGGATTTAAAAAGACTGTGTAGTGGCATGGACGCGTTTGAATTATCAAATCCTACCGGTGTAGGTGGAATAACATCCGTGTGGGATGAAGAAAATGGAGAGTTTTTATTTAGTTGGAATGTAAACTTCGATAGTTCGCTAATAGAGGTTATTGATTTTAATACAGACGAATCAGGTAATAATGGTGTTTTAGGAAGCGACCCTACAATTACGGGTGATATATCAGAAACTACAGAAGATGAAGATGGTATTATAATAGACACCGATTCAGGCGATGTAGTTGACTCTGAAGATGAAGTAGACTTAGAAGACGAGTCTGAAGAAGAGGTAAATAATGTAGATGAAGATATTGTAGACTTATTTGACGATTATACGGAAGAAGGAGACTCTAACCCTGATGGAAATAACGGAGTAGGTGACGACCCAAATAGTGATGAAGAATTTGGTATTGATGAGGTTCAAGAAGAAGATGATACAGATGAAACATATTTAAATAACGATGAAGACGGTTCTGAATTTAACCCTGATGATTTATATGGTGGTGTTGCAGTTGATTATGATGGTCCTGATGAGGACACTTATAGTATGGATTCAGTCGACCTGTATAGTAATGATGATAAACTACCATATGGTACAGCAATTGGTGATATAGAATCATTAATTACAGGTGTCACAGATAAGTTTGATGAATCGGATGATTATTTCTCCCCTTTACTAGACGATGTGTATACTCTTACTGGAAAACAACGAGCTGCCGTAAATGGTTTTATCAGAAAAACATTTGTTGGAAGCGGTGGTAGATTATCATTACAAAATGTAACGCAAGTATTAAGGTTTATAAACACCATTAAATCAACACCATTTGACGAAAAAACGCCACTTACAAGTAAAAACCCTATAAAAACAGACACTTTATCGACAGATAGGTATGAAAATGCTACAAAACAGTTTATAGAAAATTACACAACAAAGGTTAGTGTAAGTAATTTAAATAGACCTGTACCCACAACTGACGGGGGTAATATAAAAAATGATTTTGAAGACAAGAGTCGAGGTCATAGGGCAAACAGCTTAACTACATCTGTAACCCCAACTAATAAAATATTTGATTTTGACACTACACGACCAAACACCCTTATAGCATCTGATGGGGAAGTTTCACGTGTAAGCGGAACATCAAATCGTGATATTGCTATGATTCTAGGGTTAGAAAACCCCGTAAAAAAGACAACCCCTCTATACTATAACTCTAAATTTAAAGTAGATGAAAAGTATTGGGACTTTATTACAACGTCAAACTCATCATATAACTATTCACGAGGAAAAGGTATAAAGATATTTGCGTCAGAAACCGCTGATAAGGTTTCTATATCTCCAAAATTAGGGGCGCCCGCTACTGCAACTATAACATTTACAAATACACCAAATGCTGACAGTGTAATTTCTATTACAAATAACTATGGTAAAACACGAAAGTTTAAAGCGGTTAATCAAGGTCTTGCCAGTTTAAGTGGAACCGATAGAGATACAGGGTTTTCAAAATTAATTAGTGGAGTTGTAGATAGCGATAACACTATTAAGTATGAAAGAGGTCATTTAGAAACTGGTGCTACAAATCAAAAGCAAGCAACAGCTAACGCACTTGCATACGCTATAAAGACCGCGTTTAGGGAAACGGTTTTACTACACCTTAACGTGGCATTTGTAATAAAGTTGGTCCAAAATAAAATAGGTTCAGATGGAAACAATACAATACAGTCAACAGGTACTACTAATGCAACCATAGTTGGGTTCGTGAACGGTGTAGGGGGTCAAGGCTTGTCAATGCCAGGCTTTATCACAAACGCAAGACATCGTGTTGGATTTAATGGTAGTGCATTTGTATCATCTTCAACATTTGTAAAACCATATAAGCAAGGTGATGTAGTACAAGTGATTACTGAGTTTGATGTAGATACATCAACTCATAGTAATGCTGTTATTAGAATTAACGAAACTAGCAACGCAGTTGGTACTACGGATGCAAGTGGATATGTTTTAACGCTAGCAAACGGTTTTAATAAACACATAAAGTATGTACGACTTACAAGTGCTAATCCTATTGTAAACCTTAATGTATCTAGAGCTAATATAAACTTAAGAAGATTTCAGGTACGTAAATGGAATGGTAACTATTTTAAGGTAGGTACTCAAGCGACAAACAGTAAATACCTTGCTATCCAATCGGGTACACCACAGGCTGTATATGCAATGAAAAATAGTGCTAATGGGTCTAAATACAAAACAAGGCTATTAACGTCAGAAAAGAACGCTAACCTTCTATTAGGTCATACTATCATCATGGCTGTTAGTGTAAATAACACTTTCAGTAACACAAAGTTATTCTCCGTTTCAAAAGACAGTAATAGTGTAGATTTATTCAGTTTAAACCTAGCATCTACTAATTCAGGTCAACCGTTCTTCGTTGGCTCGGCGACGTCAGGAAGTACTAGTCAAACTGCCGTTCAATTCAGTAAAAATAACGGGTACTTTAATAGTGAGTTTACAGACAACTTAGGTGATATAAATATATTTGTTGCAAAATATAATAGAACCGCTGACAGTTACACGGTAACAGCAAACGGTTTTACAACTGCAACTGTTATTTCGGGTTGTGGATTACAATCGGTAAACGATTTAATAATGCAGATTCAACCTTATGAAAATGCAAGTATTTTAAGACTACAGGTTTTTGACGAAGAATTAACAAATCCAAATATAGACAAAGCTATTTCGAGAATTTCTTCTGACCTAAAGGTTTCCCTTAACCATGCATTTGCAACGTCATACGTGACTAGAAACTCAGTACTTGGCGGTGTGGCTAATAGAGTTGTTACTAGTTCTAAAAACGCTACCGTAGACAATGCTATTGTACGAAATATTGTAACACAGAACAGTACAACATCTACATTGTATAAAAACATACATAATGATACTTCAGTTGCAACACCTAGAGATGTTGGTAGTGTAAATTCTATACCATTATATGTAGAAGCTAAAATACGTATAATACAATTTAATGGTGGTGTAGTAGGGACAGTAAATGGCCCTGATGCGTTTACACTAGCCATAGCTATTACTGGGACAGGAACGTCTATAACTTCGATAGATTCTGTGTCTAAAACCATACAGCAAGTACAGGCTGAGCAGGGAGCTGGATATGTAACTATAAAGGCATTATGTAAATATCAAAAAACAGCCCCGTTTACATTAGCTATAACATCTACACGAACTTCATCAGTAAATAGTGCGGAAATAGAATATGAGGTATCCGAACTAAAAGGTGTTAAAGGATTTGATTTTAATATACCTACCGTAATAAATGGTAAGCCTGTAATGGCTAAGGTTAAAACTCCATCTAGCACTAAGTTTTACGTAAGAACACCGGGGACTGTATTGTTAGGTAGTGCTAAATCAGTAAACGATTTTGCCACCATTAATAACCCAATAAAACAGTCAGGAAAGTGGACTTTAATAAAGCAAAGTACTCCTTCGTTTATGGCTGATGACTTAAATCCTAATATAAATAATATTGGCGATACATCAGTAGCAAGTAATATAGATACAAGTACTGTTTCGTATACGGACGGTGTTTTGAACGAAGCTGCTGAAAATCTAAACAACACAGTAACCGTTGCTACATTAGTATATAACGAACGTAAAAAGAAGTTTAATGGGTATTATAGTTTTAACCCAAGTATATATATAAAATCCAAAGATAGCTACTTTACACACAACACGCAATATCAGGAAACTAATCCAAGTAGTGCTATGAAGTTGTGGAATCACAATAAGTTAAGCTCTAACTTTGGTGAGTTTTATGGAATATCGTATAAAAGTCATATATTTATACCATTCAATGAGGTTTCACACAACCAAAAAACAATGTATTCGGCATTACTAAACGGGACATCATCATCAGCAGCGGACCTAACAACTAAGTTCTACGCAGTAAAAGTAACAGGTGATTCCTACGTTTTATTAGATGCAGGTATAGATGGTGTAGTTGAAAAGAAAGATGATTACTACACATTAACCCCACAAGATAGACTTCATGGTAAGGCTTTTGTTATAAAAATTAGTTCAACAGCCTCAAACACATCCTACATAAAAATTAACGGTGTTATAGCAAGATTAAGAGCACAATCACCAATAAGGGAAATGAAGGGACAACAGGATATGAGAAAATTATTTCAACAACGAAGAAAAAAATAAATTATGGGATTACCATTAATGGCATTAGTAGGATTTGGAAACAGTTTAATATCAGGTATTAGCGGACGTGTAGCAAGAAACAAGCGAAGGGTTCTATTTGATAGACAGCTAAAACAAGCTAAACAAAACTTAGATGACGCACAAAATATGGATGTGCCCGAATTACAACGTACCGACTACACATCATCTAGTGTGGCAGCTAATGATTTAGTAGATATAGGTAGAAATCAATCTCGTACTGGTCTAAGTAGCTCTGAAATATCAATGCTAACAAATAAAGCCTTAGGTAATAGACCTACTATTGGAGGTGGAAATGCACCTGTAGGAAGTTTATTTAGACGACTTTCACAAGGTCAGGGTATGCTAGAGTTAGGTTCGGCATTAGCAGATGCAAGACAAAAAGGTGCAGCTAATATCGCACAAGGTGCGGGAATACTACAAGGTATAGGAGACTCTAAAGCAAGAGAAAACCTATCCGTATATGGCGTAGAGTCAAAACGATATGACGCTATACAAAGCGCAGCAGGAGAAGCATACGCTCAAGCCGTAGCAAATCAGGCAAACGGACTCGCCCAAGACCAGGCAACTAATAATCAAATGGCTATGATGGGGACAATGGCTGCCGGTAACTTTCTTGAAGGATATAATTTACAAGGTGGCTTTGGAAGTGGCAACCCGTTAACATTAGGAAAAGAATAAACAATGGCAAGATTAACATTATCGGCAGCTAAGGCTCAAAATATAAAAAGTGAAGAGCCCAAAATAGATGAAGTTTTACAACGTGGATTTGAAACTATACTTAACCACAAACAACGACTAGCTGCAAGTAAAGCGGCTTCGTCTAAAGGAGGTCCTAACATTAGTGATATAAAAGCAGGAACTGAATTTACAGGTGTAAAAAACGAAACAGGATTTAATTTTAATGATGATTCTACTGACGCTGCATCTAAAAGTTTAAACAATATATCATCACAATATATTACTGATATAAATAGAGGTGTAGACCCAAGTAATGCTTTTATGGGTGTGCAAGGTGATAAAAACAACCTACATAATGATGTTGATTTAATTGGACAAACATATATTGCAGCTGAAAAAGCTATTAATGAAATTAAAGAAAACCCTTATCATACGTCTGAAAATAGTCAAAGTATACTTTCGGGAAACGCAAGCGCTAACGATGTAGAAAAGTTTTTCTTAAATAGACAATATAATCAAGTAGGAATTAACAACTATTCCGATTCAACGCCAAGTGGAAAAGGTCAACGTGAAACATATTTAAACAATAGAGCGTCTATGTCAGAATTGTATTCTGATGGTAGTAATATAGATGTTGATGGCGTTGTAAAAAACTTTAGTTTAGATAATCGAAAAATATTAAATCAAAATATTGTAGGAGATGTAGACGGAACTCCTATCTTTTCGTTTGGGTATACCGACCTAGCAGACGTTAATAATCAATGGTCTAGCGTAGCTATTAAAAGTATATTAAAACAGCCAAACGTTATGTATAAGACATATGGCGAGGAAGACTTAAATGTTATTATGTCCGGAATGGAAGAAGGTAGCACGACTGCTATTGATGTAGGTTCTTTGCAAAAATACAACCTAGACTCAATACGAAAGTATGCCGGTTCGGAATGGAATAGTTTTAATCAAAATAACGTGGGTGTTAGAAGTGGTTATAATCAAAAAGATTTTGTAAATGATATAATTCTTGATTTTCAGGCAATGAATTTAAAAGCCGATAATACATTAAGAATATTAGCTTCTAGAGTATCTACTAAAGATGCTAAAAGACTTCTAAACATAAAAGGTACGTATAGTATGTTTCAGCACGGTCTTGTTATAGCTAATACAGGTGTAAAAGATTGGTGGGGTACAAGAAGAGAATTAGGTATGTATGACCAAAATGGTAATGCAATACCTTTACCTGATTGGAATAGTTTTGTAGATGGAATCGAGTCGACACAGTTAACAGAAAGCTCTACAATTTCAGCAGACAGACCAGGAGTTCAAGAGGCGTATAATAGTGTATTTGCAATAGGTCGTAATAAAATATCAAAGGGTAAAGATAATCAGTATTTAATTTACGATATGATGCCCGCATCAGGTGAATCTATACGTAAAGTATCACAAGGTGGTTATAACTTAAGTACCTTATATTTTCCGGACAACTTAGATTTGTCTGTTAAAGAAGGAAGTGATGAAAAGGTGGTTTCTGCATATGACGACACTCAGTTTTTTAATCAAAATCAAGCAACGGGTAGTAATTTAGTTCCATGGTCAAAATACTCTGATGAGGTAGATATACAAACTTATGGGTCGGGAGCATCAGCACAAACATCATTACCTGGTGACGTTGTAAGTGTTCGTTCCGCATATGCGTTATATAACCCCGATGGTACGTTTAATAAAATATTAGATAAGAAAACCTACGATGGTGCACGCGACGCATTTAGCCAATCTAAAAAAGGCGGTGGTGGTGAATTGCAAACAATGTTTAATAATGTAAAGCCAATAATCGTAGAAGGTGTTAGGTTCAATAATGTTCTCAAAAACGATAGTAACGGTCAAGCGTATGCTAATCCAAATTTTGAGTCTAATTTTATATACGCATATAACATAAAACCATTCAATATGGCAAATAGTATGTCGTTACAAAATGACTACGCAGATTTAGATAAAATAGCACAGACAAACATGGACCGTCTAAGCACACAAGAATTTTCTGATATGAATGAAGAAAAAGGTAACAAGACTTCATCACAGACAAGTAATAATTATACACAGTTTCTAACCGAATAATTAAGACACTAATGTCATATACTGAAAAAGTAGACACAACCAATCCATTAACGCAAAGCGAAGGATTGGGTCAAAACATTACACCTTCACAAGAGGTAGAAAATGTGCAAAATTTCAATCCTAAAAACGAAGATGTTACAGTACCAAATGAGGGTGAGGGTTCTGAATCAACACAAATACCTTTTACACAGGAGCAGCCACAAAACCCTACTGAAGAACTTGTTCCTCAAGATGATAAAACAGCTCCAAACCCTAACGTAATAGACCATGATAAGCTTAAGGATGTTTTAAGACAATTATGGACAAATATGGAGGTTAACAATAACCAACGTGATGCGTTAGCTAATATATATAATGATAATAATAATGCCTACGTAAAGTTTTTTAATGCTGTTGAAAATGATGATAGTGTTCTAGACAATTTGTATAATGACATGTTATCTAATGTGCCCGAATCACAGGTGTTTTTTAATAAATACGGAGATGGTAAAGCTGGATTTAAGTCATATCTATACGGAAATGCTGAAAAAGGTCTTGGTAAGGAAAAACAGCAAATTAATAAAAATTTCCAGCCAAATCCTAAAGTTACAAAAACGATTGACGTAGAGCCTGTTACAAATTACAATTACGACCCGAAAGCTATTGTAGAAAATTACAAGAAAGATGTTATAGACCTGCAAAGTGAAAAAGAAATTGAATACGAAAATAACATATTAGAGTCGCAAATTTCAAGTGTAGACCGTAGCTTGTCGGGTGTTAATAGATTCGATGCTAGCGAGTTAAAGAGAAAAAACGAGGAAATAACAAAAAACAACCAAAAACTTTCGGATAATAGGCATCGTAAAGAGATGTCTTATTTCATGGACAACTATTTAATAAACGGCAACATAAAAAACTATGCTGAAAATAATAGAATAAATGTAAATAAATTAGGTCGTGATGTAATGAAGGATATGTATCCTGAAAAATACAAGGCATTATCACAAAAAGAACAGTTCCTAAGTGGTAAGGTTACAGCCGAACAAGCCGAAGAAAGTTTATTAGACAGTTTTTACAAAACAGTATTTTCATCACCATCTATAACCGACATAAACAACGAAGTTAAAACATTCAATATCAACACGGTAAAAACTCTTAATCGTGATGAAAGATTGGAGTATTTTAAGAAGTATTTGTCGTATGGTTTAAGTAAAAGTGAAAAAGAAAACCTAGATAAATGGTCTATTGAGGGCGTTAGCAAAATGCTAAAAGCCAAATATGGATTTACAGACAATGAGTTAGACTTAATTTTTACGCCGGCATTTGAAACAGAGCAATTTAAAGCGGCTCTTGAAAAAGAAAACGTAGAACGTGAATTTATAACGAGTGGTATTTTTTCCGCCCTAACAGGTATACGTACGTATATGGATAAAATACAAGAAGATGGTAAAGATTATCAATCATATATAAATGGTGCATCCGAGTTAATAGGAGAACTAACCCCTGAGTGGGAGTCTATACAATCAGAAATTTCAAAGTACTTAGATAAAGACGGCGAGGTTCTAGATATAGTAAAGGGCGTGCAAAAGCATGCTGACGCTTTTAATGCAGCTATAAACAAGCAGAATAAGTTTTTAGAGCGTAACCCTATTTGGAATGAAGAAACGTTTGACAACTTAGAGTCTTATGTACAGTCACCATACTTTTTAGAAATACAAGACCACATGGCTTTGTACGAGCATGTGTTTCAGCAGTACAAAAAACTAGAATCGGAATACGATATAATTTTCCCACTAATAAGTACCCTAACAAATAGAAATGAATTAATTGATAGGCTGCAAAACGAACAGCTACGTAATATAAAAGAAACAAATAGATATAACGATAGAATACTACGAACGGAAAAATTATCAGATGACGAAAAAGAAGTTCTTCAAGACGAAAAGATTTCTTTATTTGGTGCAGAAACCATACTTGGTATAAAATCATCAATAAGACATTGGGGGAAAAACTTAGTTAGTTTACCTAAACTACGTGAATTAGTAGTTGATGGAGGTAGATATTCATATTTTGATTATGCAGCCGATATGTATTCTGCTAGTTTAGATAGATATGAACATAAGGATAAGCCTTTTAGTAATCCACTATTTGAACATGTAGTAGAGGTTGATATTGACGGCGATAAATACAGCGTATTAACAAATGATGTTGGTGAAATTTTATCGAACAAAGTTATACGTGATAATGACGACCTAAATGTATACGATGAAAACCTAAGAAAATTAGTGTTAGACAAGTATAACAAAGGTAACAAAGATGAAACAAACCTAGTTTCTACTAATACAAATAATGGTTTTGCATTTAAATCATCAAAAGTAATAAGTGATTTAGTTTTTCAGATAGCAATTACAAAAGGTGTAGGTGGTGCGTTTAGTAGAGTAGCACAACCATTAATAAAGCAAGCACAATTATATAAGAAGGCATATCAAGGTGGTTCGTTATTTAAGAAAGGTGCGACAACAGGTATAATACCAAGCGCAAGAAACGCAGGTGTAGATAGTTTTGGTATGCACCTGGGTATATTTAGTGCTATAACGGCACAGACAAACGAGGAGTTTAGAAAAAAAGGAAGAGAAGCTGGTCTGTATGGTGATGCGTTAGAACAATACGTAATGACTCAAACAGCAATGATTTCATTAATCAATTTAATAAACCCTAACGTCAGAATGCATGCGGGTAAACGTAATTTTGTAGAACGTTTATTTAACACTAGAACACCGGCAGAAAACTTAAAAGCCCGTTTATCATCGGGTAAAGTTGCAGGAAAAGGCTCAGAGGTAATTAATACTACTAAATATAAAGGTGTAGGTCAATGGTTAGCTGGAACAAACGGTGCTGCTAGACTACAATTAAAAGATGGTGCTAAAACTATTTTTTTAAGAGGTGCCGCAGAGTCCGTTGAAGAAATGACGGAACTTCCGGGAGAGGTATTAGTTAATCATTTGTGGTCACAATTTAAGCCTACATCTGATAAAACAATAGAAAGCTTAAGTGAAGATAAAAGGTGGTTGAACTTTAGAATGAGTGAGCTACCTGATGTAAATATGTTTGCAGAATCAGGTATTTTAGGTTTTGTTGGTGGTGCTGGTCATGCTATGGTAAGTGTTGGTAATAATATAGTTCAAGCAAGTAGATTTCCTGATTCATTTGATGCTAGTATATTAGCCGATTATATGAATGACCCCGATGGTATGAAAAAAATGCTAATGACTCTTGAGGGAGAGTACATATACGCACCACCGGGAAAGCAAATAACTTATGATTTAGAAGGTGAGGGTGGTTTGACGTTAGCTACTAAAAAATCCCTACAAGATATATCACGTGCTCTAGATGGATTAGTAGAGCAAGCACAAGAGTATTTACCACCGGAAGCTACAGATGCTGAAAAAGGTATGGTAATGTCGTTGATAGGTAAAAAATCGCATTTTGGTAGGGAACTTGACAAATACGATAAGGCACTAAAAGCAATTATTGCTGCATCTGGTATACAATCAACAGAAGATGATGATAAGAATAAAATTGAAGATAAGCTTGACATAAGCCTTAAGCTATTGCAAAAAGGTTTGTCTGCTATTGACAATCAATTAGAGCAAATAAAAACACGTGGTCCTAAAAGTCCTGTTAAAATAAAGACTGTAAAAGAGTTAAAGCAGGGTAATATGCAGTATAATTTTCAACCAATATCAACGGCTGAATTATCCGCATTATTGAGCGACGAAGAATGGGTAGAACAAACAGTAAATGCACATGCTGACCCTAAAACTAAATTCAATGATGGTTTTTTAATTGACGAAAAAAGTCTTACGCCAAAACTTAAAAAACTATGGAATAATTACAAGAAAAAGCGAAAAAACGCAGTAAAACGTGTAGAAGCACTAAATAAAAACGCTAAAACTGAAACAACAGGTTCTTCTATGCAGCTAAATTTTGTTCCTGAGGGGACAACATCTATAAATCAAGATGGTGGTTATACTATATACGATGAGTTAGAGGACGGTAGTTTAGATGAGTCGTTAAAGGGTAAGTCCGTTAAGAAACGAGAACACGTATTATTACCAAATGGTATGTTGTATGTTGAAACGGTTGTAGAAGATGGTAATAAAGAAGTAACACAGAATGAAGTTTATGTTCGTTTAGTAGATAACAATGGCGATAATGAGTTAATTATAGTATATAACGCAACACCGGTTTTAAATTCAGATGGAAAAGTTTTAGACGCTAAACCTGAAAACAAACCCGTCAAAATAATGCATGTCACTAAAAAAGGTGATGCTATTGTTGAGCTTAAAAAGTTAGACAACGAGTTAACAAATGAACAACTTGACTTACTTTCTGAACTAGGCGCTGAAACTGTTGTAGACGCGTTGTCATTAGATATAAATCAGGTTACTGATGAACAAGCAATTAAACTAGAAGAAATACAGGATGTTATACGTAAAAGTAGGACTGTATCGGATATACAGAAAAACAGAAAAACAATAACAATAGACCCTACAAATCCTGATTTTGATATAACTGTAAATCCTGAAACAGCATTAAATAATGCATTCATATACGCTAAGGAACAGGCTGGAATAAATCAATTGAAGCCAATGACTATTAGTGATACACCAATGCATCAACCAATAGATGGTGAATCAACCCCTAGAAATAAGTTTACTAAAGAATTAGCATCATTAGATTCAAACGAAATAATTAGAAAACTTCAAACTGTGGACGGTATAGAAAGTCTATATATGTTGATGAAAAATGCTGAAACATTTTACGGTAAAAACCCCACAAAAAATGCACCGGGTATTGTTTTAGAAAAAGTTAATCTTATTTCTAATCTTATCGATGCTCAAGAAAAATCACAAGAGGCATTAAAACAAAAGCAACAACAAATACAACAACAACAAGCTACACCTCCAAAAAAACAAGGACGTGGTGCTAGAAAAAAGTCTAAAAAACCAGTAAAAACTAAACCGGTTGGCAAAAAACAAAAACAACTACAGTCCCTTGAGGGTCAAATAGACAAAGCTAAAGGTCGTGTTCAAGAAGTACAAGATACATTGAATAAGTTATCTGAGCAGTTAGAATCACTAACCGACCGGGTTGCTGAACTAGAATCTAATCCATCACGTACTAAAAAACAAAACGCTGATTTAACTAGATTAAAAACACAAATAGAGTCTAATAAAGCACAGTACAAATCTAAATCCAAAACACTAGAAAAAGCTGTCAAAAGCGTAGAAGGATTATCAGGTAAGCTTAGTGCCGCAAAAGGTACGTCACCTAAAGTTGTGACTAAAAACAACATATCTAATCAAACAAACCCTGTTACAAACCCAGCTAAACCATTCTCTAAGTCAGAATCGATTAATAAATTAATTGAGATATTAGAGCTACAACAGTCTAGTCCTGCGTTTATTAGTCAATTTTTAGAACGTTTAGATAACTGGACTTCTACATCTAGTAGTATATTTGACTCAATATTAAATGTTGCCGGCGTACGGATTACAGATGTTATAGACGAATTGCTAGACCCATCAAAACGTAAAAAGTTTGTTGAACACTTCGAAAACCTAAAAGACAATAGGTCAGTTGTGTATGATGAGGCTGCATTGACACGAACAATTGATAATTTGAACGCTGATAGTAAGGTATTAACGTTAATGGATGATATTGTAAATTCATTGACTAACGGCAAAATAACTGAGGATACAGCTAAGAAATTTATTACTACAATATTTGAAAATTGGTTAAACGATTCTATTGCTAATCCTACGTATCAAAAAATACCGTTTTTATATACGGGGGCTATTAGACGTGCAAACGAGCTAATACAATTATTTGAAGATAATACAGATGAACGCAAGTCATTAGTTGAGCTTTTAGAAAATAGTATTGCTAAAAATAATCTCAACAAACAAAACTTATTATCATCATTACCATTTTGGACTAAGGGTGCAAATAAATTTAGAAAATTAAGTAACGGACAAGGTTTCTTTGGTAACTCACCGCATTTTAATGATGCATCCGCGTCAGTAAAACAGCGTGTATTAAAGCGTTTAATTCCTGCTTTGAGTAAGATTGCCGGGACAAATATTGAGGACATTGTAGACTATAATAATGATGTTTATAGCCGTGAATATATTGACTCAAAGGGTAATAGAATAGTGTGGGCTAGACATAAGTCTAAAAATGGTTTTGTATCGCGATTATCACAATTATTAGATGGTAATGAGTTTGAAAACTTTGTAAACGAAAATGGTGGTACTGAAAATATGACCACTAATCGTTTTGTTAGTTTGCTATATAGATTTGCCGAACGTAATAACCTATCCGAAGAATACGTAGACAACGCGTTTATTCAGTTGGGTTTATACACAAATATTACCGATTGGACTAAAAGACCACGTACTTTCCTTTTTGGTAATTTAATGTATTTAATAAAATCGCCACTAAACTTAGAGTATCAATACGCAATTAATAAACCAACCGTTGGTAAGCTTGTAAAAAAAGCTGGAAAATGGGTCGGTTTACGGGATAGTAAAACTAGAGAGGATTTCTTTACAGAGGAAGGAAAAACAAAAGTAATCAACTTTCAAGACTTTTCTAGTTCAAATATTGGTAACAAAATAAGTATAGTAATTCATAACGATACCAAAAATGATGAAATGTACGGAACTGGTTACATATACCTACGTACAAGTCATAGTGCTGCTGAGGTTAAGTATAGATTAAAAGCTAACGACTTAGGTAAGCTTGAGTCTGACTTAAGGTTAGAAGCAAATAAACTAGCTCTTCGATTATACAATCAATTAAATGATGGTATTGTAGCTATTCCAAATAAGGAAATTGACCAAGATACTAAAGACGGGTACAGTACGGTTAAAGTCTACCCAAGTGGTTTCAAAACAAACAACGATGATGTAAGTGATACTACAGGGGAGTTTGTGTACCGAAACGAAGATGGTAAAACTAATGATGGTATAGAGGTTAAGTATAGATTTGTTTATGGTCGAGCACTATCATCAAATGACGCATCAAACGTGTCTAAATACATGGAAATAGATTTTGAATCAATTCCAAAGGGTGTTTCGCCGTCAGAATTTATAGGAATATTAGGTCGTTTAGCGAAATCACAGGGTTTTACAAATATAGCAATACGTAAAACAAGTAAGAACTCTAATATATTTTCACAACGTTCGATAGTAGGTCAAGGTAATATGGGTATTTTGGGCGAGTCTAAACTTAAGTCTACAAAGGGTAAAGATGCAAGTGGAAGAGTCTACATCACATTAACAAACTTATTTGGAACAACCGACTTTGACACATACTCATCTACTCAAGATGGCTCAAAATACTACAAGCTTTCTAATGTTAGAGGGTACACTCCAAATAAGCTTTACCCTAACTTAATAGGTGCTAGTGTACAAAATCAATCGAATATATGGCAAATCTTATTGTCAGGCACAAAAAACAACAATTTTGCTACAGTATTTGGTGCAGATATATATGAGTCATTAGAAGATGCAAATAGAGTCTTTACCGTAAATAATGCAGACGTTCCCGGTACATATAAAATACCACAAATGGTAGTTGACCAAAAAACGCTCAATACTATTATACCGGCTTCAGACTGGGCTTTATACGAGAATGCAATTAATAAATTAAACGCAACATTTGAAGGCGTTTACTCTATTCCCGTAGCAAAAGCACTTGGTGAGTCATTAACGTCTACAATGGTTAGAACCGCTAGAGATTTAGAAAGTAGCTTTTTAAAAACTAATGAGTTCAATACAGCTTTTGTAGAACTAAGTGATATGACTGAGGAACAGCTATCTATTTACAAAAGCAAGGTTAATGAAAAATTAACAAACATTATAAAGTCTGCAAAAACAGAAATAGCTATTGCAATGATGTATGTTAATGAGGTAGAGTCATTTACGGGTAATGATTACATATATTCATCGGCAGACATATCAAAGTATACGGATGAAATATACCTACTTGATGATGAGTTTAACGCTAAAGAAGGAAAGTTTTCAGACCTGCAAAATAAAGTGCAAGAGCGTATATCAATGGTTTACAACAACTCTGATTTATCACAAGATATATTAAGTGTTAGTGAGTCTAAAAACGTATTAGCCGACTTAAAATTTGCAGAGTTTTTATTTAATGAAAACCCTAATGTATTTGCAATAGCTAAAACAAGAGCAGTAGAAAAAGTAAATGCATCAGATGTAAACCTATACGGTTATAATAGTAACCTAGACAATAATGTATCAGGTAAAGTAGTAGAATTTTTATTAAATAGCGACTTTGACATATTTAATGACTTTGTTTTAAGCAATAATTATCAAGAAAAGTTAGCATTTAATTTATTTAATACATTACGTCAAAGATTGCCAAAAAACCTTACTAAGGGGTTTGATTTAGAAAATTTAACTAATAAAGATTTACTAAAAAGTCGCTCGGGAATAATTAAGTCTTTAATAAGACAAATGAGTCATAAAGACTTACACGACTCAGTAAACTCGGCTGTTGAGGGTGATTTTCAGGGGCAAATAGAAACAAACATTATTTTAGGGTTACTTGGAATTGATGGTTATACATCAAAGCATGGTGGTACTGATGCTAAAGTTACAACTATGTTGTTACCTACATCAATAAGTGGACAGATACCCCAAGCCGTCGAAACAATATTTAACTTAATACAATCAAGAAATATTGCCGGTTTATATAACAATAATGTAGATGAAGGAAATGCGTTAAGTAATAATGTACGTGTATTAGAACAATATTACAGAATGGCTGACATGGGAGGTTATGACCCATTTAGTAATAGAATATCGCTAACAGGAACCAATGCTAATAGTTTATTGGAGTTAGAAAGCCCAACAGCATTAGTTCATGAGGTAGGGCACATATTTAAAACTGTTGCACGTGGAAAATTTGGTCAAGAATTTAAAAGAATTACTGAATTAATTAAAACTAGTGAAGACCCAAAGATAGAAGGGTACAGAAACAAAGTATTTCAATTGTATCAATCTCAGCTGAATAACCCGAACAATCTATTATACCACAATAATATGGATATGTTGGCGGAAGAGGTGTTTGTTCAAATGTTATCAGACGTTGTTGTAAAAAAATTAGTTGAAGAAGAGTCTAACAGAATACTATCGGATTTTGGTAAAGTAGCATCATTTGCTGGTAAAGTTGTAAATTCATTCTTTTCATTTTTTGGTTTTGATTTTAGTAAAACCAATAACTTAGCTGATTTAACACTAGAAAACCTAATAGATGATATAGCCGAAAAAGAATTTTTATACAAAGATGGTAAGTTAGGCGTGTATAGACGTGCAAACGAGTTTATGCGTAAAAAACTACCTTCTAATTGGTTATCAAAGCGTTACGATGCGTCTGAAATAAGGTCTGGTGAATATGTAAATCAAGTAAAAAATAAAACAAGTAACGAAAGATTTGCTGCAGGTTTAGCTTGGAGAAATCCATTATACTTTTTTGCTGATAAAAGCGATTTAAATAAGTTAGGTAGAGTCAAACTTACTGTAAAAGCTATGTTATTAGATAATAACGAGCGTATTAAACAGTTTGCTGAATCTGCTAAAAAAGCAGGTTTTGATATGCCCGCATCGTTTTTAAATAGTTTTGTTTTAAGAGATGGTAAGGTCGAAGCACAAAGACTAGACTTGATGCAAAAATTTGTTGATGAAACAGCAAGCTCACAATCATGGATAAAACGTGTACAATTAGCGGACTTCGAATCGGAAGCATTTAAAAACGCTACTAAAAACATGACCGAAAGGCAAGCACAAGATTATAAAGTGCAAGTCATACAAGAGTCTATGGCTGCGTTAAACGCTTTGTACGTTAATCATAAAGGGTTACGAGAAACTGTAGATGAATACTTAAATCGACGTGCGGATTTAAAATCCAAAGTTTTAAAAGCAGACCAACAGGCCAAAAAAGACTTTGCTTCATTAAACAATGATATTAAGTTAATATTTGGTAACTCGTCAATAAACATGAACATGGCTAATTTATTTGTTAGAATGAATAGATTAGACCAATCTTCAAATAATAGAAAGGTATTAGAAACGTTTGCTAAAAAACATTACGGTGTATCTAAGACTGAAACACTATGGGACTCAGTAGTAAAATTTGATTCTTCGTCAAAAGAAAAGACTGACCTTCGTAACAAAATAGCAAGTCTACAGGAGGATATTAGTCTAGCGTATTGGCACTTTCAAGAAAACGATAGTTTTGAAGAAAATGGTAAAAAGTACACTAAAGAAGAGTATTTTAAATACAAACGACAAGAAATACAAAAAGCTGTTGTTTCTATATCGTCAGGTTTTTATAGTGGTAAGCCAGGTACAGGTAGATACGCAGAATCCGAAGATGTTGCAAACTACGTAAGTGTATCATCATCAGGTATGAGCACGCAGCAAGCAATTGACATACTAAAGAATAAAGCTGGTATAAACGTCAAAGACGTAAATATGTTGCGTCAAAATAATTTTGAGTTTGATGAAAATAGCGACGGTAAGCAAATCATTGACTTTATAGAAGAGTTCCAAGAGGGTGTAAATCGCTCATCACTCAAACTTAGATTAGAAGAAGGATTAATAACAGATGAAACATACAAACGTTTAGCTGAAAACAAGTATTACGTTCCGTTAAACGTAGATATGGCTGAATTAGAAAACGATTTAAAGGAGGCGGGTGTTATCAAGCAAGAAGTGTCTGAGCCTGTAAAACCTAAAGGTCAATTCAAAGTCAGAATTAAAGATGAAACAGCTGAACAAAAACAATATACAGATTACTATGTTTATGATATACGTCAAAACGTGTTTTATAACAGTATATTGCAGCGTGTAAACCTATTGCACTACGTTTCCGAAAACAATATTAGAAAAGAATTAGCCACATATTTAAAGGAAATACAAACTCCTGACCAACGTACACAAGCATATTTCGATAGTGCAGAGATGCAACGTAATTTCATAGCAAGAACTAATCCGATACATAGTAAGTTTTCTAAAGATTACTTAGATAATGCTATGAAAAAGACTACACCTTTCTACGGTTCAGATGCTATACGATACGTAGAGGGAAGACCGGGAAAAACAGATAGAGAAAATGCTAAAATTGTTATTGAGGTTATAGAAGATGGAAAGCGTAATAATATTATTATAAAAGATGATTTTCTTGCACTATCATTTGCTGACCAGTCAGCGTGGTTTGATAATCCGTCTGTAAAAAATGTAATGAGTGTTTTACGTAGTATAGGTAATGTACAGAAAGCTGTATATGTTACGTTATCACCATATTTCTTACTACGAAACAATGTTCGTGATGCGGGTGCCGTGTTAATCACAGGTGCCAATCTACCAGCACATATTGCTAAAAAAGTTGCTAGTAGAACTTTAGGGCAATTTGCAATTTCCGCACCAGGTATGCTATTTACGTTAGCCGGTGCTAAATGGGATGGTAATTCATTAGCTAGTATATACAACTACAAAAGAGGTAGATATAGTGATGAAGAATTAAGCGATGGTAAGTCATGGGCGTATTACGCAGACCTATATCATAAGTCAGGAGCACCATCAAGTTGGATTAATCAATCTAACTACGACATTTTTATACGAGAAGTTGACGCACTAAAAGACAAATCAGGAGTAAAACTAGCACAAGACGTTGGTACAATACAACGCGGATATAATATTAGCCGTGAAAACGCATCTAAGGCCTTTAACGTGGTTTCAAACTATATAACCGACCTTAGTAATGCAATTGAAAATAACTATCGTCTAGTGGTGTTTAAAACGGCTTTAGAGGAGTTGCAAAACGATGGAATGGATTTACAGGAAGCAATTGATAAAGCTGCAACTGCTGCAAAGTATGTAACTGTAAACTTTGAGGATAAAGGTCAAATGACAAGATTTATCAATACCTACAAGTTGTTTTTTAATGCAGGTATACAAGGTACGTACAATCTATATAAATTTGCTAAAAACCCAAGAATACGAAGAATATTAAGTTCCGTTATGTTATCAGGGGTTTTAAATAGAATGTTAATAGACTTTTTAGCGCATGGTTTACTAGACGAAGAGGATAAAGACAAAGAAGGACGTACGTTTAAAGATAGAATTGCAATGATTCATGATTATGAATATTCTAACAATTGGATTGTACCATTGACTACATCAATGAAAAATTCTTTAGACACGGACGCAGACTTTATTAGAATACCAATACCATACGGGATAAACTTCTTTAAGCAAATGGGTGATGTTGGATATAGAGTAGCTGCTACCGAAAAGCACATGGAAAATCCTGATAGTAAATACCATGCTGCAACAACCCCTGGTGAGGGTGCCCAACAATTATTATTAGGGGCTTCAGCATCGTATGCACCGGTAAAGTTAGTTGGTCAAAATGGTATACAGGTTATGACGCCAACCGCGTTAATGCCAATTGCAAATCTTGCTGTTAATAAAAACTATTTAGGATTACCTGTATATAGAGAACCAGGAGTAGGTGCTAGTGCTGGAGATGCATCACACCTTACAGCGATGAGTAGCACACCACAGTTATACAAGGATTTAGCAAGGGGTGTAAATAATTTCCCGTTAGTTGGTTCACAAAGTCCTTTAGCAGCAAATGAATTACTAGACAATCACCCTGAAACATATCGTGAAATTATGAAATACTACATAGGTAGCTTCTTTGGCAATGCAGTAGAAGGTATGTATGATATGGGTGTAGATATGGCTTATGAAAAAGTCCCACAGGAAGGTGACCCTTTAGTAGAAGATATTGGAATGTTAAGCTATATAAAGGGAACAGGTTCTTTCATTGCTAAACCGTTTTTAGGTAAGGGTAAAGAAGACGCATTAATGCCTAAGTTTTATGAGCTATTCGGTGAATCAAAAAAACGAATACAAACTGATTATCAAAACAAATACGTAAATAAAATAGTTAGGGATGAATATTATAATGAAAATCCTGACACTAAAGAAAAGAAAGATGCTTATGACAATTTCTTTCAGTTAGTTGGTATGTATAATAGAAATCAACGTAGACTAAAAGGAATTAAATTTATACAGGACAATGCCAAACTAGCTATATCTGGTCGTGCATCAGAAAGTCCGTCTATAACTGAACAAAACTCAATAAATATGTTTAAAGGTTATAGTGATGAAAAATTAAACAACTTTTTAAGTGGCGATAAGACACAATCAGCATGTATACAACAATTACAAACATGGACTCAAGACCAAGCACGAACGACGTTTGGAAAAATAAAAGATGGTTTTTATAAAAATCAATTTTTTATAGACCCACAGTTTAGTAAAATAGAACCAAACATTGTAGAGTCCGAATCAAATTACGCTGAAATTACAGACCAAGAAAAGTTATTAATGCTACCTAAGGAAAATAAACCATTATACAAGGAAAAGAAAGGAATATTACCAACGTTACTACGTGGAATAGGAATAGGTTCATCAATTGAAAAAGAAAAACTAGATGATTAAATTAGTATCATTAAATAACAGCAAGACCACATACATGTATAAGCTAAAGCAAGGGGCTACATTGCATAGTATTTGCGTTCACAACGGTATTTATAATAGTCAGGTTAAACATAACTATCCTTTAGTTAAGTTGACGTCTAAAATAAATACATCAACGGACACTTCAATTTTGTCATCAAAAAAAATCGTACCTTATTCCGATAAATTAGAGTTAATTAATTATCCAATTAAAACTAACGAAAGTTTATCATTTATATTTATTATTGAAATGCAGAATGCTTCGAATTACATAGGTTCGTTCGATATAATATTAAATTACACATAGTATGTTAACATTTGGTTTTTCTATTTCAGAATCACTACTATTTGGTATAAGGTTTTTCGATGCAACGGAAGAAATTGCCGAAAAAGAAATACAAATTCATATATTATGTTTTTGTTTTTTCGTTGTATATCACTAAAGGCTTATTTGTAATTACTAAAGGCTGATATGAACTTTACATATATATAGCTAATACTAAGCTACCTTTATACTATATTATACTTACTTTATACTATATTTATACTGTTTATCTTTTTTTTGAAAAAAAATAATTATAAATTGCAGAAACTTTATATTATGAGTAATATCGAAAAAAGAGAGCCTTTAAATGAATTATCGACAGAGCTATACGTAAATGAAATTGGCTTATTGACTGAAACAGAAACACATAACGAGGTTATTGGTGTTTGTTTATCATTGTCAGATGACTTGTCTGAGGCTAGTTTTATTTATATAATTAACGATAATCATGAAAATTGAACTAGACAGAGTAAACCCTAACGTATTAGACATAAACATGTCATTCGATGGGCGCAAAGATTTAGACCAATGGTTTCTACTATCATCAGATAGACACTGGGATAACCCACATTCGGATTGGAAATTACAAAAGAAACATTTAGACCAAGCAAGAGAACGAAATGCTAAAATATTAGATTTTGGTGATTTGTTTTGTGTGATGCAGGGTAAATTTGACCGTAGGGCATCTAAGTCTAACGTTAGGCCTGAGCATCAGGTAGACAACTATTTGGATGCTGTTGTTAACACGGCTGTAGATTGGTTTAGTCCTTACGCAGATATGTTTGCTTTGATTAGTGAGGGAAATCATGAGAGTGCAATAAGACGTCATCATGAAACTGACCTTATAGAAAGGTTTGTATCGGCATTAAATTATAAAAACAATACGCATGTGTCACGAGGTCTATACACAGGTTGGGTTAGATTTAGGTTTTCAAGAAAAAAATCTGGTTCTAAAGGCTCTAGTCGAATGTTGCACTTAAATTACACACACGGTTATGGTGGTGGGGGGCCTGTAACAAAAGGTACGATACAGGCTAACAGAAAAGCTGTATATTTGCCTGATGCTGATTTTTGCGTTTCAGGTCACATTCATGAACAATGGCTTTTAACACAGCCTCGTGAAAGATTAAAGCAAAATGGTGAGTTATACATAGATGAGCAAGTTCATGTATGTTTACCTACCTACAAAGAAGAGTACTTAATGGGGCAGGACTTTCATCGAGAGAGAGGTAGACCGCCAAAACCGTTAGGTGCATATTGGTTAAGGTTTTACATGGAACGTGATGATGTAAAATATGAATTTATAAGAGCTAAATAAAATGGCAAATGTATCTGTAGACGTTGCGAAAACGTTAAATATTACTTGTAGAAAAGGTGACACCTTTGTTTTAGACATAACAATTACAAACACAAGCGGTGTAGCTCAACCAATGACAGGTTTTGGAGGTGCATTATTGGTAAAGGATAATTCTAACGTTAGTATACTTTCATTTTTCACAAATACCGTTACAAATAGAACAATAGATGACTCATACAATTCTTCTAATCACGGTTTAATTGAAATGGCGTTTGGCGGAACTTCTAATCAAATAAGATTTACTGCGTCATCAACTTTAATGTCAGCAATAACTCCAGGTTCATATGTATACGATTTTGCTGTTCAATATGGTACACCACAAGAAAACACTATAACTACATATACTAAAGGAAGTTTCATTGTTAATGCTGATGTGTAATGGCTAATGTTGAAGTTTCAGCAGCAGCTACTATAATTGAGGTAACAGTATTACCTGGATTTGCTATAAATACTCCATCCCCCCAAGTAGAAGCAGTAGTAGCCTCACCGCAGGCTACTTCAGCTCAAATTACGACAGTCGACGCGCAAACAATAGTTAACACACTACCTTCATTTAACTTTGGAGGAGTAGGCGCACAGCCTAGTATAACATTAAATTTAGGCACACAACAAGACCCTGTTTCAGTAAATCAAGCTTTCTCAAACTTTAATTATAAATTTCCTAACTTTGTAGACATAGGAACAAGTTCTTTTACAGTAGGTGATATAGTTTTTTTTCAGTACGTAAGCGGATATAATTTATACAACGTAAAATTAACCGCTATTGATGTAAACAACGAGTCAAAAGGTGCGTCTAATGCATTATTTATATTTAAAGGCCATACAGATGGATTATTAATATTAATGCATAAAGGCTTTTACGACTACGAATCAGGCGATTCTAGGGTAGATGATTGGATAGCTGGACGAACGACATACATTAATCAAGATAATAAACTAGACGTAGGCTCTGATTTTACTAACGGGCAATGGGTTCGAAGTATTGGTTTTTGCGTGCCTAACTTAGAAGGTAAAAAACGAGTTTGGTTTGCTGGAGATACAACATACATAAAATTACAAAATTAAAAAATTATGGCTTTAGATGCACGTTTAATTGCAGGTAGTAACACAGGTTATGAACACACTATACCAAACCTTAATAGTGGGGGTGGTAAGATTGATGTATTTGCTCAAGAAGTTGGAGTTGGTGATGACCAAAGAATAGTTAAATATGTCGTGGTTTTTCTAAAAAATACAACTTCAGGTTCTGTAGATATAGACGTAGATAGCATTAGTTTAACAAATGACGCTAATAATTTCTATTTTTTAGATGGAATAGAAACAGGGGATACAGCTAAGTCTTTAATTGCTCATTCGTTAACAACAACATTAAAGCCTGGTGATAATGCAGCAAGCGGAAATCGTGGTTTCTTGAATTGCACGGCAGTACAAAATGATTTTACGTTTGGAGAAGACGACGGTAACGGAAGCGAGCCCACTGCAAGAATAGAATATATTGATGGGGTTGATGCTATTGTAGCTAATGGTATTCCAGCATTAAAGTATAGAACGTTTATAGTTTCGTGTGAACCAAACCAAAATACTTCATCTTCTTCGACTGTAACTGTAACTATTAGTCCAAACATTGGTTCCCCTATTTCATTTACATTATCATTAACTGGTGCAGGTAGTAAAAATCAAATTCAAGCATTTTTTAATAATAGTGACCCGGACACAACTCTTACAGGAGAAGGTTTTTCGCGTCCTTTAATTGAGGTTCTTACACAATCTTCAGATTTTGTGAATCACATTCCCGGTCTAACAAACCCTGTATCACCAATAGGAAAAAACGCTTTCGGTAATCCATTTCAGTATTCTGAAAAAATGTATATAGGACAGCGAGGCCCTGATGTGTATTTACGATTAACTGCAAACGAAGGAGCGCCTAACGGTTTTTTAAATATTAATCTGGCTAATATAGAAGTTTTAGATAAAAACCTAGGTTCTGCTACAGGCTTACCTTTTGAAATAGTAAACATTTTCACTGACGGTGATGAGGCGTTGATTGGTACTAATTTATTGGACTTGGGAACTCCAAATTTAGCCGATGGTAAGTCGGTATTTATAGCTCTTAGGCATAGAACAACCTCGGATGGTTTAACAGCATCGCAGGATAACCAAGTTAAGGTAAAAATATCTTACAATCAAAATGTTAATATGCCATTGCTAGACCATTCTACAGGTCAACAAATAAATACAGCTGAAGGTATAATTAAGATTCAGGAAAACAGTATATTCCCCTTTAATCAAGAAAGTTACGACTTTAGTGAAACTTCAGTAGATTGTTTTTTTATACAAGGAACAAGAGGTCCTTCATATGGTTGGAATAATCTTGGCGCAGCTCAACCACACTTACCAGGTGAAGTTCTCTCTGATTCAGATGATTATGATGGAGGGGTTTTATGGCAAACAAATGCCTTAGCATCAGGAGAAACGACTAATAATATTACAATTAATTTATCAGATGATATAAAAGAGGTAGGATTACAAACCAACTTATTAACCGAGAGCAGCGCTTTATTTGATAAAGAACCAGGGGAAGGTCCTGATGATTATGTAATGACAATTAGTGGTTCTATAAAAAATTCTACTCCTATTACTAATCAACAAACAACAAAGTCAATTAATTTTAAATTTAATGTACCAGCAAGTGCAAGTACATTAAATACAGGTAATGTTAGCGACAATAAGTATGGTGAGGGAATACCACAGACCATATCTTCAAGTAAAATAACTTTAAATTTACCTAACGTATCTCGAGGTGTGATTGATTATACCAAAATCAATACAAGAACATATAGTAATACTTTAGAAAGCATTCCTAATAGAGATAATGCGTATTCAATAAAAGTAGATAGTGAAGTCGCTAATCAGGCTATATCTACGGAACTTTTAACACCTAGAGCTGATTGTGTAAAACCATTGCCAGCCGAGCTAATTATTTGGCACGGCGCTAAAAATACAGCTAAACATAGGGGTCACGTTAATGATAATTCAGGAAATAGAGCCGGTATTGATAAGGCTATTGATGCGACAGGTTCAAATACGGGTTGGATTGGTAACGAGGCATCAGAAGGGGTTACATCTTCCGATAATGCTAGTTCTGGAAAGGCTGTTATGTCAAGCAATTGGAGGTCTAGTTTAAATGGAAGTATAATAGAACAACAAAGTAAACGATTTAGGTATAAGAATGCTCAAAACTCTTTAATAGGCCTAGGTTCTTCAAACCAAACTCCTTTTTATTCTCGAAGAGATTTAAATGAATTTGGTCATGAACTAAATAAAAACTCTGTCGTTTCTGATTCAGTATCAAGTACCGACCAATATAAAATAAATGCAGGTTGTGTAGCTTGGTCAGCAATTGCTACTGACGGCTCACATAGTGACGCAAACTCTCATGATAAGCATCATTTTCATGTTGCAACGGTTGAAACACCAAAAAACGCAGGAAACCCTTTTAGAATGCGTGTATATAACACTAATTCGGATGATGGTAAATTTATAAAAAACCCGGAAGAAGCATCTAATGACCATATATACGCCCATATGAAAACTTTATGGATGTATAATATAGGCTCTAAGGGGTTAAGAATAACAGGTGCGTCATTAACTGAATGGGGTAAAAAAGTTGGCGGTTCTAATACAGGTACATGGACAGCTATAAACCCTGATTTGAGTAATAATGAAGAGTTTGAACATGATGCTACAAATAATATATGTAGCCCTATAAAGGTTTGGATACCTCAATTTAATACAGCAAATTCATCACTTACATCAGGTACTGCACATGCGGGTGACACACAAATAATTATTGTCGATAACGTGTATACGGATAGAACTGCTATTGCAAACACAAGTCCGGCACTACTAAATGGTACTCATGAATTTACGAAAAGATTTAGAAAAGCGTCTACATATGATAGTAGTAATTCTCCTTACATAATGCAGCCTTATAGGACTGAAGGGTCGTTTGCAAAAGGAAATACTCCTTTTAAAACAATACCAATACAAGTTTTTGCTGACGCTACGAACTTTACTGAAACAAGTTCGTCTAATGAAGATGGCGCAATGCCTAACAATACAATGTACCGTGTAAAGTTAACAGTAAAATATGTACACGAAGGCTCTAACGCAACTAATGATTTAGATATATACAGTGCTCTTTCATCTGACGGACAGGCTAGTGGCTCTTTAATAGATGGTATTACAGAAGAAGAAGTTACATTATGGTTAACAATGAAGTTTGAATCATCAGCAGGTACATTATCATTAGTTGATGAAGACAATAATGAGATAACCGATGGTGCCACAATTACAATGGGTAATATAACAATAGAGTAATGATTGACAACAAAGAAAAATTAAAAGTTAACATAGATTGGGTTCAAAATGACACTGGATTTAGTGACTACCTTAAGGACTTAGAAGATAAAGAACAACCTGACGCATGTAATATAGACGACGAAGACTGTGAGGCGTGCGGCTCTTAATTTAATACTATGGAAATTTTTAAAGACAATAACGATTGGAATGAAAAAGCTGTTGTAGGGTTTATTGCATTTGCTATTATGTGTTTAATAATGATTGCAGACTTAGTTACAGGATGGGTTGGAACAGATTTGGTAATTAATGAATTTGTATACGATTCTTTTGTTTGGGTAGTCTTAGGATGCTTTGGAATAAGTGGAGTTGAAAAATTTGCTAAAAAATAAACTATGCCAAAAAAGAAAACTAAACGTAAAACTAAAGCAAAACCGTTACATGATTCATGTTACCATAAAGTAAAAAAATCATATAAGGTTTTTCCTAGTGCATATGCATCGGGTGCAATAGCAAAATGTAGAAAACGAAAGTCAGGTAAGAAAAGATAATGGCTGTAAGAAAAACACAGGCTGGAGCTAACTTAAAGCGTTGGTTTAAAGAAAAATGGAAAGACGAGAAAGGTAACGCCTGTGGCTCGTCAAAAAATAAGGGCACAAAAAAATGTAGACCAACAAAAAAGGTTAGTAAAAAAACACCTGTTACCTGGAAAGGTGTTGGTAAAAGAAAGTCTGCTGTTGTTGCTGAAAAAAAACGAGTAGGAATGGGAAAGCGCACTAGCGCACTTCGAAAAGGTAAAAAAAATGGCAGAAAAAAAGCGAAAAAGTAAATCAATAGCTAAAACTACTAAGGGGAAAGGAGCGAATTATAGACCTACTAAATCGGGCGCAGGAATGACTAAAAAGGGCGTTGCCGCATATCGTAGAGCAAACCCGGGAAGTAAGCTTAAAACGGCTGTAACAGGCAAGGTAAAGAAGGGTAGTAAGGCTGCCGGTCGTAGAAAATCATATTGTGCACGTTCGTTAGGTCAACTTAAGAGAAGTAGTGCTAAAACAAAGAACGACCCTAACAGCAGAATAAGACAAGCACGTAGACTATGGAAATGTTAAAAAGGTTTTTTTATCTACTATCATTGTTTGTATCATTTAATGCATTTGGCCAGCTCGATATATTACGATTCGCTACTTTTTACGCTAGCTATACCACTAACACACCTCAGGTTGGAGCCCCTAGTTTTAGGGTTCAAGGTACAGAGCCTGACAATCCCTATGACTTTGTTCCTAACTTCGTAGACGGAGAGTTAGTAGAACTTACACCACAGTATGCGCCTAATGTTATTCTTACATTAGGTATTCGAAAGATAGCAAGATTCGACTATCAGATTAAACAAAATAATTTTTATACAGGTAACGAGCATCAGGCAACTGACTATGCTACTATATCTAACGCGCCTGGACTTGAGTATTTATTTCAATATTCTTTTGTAAGAAACAACGGGTTAGAAGTGGCACAACAAGAATACAATGTAAGATACATATCTAACACGTATACAGCTAAAGCTAACTATGTTAATAATGAATTAATAGATTTAAAGTATTCTTTGGGCGAGGTTAGGTTACGCAAAAGTTTTGGTAGTTTGGACTTAACTTTAGGCGTAGCTCATCGTTCTCATCCAGTGTATGGCTACAACCCTATTGAAGATGTAGACATGGAGTGGGAAGATTTTGCTATAAGTCAAAACTATTTTAGATTTAACGATGGTGTTTGGTTAAAATTTGATGAAGACGCTGAAGAAATAGAGTGGTTATCATCAAGTGATAACGAGTTTTACAAGTATCATTTTGGAGAGTTAGTCACTAACTACAACGAGAGCGTTTTAAAAGATATAGGTCTTCAACAAGAAATTTCCGCAGTATTAGGTTTAGACTATTATTTATACAGAGATAACTATTGGTTACACGCTTGGGGCTCTTTATATCCCGCCCACAGTGGTTTGACAGATTTTTCATACCAACGTACTAATACACAATCCGAGTGGGATACTGGGTTAATTTTTGGCGTTAACTTTAATAGACATTTTAGTATATTTGTAGAGGGCAAGCATTTAAAGTTTTGGGGCATGCCATCATATGAGTTAAAAACAGGAATAAACTATTTAATATTCTAAATTATGGCTAAAGAACTTAGTGAAGATACAGCAGTACAGATTAGTCTTAAAACTTTAGGAGGTATTGCAGTTCTTATATCTGCATTAGTTGGCATGTGGTTTACACTGCAAGCTGACATAGCAGAAGCTAAGTTACTACCTGAGCCAACAGACCCAGAAATAACTCGTATGGAGTTTGACATGAAAGACCAATTAATTCGTCAAACTATTATGTCTACACAGGAGGATGTTAAAGAGATTAAAGACGACTTAAAGGCTATTAAACAAAAGTTGTATGAATAATCTGTTTTTCTTTTTATTATTACCCTTTAATATTTTAGCGCAAGAGTTTGTTAGCTCTGATACATTTGAATCTAAAACTGCAAAAGGTACAGTGGTAATTGAGTTCTGGGCTGAGTGGAACGCAGGTAATCAAGTTGATTTTTTACCATCGTTGAAAGATTGCGAGTCGTACAGGTTATGTATAGTTAAAGGAGCTGATGTTCAAAAAAAGTATAAAGTAACAGCTATACCTACAGTTATAATATTTGACAATGGTGTAGAACAAGAAAGGTTTAATCCTAATATAATGATGCAGCTTGTTGCAACTAAAAAGAAAGTACAAAAATCAATAGACAACATAACCTTAAGTAAATTTCAGTAATGAACAAGTTAAAATTAAACCTAAAAAGATTTCCTAAGTCAAGCGTTGCGTATATAATGTTTTGGTTTCTTATGGTGACTATGTATATAGTAGGTTTTATATTTTTATCTTTTAATTCTACAGCTCAAAACTTTGATAACTATAAAAAAATTATAGTAACAGAGTCAGATATGATGGATGGTATGATTGGGTGTGTAGGTA